>ERZ1370068.4447-contig-352_pt1 | contig 44716 bp, 74 predicted proteins | sample MGYA00561227_ERZ1370068 | MGnify/ENA primary metagenome ERZ1370068 (study PRJEB38410, sample SAMEA6850437) | metagenome | study: Metagenomic assessment of the ecological functions of the soil: analysis of the soil microbiota associated with the...
GGTATGCTTCGTTCAGTTACACATGTTGCTCTTGATGGCGTGACGTGGCCATAGCGCGACGGCGAAAGCGGGGCGGCGTGAGAGCCAGAAGACTCCTGGATTCTTGATCTGCGTGCAGGCGTGCCCAGCAGCCTTCGAGGGATCCAGCATCAGGGTTGCGGTCTGCCTGCCAGCGGACGAGGCCGACACCGCGGCGAGGGTAGTACGCCGCCAGCGGAAGATCGGCATAAGCGGCCAGAAAGCGCGACGTGCACGATGGCGAGCAGCAGCGTCTGGCTGAACAGCGTGCCGAGAGCGTCGCCGCCAGCGCGCCGACTCCGGCGCTGCGAAGGCCACCGTACATCGTGAACGCCATCGCGGCGGCGATTTGCCACCACGGCCAGTTCATCAACGTGTCCCAGCGATGAGTGCGATGCAGGCCCAGGCCTGCAGCAGCATGGTCGGCGGATACTCCGGGCGACTCATTAAATTAGGCGTCGCCGTTGGTGTTAAACCAAATCTCGGCGCGCGAGAGGGGCCATGTGCCCCAGTTCATGCCAGACGCTGCGCCTTGAAATTGTAGTGGACCCATGCGTCGGCGGGGTAGAGCGGCCGCCACGCCACTTCAGTCCCACCAGCACGAAGCGCAACGCCAGCCACGCCAAAGCACAGCCGCCAGGCGTGAGCCGCGCCGTCAGCTACAGGCGGCGTCAGGGCGCGCGCAACGCGCAGTGCATCGGCGAGCTGCGCGACCGCGCCATGCCGCCAGGCGATCCAGGACAACGCCGCGTCACGGCGATGTGGGGGCAGCGCGACGGCGGCGATGCCAGAGAATATCCCCGACGAAGGCGACAGGACGCGCATCAGAGCGTCAACGCGAATGCGCCCACGAGATAGGCGTTCCCACGAGCCATGCGGTGCTCACGTCCCCCGGTGGGCGCGTGGACCTGCCACCACCAGTGGCAGCGCAGACCAAAGATCAGAGGCGGCAGGAAGTTAGCCGAGGCAACGTCGCGATTGCCCCATCTCAGCGATCTGAAGGCTGCAGCTCCGGGGACAGCCGCAACTCGGCCGACACCGGCTCGCCTGTCCAGCTACAAGCGCCGCTGCTGCGCAGGATCTGTATTCTCCACCTGGCGCTGATAGACGACAGATAGTCGCCGGGCCGCAGCGAGCTCGGGGCGCAGGCATCACGTTGTGGGCGCGTCGAGAAGACGTTGTGCGGATAGAGGTGAAACGCGCCCCGGCCGCGAAAGTAGTCGGCGTCGGCGGCGACGATCACCGGGCCGGCGTGTGTGCAGACGGCTTCGCGCGCACCTTTTCGATGAACGCGAACAGCGGCCCGTCTTCCGCGGCGAGGTGCCGCGCATGCCAGTCCTTGCCGGCGTATTTCGCGCTCGTCTGCTCGGCCTGCCGCGCGAGGTTCCATGTCCAAGCGCGTCGAGCAACTAACGAGGCGATGACGAAGAGCGCAGCGGAACGGCGTAGGCAAGCGACGTTGCCGGCGCGCGCGCGCGCGTACCACGAGACGCGGCGGCGAGGAAGAGCGCGACCACGAGCAACACCGGGAAGGGGCAGTTCCTGGACCTCCGCGCCACCTGTGACGGTGTTGATCGTCGTCCCGTTAAAGAATTCGAACTCGATCCACTCGGCGACGCGGTCGCGAAGCGCGTCGCGGTCGACCGGTTTCGCAACAACGCCGCAGATGCGCAGCGGTTGCGGCAGCGGCCCGCGAATCGCGAGCGCGAGGCCGGTGATCCTGCCGACCCAGTTCGGATCGCCCGCGAGCGTCACCGGCAACAGTTTGCCCGACGCCACCGCAGCGGCGCAGGTTGACCTTCGACGGCGCGTAATCGGAGCTCCACAGGACCCGCACGTCGAGCTTCGGAGCGCCGGTCGCGGCCCACGCGATCGTCAGGATAGATCAGGTGGGCAGACGCTCGTGTTGAGCGATACGGGCGGCGATCCTGACGCGTCGATCGCCGTGACGACGAGTGCATCGCCATCGACGGCCGCCGCCCCGCGCGTCAGCGCTGAATTCGCGCGCTGTCCATCGTGCTTCGGGGGAGGCGCTCCGGGAACCAGCTTCCCGACACGGTCGCCGCGACGTAGCACGACCAAGGCAGACCGCGAGCGCCGCGGCGAAGTAGATCGTGGCGCGCACGACGTCGCGGCCCGATGCGAGGCGCGAGTAGTCGTCGCTTCAATAGGCATTGCGACTCCTGACGACGTGCATGAGCGTCAGTCGCGATGATCCGCAGGTCGAACCACGACCGACCAGTTCTCGATGTAGTAGAGGTCGTACTGTATGCGCGGCGCGAAGATCGGTATCGCCGCGCAGCGTCGTTGACCTGCGCCCATCCGGTGATCCGCCCTTACCAGGTGTCGCTTCTGCATGTACCGCGGAATCTCCTGCTTGAAGCGCGTCGACGAATTCCGGGCGCTCCGGCCGCGGGCCGACGATCGACATCTCCCGCGCAGCACGTTGACGAACTGCGGCAGCTCGTCGAGGCTCAGCGCCGGATGAACGCGCCGAAAGGCGTGGCGCTGCCGCTGTCGCGGCGTCGCCCCACACCGGCCCCGATTCGGTCCTCGCGTGCCCGCGGGCATCGTTCGCGAACTTGAGCATCGAGAAGCGCTCGCCGTTCCACGTCGACGCGCTCCTGACGGTACGAGCACCGGGCCCGGCGACGAGCGCTTTCCGACGCCGATTGCAATCAGCCAGCAGCAGCGGCAGCGGCGACGATGAGGAACGCCGCCGCCAGCAGCAATCCTCGCATGCGCCTTCACGACCGCGTTGCACGCCGCTCGCAGCGGCGAGTCGGTGAGGTTGATGACCGCCAATCCGGCGATCTCCGGTCATCGAGATGGTGGAGCAGCGTGAAGTTGTAGATGTCGGGAACGAAGCGCACCTGGACGGTACTCGGTCTGCAGCGCGCTCGAGGAATTCGCGGATTCGCAGCTCGGCGCGCAGCGGCAGCGCGATCCACACCTGGTCGATGGCCGCGCGTCTTGCAGGTCGTCGGCGACGCGGCCGACGGCCCGACGCGACCGGGTGCCCGGCGACGTCGCGTGCCGTGAGCTCGCTCGGATCGTCGTCGTAGAACGCGACGACGTTGAAGTCCGCCACGGCGATCGCGCAGGCGCTCGGCGATCGTGCTGCCCGAGCGTGCCGCCGCGCCGACGATCGCGATGTGGCGCAGATTGTGCCGCGCCGCGCGCAGGCCGCGCAGCAGTCAGGCGCAGCGACACGCGCATCGTCGCCAGTCGCGACGAGGCCGCCTGCGCCGAAGCCAGAGGCTCGACCCATACCCGCGAGAAGGCGTCGCCCCGTCTTGGTCCGCTGAAGATCGTTCCACCGGTCAGCGCGGCGGTGGTTCCCCACGCGAGCACGAGCCGCAAGCGCAACTCTTCGGTCATGCTGATGCCGACGCTGCGGATCAGCAAGTCTGAACATCGGAAACAACGCTGCGACCGCCACCGCTCCAGCGAGGAACTTAGCAAAGGTGCGCTGCTCAGGGGAGAGCCAGGCGTCGAGATAGTAGGCGGTGCGCGATCAGCCCCACGACGACCGTCAGCGCAGGGTCGGCCAAGCGCAGGACATCCAGAAACAATCGTCGCGTGCGGCAGGGGACCGCTGCAGGCACATGGTGCCGGTGCTGAAGGATGACCGTCGATGGGCGACGATGCTGCAGCGCGGCGCCCGATCGCTTCGGGAAACATGCACGGCGTCGAGTATGCCGCTCCTCCGCGTCCGAGTCGCTGCAACGGCCAGTCTCCGATCGTCGCGCACGCAGCTCCGCCGGAATCGATCGGCCAGAAGCGGAGCGCGTTGGCTCTGTCGTCGAGCCTGCGATCTACCTGGCAGCCGCGCGTGATCGAATACCGCGCACCTGCGCGGCGACATAGCCTCCGAGGGCGTCTGCACGGAAAAAGAACATTCCCGTCGCATTCTCGTCGTCGCCGCCGCGCGGATCGTCTCAGGCTCACGCGCCGCGGCCGTAGAGCGAATGCACCGGCGATGCGCGGCGCAAGCTGAGCCTCGAGCGGAAGGATCCCGAAGTCCTCGTCTGCCTGGCGGGCGAAGAGCGCGCGCCACGCGCTGGAGATCCTGCGAAGCCTCTCCCCTCGCTGCCGCTTCTGCCGACGAGCTCGACGTTCGCCTGCCGGCCCAGCGCGCGCGAGACCGCGTCGGGGCCGTCGCCCGCCATGAGGCGGGCGCCAGCTCGGGTGATCGCGGAACACCATGGCAGCGGCAACGAGGTCCATCCGCTTGTGCGGCACCCAGCGCGATGCAGTGCTTGCGTAATAACACGCCGCTGCGGAGAGGCGCCGGCGCAGTCGTCCGCGGGCGTGAAAGAAATCGAAACATCCGACGGGAGGATGGACGTGCCGGACGCGTCGCGCCCGTAGCAGCCAGCGGGCGATGCGGTCCCGGATGTGTGCCTGCGAGGTGGCGACGAAATGCGTGACTCGATCGCTGCTGCGCAGGTCCCGATCGCGCAATCGGTCGAGCATTCGGCGAAGCGAGGGCGCCACACGGATGCCCGGGGCCAGCCCATGCGCGCCGAGGTATCTCGTCACGCAGATCCCAGGCGTAGCGCATGGGTCGTATAGCGGTAACAAACGATGCAACTGGCCGCGAGCCGTGCACACCCCTTGGCCACGGCGTTGCGAGCTGGGGACGACGAGATCGTAGCCCCGCTGAAAGCGTCGAGTACGATTCGATCGCGCGCGGTGAACAGCGGCAACAGCGCGCCGGAAACACTTCCGTGAACCGGGCAGACGCGCTGCAGGAACGACAGCGATACGCACGCTTGCCGCCGAGCTTGGCGCGGTGCGCGTCCGGCAGGAAATCGACCGAGTGAAGTACAGATCGGCCTCGGGAAATAACCGCGCCGGTATCTCCCGCGAGCACGTTCCAGTCCCGCCGCCGCGCGGCGGAGTGTCAGGCCAGTCGGCGAACGACCACGCGATCCGAAGATCGAGTGTCATCCTCTTCGAAACTCCCTCGCTCCAAATCGCGGATGCGCAGAGGAGCGATCTGCGCTCGCGCCCAGATCACTTCAGAGCCAGCGGCGGAAGCTACTGATCGCCTCGGCCTCCCGGCGGCGAGCCGTCGCATCGCGGCCCGGGCACACTGCGCAGGCTGACGGCTAGCGCGGTGCGGATGTCGAAGCGGTACGTTGAAGTGTACGCGAGGTTCACAAAGATCGCGCGAGCAGGTCGCCCCCGCTGTTCGACACCGCATCTCCCGGACCCCCGAAACACCATTTGCGGATGATAGCCCGATGCCCACCCAATTATTCCCCGTCTAAGGCTGCTTCATTCGGCTGGGGCACTGGTAGAATAATCGGGAGACTTAGCTCACCCACACTCGCGAGGAGCCATGATGACGACGGGCCCAGCGCCTGGCGCGCGGCGGGCGGGAGTTCCGTCGCGATCTGGAGTGCGGCATCACGGCCCATGGATTGCCCGGGCGCGGTGCGGGAGTGCGGGCTGAAAAACGGGGCCTAGAGCCTCGCGTCACGTCCCGGCAGCCTGCGCAGAACTGAACCCGGGGCGCTCGAATGGTCGAGCAGGAGCAGTGTTCGTCGGGAGCGCCCACTCACCAGGCACAATGGGAGGCTGGAATCGCTCAAGAACTCTGCGCGGATTCGCGGTTGCCCGTGATTTCCGGTCCCGTGCCCCCCGACGTCCGCCGGATCTTTGTTCAAATACCGCTTATGAATAGCCCTCCTTCCCTGATCAGCGTAGTCGTGCCTGTCTACAAGGGAAGCGTCGAACATCGAGCCCTTCTTGCGGAGGCTCGAGCCCGTGCTGAACAGGATATCGCGCCAAATTACGAGGATCCTGTTCTGCCTGGACCCATCTCCGATGACACTGAAGCTCCAGGTGATGCGTCAAATCGAACGAATCCGAAGATCCGCCTGCTCGTATTTTCGCGGCGTTTCGGCCAGCCTGCAGCAACCATGGCCGGAATCTTCACGTCGAAGGGCGAAACGTGCGTCGTGATTGACGTTGACTTGCAGGATCAACCCGAGCTCATCGCCGACCTGTATCGCAAACTGCGGGAAGGCTACGAGGTCGTGTACGCTCAGCGACGCTCCCGCAAGGGGCGAGACCGCCGTCAAGCGACTGATATCTTATCTCGGCGCGACGATCAATCGTCTCAGCGACGTCCCGATTCCTCGTAATACACGGCGATTTTCGAATCATGACCCGGCGAGTGGTCGAGGAATTGCGACGCCTCAACGAATCGCACGGGTTCCTGCGCCGGATTGGTTGCCTATGTCGGATTCAAGCAGGCCTTCATCGAATACAGACCGTGACGAGGCGGTTCGCGGGCAGGGGAATTACAGCAGGCTGACCGGTTCGCTCAGGATCGGACTGAACCTGATCGGCTTCAGCAGCCGGCCATTGCAATTGATGCCATCGCCGGGTTCTTCCTTGCGATGTTCAGCTTCGTGCTCGGTATGGTGTACGCCGGTCAGAGCTTATGGGCGTGAATTTGACTGCAGGTCTGTCGACCATGCGTTATTGTTGTCACGTTCTTCTCCGGCGTCTAGCTTTTCGGCCTCAGCCTGATCGGCGAGTACGTAGGTCGTATCTACGATGAAGTCAAGCGCCGACCGATGTATATCGTCGATCGGAAGGTAAACTTCGACTCTCGCCAATCCTGATGCTCCCGTTTTCCTTGCGCACCAGCGGGATTCGACCAGTCCCGCCGATTTGGGAGGGTTGGCTGGATTTCGTTTGGACGGGAAGCGCGTTCCAGTCCTGGAATACAGTGAAAACTTCGCTGGGTGGTCTGATGAATTGACGACGTTGCACGAGGACGTCTCCGGGGACACGCACCCGATCGACATTGCCTCGCGAGCGGATGCGGTAGGGCAACTCCGTAGGTATCTGTCGGTCACCCGGCCCACCATCCTGGAGGTCGGTTGTTCTTCGGGGTTCATGATCAGGACAATGAAGCAGGCATTTCCCGACGCGACGATCGCAGGCGCCGACGTTGTGCGGGAGCCGTTGTACCGACTAGCGGAGGATGTGCCGAGCGTCCCGCTGCTCCCGCTTCGACCTCCTGAAGTGCCCTCTGCCGGACGCCGCGGTCGATGCGCTGGTCATGCTTAACGTACTCGAGCACATCGAGGACGATCTCGGCGCTTTGCCAGCAGGCGCGTCGCATCCTCAGACCGGGGGACTGCTGATTCTCGAAGTGCCGGCCGGCCCGGGTCTTTACGACGCCTACGATGCCGCGCTCAGGCATTTTCGTCGATATAGCACCCGCGAACTGTCCGGAAAGCTTCATAGCACGGAGTTCAACATCATCGTCGTTCGCATCTGGGATTTTTCCTCTATCCGGGTTTTGCGTATGTGAAGTGTCGCAATCGGCGGCGGAACGTTGTGGGCGCTGACCAGACTGCGCTACTCAGGAATAACATTGCGCACACCGCCGGTAGCAGATTGATTGGATCCACGCTGGCGATCGAGCAACATCTGGCCTCATGGATCGAATATCCTATAGGGATTCGATGCTGATGACGGCACGAAAGCCTCTCGCATGAAGAACGATTTTAAGCAGACAGAGAAAAGCCAAGCCAAGAACACCGAGTTCTTTCTCAATCATATCGACGCCTATTCCGCGAGCGTAGGGACAATCGACACGTATCATCAGATCGCCGGTCGCGTTGTCAACCGAGCTCGCGGGTATCGAGAGCCTGCTCGACATCGGCAACGGTGGCGTGTTCGACTGACGACACGTCGGTGGTCGGCCGGATTTCGGTGTCGGTAGCCTCTTCCCTTGACCAACTGCCGCCCGACATTCACTTTCCGCCAATGTCACGATGGGATACGGCGACGCACTGAATCTTCGAGGCCACAGAAAGCTTTCGATGGCGTGGTCATGGTGATGCTGTTGCACCATCTCATCGGCAACACCGTTACGCAGTGCATCGCGAATCTCGAGCGCGCCGTTTCCGAAGCACATCGCGTGTTGCGACCCGGCGGCAAGCTGGTCATTGTCGAATCCTGCGTACCTCGCTGGTTCTATTGGTTCGAGCGAGTGGCTTTCCGCTCGCGGTACCTGTGATCAATCGATTCTTTGTTCACCCGTCGGCGTTCCAGCATACAATTCGTGGCATCCGAATGCGTGCTGGAGAGAACGCCGGCGTGCAGCCGCGCATTGCTTTTATCCCCAAGGAAGTACGTGCTTCAGCTGGGTGTTAAGGTCGCGTATTCCACAGCGTTATGCGCCCAGGTGCAGCTACCTGATCAGTATTCGGAAGAGCGTGAACCACATCTCGACCGCAACAAGGTACGCGCTGCTTGGCGCCGCCCCAATGCGTTGCTCTATTCGGTTTTGCTCTATGCTTTCCTCAGTGTATCTCGCCCTTGGCAGCAGTGTATCCCGTGACGGTGTCACACTACCTAATCGCCATTCAATTTCATTTCACGCGATCAACCGGATCTACGTTTTCGACATCGCCACTGAGGATAACTGCTCCAGATCGCGCTACCTTTGCTGGTGGCGATCAGTTTTCTCGTGTCCCTCTTTGGTTTCTTTGCAGAACAATTTGCGGGTGCAGCAGCCACTGACGGTCGTCGCAGTCAACACTGTCGCGATCACGGCGCTTGGATACTTACTCTTTCCCGCTTTGGGTATTTAGGTGAGGTATCGTCGTTTTGGGCTGTTCGGGGGTTCATCGGTAGCAACTGGTGGATCGCCTCTTGGGCAATGGACATCGCGTCACGAGGGATTGACAACTTTTCGACAGGACAGCGGCAGTTCCCTTGACAGCGCTTGCGCCAGTGCCAACTTCAGTCTTGTCGAGCACGATCTGCTGGATCTCGCTGGACGACCCGTGCCTTCGCCGGCGGCGGGCTCATTTCGCGGCTTGCGAGCCGTGTTCACGCCCCAACGGTGACCTCGTCGGGACTTGCAGGCAGAACGTTACCTGTTCCGGCGTTCTGACCATGCGCGCGAATGGCGTTGCGCGCATCGCGTTCTCATCGACGGGCTCCGTCTATGGCGAAGCGACGTCATCCCACGCCTGCGAGAACGCTCCGTTTCCCGTTCCAGACGTCGCTGTACGGCGCGTCGAAGCTGGCAGGCGAAGGGTTGATCGCTGCATATTGCCAGGGTTCGGGTTCCGGTCCTACATCTTTCGGTTCGTTTCGATCCTCGGCGAGCGGTATACGCATGGTCACGTGTTCGACTTCTACGAGCAACTGCGCCATGATCCGGGAAAGCTGCGCGTGCTCAGCGACGGGAAACAGCGCAAATCCTAACTCTGCGCGTTCAGATTGCATCGACGCGATGTTACGGCGTCGACAAGGCTGCGAGAAGGTGAATGTCTTCAATCCTGGAACCGAGGAACTATATCGAGGTCAATGATTTCTCGATCCGCTGGATTTGCGCAGCCTCGGGATGGAACCCAGGTGAGCTTCACCGGAGGCGATCGAGGATGGATGGGAACCAACCGTTCATCTTTTTCTCGACACGCGCAAGATCCGAGCTTTAGGCTGGACACCCGGTCGAGTATTCAGGACCTGCGATAACGAGCACAAGGTCTTGGCCTCGAATGAATGGGTGCTGGAAGCGCGGCCGTGACGACTCCGAGCCTGTCGCCGTTTGTGGGAATACCCACCGCGGAGGAACCAGAACGAGTGCGCATCGTGCCGGTTATGAATTCTCAACCATGCCACTGCCTGACGTGTCGCTATTCGTTCATTGCCAATCCGTTGACCGACTACGCGAGCATCTATTCGCGGGGTATTACTCAGCGCTGTGGCGCGGGGGCAGTCCGTTGACGGACCACGGTATTCGAGCTGGCCGCTCCTGAAGCGACGATCCGCCACTACGAATGGGAGGCATTCCGCGGCAGTCGATGCGTTGTGCCTGATCTGAAGCGGATGAAGTGGCTCGATTTCGGCTGTGGGGGTGGCGGGCTCGTGCGCCACTGCGGCAACGGGGATCGACATCGTCAGGTTCGAGGAGGGCTGGATCGCTGGAGAGGCGAAGGCGCGGCGTGGCATACCGATCCTGGAACGGGAGGCGCTCGAGGCATCGACCGGCGCATTCGACGTGGTCACGACGCGATCGAAGTGATCGAGCACGATGCCGGAACCGCTGGAGCTGCTCGGGCAGATGACGTAACTGCTCAAGCCCAGTGGTCTTCCTGACAACCGGCAACGCCGAGCTTCATGGCGTGATCGGCTCACTCGACCAGCCATACGTCCGTCCCCAGGTGCGCGTGAGCTTCTTTGAGCCCGGCACGTTGCAGATTGCCTACGAAAAACAGGATTTAGTGGGTGCGGGACGCTTGCTACCCGGATACTGCGACATCATCAAGTTCAGGTGCTCAAAATCTTCGCCTGCGGCACGGCGGAGTCCAGTGCACGAGTTGGTGACGCCTGCTGGTCGATCATGTCGCACCCTATATCGATCAAAAATACGGCATATCGCGCGCCATCCGGTGGGCATAGCGGCATGAGCAATTCGGCCGTGCCACTGACGGGGAAAATACTTTGTTCTGACGGGGGGCTCCGACCTCGGAGCCGGAGTTGGCCGCCGCGTTCTGGCGTTCAGGGCGAACCTGCTGCTGGTGGCGAGGAAGAGCGAGGATGCGCTGTACACCGTAGACAAGCTTGGAGAAGAAAGACAATCAGCTCGCCCTTTACGATGGCCATCGACCTTGTCGATCCGGAATCCACAGCGGCGATCAGACGCTTCGCGCGCGATCGCTTTCACGGCTCGACGTGTTGATCAGCAGCGTGCCCGCCGGACAGGGCCTATCGGCCCCATCTGGACGAACGACTGGAGCAGATGGGTCCACGTTCAAGTGGATCTGCTTGCGGTCGCGTTGCAGACTACCAGCCCGCGGATGATCCGGGAGTGGCGGCGGCCGTATTCTCAATCTTTCGGGCAGGGGGCGCCACGGGCCCGCGGCCGAACTTCACCGCGCGCGCGACCGCGAAGGCGGGACTCGTTCGCTTCAGCGAAACGATCGCGGCGAAGGAGACTTCGTCCGCACGCTGCCGTCTGGGTCGATTGCATCGCTCCCGGGCGTGCAATGAACACGTCGATGCTGGACGGTGCTGGTGCAGACGGGAACAGCCGCTGCCGGAGCGAGGGAAGTCGACCCAGGGGGCTGCTGGCTGCACGGCAGCGGGCAGGTGCGCCGATGTGGCGCGTCGCCGGGCTCTGCCAGTTTCTCACCCCGTCCGGCGGCCGACGGGATCACGGGCAAGCTCACCAAAGCGCCGTATGGGATCCTTGGCCGGAGCTGCCACTGCCGTTATCTCGACGTGGCTCGAACTAGCGGCGACATCTCACATCAACTGCGCCGTGTCGTAGCGCTGGCGCACGACGACGCGGCGAGACCTGGGGCGTCAATCGGTGAAGGTCGCGATCGTCGGTTGTGGCCTGATCGGCGAAAGGCGCGCCTGCTCTCGCTCACGCCGGCTCACATGCGCCTGATTCGCGCTGATACCGGCTTGCCTCGCGCGTGCCGCGGTTGGCTGAAGGACAGGAGCGGCCGCGTCGCGACCGACGATTGGCGCGACGCGGTGAGCCGCCCGCGGATCGGCTTTCGGCTGGTCGTCGTCGCTACGCCCTCGCAATTCGCTCGCGCGGGCGACACACGGGCTTCGCCGTCGAAGCGGGCAAGCACGTACTTGGTTGAGAAGCCTGGCGCGACGCCGACGTCGACGAGCTGCGGACCGCTGGTCGAGCGCTCGCTGCTGCGCGCCATCGCGTCCGGGTGCGCGTCGGATCTCAATCGCTATCGTCATCACCGCGCGTTTCGCAAGGCTCGCGCACTCGCTGAAGCGAGCGGCGCGCTCGCGACCACTCATGTTTGTGCGCGCGCGCTTACGGCCATGGCGGACGGCATCGGCTGACGACACTGAATGGCGAGCCGATCCTGTCGTCTCCGGCGGCGGCAGAGCTCATCGACCAAGGTGCACATCATCGATCTCGCCCGCTGGTTCCCGGCGACTTCACGACGGTCGACGGATCTTCGCCGATACTTTGCTATTGGAACATGCCGGTCGACGACAATGCATTTCTCCTGTTGCGCACCGGCCGAGGGTCGAACGGCATTCCTGCATGCAAGCTGCAGCGCGAATGGAAGAGCATCTTTTCGTTCTCGAGCTCTACGGGCGCGCTGGGAAGCTGCAGATCGGATGGGCTGGGTGGCAGCTATGGAACGGAGCGGCTGACCTGGTACAGGATGCTGCCGGAGATGGGGCCGCCCGAGACGACGATCTGGGAGTATCCGATGGCTGACGATTCGTGGGACTACGGAGATGCGCCGAGTTTCTCGAAGACATCCGGCTGGAGCGCCAGCCGCGACGTCGGCCTGCGTCGACGCAATCGCGGCGCTGCAAATCGTCGACACGATCTACCGGGAGTCCGGATATGATCATCACGCGTAGTCCGCTGCGCATCACGCTCGGCGGCGGCGGCACCGACCTGCCGTCCTACTACCGCGAACACGGCGGCTTCCTGATCGCTGCGGCGATCGACAGAGTACGTCTACGTGACGGTGATGCGTCCGTTCACGCCGGGCATCTATCCTGAAATATTCCAAGCTCGAGCACGTCGAGCCGTCGACGACGTCGCAGCACCCGATCATCCGCGAGGCGATCAGATGCTCGAGTTCAGGACGCCGCAGATCGAGATCACGACGCTCGCCGACATTCCCGCGGGCACCGGGCTCGGATCGTCGGGCAGCTTCACCACGGCGCTGCTGAAGGCGCTCTACACGCATCGCGACGCGCCTGCATCCAGCCCGGCGAGCTGGCGGAGCTCGCCTGCGAGATCGAGATCGATCGGCTCGGCGAGCCGATCGGCAAGCAGGATCAGTACATCGCCGCGTACGGCGGCGTCACCTGCTTCACGTTCAAGCCAGACGACACGCGTCGATCGCGAGCCGCTGGCGATCTCGCATGGACACCATGTTCGACCTCGAGGACAACCTGCTGCTGTTCTTCACCGGCTTCTCGCGCAGCGCCGGCAGTATCCTCAAGGACCAGAACGCGCGCACGCAGCAGAGCGACGCCGACATGCTCGACGAACCTGCACTACGTCAAGGAGCTTGGGCTATCGCAGCCGCGAGGCGCTTGAAGCCGGCAATCGGCGCTGGTTCGGCGAGCTGATGCACGAGCACTGGGATGCACAAGAAGCAAGCGCTCGGACGGCATGAGCAATCCCGAGATCGACGAATGGTACGAACTCGGTATGCAGTAACGGCGCGGTGGGCGGCAAGCTCGTCGGCGCGGGCGGCGGCGGGTTCCTGCTCTTCTATGCCCACGATCGTAACCGGCTTCGGCATGCGATGAACAGCCGCGGGCCTGGAGGAAGTGCGTTTCCGTTTCGACTTCGAAGGGACGAAGGTCGTCCTCGACCTGAGAGGCGATGTGTTTCCGGTCGCCATCCTTGCAGGTGGTCTCGCGACGCGGCTGCGTCCCGATCACCGACACGATTCCGAAGGCGCTGGTCGAAGTGGCCGGCGTCCCGTTCATCGTGCGGCAACTGGATTACCTCCAGCGGCCAGGTTGCCGGCGAGGTCGTGCTATGCGTCGAGCCACCTGGGCGAGCAGATCGAGGCGCGTGGTCGGCGATGGCTCGCGCGCTCGGACTGCGGGTCCGGTACGCCTTCGACGGTCCGGTGCGCCTGGGTACCGGCGGTGCATTGCGGCAGGCGCTGCCGCTCCTCGGTGAACGCGTTCTTCGTGCTCTACGGCGATTCCTATCCTGCCGATCGACTTCGCGGCGGTGCAAGCGCGCGTTTGTGGCAGAGCGCCGGCCCGCGCTGATGACGGTGCTGCAAGAACCACGACCGCTGGGACAAGAGCAATGTGGAATATCGCGAACGGCGTGGTCGTCTGAGTACAATAAGCACCGCCCCAGGCCGGAGATGGCGTCACATCGACTACGGATTGAGCATTCTGTCAGCGAGAACGCTCGAAGCCTATGCGCCGGGACTCCGTTCGATCTGGCTCGACGTCTATCACGACCTTTCGATGACGGGACGTCTGGCTGGCTACGAGGTGTTCAACGAGCGCTTCTATGAGATCGGTTCTCACCGAGGGTTTGGCGGCGACCGAGGATTATTTCAGAGCCAGGGACGGACATGAGCTACGCCCGACAGCATCTCCAGGAAGCGAGCGAGATCATCGACCAGAATTGATGATCGCGCGATCGAGATCGATGGCGGAAATCCTGTGCCGGGATCAAGCAGCAGGCCGGGCGGATCTTCTTCCTCGGCGTGGGAGGTAGCGCGGGAAACTGCTCGCACGCGGTGAATGATTTCCGCAAGATCGTTGGCATCGAGAGCTATGCGCCCACCGACAACGTCTCCGAGCTGACTGCCCGCACCAACGACGAGGGCTGGGCGAGCGTGTTCATCGAGTGGCTCGAAGGTGAGCCGCCTGACACCGCGCGACGCCATCTTTGTCCTCTCGGTCGGCGGCGGCAACCTCGAGAAGAACGTCAGCCCCAACCTGGTGTCCGCGCTGCAGTACGCCAAGCGAAGTCGGCGCCAAGGTGGTCGGCGTGGTCGGTCGCGATGGCGGCTACACGGCGAAGGTGGCCGATGCATGCGTGATCGTGCCGACCGTCAATCCCGACAACATCACTCCGCATTCCGGAAGCGTTCCAAGCAGTCGTCTGGCACTCTGCTGGTATCGCACCCGCGACTGAAGGCGAACCAGACCAGTGAGAATCGGTGGCAAGGTGAGCGGGCGGGCCGTGTTTCTCGACCGCGATGGCGTCACTCAATCGGGCAATCATTCGCGATGGAAAGCCGTATCCGCCCGCGAGTCCGGAAGAACTTGGAGATACTGCCCGGCGTGTGCCGAGGCTCTGGAGCGGCTCAAGGAGATTAGGGTACTTGCTGATCGTGCGTGACGAATCAGCCCGACGTCGCCTGTGGCAACTTTGCGCGCAAGCGACGTCGAGGCGATCCATGTCCGAATGGCGGCGATGCTGCCGATCGACGATTTCCGCACCTGCTTCCACGACAGCGGCGACGGATGCGCCTGTCGCAAGCCGCGGCCCGGAATGCTGCTCGGACGCGGCCTCCCGCTGGGGCGTAGATCTCGCGAGCAGCTACATGATCGGCGATCGCTGGCGGGACGTGGACGCCGGAAACGCCGCCGGGTGCAAAGTATTCTTCGTGGACTACGGCTATGACGAGGCGCGCGCCGCATGCGCCATACCGGCGCGTAACTCTCGCTTGGCGAGGCGGTGGAATCAGATTACTCCGAGAAGAGGAACGAAGCGTGAAGACGATCGAAGAGTTGAAGGTGAAGATTTTTGCGGACGGCGCCGACAAGGCGGGAATGCTGGAGATGTACGCCAAGCCGTACATCAAGGGCATGACGACCAACCCCACGCTGATGCGCAAAGCGGGGATCGCCGACTACCGAGCCTTTGCCAGAGACATTCTCGCCGCGATCCCGGACCGGCCGATCTCGTTTGAGGTCTTTTCCGACGAGTTCCGCCGAAATGGAGCGTGCAGGCGCATGGATATCGCGGGCTGGGGGCCAACGTCTACGTCAAGATACCGATCACCAATACGCGTCGCGAGCCTCATATGGGCTGATTCGCACGCTGGCAAGGCGCAAGATCCGTGTGAACGTTACGGCCATGATGACGCTCGGCCAGGTGCGGGAGACGATGGAAGTTCTGGAGGCGGACGTCCCGAGCTACGTTTCCGTATTCGCCGGGCGAATCGCAGATACCGGGCGCGACCCGGTGCCGATAATGTCCGCCGCCGTCAGAGGCACTCAAACCAAAACCGGCCGCGGAGCTGATCTGGGCCAGCCCCAGGGAGCTGCTCGAACATCTTCCAGGCCGACGCAATCGGCTGTCACGTCATCACCGTCACCAACGACATTCTCAAGAAGCTGGCTCTGGTGGGCACTGACCTCGACGACTATTCTCTCGACACCGTCAAGATGTTTCCACACCGATGCGTCAGCGGCGGGCTTCACGCTTCTAAACCTCCTCGGCGTCGCGCTAGTTCGCGACCGAAAGCATCTTGTCGGGTGCATTCGGGGTGATCGGCGCGCCGGCTCCGGACAATGCTGCGGACCGCCCGTGATCATCGGGAGGGACGTCTCGCCGACTGACTGGTCGCCACGAATCACGCCTCCTAGGGGGTACTCGTCACACCAATTGCGGCAAAGCCGATTGCCAATTTGCGCATATCGCCGGAAGTGGGTTCGATCGCATTCGGTGAAATGGCATCAGGCAGGTTCGCATCGTGATCGTCATCGCCTGCAGGTCCGCGCCTTTCCAGTTATCTCTGACGTAAGGTACGCTGATGGTTCGAGGCTGGTCGATTACCTCCTCCGCGCGCCACTCGCCCCGTGTGATTGACACTCGCTGTGCGCCGCCGCGCACCGCGTACGGATAGATTTGAAAATTCACGAACCCGCTCGGCGCTTTCGAAAGCTCCGCGCTTGAAGCGAATAAACGGAACGTCGACCTTGTCGCCATCGCTCCAGCGCCCCCACGCACTCCTGATAACTAAGGCCTTCTGCCTCGATGCTGATCGGCAACTGCGTGGAAAGACTGGTAGTTGGAGCCGAATTCGATCGTCGGGGGCTGCCGATACAGACAGCCAACGCCAACGACAGTGTGTCGTCCATGGGGTTTCCGGGCTTGCACTCTTCCCTTCGACAAACAGCGGTCGTGTCGGAGAAGTCACTCGCCAGTTCGAATTGCTCCTTTGGATAATAGCTGTCGCTAAGCAGGTGCAGAGTCTTGTGCCGGATAAAGTAGACGGGGAAGAATGTCGCTGCGTAGCTTGACATCCGGACGTACAGATCGGTCCAAGTCCCCATCATGTCCAGAGCCGAAGGTTGGCGTATGAGGCGGAAAACGTCCTCTCATCGGCGGCTCGCGTAAGGCGTAACTAAGCAAATTGCCGATAAACCAGGAGCGCGCACAGCAATGTGCGTCGTCAAGGTCGGCTAGCGTTTTGGATTTCATCGTCGCGCGCATGATGCTCACGCACGCGGCCCAACAGGCAAACGACAACAAAAGAGTGGCAAGTACGTCGCCAGCTTCCATTGTTGATACGATGCGCCCCTGAGGTAGAAATATGGCGGCATAGATTGCGAACGCAAGAACGGCGATCAGAAACAAAACCCTTCCCGCGACGGGGCCGCGTCCCATCCCTCGAACCAGATAAAAGTATCCGATGACGACAGTAACGACCAGGAATGCAATGGTCGACGCGACCTGCGCTGCGCGCATGGTGATCTGCAAATCTGCCGGGCACGCCCATGATGGCTGCCGGCGAAATGAAACTCAGCGGCGCATCCGACCTCTTTCAGTTTGACAGCAAGGGAGAACCAAGCCGGCCATCTGCTGGAAGTGCACGGGATCCACCGCGACGACGACAACTACGCAACTCAAGACGCCCGCGCCCCACTGCAGCGATCGTTGCTTTCGTACCTCCGGTCTCAGTTCGCTTGTCCCCCTCGAAGTGCAGCAGGAAGAGCGTAGGTTCCGGCGACCAGCAATCGTCTGCAAACCTGCGGCGATGACCAGAGAATACCGACCGAGAGGTAACGAAATGAGAATGTAGTGAGGCGCGAATGACGCTGCGACGTCCGTCCAGCCCTCTGGATCGCTTGTCGCCGAGGAACTCTATCACGTTCTGCCCAGCAGCAGCAAGAAGCACCAGCGAAGCCATGAGTTGGCTCAGGGAAGAAATGTCCACTGGTGAGGCGAAACAACGGGCCCGAAATCACGACTGCGGCGAGTGCGATCGCCGCCGAGCGAGGCAGCGCGAACGCGGCTTGGGTGATCGAGGCGATTGCGACGCCGATCAACGCCACGACGCCAAGCATCGTTGGCAGCGCAGCCTTCATGATGTCGCCGCCGAAAAATGCCGCCATAGCCCTGCAATGCAGGGAAAAACAGCGTGGGATTGATCTCATAACTAATGGTGCTCTCCAAGCCGACCAACCCGCGATGTTCGACGGTCCCAAATGCTGAAGATAGTCGCCGACGTTGATGTAGTTGAGGATGTCGTGATTTCCCAATAGTCGCGATTGGGAGTTGGTCGGCCGACACCGGCGGCGTCACAAAGAGATACGCGATCCCGTAGAAAGGCGCGAAGACAGTCGAACGGACATTGAATAGAGTGTGCCAGGTTGTGAATCGGCGATCGCACCGCTGCACGATCGTCCCTGAACATCCGATAAGTGAAGATGCATGACGGCCAACCATGCGATCGCGCGTAGCAGAATCGGAAACGGTATGTCCAGCTTCACGCCATACCAGCAATACAGCGCCACTAGGCACGCAGCCGGAACGGTGACGTTGGATAGCGAGTTGGATCTGCCGTCTTCCCGAAACCAGGGTTATCGCGGAACCCAGGACGGCAAGAAATGGCAATGGTTCAGCCGCGACCGCGGCAATTCCGCTGAAAATGCTGAGGAGGTGTTGGAGGAAGTTAATCACGTTGACTCGCCGCCTGATTCCGAATTTCGCCTTACCATGCCGAGAGCGATTCTCCGGCGGAAGTTGGCCTCGGGTGGTGAAAGCCCCCTTGCCATCAATCCGGCGATACAGGCTGAATGCAAAAGGCTCCGGCGGCGCACGCCTGGCCTGCGTGGTGCGGTCGTTGCTCTGCGCTGCCCGGGAGCCGGACTACTTCTATTGACGAGCTTGTACTTTCCGCCGTAGTCCGTGAAGTTTCGCCGACCGGGAAACGCGCGCTTGAGGCGATCGAGGTGATCGCGAGGCAGTTCGTTGTACATGATCTCCATGCGGTCGATCTGGAACCTGTCTTCCTCGAAGATCGCCATGTAGTCGTCGTAGAACACGCGGTTGATGATCGGCGCTTCTGAAGAACCAATGAAGCGCCGCCTCCCATGCCTTGTCGGGATAGCCTGCATCACGATAGTGGTCGACTATTTCCTGACGGCTGCACAACAGGTGAATATGGGCGGGCATCTGCCACAGCGAAAAATTCAGCAACGCGTCGCTCGGATCCGCGTAGATGTGATGCCCATAGGCGCAGGACCAGGCCGGCCCGAACATGTGAAGCATCTCGCCGCCGTTGCGGAGCAGGCGGCTCATTTCATCGAACGCGCCGTGCAGGTCCGACAGGTGCTCGAGGACAGAAAGCGTGAGGATTGCGTCGAACGCCCCATCCTCGAACTGCGTGCGTTTGGTGATGTCGCCAATGACCAGCGGAAAGCGCTTGACCGGCAGCGTCCGGATGGCCCGTCCAGTTCGTCAGCGAGGTGATTCTCGACGGACCGTACCGAGCCACCAGGTGTGCAATTTCATCCTCGGAGAAGCCGATGCAAAGAACGCGCTTTCCTGAGAGATCGGCGTACGTGCCGTAGAAATCCTTTCGGTGTTCGAAATGCAGCCGACGACAGGCAAATCGCGTGCTCTCATCGTGTCCTCTCTACTGGCGGATCATCGCGTACGGCTCGATCGCTGGCCTAGCCAGACGATCACGATCGTGATCGCTGGTTGCCTCCGCCGCAATGCGGCAAAGCGCGGCGGCGGCGCGCGTGCTTCTCAGAGCATCGCCAGTCACCAGCAGCTCGCGATAAACTGCGACGGTGCGTTCAGCACAAGCGCGCCACGTATACGGCATTGCGTGGGCTATCCGCTTCGCGCGCTCGGCCTCGTCCGCGGACGTCTGCGCGAAACTCGCCATCGCGTCCGTTAAGGCTTTCGTATCGCGCGTGTCGACGTACGCCACGAGGTGCGCACCGAGATCTCTCAACACCGGCAGATCGCTCGCGATGATCGGCAGACCCTTGGCGAGCGCTTCCAGGATCGGCAGGCCAAAGCCCTCTGCAAGGGAAGGAAATACGAACGTCCCGGCTCCGGCATAGAGCTGATAGAAGCTCTTCGCGCGGCACGTAGTCGAGCCACACGCAACGATTCTGCGGGCGCGCGTCCTGGAGGCGCCGGCGCAGGGCTTCCGCGTTCCACCCGTACTTTCCTACGATGACCAACTGCCGCTTTCGACGAATTGCCTGCGGCAAGGCTTCGTATGCATCGAGCAGTGCCTCCACGTTCTTGCGAGGCTGCAGCGTACCGACGAAAAGGAAATACCCTGCGCTCGAGCTTCCTTCGCAGCAGCGTGCTCTGCATCGCGCGCTCGTCCACGGGTTCAAGCCATTCGCCGTCGATTCCGAGCGGGATCACGCGGGTTCGTTCGGCGCGGATTCCATAGCTCGAAACCACCTCGTCCCTTCCCGCCTCCGAAATGGCGATCACGCGATCTGCATTGCGGACGCTTTGCGTGAGCAGCCAGTTCTTGAAGCCACGCAATCGCTGGTTCGCCCACTGCGGATGGACGATCGGGATGGCGTCGTAGACCGTCGCCACCACCGGCGTGCGCCGCAGCCGCGGAACCATGTAGTCGGTCGAGTGATAGAGATCGACCGCGCGCTCGAGCCGGCCGCAGCCCGGCGTCCTCGCGTGCGCGACCGCGCCCAGTGCGACGGCGATCGGCAAGGGGACCGCCAGCCGAATGTCGGCGTGCCGTGGAAGCGCGAGCCCGCGCCCGGACACGTGCGTAGTGTCGACGCGTTTGACCGCAAGACCCGGGCGCTCGACGTGCGCGAGCAACGCTTCGGTATAGGTGCCGATACCGTCGAGACCACCGCGCGCGCGCGCGAGGATCGACGACGCCTGAACTGATGCCGACTACGCGTGATTCGGGACGTGAATCCCCGGGAGAGCCGCTGCGCATTTGTTATAATCCCAAGGGCATGAACAGCGTCGCACTGCTCTTCTTGATACCGCGCAGCCTCCCTCGCCCCGCCCCGTGCCCAAGCTGCTGATCACTGGCCATACCGGCTTCGTGGGCCGCGTCCTTGCAGGACATTTGACCGAGGAACATGGGGATCGCTGGACCCTCGCCACGCTGGCCGAGCATCAAGACGTGCGCGACCCGAAGCTCGGCGAACAGATTGCGCCGATTCGCGCGGATGCGGTCATTCATCTCGCTGCGCGCACGAGCGTCGCCGAGTCTTTCCAGGACGCCGACGGATATTTCGACGTCAATTTCAATGGAACGCTCAATCTCCTTCGCGCGCTCCGAGCAACGGATTTCCGTGGTCGCTTTCTCTACGTCAGCAGCGGGGATTGCTACGGCGCGATCGATGTAGCGCAGCCTGCCCGTGGACGAGCTGCAACCGCTGCGACCGCGCAGTCCCTACGCGGTAAGCAAGGTGGCCGCCGAAGCCCTGTGCTTTCAATGGTCGCAGACGGAAGGGCTGGATGCGATCATCGCGCGGCCATTTAATCATATCGGCCCGGGTCAGGACGAGCGGTTCGTCGTGCCGTCGCTGGTCGAAGCAGGTTTGCAGCATTCGCGACGGGCGCTCGCCGAACGAAATCGTGGCCGGAAATCTCGACGTGACGCGCGACCTCACCGACGTACGGCGACGTCATCGAGGCGTATCTTGCGTTGCTCGAAAACGGGCGCAAGGGCCACGTGTACAACGTCGGTTCCGGACGCGAGGTTCGCATTCGCGATGTACTCGATACTCCTTCTCGATCTCGCGCAACGTGAAGGCTCGCGTGACGACGGATCCGCAGCGCGTGCGCCGCGACGAGCAGCTGCGCATGCGCGCCGATGTGGCCAAGATCAAATCGCACACGGGCTGGGCTGAGCCGTGTCCCATTGGACGAAGTCGCTTCGCGACATCCTCGCTTCCTGGACTGACAGGCTTCCAGCATGACGAAAAACGCGCTCATCACCGGCATCACGGGTCAGGACGGGGCTTATCTCGCTCGGCTTCTCCTCGACAAGGGTTACCGCGTCACGGGTTTCAGCCCCGGCGCGGAAGCGATACGCTCTGGCGGCTGCGGAGCTCGGCGTGCTCGATCGCATCGAGCTCGTCGTACGGGGACGTCACCGATCTCGGCTCGGTCCTTCTTGCGGTTCGGGGCGTCAAGCCGGCCGAGCTTTACAACCTCGCCGCGCAGAGCTTCGTCGGCGCTTCGTGGGATCAGTCCGCGCACACGGCGCAGGTCAACGCGATCGGCGTGGTCAACTGTCTGGAAGCGATCCGCCAGATCGATCCGCAGATCCGCTTCTATCAGGCGTCGACGAGCGAGATGTTCGGGAAGATCCAGAACGAGCGGCAGAGCGAGAGCACGCCGTTCTACCCGCGCAGCCCCTACGGCGTGGCGAAGCTGTACGGCCACTGGATCACCATCAACTACCGCGAGAGCTTCGGACTGCATGCGTCCAGCGGGATCCTCTTCAATCACGAGTCGCCGCTGCGCGGCATCGAGTTCGTCACGCGCAAGGTCACCGACAGCGCGGCGCGCATCAAGCTGCGGGCTTCAATCGGAGCTGCGGCTCGGCAACATCGACGCGAAGCGCGACTGGGGCTTCGCCGGCGACTACGTCGAGGCCATGTGGCTGATGCTGCAGCAGGAGCGTCCCGATGACTACGTGATCGCGACCGGCATCAGCACGACCGTACGCGACATGTGCCGCATTGCCTTCGGTCACGTGGGGCTCGGACTACGAGCGCCACGTCGTCGTGGACACCAAGCTGATGCGGCCGGCGGAGGTCGACGTGCTGTGCGGCCACCCGGCGAAGGCGCGGGAAAAGCTGGGGTGGGCGCCGAAGACGACGCTCGAGCAGTTGATCGGCATGATGGTCGAGGCGGACTGCTGCAACGCCTTTCGGGCCGACGGTGAGCGCGGCAGTCGCGGTGGACTGCGTCGTCATGTCCCCGTAGGAATGCTGCAGGCGCTGTGGCGGTACCGTGGATTCGTCGCGGCGAGCGTCGCACGCGAGTTTCAGGTGCGATCCCGCGGCTCGGCGCTGGGCTTCGTATGGAATCTGATCGGCCCGATCGGCAACGTCGTCGTCTTCACGGTGATCTTCGGCGCAGGTGATGCGCGCGCGACTGCCCGGGGTCGGTGACATCTACGGTTACGGGATCTTCCTGTGCTCGGGCGTGTTCGCGTGGGGCCTGTTCGTCGAGATCGTTCAGCGCGGCGCCGGCATGTTCATCGAGCACGGCAACCTGCTGAAGAAGGCGAGCTTTCCCAAGTCGAGCCTTCCGGTCATCGTCGTTCTCTCGGCGCTCGTCAATTTCGCCGTCGCCTTCGGAATTTTCATGGTGTTCCTCGTCGTGACCGGCCGGTTTCCCGGATGGGTCGCGCTGGCAGCCATTCCCATCGTCGCGTTGCTGGTGGCCTTCGCCACGGGCCTCGCGACGTTTCTCGGCACGCTCAACGTGTACTCGCGCGACGTCGGCCAGGCTGTGACGATCCTGATGCAATTCTGGTTCTGGCTCACGCCCATCGTCTATCCGATCGCCGCCGTGCCTGAGTTCGTCCGTGACTGCGCTTCGCGTTCAATCCGATGGCGCCCATCGTCGCGGCGTTGCAGCGCATTTTTGTCGAGGGATTGCCGCCGCGCTGGGAGAGCCTCGCGCTCCCGTGCTCGCGGCCGCGGTAGCGTTGCTCGCCGGCGCTATGACGTTTCGTGCCAACGCAGACAATATCGCGGACGAGCTGTGATGCGCATGCTCGAACTGCGCGACGTCGGGAAGGCGTATCGACGCTATCCGAACGCGCGCGCTCGCCTGATCGAAGCCGTGGCGCCGTGGCTCGGGAAGCGGCACGAAACGGTGCGGGTGCTGCGCAACGTCAACCTTGCCGTCCGGCGCGGCGAATCGGTGGGAATCGTCGGCCACAACGGTGCCGGCAAGAGCACGCTGCTGAAGCTCATCACCGGGACCGCAAAGGCCACCGAAGGAAGCATTCACGCCGGCGGGCGGATCGCCGCGATCCTCGAGCTCGGCATGGGTTTCCATCCGGAGTTCACCGGCCGGCAGAACGCTTCGATGTCGGGACAGCTGCTCGGCCTGTCGGCCAAGGAGGTGAGCGATGCGATGCCGACGGTCGAGGCCTTCGCCGAGATCGGCAGCTACTTCGACCAGCCGCTGCGCGTCTACTCGAGCGGCATGCAGGTCCGGCTGGCGTTCAGCATCGCCACAGCGGTGCGTCCCGACGTGCTGATCGTCGACGAGGCGCTGTCGGTCGGCGATGCCTATTTCCAGCACAAGCGCATCGGCGCGAATGAGAGCGTTCAGGGATCAGGGGACGACCATGCTGCTGGTGTCCCACGACCCGACCGCGGTCGAAACGCTCTGCGACCGCGCCGTCCTGCTCGATCACGGCAAGGTGATCAAGGACGACGCGCCCGATCGCGTGCTCGACTACTACAACGCGATCATCGCGCGCCGCGAAGCGGAGTACAAAATCCGCGAGGGGAGGCGCGTGCGGGATCGCGTCGATCGATCCGCTCGGGCGACGGGCGGGCCGCGATCGAGTCGGTGGACCTCGTCGACGCGCAGGGCGGCTCGATGCGCGCGCTGCGCTCCAACGCGCCGGCGAAGGTTCGCGTTGCCTTCGACGTCCGCTCGTCGCTGCCCTCGATGACCGTGGGCTTCCTCATCCGTGACCGGCTGGGCAACGACGTGTTCGGCACCAATACGCATCATCTCTGGAATTCCCGAGCTTGCGTTGGAGGCCGGCCGGCGCTTTGCGTGCGAGTTCGACATCGGCCGGATGTCGCTCGGCGCCGGCCACTACAGCATTGCGATCGCGCTGCATGAAGCGGACTCGCACGTCGCCGGGAACCACGACTGGTGGGAGCAGGCGCTGGTGTTCGAAGTCCTGCCCGACGACGAGCCGTTTCGCGTCGGCGTGGCGAACCTGCCGGTGCGATGCGCGGGGATCGTCGCCGTTGACCCGGTCGTGCACCCATGACGACGCGACGACGGCGCGGGCTCGCAATGCTGCTTGCGCAGCTCGAGGCGCGACCCGGATTCCGACGGGCGATCGTCCGGCGGCTCGACCGGTTCCCCGAGTTGAAGCGCGAGTTGAAGCGGTCGCTGGCGCGAATGCGCGCGCGGGCGGCGGAGGCCCGGCGTCTGTGCGCCGCGAACTCGAGGCCGAAGGTCTCTCAGCGCGCGCCACGCGCGTGCTTGCGGACCTCGATCGCGCCCGCCAGGCTGCCGACCGCGCGCGCCCCGCTGCGCTGACGATGCGCATCGTCATCGACCTTCAGGCGTGCCAGTCCGCGAGCGGGCAACGCGGTATCGGTCGCCACTCGTTCGACACTGGCGCGGGCGATCGCCGCAGCGCCGGGCTCGAACGAGGTCTGGCTCGCGCTCAACGCCGCGTTCCCGGCGTCGATTGCGCCGCTGCGCCACGCGTTCTCCGATCTCGTCGGCAAGGAACGAATCGCCGTGTTCGCGACACCCACGCCGGCGGCGTCGCTGGACACGGTCAACGGCTGGCGAAGCCGTGTCGGCGAGCCGATCCGCGAGACGTTTCTCCACGGCCTGCGTCCGGACATCGTGCACGTGGCAAGCCTTTTCGAAGGGCTGGTCGACGACGCCGTTGCGTCCGTGGGAACGATCCGCTCGTCGCACGCGACGGCAACGACGCTCTACGACCTCATCCCGCTGGCGAGCGGCGAGGGTCTGCCGACCGCGGCGAGCGTCGACTGGTACCAGCGAAAGCTCGCCTCGCTGAAGCGCTCGGACCTCCTGCTCGCCCTGTCCGACCATGCGCGCAGCGCAGGCGGTCGCGCAGCTGCCGATGCAAGCCGAGCGCGTGGTCGTCGTTTCACAGCCGCGAGCGAGGTCTTTCGGCCCGCGGCGCTGCCGCCTGACGCCGTTTCCGCGCTGTGCGCGCGTCACGGAATCACGCGACCGTTCGTTCTCCATGCCGGCGGTTTCGACGCACGGAAAAACGTTGCGAACCTGATCGCGGCGTATGCCCGGCTTCCGTTGGCTCCTTCGCTCGGGATACCAGCTCGGTTCTCGTCGGCGCCGTCGATCGCGACGAGCGTGGGCGCCTTCGCGCACTGTGCGGGCGCGAGGGATTGAACCCTGCGGACGTGCTGTTTCCGGGACGGTTGCCGGACGCGGATCTCGCTGCGCTCTACGGTCACTGCGCGGTGTCGTGCCTCCCGTCGTTCCAGGAAGGCTTCGGACTGCCCGCGCTGGAAGCGATGGCGTGCGGCGCCGCCGTCGTCGGGGCCAACGCGACGAGCATTCCCGAGGTCATTGACGAAGCGATGCGCTCTTCGATCCTGCGGACGTCGACGCGGCGGCGGCGAAGATTCATGCCGTGCTGACCGATCGCGCGTTTCGAGCCGACCTGCAGGCGCACGGCCTGCGCCGATCCGCGCAGTTCTCGTGGCGCGCGACGGCGCGCCGTGCATTGGACGCCATGGAGGAATGCGTTCAGCGCCGACGCCGCGAGGCCGAGCATCGCCGCGCCGACCCGAGCGGACTTTCGCCAGCAACGTCCAACGCCTTGCGTACGTGTCGCCGCTTGCCGCCCGAGCGAACGGGAATCGCCGCGTACAGCCGCGAGCTGCTGCCTTATCTGGCGCGACACTACGACATCGAGCTCGTCGCGAGACAAGCGTCCGTGGAATTGCCGGGCGACATGGCGGCGTGGCCGATCCGATCGGTCGAATGGCTCGAAGCGAATGCGAATCGCTGCCAGCGCGTGCTCTATCAGCTCGGAAACTCGCCGGCGCATCAGTGGATGTTCGACCTGCTCGAGCGGTTGCCCGGAACGGTCGTGCTCCACGATTTCTTTCTCGGCGGCGTGCTGAACTGGATGGACGAGTCGTGGCTTGCGCCGGGGACGTTCCGGGAGCGATTGTTCGAATCGCACGGGTATTCCGCACTCATCGCCGATTCCGCGCTGGGCGCGCGGCGGCGATCGATCGATATCCCTGCAACTCGCGCGTCGTCGAGCACGCCAACGGCATCATCGTTCATTCCGACGAAGCGCTCCGCATGGCGACGACGTGGCACGGCGACGTCGGGCGATCAATGGCGCCGAATCCCGCAGCCGCGGCGTCTCGAGCCGCGCGACCGATCGCGAGCGCCGCGCGCCGGGCGCTGGCAGATCGACGACGAGCGATTTCGTCGTCTGCTGCTTCGGCTTCATCGATCCCGCGAAGCTCGACCACCGGCTGCTGCACGCGTGGCTGGGACTCAGCGCTCGTGCGCGAGTCCGCGCCATCGCCTCGTCTTCGTCGGCGCAGAACCATGGCGGTGGAGTACGGCCGATCGATGCTGCGCTCGCTCGAGGAAGTCCCGCCGGCGAGCGCATCCTGCATCACTGGCTTCGTCGACGACGACGCCTATCGAGCGCTACCTGTGCGCCGCCGATGCCGCCGTTCAGCTTCGCGGTGTGTCGCGCGGCGAATCGGCGCGGACTCGCGCTCGATTGCCTGGCACACGGACTGCCGCTGATCGCCAATGCCAGCGACTCGCTGTCGGCGTTGCCCGGACGCACGCGTTGATCCGGCTTCGCGCGGACTTCGACGATTCCGAACTGACCGCGGCCATCGAGCGTCTCGCCGTGGACAAGGACCTGCGCGACCCGGCTTCGCAGGCCGGCCGCGACCATGTTCGCGAGCATCACGACCCGGAGCGCGTGGCGATGCAGCTTCGTGACGAAATCGAGCGATTCGCCACGGAAGGCCGGCGCCGCCGCTACGACGACTCGTCGGACAGGTCGTTGCGCAAACCTGCGGCTCCGACGCCGCTGCGCGAAGACTGGGTCGCCACGGCCGCGAGCATCGCGTTCGATCTTCCTGCGACCGCGGCTTGCCGCAACTGCTCGTCGACGTCACCGTCCTCGCGCGCCAGGATCTCAAGACGGGGATCGAGCGGGTCGTGCGCGCCGTCTTGCGCCGCTTGCTCGAGCATCCGCCGAGCGGGCTTTCGTGATCGAGCCCGTCGTCGCGCGGCGATGACCGGTATGTCTACGCGCGCCCCTTCACGTGCGGCTGGCTCGGACTCGCCGATGCGTTGCCGGATGAAGCGCCGATCGACGTCGGCGCGCGGCGACGTGTTCCTGGGCCTCGATTGGGCGGCCGACGTCGTGCCGCGACAGCAGCAGACGCTCGCGCGCTATCAGCGCGATGGGTCTCGAGATCACGTTCGTCGTCTACGATCTGCCGCCGCTGCTCCATCCGCACAACTATCCTCCCGGAATCGAGGAGATGCAGCAGAACGTGGCTGACGTCGATCGCCGCGGTCGCCGACGGCCTCGTGCGCATCTCGCGTTCGGTCGAGTCTGGCTTCTCGACTGGCTCTACCGGTTCGGTCCTGCGCGGGACGCGCCTCTCAGCGTTGGCGCGTTTCGACTCGGCGCCGACATCGAGCGCCTCGGTGCCGACCTCGGGGACCGGAACGAAGGCGCGAAGCTGCTGGCCCGAATGGACGCCGTGCCGAGCGCCGTGATGGTCGGCACGGTCGAGCCCCGCAAGGCCATCGCCAGGTCGTCGCGGCGTTCGAGCAGCTGTGGCGAGAGGGCATCGAGGCTCGACCTCGTGATCGTCGGCAAGAAGAGGATGGATGGTGGACGACCTCGCGTCGATGCTGCGCACTCATCCGGAAGCCGGGCGGCGTCTCTTCTGGATGCAGGACGCCAGCGACGCGATGCTCGATCGCGTCTACGCGCGCGCCGTGCGTCTTCTGGCTGCAGCATCGCGTCGGCGAAGGATTCGGATTGCCGCTGGTGGAAGCGGCGCGCAACGGAGCTGCCGATCGTGGCCCGCGATCTCCCGGTCTTTCGCGAGGTCGCGGGAGGAGCACGCTCTACTATTTCTCGGGCACGTCGGCTGACGATCTCGCTGGCGCATTGAAGGCGTGGCTCGAGCTTCACCGCGAGTCGCGGCATCCGCGGTCGGAGGGATTGCCGCTCCACATCGTGGGCCGACAGAGCGCCGACGAGTTGCTCGACGTCGTGCTCGGCGGTGCGCTGGAACGCAGCCTGGGACGGGCCTCGACGGGACGGCCCGACACGGTCACCCGGCGATGACGGCGCCGCGGAGTGGACCGATGCGGGACGGCGAAGCGCTGCGGCGCGCAACGCAGCGCGACGGTCCGACGATGACCCTCAAACTGCATTGAGCCATGAACGCGCCTGACCGTCCGAAGCTGAACGTGGACGATCTGCTGCGCCGCGTCCGCGACGAGGTGGCGCATCGCCGCGGGGAGGCGGGAGCGCCGTCCGCAGGCGTCACCGCATTCTCGCCGCGCGCGCGATCCTGGCGGCGACGATGCTTATTCGCTGTTGCCGGATCTCGAGTTGGAGCCCAGGTTCGAAACCAATTCCAGCGGCTACGCGATCGAGGATTTCACGCGGCTGCAACATGCGGCGTTCATCCGGCCGCGTATCGGGGTCTTCTGCGTCGCGAGCCCGATCCGCCGGGCCTGCATCATTTCCTGCAAAGGCTCGAGCGCGGCGACAGCAAGCACCTGATCCTCGGACTAATCCGGTACTCGCCGGAGGGCCGGCGGCATGCGATTCCTGTTCGGGGACTCTCGCTGGCGCTTCGCCCTCGAGCGCTGGTGCGAAGTGCCGATCGCTGGTCGCTTCGTCCGCTTCCTGGTCGACCTTGCAGCGGTTGCCGGCGTTGATGCGCGAGGCGAGGGCGAGAACGAGAGCCGCGTTGCCGGACAGCTGGCGGCGGTGAACGAGCACGCGGCTGCCGCGAACAGGGCGACCTATGGCATGGCCGCAGCGTTCTCGCACGAACAACGCGAGGCGATCGACCGGCTCGATCGCGTCTCGAGCAGCAGGCGCTCGCGGCCGCGCGCATGGCGACATGGAAGACAAGCGCTGACGAGCGCCTTGCCGCCGGTGCGGACGAGGCCGCGCGCATGGCAACATGGAAGACGAGCACTGACGAGCGCCTTTGGGGCCGGTGCGGTCGAGGCCGCGCGTATGGCTTCATGGAAGACGGTGCGCTGACGAGCGCCTTGCCGCCGGCGCGGCCGCCTGACAGAGACTGTCGCGCGGAGCCGCGCAGGCACTGGAAACCGGTTGTGGCGTCTGCGCGGCCCGCTTGAAGCGCATGGAAGACGAGGCCGACGACCAAAAGCGGGCGGGCGAGAACCTTCGCGCAGGCGTTCGGACGAGTTCTACGCGGCGTTCGAAGAAAAGTTTCGCGGCGAGCGCGAGGACGTGAAGGGTCGCGTCGCAGTCTACGTGCCGCGGCTCGTCGACGCCGGACTCGGCACGAGCGACGCGCCGGTGCTCGACCTCGGCCGTGGCCGGGGCGAGTGGCTCGAACTCCTGAAGGACCGCGGACTGAACGCGCGTGGCGTCGACATCAACCAGACGATGTTGGCGAGCTGCCGGGCGATGAACCTCGACGTGGCCGAAGCCGACGCGCCCTCGCGTCCCTGACCGAAACGCCTGCGGCGAGCCTCGGTGCCGTGACGGGATTTCACATCGTGGAGCACCTGCCGCTGCCCTATCTGGTGTCGATGCTGAAGGAGGCGGCAAGAACACTGCGCCCCGGCGGCATCGCCATTTTCGAGACCCCCAATCCCGAGAACGTGCTGGTCGGCAGCCACACGTTCTACCTCGACCCGACGCATCTCAAGCCCACTCCCGCCGGCGACGCTCTAGTTCTTCATGGAAGCTGCGGGATTCCGCGACGTCGAGCCTCGTGTTCCTGCATCCTTCTCCCGCCCACGAACAGCTGGCGACCGGCGACCCAGCGGTCGACGCCTTCGTCAACAGCCGCTTTTTCGGACCTCGCGACTACGCGGTGATCGCGCACAAGGCATGACGCGGCTCCTCGTCCTCAACTTCTTCCCCTCGCCTTCTTTTCCGCCATCGAGCGGAGGCGAGCAACGATATTTCCACGTCTATCATCACCTGAGCCGGCGCTACGACGTCACGCTCCTATCGCCGACGTTTCCGCACGCAGCGCGAGGAGGTCGTGGAATTCAACGCGCCGCTTCCGCGAGCATCGAATCCCGAAGGAGCGCGTCCACGTCGACCTTCATCGGGATCTCGATGCCCAAGGCATCGGACAGGAGTGTTCCGCGCTGGTGTGCGCGCTGGCGGCGAAAAGCGAGACTGCCTATCACCGCCGCTATCGGGAACTCGTGCCGCGCGCGGACATCGTCTTCCACGATTCGCCATTCATGGTCGACTACGACGAGCAGCTGGGGAAGGACGGTAAGCCGCGCGTCTACAACAGCTACAACGTCGAAGCCAACCTGATGCAGCAGATGCTGGAAGGGGCCGCACAAGGCGCGGTATGTATCGCTGATCGGCGAGCTCGAAGCGCGGCTGGTGGGCGCGAGCAAGCTCGTATTCGCGACGTCGAACGCCGAGCGCGAGATGTTCGTGGAACGCTACGGCTGCGATTCGGGCAAGCTGGCGGTGGCGCCCAATGGCTTCGAGCCCCTGCCGACGAGGTGCCGGCGGACGAGCGCGCCCCAGACCGCGAGATCGACGCGTGGCCGGCGGACGACACGCGCCCGCTGGCGATATTTTCGGCAGCGGCCATCCGCCGAACGTCGAGGCTGCACGCTTCGTTTGCGAGGTCGTTGCCCCGGCTTTGCCTCGGCTTCGTTTCGGCATCGCAGGCTCGGTGTGCGATCGGCTGAGCGACGCTTCGAAGAACGTGCGACTGCTGGGATTGCTGAGCGGACCGGCGAAGGCGCGCCTTTCCGCCGCTGCGACGCTGGCGCTGAACCCTATGTTCACGGGCGCCGGCACGAATCTCAAGATGCTGGATTTCATGTCGTCGGGGCTTCCGATTGTCAGCACGCCGGTCGGCGCGCGTGGCCTCGATGTCGAGGATGGACGGCATTGCGTCGGCTGGCTGAAAGGGAGCGTTTCGCTGCCGCCGTCGCCCGTCTGATCGACGATCCGGCTAGAAAAGCCCGCCTTGGCGATTCCGCTCGTGCGCTGGCGTATGAGCGCTACACCTGGCGCTCGATCACGGATGGAATGCACGTGGCGTTGGAGCCCTTGCTCGCAACCAGTTCGGCGGGATCGCATTCCGTGGATCGCCGGCGAATACTCGTGCTCAACGATTTTCCCGTGGGAAGCGCGGCTGCGGGCGGCGAGGTTCGCATTGCCCGGCTGCTTGCCGCGCTTGCGCAATGGCACGACGTCACGCTCTTGTGCCTCACCGGATCGAGATCGACGCGTCGGATCGGCGCGTGGCACCCGGCTTTCGAGAGATCGCCGTCCCGAAGACGGAAGAGCACCGCGCGTTGCAGCAGGCATGGAACAACCGGCATCCGGTCTCGGTGAGCGACATCGTCAGCGCCGCGATGTGCAGCACGAATGCGGCGCTCGTTGAGCTCCTATGAGCCCCTCGCTGCGGAATCGGACGTGGTCGTGCTGCAGCATCCCTATATGGCGCCGCTGCTGCAGCGTCGACGCCCCGCGCCACGTGATCTACGAAGCGTTCAACGTCGAAAGCGCTTTCGAAGGCCAGCGATGCTCGCGCCGCACCCTGATCGGGACACGCTGGTCGCGACGGTGACGGCGATCGAGAAGAAGGCGTGCGCGGATGCAGACCGCATCATCTGCGTGTCGGACGAGGACCGCGAGGCGTTCGAGGCGTCCGGCCATTGCGAGATTGCCGTCATCCAGAACGGCGTCGACATGCCAATCGGAAGCGCGACGTTGATCTGTCGGCCATCGCGGGTTTCTTCGAGGGCCGAGCGGTCGCCGTGTTTCTCGGCAGCGGCCACATCCCGAACATCGAAGCGGTGGAATTCATCGTGCGCGAGCTTGCCCCGGCCAACGAGCGCGTCGTGTTCCTGATCGCTCGGCGCCGCGGCGAATATCTTTGCGCCTCGAGAGGTTCCCTCCAACGTGTCTCCCGTGCGGCCGCGTCGAGGACGACGTCAAGAACGTGTTGCTGGCCGTCGCGGACGTGGCCGTGAATCCGATGCTTTCGAGGAGGCGGCTCGAGCCTCAAGGTTCCGGCATACATGGCTGCCAGGCTTCCCGTGATCACGACACCGATCGGAATCCGGGGGTACGACGTAGTCGACGGCGTCCACGCGATCGTGGCGGATCCGGAAGATTTCCCGGCGAAACCTCGCGGCGCTCGTCGAAGACGCGGAACGGCGGCGCTTCATCGGCGCGAACGGATACGAATATGCAGCGGCGCGCCTCGACTGGCAGCGATTGGGCGCCCGCTACCGCGATGTCATCGACGCGCTGACCGGCGACGACTGCTGCCGGCCGGCTGGCGGCGGCGATGCCGCGTACCTGCGCGCAGCAGGTTGCTGGTCGTGACCTATCGCTTCACGGATCCGCCGCTGGGCGGCGCGGAGACGTACCTGCTCGCCACGCTCAAAGGCCTCCATGCCCTCGGCGACTTCGACATCGACGTCGCCACGTTCGCCGTGCAGGGCATCGCCGACCACCTTCAGTTCTCGGCGACGCTACGAACGCATCGCGCAGCGCCGCGACGCGTTCGACTTCGTGCGCGGCCGTCCATCGGTTCGCGGTCGATCCGGTCAGACGAAGCGACCGTCGCCGCGCACTGCGCGGCGCTGTTCGAGCTCTGGCAGCGCGAGGATCTCCGGCAGGCGAGGACGTTCGAGCGAGGACTACGAGGTCTCGACACTGCTGGGCGGCTGGTTCCATCCCGGAGCGGCACGGCGCGCGCCTTCAGCGATGGACCGGACCGCAGGCCGAGATTTTCTGCCCGCGCGGCGTGAACGGATTGACGATCCGCGGCGTCGCCGAAAGCTCGAAGTCCGTCACTTTGCGCGGACCGCAGGGGAGCGCAACGACAGCCAAGGTACGCGGCGAGTTCGTCGTCGAGCTCGCGCTGGATCCGACGGACGGCGGCAGTTTGCACGCTGACGGTGGAGCCCGGCCGGTCAGTGCCGGCGGCGATCCGCGGTCGGTTGGGCGTCTGCGTCACCGAGATCACCGCACGGCGCGGAACGACCTCGCTCGACGTGCCGCTGGCAGCCGATTTCGGCGCGTGGATGCGCAAAGCGATCTTGCGCGCTGGGTGCAGTCGCTGATCGACGTCACGAATGCGCGCGAGATGCGCGACGACGAGCGATTCCTTGCGGTACGCGGTCCGCATTCGGCGCGGCTCGACGCGTGGCTGCGCGACCACGTCGCCGACTACGACGTCGTGCTCGCGCACGGCGTTCCGTTCAGCACGTCCGTCCTCGGCGCGAGACACGCCCGGCAACAAAGCGTGCCGTGCGTCGTCCTTCCGCACTTCCACATGGACGACAAGTACTATCACTGGCGCGAGTTCTACGAGGCGTTCCGATCGGCCGACCGAGTGATTGCGGCGCCGCGTCCGGCCAAGAGGCTGTTCTTCGATCGAATCGGCGCACGCGCGGTGACGCTGCCGGGCGGCGGTGTCGACCCGGCCGAATTCGAAAACGCGGCGAGCGGTGGCCGCGCCTTCCGCGCGCTGCACCCGTCCGGCGATCCGTTCGTGCTCGTCCTCGGGCGCAAATCGGGCGCGAAGAACTATGCGAGCAGTCGTCGCCGCGGTCGAAGCGGTCAACCGCGCCGGAACGCGACTGGATCTCGTCATGATCGGTCCCGACGACGACGGCCTGCGTCTCGACAGCCGTCACGTGCATTTCCTCGGCAGCCAGCCCCGTCCGGTGGTTCTCGGCGCGCTCGCGCACTGCCACTGCCTCGCGACGATGAGCGAGAGCGAGAGCTTCGGCATCGTCGTGGTCGAGGCCTGATGTGCGGCCGGCCCGTCGTCGCGAACGGCCGCAACGTGGCCTTCGCCGACCTGATCGAGCACGGGCGCAACGGCCTCCTCTGCCAGACGGTCGACGACGTCGCGGCCGCGTTGAAGCGGCTTGGTCGAATACTGCCTCATGAAGCGGCGCGCCTGGGCGCTGCCGCGGGACGGGCCGAGGCGCTCGCGGGCTATACGTGGCCAAGCATCGCGAACGCCATCAATGACGTGCTGCTGCGAGCTGTCTGTCGCATCGGACGTTCGCTGCGCGCGGCCGAGGAAACCGACGTCCGCGGGCCGGCGTCGCTTCCCGCGTGAGCGCGGGGCGCGGCCGACCTGCATCACGCGCCGATGTACGACGAGAAGCAGGATTTCGCCGAGCACCGGGCAGAGGATCGACGGCATGGTCGGCGTGCTCGCGAGCGTCGGGGTGCGGATCCTTCGCGATATGACGGTGCTGGATCTCGGCGCCGGTCAGGGGATGCACGCGGGCTTCCTGTTCGGGCGCTCGCGAATCGCGTGCTCTGGTGCCGACGTCATCGACTACAGCTTTCTGCTCTACAACGGCGAATTCCTCCGGCTGATCGACGAAAAGCACCGTCGCCACGGCGCGGCATTTCGAGGCGGGAGCGCGTCGGGTTCCATCGGTCCGACGCGCTGGACCTGTTCTACCGCGACGCGCTGTTCCGGCTGCGTCGTCTCCATCAATTCCTTCGAGCACATTCCCGATCCGGCGAAGGCGCTCGGCGAAATGATTCGTGTCGCCAAGGCGAGCTGGGCACGTCTTACATCTCCACCGATCCGGATCTGGACCGCCCTTGCGGACAGCGGAAGCCATTTTTTCCATCGGGTGCCGGAGCCGTGGGCGCATCTTGCCTACGGCGACGACGGGTTTAGCGGGAAAGATGCGCGAGAACGGCGCAACGGACGCAGAGGTCGGCGAATTTCTGGGCGCGATGAACCGGTGGCGTCTTTGCCGACTATGCTCGGGCGGTCGACCGGTCGACGGCGAGCGGAATGGTCGATGTCGTGCATCATGATTCGTGGTCGGGTGTCGTCGACGAGACGCACCGTAAGCACCGGCACATCGGCGAACTGGCGCGGCGAGGTTACACCGAGAAGGAGCTTCCTGATCCGTGGGCTGCGCTGGGTGCTGCGCAAGCGCTAGCGGCGGCGGCTCGGTCGGCGAGGCACCTACGAACCGAGAACGTCCGCCGCGCAGCCAGGTCACGCCGTCGGCATGCGTTTATCGCTGGCGGCGCCGGGACGGTCAGCGTCGCCGAATCGGTCACACGCAGGCCGCGACCAGGCCTGCTACTGCGCCCGTCCCGCCCTCCGTGTCAGACTCTCGGCTCCCCGCCAGCACCAACCTGACGGGGATCCGGCAAAAAAGCCTCGCTGAGGCTGCTTGATCCGTGGGGGCGCTGGTAGAATTGCTCCCCATGCAGCAGCGACTTCGAGTCAAATGTTCGCGGTCCCTCTCTCGCCGGCGGCGGTAGCCCGCCACGTCTTGAATCTGCCCCCCAAACGCGCCCGCAACCCCGGCGGGCGGCAAATCAATGGGGGCATCGCAGGCGGTATCCCGGCCATTGCGCTTGTGTTGATTCTACGTTGAATCAATGACTTAGGTGTGATGGCATGATGCTGCTGATGATCGACAACTACGACAGCTTCACCTACAACCTCGTCCAGTATCTCGGGCGAGCTGGGCGCGGACGTCCACGTCCATCGCAACGACGCGCATCACGCTCGGCGAGATCGCCGCGTGGGAGCCCGAGGCGATCGTCATCTCGCCGGGCCCGTGCACGCCGAACGAGGCCGGCATCTGCGTGCCGCTGATCCAGCGCTTCGCCGGCAAGATCCCGATCCTCGGCGTCTGCCTCGGCCACCAGGCGATCGGCCAGGCGTTCGGCGGGCGCATCGGCCGCGCGCAGCACGTGATGCACGGCAAGGTCTCGCCGGTCACGCACGACGGCCGCGGCGTGTTCAGCGGTCTGCCGACCCCGCTGACCGTGCACCCGCTATCACTCGCTCGCGATCGAGCCGGCGACGATGCCCGGCGTGCCTCGAGGTGACGCGCGACCTCCGACGACGGCGAGATCGATGGGCGTGCGCCACCGCGAGCTCGCCGTCGAGGGCGTGCAGTTCCATCCCGAAGCGATCCTCACCGAGCACGGTCACGCGCTGCTCAAGAATTTCCTCGACCGCGCTGCAGAGCACTGATCCGGTCAAGCCCGCGATGCCCATCACGCCCCAGGAAGCGCTGCAGCGCACGATCGAGCACCGCGAGATCTTCCACGACGAGATGCTGTCGCTCATGCGCAGGATCATGAGCGGCGAGGTGACGCCGGTGATGATCGCCGCGCTCACCGTCGGCCTGCGCGTGAAGAAGGAGACGATCGGCGAGATCGCCGCGGCGGCGCAGGTGATGCGCGAGTTCGCGACGCGGGTCGAGGTTCGCTGATCACGAGAACCTGGTCGACATCGTCGGCACCGGCGGCGACGCGTCGCACACGTTCAACATCTCGACCGCGTCGATGTTCGTCGCCGCCGCCGCCGGCGCGCGCGTCGCCAAGCACGGCGGCCGCGTCGGTGTCGTCGAAATCCGGCAGCGCCGACGTGCTCGAGGCGCTCGGCGCCAACATCATGCTGACGCCCGACCAGGTCGCGCATGTCGATCGCCGAGACCGGCATCGGCTTCATGTTCGCGCCCATCGCATCACAGCGGCGATGAAGCACGCGGCGCCGGTGCGCAAGGAGCTCGGCGTCCGGACGATCTTCAACATCCTCGGGCCGCTCACCAATCCGGCGGGCGCGCCGAATCAGCTGCTCGGCGTGTTCCATCCGGACCTCGTCGGCATCCAGGTGCGCGTGCTGCAGCGGCTGGGCAGCAAGCACGTGCTGGTCGTCTACGGCAAGGACGGAATGGACGAGGTGTCGCTCGGCGCGGCGACGATGGTCGGCGAGTTGAAGGACGGCGAAGTCCGCGAGTACGAGATCCATCCGGAGGATTTCGGCCTGCGGATGATGTCGAACCGCGGCCTGAAGGTCACCGATGCCGCCGAATCGAAAGCGATGCTGCTCGAAGCGCTCGACAACGTCGAAGGCACGCCGCGCGAGATCGTCGACGCTGAACGCCGGCGCCGCGCTGTACGCGGCCGACGTCGCGGCGTCGATCGCCGACGGGATCGAGCGAGCGCGCGCCGCGATCGCCTCGGGCGCGGCGAGAGCGCAAGCTCGACGCAGTTCGTCGCGTTCACGCAGAAGCAGCGTCCGGCGACCGGCTGATCGCGGGCGCGCGATGTCGGACATCCTCGGCGCGAATTCTCGCGACGAAGGCCGGCGAGATCGCCGCGGCGAAGCGCGCGCGCGCCGCCGAACGAGATCGAGTCCGCGGCGCGATCGACGCCGCCGCCGCGCGATTTCGAAGGCGCGCTGCGCGCGCGAATCGCCGCCGGGCCGCCCGGCGGTGATCGCCGAGATCAAGAAGGCGAGCCCCAGCCGCGGCGTGCTGCGCGCCGCAGTTCGATCCGCCGGCGATCGCGGCGAGCTACGCGGCCGGCGGCGCGGCGTGCCTGTCGGTGCTGACGGACCGCGAGTATTTCCAGGGCGCCCCGGAGTACCTGAGCGCGGCCCGTGACGCGTGCGCGCTGCCGGTGCTGCGCAAGGATTTCATCGTCGATCCGTACCAGATCGCCGAATCGCGCGCGATGGGCGCGGACGCGATCCTGCTGATCGTCGCGGCGCTCGACGACGCGCAGCTCGCCTCGCTGCGACGCGCGCGCGCGCGACTTCGGGATGGCCGTGCTCGTCGAAGTCCACGATGCAGGCGAGCTCGAGCGTGCGGCTCGCGCTGCGCGACGCCGCTCGTCGGCATCAACAACCGCAATCTGCGGACGTTCGAGACCTCGCCTCGACGACCGTCGACCTGCTTCCGCGCGTGCCCGCCGGAACGCTCGTCGTCACGAGGAGCGGCATCCTCGCGCCGTCCGATGTGACGATGCTGCGCGCACAGGGCGTCAACGCGTTCCTCGTCGGCGAGGCGTTCATGCGCGCCGAGGATCCCGGCAAGGCGCTCGCGGCGCTGTTCGCGTAGCGCGTTCGGCGCGCGCGATCCGGCAGCGACCTCCGGTGCTATCATTCCCGCAGCCTCAACCGGGGAGCGAGTTCGTGTCGGCCATCGTCGCCGAGGGCATCAGCCAAGCATTGGACGACCGCCGACGGCGAGGTGCGCGCGGTCGACGGGCTCTCGTTTGCGTTCGAGCGCGGGACGCTCAACGTGCTGCTCGGCCCGTCGGGCTGCGGCAAGTCGACGACGCTGCGGCTGATCGCGGGCCTCGAGACCGGCCGACGCCGGCCGCATCCTGATCGACGGCCGCGATGTCACCGACCTGCCGCCGGCGCAGCGCAACATCGCGATGGTGTTCCAGAGCTATGCGCTGTTCCCGCACCTGCCCGTGTCCGGAGAACATCGTGTTCGGGCTCAAGGTGCGCAAGGTCGCGCGCGTCCGATGTGGCGACGGCGGCTGAAGCGCACCGCCGAGCTCTCGGTCTCGACGGCCTGCTCGACCGCAAGCCGTCGCAGCTCTCCGGCGGCCAGCAGCAGCGCGTCGCGCTCGGGCGCGCGATCATCGCCGAAGCGCCCGTGTGCCTGATGGACGAGCCGTTGTCCAACCTCGACGCGCAACTGCGGCAGGAGATGCGCGCGGAGATCCGCAACCTGCAACGACAGCTCGGGATCACGATGGTCTACGTGACGCACGACCAGGTCGAAGCGATGTCGATGGCCGACCGCGTCGTGCTGCTCAACCGCGGCAGGATCGAGCAGAATGCGACGCCCGTCGAGCTCTACGAGCGTCCCGCCAACACGTTCGTCGCGCGCTTCATCGGCACGCCGCCGATGAACCTGCTGCCGCTCGAGCGCGGCGACGGCGGCGCGGTGATCGCCGGAACGGACGAGGCCCGCGGTCGCGACCGCCGACTGCGCCGGATCGACGCTCGGCGTGCGGCCCGAGCACGTCGCGCTCGCGCTCGATCGCGGCGTCGCCGCGACGGTCGCCGCGGTCGAGTATCTGGGCGCCGATTCGCTCGTCACCTGCCGCGCTGGGCTCGGCGACGCTCGCCGCGCGCGTGTCCGGCAGCGTCGGGGCTCCGGCGCGCGGCGATCCGGTTCGCCGTCGCCTGGGCGCGCCGGCGCGCAGCACATCTTCGCGACCCGACGGGACGCGGCGCGCGGAGCCGATCCGTCACGAAACCGCGACGATGCTCGCTCGCGTAGGAGCTCTTTGCCAGTTTCTTACTTCGAGGAGGAGAGCCATGTTCGCAGACGATTGTTCGCCAGGGAGTCGCCGCGTTCGTCGCGCGTGCTCGCGTCGACGATCGCTTCGATCGCGCACGCGCAGGCGCCCGTCGAGGTCTCGTTCTACTTTCCGGTCGCGCGTGGGCGGCCCGATCACCAAGCTCGATCGACGGCTACGCCGCCGATTTCGAGAAGGAGAACCCGGCATCAAGGTGAAGCCGATCTACTCCGGCACCTACCAGGACACGATCACCAAGGCGCTCACCGCGGTCAAGGGCGGCGAGCCGCCGGTCACGTCGATCCTGCTGTCGACCGACATGTTCACGCTGATCGACGAGGACGCGATCGTCCCGTTCGACGACTTCATCAAGACGCCGGACGACCAGGCGTGGCTCAAGTCGTTCTACCCGGCGTTCATGGAGAACAGCCAGACCGGCGGCAAGACCTGGGGCATCCCGTTCCAGCGCTCGACGATCGTCCTCTACTGGAACAAGGAGATGTTCAAGGAGGCCGGGCTCGATCCGAACCAGCGCGCCGGCCAACTGGAAGGAGATGGCCGACTACGCGCAGAAGCTCACCAAGCGCGATGCGTCGGGCAAGGTCACGCAGTGGGGCGTGCAGATTCCGTCGTCGGGCTTCCCGTACTGGCTGTTCCAGGGCGCTCGCGATCGAGAACGGCGTCAACCTGATGAACGCCGCGGGCACCGAGACCTACTACGACAAGCCCGAGGTCATCGAGGCGCTGCAGTACTGGGTCGATCTCGCGAAGGAAGCAGAAGGTGCACCCGGAAGGCATCGTCGAGTGGGGCACGACGCCGAAGGACTTCTTCGAGAAGAAGATGGCGATGATGTGGACGACGACCGGCAACCTCACCAACGTGCGGAGCAACGCCGAAGTTCGACTTCGGCGTCGCGATGCTGCCGGCGGGCAAGCAGCGCGGCAGCCCGACCGGCGGCGGCAACTTCTACCTGTTCAAGAAGAGCTCGCCGGCGCAGCAGCAGGCGGCGTTCAAGTTCATCAAGTGGATCACGACGCCGCGAGCGCGCGGCGCAGTGGGGCATCGACACCGGCTACGTCGCGGTGCGCGCCGACGCGTGGGAGACGCCGGCGATGAAGCAGTACGTGGCCGGATTTCCCGGCGGCGGCGGTCGCGCGCGACCAGCTGCCGTACGCGAAGGCCGAGCTGTCGACGCACGACAACCAGCGCGTGACGCAAGGCGCTCAACGACGGGCTGCAGGCGGCGTTGACCGGCACCAAGACGCCGGAAGCAGGCGATGAAGGACGCGCGCAGCGCGAGGCCGGAGCGCCTGCTGCGGCCGTACAAGAAGTAGGCGGACGCGCTGTGGGCGCTCAGCGGCGTCGCAGCGCGTTCGGCGCCGACGGTCGCCGCGATGACGCGGACCGCGCAGTGGCTCTACGGCTGGCTGCTCCTGCTGCCGGCCGCGGCGCTGCTCGCGCTCTTCACGCACTACCCGGCGTCGCGACGCTCTGGCACAGCTTTCATCGCGACGCCCAAGGCGCGCCGTCCCGCGCGCGTGGGTCGGGCTCGACAACTATCGGCAGCTCGTCGACGACCCGATCTTCTGGCAGGCGCTCGTCAACAACCTCTGGTTCGCGCTCGGCACGATTCCCGCGTCGATCGCGCTCGCGCTCGTGATGGCGGTGTGGGTCAACGGCCGGATCGCCGGCCGCGGATTCCTGCGGCTCGCGTACTTCACGCCGACGGTGCTGCCGATGATCGCGGTCGCCAACATCTGGCTCTTCTTCTACACGCCCGGAGTACGGGCTCCTCGAAAAGGCGACTCGCCGCGCTCGGCGCCGGCACCCACAACTGGCTCGGCAGCAAGCGACACGGCGCTCGCCTGCCTGATGGTCGTCACCGTGTGGAAGGAAGCCGGCTTCTTCATGATCTTCTACCTCGCGGCGCTGCAGTCGATGTCGCCGCATCTCGCCGGAAGCGGCGGCGATCGAGGGCGCGTCGCGCGCGTATTTCTTCCGGCGCGTCACGTTCCCGCTGCTGATGCCGACGACGCTGTTCGTGCTGGTCAACGCGGTGATCAACGCGTTTCGCCTGCGTCGATCACGTCGTCGTGATGACGCGCGGCGGACCCGACAACGCGACCGTCGCTGCTGCTCTACTACGTCTACGAGATCGGCTTCCGGTTCTGGGACTCCGCGTACGCCGGCGCGCTCACGATGGTGCTCCTGGCGCTGCTTGCGACGGCCGCGCTCGCGCAATTCTGGTTCCTCGAGCGCAAGGTCCACTACCAATGACCCACGTCTACGCCGACACGCGGCGTCCCGCGGGCGCTCGAAACGGCGGGCGCCTGGCTGCTCGGGCTCCTGTGGATACCTGCCGCTCGCCTACGCCGTGTGGACCGCGTTCCATCCGGCCGAGTTCGCGACGCGCTTCGTGCTCACGGCGCCGCTGACGCTCGAGAATTTCGCGAAGGCGTGGGAGGCGGCGCCGTTCGCGCGCGCTACTTCGTCAACACCGTGCTGCTCGTCACGATGGTGCTCGCGCGCGCAGCTCGTGCTGGTGACGCTCGCCGCGTACGCGTTCGCGCGCTTCGAGTTTCCCGGCCGCAACGTCGCTCTTCGCGCTGGTGCTCGTCCAGCTGATGGTGATGCCGGACGTCCTGATCGTCGAGAACTACCGGACGATGACGGCGCTCGGGCTTGAAGGACACCGATCGTCGCGATCGCGCTGCCGTACATGGCGAGCGCGTTCGGCATCTTCCTGCTGCGGCAGACGTTCAAGACGGTTCCGCGCGAGCTCGACGAGGCCGCCCGGGTCGAAGGCTGCGGCCCGCTCGCGCGTGCTGTGGAAGGTCTACGTGCCGCTCGCGCGGCCCGTCTATCTCGCCTACGCGCTCGTCAGCGTCAGCTACCACTGGAACAATTTCCTCTGGCCGCTCATCATCACGAATTCGGTGGAGTCGCGGCCGCTGACCGTCGGGCTGCAGGTGTTCTCGTCCGGCGACCAGGGCATCGACTGGTCGATCATCACGGCGGCGACGCTTGCTCACCGCGGCGCCGCTGCAGATCGCGTTCCTTCTCTTCAGAGGCAGTTCGTCCAGAGTTTCATGCGCGCGGGGATTCGGTGAAGAGGACGTCCGCAGTTCACCGGGGATTGGCAGCGCTTGCGCTCGCGATGCTGAGCGCGCCTTCGCGTCGGCGCAGGGAAGCTATCCTGACCGGCCGATCCACATGATCGTTCCGCTCGCCGCCGCGAGCGCCGTCGACAACGCGGCGCGCATCGTCGCGCAGCAGATGTCGATCAACATGGGCCAGCAGATCGTCATCGAGAACCAGCCGGGCGCGGCGGGTCTGATCGGCGCGGAGCGCGTCGCAAAGGCGGCGCCCGACGGCTACACGATCGGCGGCTTCAACGACAGCATCATGACGATGCTGCCGAACCTGTATCCGAAGATGCCGTGGGACATCCTGAAGGATTTCGAGCCGGTGTCGCTGGTCGCCACCGTCGAATGGGGCCTCGTCGTCAACAACAGACAGCGCCGTACCGCAGCGCCGCCGATCTCATCGCCGCGGCGAAGGCGAATCCCGGCAAGATCTTCTACGGCTCGGGCGGCAACGGCAGCCCGCAGCACATCGCGATGGCGCTCTTCGCGGCGAACGCGGGAATCACGCTGACGCACGTGCCGTACAAGGGCGCCACGCAGGCGGCGCTCGACATCGCGGGCGGCCAGGTGCCGGTGGGATTCAGGGCATCGCCACGGTCGACTTCGCTCGTGCGGGCTCGGGAAAGCTCAGGCTGATCGGCGTGACGACGCCGCAGCGGCTGCCTCAATTCGCCGACGTGCCGACGGTGTCCGAGTCGGGACTGCCGGGCTTCGAGTTCAACTCGTGGTTCACGATCATGGCGCCGGCCGGCACGCCGAAGGAGATCATCGCGCGGCTCAACGCCGAGATCGTGAAAGCGCTCGCCGATCCGGAAACGCGCGAGAAGCTCGTCGCAGCAGGGACTCACGATCCGCGGCACCTCGGCGCAGGAGCTTGGGTGCCGCCACGCGCGAGCAGCCGGGCAGAGGTACGCGCGGCTGATTCGGCGAAGGGCAGCCAACATCACGCTGGACTGACTGGCGGATCGAAAAACCCGGCGAGGATCCTCGGTCCCCGACATGAAGCTCCAGTTGCAGCGCGGCAACTGCCGGATGCGCTATCTTGTAATCGGCAATCGAATGGATTTCGAGTGAAGCTCATCACCTGGAATGTCCAATGCGTGCCGCGGGCGTCGACGGACGCGTCGACCCGAAGCGGATCGTCGCGGAAGCGCGGACGCTCGCCGACTTCGACGTGCTGTGCGTGCAGGAAGATCGCCGACAACTTTCCTGATCCGCGGCTCGCCGGCAACATCGACGACGTCACCAGTTCGCGGCGCTCGCCGCGCTGCTTCCGGGCTATGCGGCGGCGCCCGGGATCGCCGTCGATCATCCGGCGCAGGGCGCCCGGCGCAGGCGCTTCTGGCAACGCGCCAGTCCTGTCGCGGCTCCCGATGCGGCAGGCTCCACGCCTCGGCACCTGCTTCCGTCGCCGGTGGATCCCGGCGTGAACGGGATGCCGCGGATCGCCGTCGAAGCGATGTCGTCGCGGCGCCGTTCGGCGAGAGTCCGCGTCATCACGACGCACCTCGAGTACCTACTCGCAGAAGCAGCGCGGCGCGCAGGGTCGACGCGCTGCGCGCGATCTACGCGGAGGGTCACGGGCACGCTGCAGTCGGGAACGATCGCCGACTTACGACGGGCGGGCTGCTGTTCCGCACGCATCTGCGCCCGGGCGGCGACGGTCATCACCGGCGACTTCAACCTCGACCCGACGACCCGAGCAATACGTAACC
>ERZ1370068.3535-contig-2648_pt1 | contig 44710 bp, 61 predicted proteins | sample MGYA00561227_ERZ1370068 | MGnify/ENA primary metagenome ERZ1370068 (study PRJEB38410, sample SAMEA6850437) | metagenome | study: Metagenomic assessment of the ecological functions of the soil: analysis of the soil microbiota associated with the...
GGGTTACGCCGTTGCAAGTTGTGGTGGCTATCGAAGCGATATCGATTTGAATGAGGTCTGATGCCACGTTGATGCGCACGCGCCGCTTGAAGCCGGTACTCTTCGGAAGTGACCGCCGCGCTGGGTTGAACGTCTGCCGTTGGGGAAGAACGGAAGTCGCGGACAGGCCGCCCGACTTCCGAGTCCGACCCGTCTCGGACATGGGCATAGCCGGACATCGGCCCACAATTGTGCTATATGAACCATTCAATTTCCCCGAGCCTGGGGGTGCATCTTGAGCAGCGAGCACGTAGAGCGGCGACTGGCGGCTATTCTGGCGGCGGATGTCGTGGGCTCTTGCCGCTTAATAGGGATCGACGAAGAAGGCACGCTGGCGCAACTGAAAGCTCTCAGAAAGACGCTTTTCGATCCCAAAGTCGCTGATCATCGCGGACGCATCGTCAAGAACACCGGGGACGGCGCTCTCGTTGAGTTCGCCAGCGTGGTCGACGCCGTGCGATGTGCCGACGACATCCAACGCGGCGTGGCAGAACAAAATACCGATGTGCCGCAGGACAAGCGGATCGAATTTCGCATCGGCATTCACGTCGGTGATATTATCATCGCAGACGATGATATCTTTGGTGATGGTGTCAATATTGCAGTGCGTCTCGAAGGGATCGCAGAGCCGGGTGGGATTTGCATTTCCGACGATGCTCACCGGCAGGTTCGTGGCAAGGTTGAGAGCACCTTAGAGGATATGGGCGCGCAATCTTTCAAGAATATCGCCGAACCGATGCGGGCTTGGCGCGTGCGCATCGGCCCAAGCTCTTCGCCGGCAACAAAAACCGCCGACCGAGACTGCGCAGCCGCTCGCGCTCCCCGACAAACCCTCCATCGCTGTTCTGCCATTCACCGAACATGAGCGGTGATCCGGAACAGGACTACTTCGCCGATGGAATGGTCGAGGAGATCATTACCGCGCTGTCGCATTTCAGGCGCTGTTCGTGATCGCCCGCAACTCGAGCTTCACCTACAAGGGGCGCGCCGTCGACGTGAAGCAGGTCGGGCGCGAGCTTGGGGTGCGCTACGTGTTGGAAGGCAGCGTTCGCAAAGCGGCAAACCGGGTGCGCATCACGGGACAGCTCGTCGATACCGCCACTGGGGCACATCTTTGGGCAGAACGGTTTGATGGTGGTCTCGGCGACATCTTCGATCTGCAGGACCAGGTGACCGAGAGCGTTGTCGGGGCGATCGCGCCAGCGGTGGAAAAAGCCGAGATCGAGCGTGCCAAGCGCAAGCCGACCGAGAGTCTCGACGCCTATGCCCTCTATTTACGCGGTTTGGCCAGGTTTTATCAGTTTGCTAGCCGGCAAGCGAACGACGAGGCATTGCGCCTGTTCAACAGCGCGATCGAGCTCGACCCGGATTTTGCGTCCGCCTACGGTCGTGCCGCCTCTTGCTACGTCTGTGCCAAGACCAATGGCTGGATTTCAGGCACAGCGAACGAGATTGCCGAAGTGACGAGGCTCGCCCAGCGGGCGGTTGAGTTGGGCAAGGATGACGCGATCGCGCTCGCCGCCAGCGGGTGTGCGTTAGCGTATGTTGTTCGCGATCTCGAGGTAGGCGCCGGCTTAATCGATCGCGCGCTTGTGCTCAATTCCAATTTGGCCGAGGCATGGTTTTACGGCGGCTGGGTAAAACCTGTCTCGGCGAGCCGGAAGCGGCGATCGAGCGCTTCGCGCGTGCCATGCGCCTGAGCCCACTTGATCCGCGGGTGACAGGAATGCGAGCCGGGACCGCGTATGCACATTTCTTCCTGGGCCGCTATGACGAAGCGGCATCGTGGGCGGCAATGGCATTGCAGGACAATCCGGACTATCAACCTGGATTACGTATCGCCGCCGCAAGCAATGCAATGGCCGGACGGCCGGAGCAAGCACATAAGGCAGTGGCTCGGCTGCGGCAACTCAATCCCGCGCTACGTGTTTCCACTCTCAAAGACGTGCTGGGCCCTTATCGGCGTGCCGAAGACCTCTCGCGATACGAAGAAGGATTGCGGCGAGCCGGGCTGCCCGAATGACCATCGCAGCCAGATGCTCGCCCGTGGCGACGAGGATCGAATGACTTCCGCTTTCGCGGCGGGCCTGGAAGTGCCGCAGCAGTTCTTCCGATGTCCGCTGTCGGGGAAGTTGGGAATGGTGACCAACCATCCAGGCCTTGAAGGTCGCACCCATCTGATAGATGCAGCTTCTCAGCCGCATCGATCACCGAATCTGGCCAAGGTGGTGAAAGGTGAAGCCCTATCTTCGCCGATTTGCACACATCGGAGCGTCGCGTCCGCTGGCTTTTTCGCGGCGCTCATGAAGACTAAGAAGAACGATTGGTTTGGCAAATCTGACGTGGGCATTTACTCCGAAATGCGCGTGCGCAGGTTCGGAAGGGAGGCCCGCGCGGTGCGACGGAGGCTTCCGATGGCTTTGAGCACTGAGACCGAAGTGACGAGCGGCGTCCGCGGCGGCCCAACCCACGTAGCTCCTACCGGCGCAGCGCTGGGCGCCACGGTGAAAGGCGTCGATCTTAAGGACCTGGAAGACGTCGCGTTCGCGCGCATCATGCAGGCTTGGCGCGACCATTTGGTGCTGCTTTTCCGCGACCAGACGCTGAGCGACCATGAGCTGATAGCATTTAGTCGCCGGTTGGGTGATCTCGACTGGGCGCCGATTCAGGAGACCGGCCGCCGTTTCGTTGAGGGGCTGCCAGAAATCTACATCGTCTCCAACGTCAAGGTGAACGGCGAGCCAATCGGCAGCCTGGGCGACGGCGAAGCGGTGTGGCACACGGACATGTCGTATCTCGATCTGCCGCCGAAGGCGAGTATGCTTTACTCCCTTGAGATTCCGAGCGGCGGCGGCAATACCTCTTTCTGCAGCATGTATGCGATCTACGACGCGCTTCCTGGCAAGCTGAAGGAGCGTATCGCTGGCCTCAAGATCAAGCACGACGGCACCTACAATAGCGGCGGCTATGTCCGCCAGGGCGTCACACCGACCGACGATCCCCGCACGTCGCCGGGTGCCGTGCATCCGCTGGTGTGCACGCATCCCGATACCGGCAAGCGCATGCTCTATCTGGGCCGCCGCCGCAACGCCTATATCGCCGGGCTGGACCTTGCCGATTCCGAGGCGCTGCTGAACGAGCTCTGGAGCTACGCGGTGCTGCCGCAATTCGCCTGGGAGCATGTCTGGCGGGTCGGCGACCTTGTGCTGTGGGACAACCGCTGCACAATGCACCGCCGTGACGCGTTCGACCCCAAGCAACGCCGGATCATGCACCGCACGCAGGTCAAGGGCGACGCGCGGCCCGTGTGATGCGCAGGTTCAGCGTCTCAAAGACGGTCCTGCTTATCATCTGCCTGATGTACCTGATCCTCTATGTGGATCGGGTCAACATCTCGACGGCCGCCCCGCTCATCAAAGCGGATCTCGGCTTGAGCAATACCCAACTTGGCCTAGCGTTTTCGGTGCCCTTCCTCGCACCAGCCGACGAGGTGATCGCGTGGCGCTCGCCATTTGCTGCGGCATGAGTCCGTTTATGGCACTTTTCGACCTGACGGCCCGGCCTGATGACGCCTGTTCTGCTGCAGGCGCGAGACTCGTTTGTTGCGCGCCCCGGATGTCCGGGCCTTGAACCCAAGCCGATGTCGACGGCATACTTCCGGCGTAGTGCAGCCGTAAACCCAGCGTTTACAATACACTTCGCAGCATAGCGGCGGATGCTGTCGCCAGGAGGCCTCCATGCCGAGACTGCCCGTTCAGGTTTCTGTTCGCCTGCCTCGAAATCATATCCAGTCTCGGCGATAATTCCGCCGCTTCGCCGACGCGCTGTTTTATTTTTGATGGCGGCAGCCTTCTGATGTCGCTTAAGGGCGTGGTGGTTGCCAGGCGGCGGGGTCGGTCGCCGATCCGCCGCGACGAGCGATGGAGGTGGACGCGCGGTTGATCCCAAACCTGGGCATCGACGGCGATCAAATCTACGCGGCCTGGAAGGGACTTCGCCATAGTCCTCAAAGAGCTTCGATCGCTCTAACGGCGAGATTGTTTCGACCCGGGAGCCTTACTATCTCCGCACCACGCCTTTGCTTGAGACGAGTCAAAAAGTTCAGGTCAGACTGAACTGAATCTGCTCGATCGCCAAAGCGGCTCGCTTTTCTGCGAATGCACTGAACGCTTGGATGTTTTTCAGGTGTTGCAGTCGACATCAAACGCCCCATGTTGGCGCTGGACCCAGCCGATGTCCGGCTCGAGTTCCGTAATACGCGAGATAGCGATGAGCGGTCGAACTCGTAACGGAACAAACGTGTAACAACACCAATAATGGCATGTTGGGCATACATCATGTTTACGCCCACGAACCTCGCTTTATGAGTACATCGTCCCACTAAGCCACTGCGCCCGGAAACGGGCCAGTAGCTGGATTTAACCCGCGCCTCGGCCGCTTCCAACCGCGCCCGCCTGGCAACAGAGCCGGCCACTGCACGATGTGGTCCCCGAGGTCTTCGGGTGTCGGGGATTCCGTCCTCGGTGCCGTGCACTCTGCCGCGCACCGGAAACCCTCGGCTTCAGTGCACGGTAGCCGGGGTCCCGCGGAAACTCACCGGGTGCCACCGAGTAGAGATCGCGGTCCCTCCGCGACCAGCTTGTAGCCGCAACTCGGCGGCAGCCAGGTCAGGGTGCGCGACGTTCTCGGGCGTCATGGCGGACGCAAATAACCGGAACCCTGTGCCGGAACGGTTCACCCGTGTAGTCCTTGCAGGCGCATAGGCCGGAATCGAGCAGCTTGCAGGACACATGGGCGGTAAGCGGATGTTCTCGCGTATCCTCGTCCCTCGAGCTTTCCAGGGCAGCAGCGCGCGCAGCCGTCGCACAGGCTTTCCCATTCGGCGCTGGTCATCTCCCTCCAACGTCTTGGCCTCTTAAGCTCCAGAAGCATCCTCCTGGCTGGAAGCGCGTTTGGCCGCAAGGCGCGGTCATGAAGCCGGGCTGGTTCACTGGTTCGAGTTCGGCTGCAGCCCTTCTAGGAGGTCCGGCAACTGCCAGGCGCAAGCGGGCTGACTACGGGACAAAAGCCGGGAACGCGTTAGGCTGACCACCAAATGGTAGAGTGGCACGTCGAGTAGCCCCTGCTCGAGAGAAATACCGCGATTCCCGTTGTGTCCTAAAAGCGCTCGTCGCTCGCAACATCGAAGCTACGACGTTCCGATGGCGCCCGCGCGAGCGCCGGAACGCGACCAAGGTCCCGCGGTGCGCCAGATCCTACCACTGAATCAGAAGATCTCGGAACTTCTCTCCCGGATCTGATGCGCGTATCGACTCGACGCTGTTTTCGTCGGGCAAGAGACGCTCCTACGCCGCATGAGCTGTACGAGCGCTTACTCCACCTTCATGGACCGCGCTTGCATCGTCGGCTGGAAGCGCGCTGGGTATTCATCGAGGCCGATGTCGGAGGCCGCCACCATCGGCCTCGGCAGGCCTGATCGCCGGATGCTGGCGCTTGCGCTTCCGCATTTCGCGAAACCGCCGAACGACGACTGGCTGACAGAAGTCCGATCGCGGTGTCGTTCCTCGACCGCTACGGCAATCCGATCGGCAGCCGCGGCATCAAGCACAACGACTCGATCCCGCTGGAGGCTTCCCGGACAATCTGATCAAGGCGACGGCGCTAGCGCGAGGACCGCCGCTTCTACGAACATTTCGGCATCGACCTGCCGGCACCGCGCGCGCTGCATCACCAACACACAGGCCGGCGGCGTGCGCCAGGGCGGTTCGTCGATCACCGCAGCAGCTCGCGAAGAACCTGTTCCTCAACGAACGAGCGCACCATCGAGCTGCAAGGTGAAGAGAAGCCTTCCTCGCGATCTGGCTGGGGGCGCTGCCTTCACTGGCGAGCGAGATCCTGAAACCTACCTCGACTGCGCCTATGGGCGGCGGCACGTGCCTGCAGCACGTCGACGGCGCACGCGCATTTACTCCAGCCAAGCTCGGCGCGCGACGTCAATCTCGGCAGGTCCGCGCGATGCTCGCGCCGGCCTGTTCAAGGCGCCTGACCGTGGCGATCACGCCTCTCAGCGATGACAACCCGCCGCTGCTCGGCGCGCGCGCCAGCGTCGCCTTTGCCTCGACAGCCTCGTCGATGCCGGCCTTCACCCGGACTACAGGCTGTGGTGTTCCAGGGTGCCCGGCGCAATCCCGGCGGTGCGCCGTCGACTCGCCGCGACGAGATCTCGCCGAACTATTCATCTGACTCGCGCCGGAGGATGCGCAAGCTGGTCGATACCCTTCCGGGGAAATCCTATGTCGACGCGTCTTCGTGGTCCGCACCGCGATCGATGCTGAACGATGCAGCGCGCCGGCCGAGGAAGCAGTCGAAAACCAGCTCGCCAGCCAGTCGGCGCGACTATCACGCGACGCAGGCACGCCACCGTGGTCGCCGATCTCGACGGCGGCGTCCGCGCCATGTTGGTGGCCGCGACTACGGCGCCAGCCAAACAGTTCGACCGACGCCGCCTCGCGCCGGGCTCCTCGCACCAGGCCCATGCCTACCGACCGCTTCAATGGTTTCAAGCCGACTCAATCGTGACACGGGCCGGTCTGCATCGGCAACTGGCGCCCGCACGACTCCGGCGGGCCACCCATTCGGGCTCGGTGTCGCTGACGCGAGGCGCTGGTGCGCTCGATCAACGTCATGTCCCGGTGAAGCTGTCGATCGCGCTGGGCGGCAAGTGGCCGAACCTGGCCAAGGCCGGCCGCGTCGAGATCAATCAGTGGCGGCGCAGCGCAGGCTCGGCCTGCGCGCGCCGCTGCCGGACACGCCGTCGATGCCAATCGGCGCTGACGAAGCTGACCAGTGCGTCGACCACGCGACCGGCGGCGGCAGGATCTTCGCCGAATTGCGGTCGGCATGGTTTCGATCACGCCGCATGCGATCCCTCGAAGTGCGCACCGGCGCCGGCGACCTGGTCTGTGCGCTTCTGACCGCCAGAAACGGCAAGAAGCCGGTGCAGGCGATCACCCGGCCGCCGTCGCCACCGACATTGGCGTGGACGATGAGCTGAGGTGGTCGAGCGAGAGCACCGGCCCCGCACGCGCTCGCGCGATGGCATCTGATCTGTGCAGCCGGTAACTGGCAACCGGCACCGCCAGCGCCTTTGCTCGCGACGCCTGGTCTCGTCGGCTTCTCCGGCAACTACGACCGGCGCGGCGGCAATGGTGCTCGGCAATTGACGGCGACTACACGGCGACCCCAAATCCGGATGACCGGCGGTTCGCTGCCGGCGCAAACCTGGCACGACATCGCGGTCGTCGCGCACCAGGGCGTCGAGGCAGCTGGTGCACCACCTGGTGATCGCAGGCGCCGCAAACCGCTCGCCGCCCGTCCAGCTCCGCCAACGTCGGCGAACAGGCGCGGTGGCCGGGTGCTGGAGACCGCCGTGGGGCCGCTTCGCCAGGGCTTGACCAGACGCCCCGCGGCGCGGATATTCTGGTGCGCGTCGAGCGGCTGCTTGACGAGGCCGGAAAGGCCGCGGCAGCAATCCTCGTCCAACGACCCCAAGCAGCCCGCCAAAGCTCGGTCAGCTGCCGTCGGGCGCGCTGGCGTTTCCCGAGAATTAGGTCGCAGCCGCTGGCGACCAGCTGGCACCGCGCAGCGGTAACAATCGGCGCCGCCGCGATCCGGCAGAATATTAACCGTCTTTTTCCTCGGAACGGATGCGAGGCGTCGACGCCGGCATGCCCAACCAAAAGAGGCGCTTTCAGCTTTCATTAGCTTCTTCTGTCCAACTGGAACTGACGCCGTGGATTTCAGCCGATCGGAGCCTGACGTGAGCCCGCCCTGGCGCGTGGCTGATCTTCATCACTTTGCTGCTGGCTGGCGCTTCACGGCTGTCGGCCTTCGGCTCATTTATGACGTCGGCGACGCGCGGCACTGATCCGGCACGACGCGATCGGCGCTCTGACCGCGCGGCCCAAGAGCGGTGCAGTTCCGACGATCCTGCTTCCGTGGCTCGATCAGCGCCTGGTGAAGTGCGAACGCCGATCGGCACCGGCGATCGGCATCGCGTTCGGCCACGTCAGACGACAAGAAGAAGCCGCTTCGACGGCGCTGCGATGGTCGTCATGGGTGACGCCCGCGGCCCGGTTCTGACGCTTGACGTTGTTCGAACCGCAGGGCCATCTGGTTCATCAGCAACGCATGGCTTTCATCAGCCAGAAAATCAACCGCGGTTCCGACGGCGCGTTCGAGATCCGCGCGTGGCGGCGCGGTCGCGGGCCGGCAACTGGCTGCCGACCGGCGGCATCACGCTACGCGCTGATGCTGCGGCTCTACGATACGCCGGCGGCGACGCGGACGCAGCGACGCGCCGATGCCCTCCATCTCCACGGTGAATCCCCGCCCGCTGATCCACAGGTTCACCATCATCGCGGTGCGCTGCTGGGCGCAGCGGCATCTCGTCAGCGTACTGGCGCTGCCGCGCATCGCGACCCAGATGCAGCTTCATTCTGCGGCTGACGCCGAGACTGAAGAGAATGCCTACCATAAGGTGCCGTCGCTGAACCTAACAACGTGCCGATGTTCGGCGTGGACCGCCTTGCAAGTCGCGATCTGCCGCTACGATCTTTCCGGCGTGGCCCGCCTGGGCTGACGGTGCCGGTCAAAGCCGTGCTCTATACTCCTCGGTGTCGTTCTATACGCGCAACGAAGTCGCTCTTATTACGCCATCAATGACCGCCATCGGCCGCAAGGTGATCGAACTGACTGATGACGGAAGCGCAGCATCTGAATTGCCGGAGGATGAGGTGTCGCACGCCGCCGACCGTTGATCATCGGATCAACCCCACCACGACCGGCCTGATAACGCCGCAGCGCCAGCGCCGGAGCGCGCTACGATGCTGGCAAAGCAGGCCGCTCTTGCGGCATCGCGCTGGTCGGCGTGGAGACCAGCCTCCGCCGGCTATACAGCCCGAACCAGCCCGCGCGGCCCCGCGCCTGGCGCCGAAGGGCAAGCGCTGATTGCGGGCTGGAGAGAAGTGCTGCCGGATTTATCGCAGAAACTGCAGAGAAAGCCCCGGCAATGGTTGCGCGAATCGGCGCGCAAGACCTGGCACCAGGACGTCTGCGGCGCGCGCTAATTACGCGCGAGGCAAAGCAGACATGCGCTGTCACCGCGGGATGTCGCCTCGTGGATCTGATGCACGAATGGGGAACACAGACGCCTGGCAGCGAGCCAAAAGACCAGATCGTCTTGTCCCAGACTGTTGATAAGGGTCGCCAGGTTTTCCAGCTCACTCGTTGCTCTCGGGTCACGGTTTACGTGTGATTTTCGCCACAATCAATTGAGCGCGAATCAAAGCCTTGTAGATTTGGAGAAACTTCCTTTTATGAAAAGTTCTGCTCGGCACTGCCGCCCCATCGGCAATGGCCACTTCGGCCTCGGTATTGATCTGGCGGCCCGTCCGTACACCGCGTTCCCGTGGCTGTGGCGGTGCGGATGAGCTGGACCGGCTTCGGCATCGGCGCCCAGGGCGGTTACGGCTGGGGCTCCAGCGATGAAGTGTTCTTCAACGGAGCCAACACCGCCGCCGTCGGGCACCCAAAGCGATTTACCGGCGGCTTCGCAGGCGGCGTCGGCTACAACTGGCAAACCGGCGCATTTCCGTGCTCGGCATCGAAGGCGACTATCACTGGTCCGACATCAGCGGCCGTTCGCCATCAACGTCATCCGCCGAACCTCGGCGACACTTATTTCACCAAGCTTCGCGGCTTTGGCGACGTCAAAGGTCACGGTTTCCCATTAGTGCCGCGCTTTCGGTCCCGCGCTGTTCCTTCGCTCAGCGGCGGCGCTGCGGTTGGCGATCTCCAGCACCGCCAGCCGATGCGCGGCCCCGGCAATGTCTTCGTCCAGAACGAAACCAGGGTTATACGGTTGGCGCCGGCGTCGAATACATGTTTGCGCCGAACTGGAGCGGCAAGCTCGAGCATAACTACATCGATCTCGGCAAGAGCACGATCCAGTACACCGCCGGTTGTAACCGATCCGAGTGGAACGAACACGTCCACACCGTCAAGGCCGGTATCAACTATCACTTCAACATGGGCGTCCTGGCCGTCGCAAGGTGCACAAGATCGGCTAATTCAGCGCCGAAAAGCCCCGACATCCGGGGCTTTTAGTCTTCTCATCTGGCGATTTGCTGTTTGGCGACCGAGCCATCAGTAGCGTGCGCGCGATCACGGGATCGATACGCTCATTCAAAAGGGCCGGGCGTCGCCCGATGTGCGTCCCAATTTTTCGCCGGCACCGCGCGGATAGCCGACCCCGAAGTCTACCTACGCGTTTCACTGTAAGCCACTGGAACAGCAGCGTCAGTGGAAAACATCCAGCGGCAGCAGTTCAGCGAGTCCGATGACAGCCCGCTTCTCGCAAGTCGTCAGCGCGATCGAGCGACGCAGGTCACCCCCGACGATTTATCCGCAACGATATCGGCATCCGCGGCGTCAGCGCGGTTCCAGTTTCGCCAGGATGCGCGAGAAAATCCAGCCGCGATATCTGGATGAGCGGTCAACAGCTCGTCGATGAGCGCCGTATCGTCGACTGCCCATCTGGGCATTAATCTGCGCTTCAGGCGGCCAGCTTTAGTTATCGTCAGCAACGCCCTCTGCGCGCGTCGCTCGCTTTCTCCACACCCGCAGGTCGCCATGACTTTTATGGCCGCCGCGAGGACCAGCGCGCAAAGCGCCGCCTTCAGACCGTCTCCATCGTCCCCTCGACCAGCATGCCATGGACCACACTCCCTACGACGATGACCACCGCGAGGGACATATGAGCGATGCGCCACGTTCGCAGTCCCAATCGCCGGCGGAGTGCAGCCAAAAGCGCGACGGCGAAGATTGCCCACATGGCGATCACACCGAAGGGGAGAACGGCGTCGGCGATGTGAAGAGAAGGGCGTCAATCATGTCCGGCGGACTGGTGATCCAAAGGCCCCCGACGTGGACCACCACCGCCACGACCAGCGCGCCTCCGATCCAGTGATGTGCACGCCGTCCGCGATAAGGCCGACAGTCCCGGCAAGTATCCGCCAATCAGCAAAGGCTGAACGAGCATGAGGCCCAGTGCGATAATCCCTGCAGATCCGGCCAGTATGTAGACCGGACCGCGCCATGCGAGCAGCGGGCTCGCCGCTGCAGCGGCGATCGGCACGCAAACGGCGGCTGCAAGGGCGGCCCAGATCAGGGTCACCCGGGCCAATCTCATTCCTTTGTTCCCAACTCGGTCAGGCCGGCTGAAGGACGAAGTGCGCCTCCAGGCTGGTCTCTTTTGCGCTCCGCATCACGGGACGCAGAAAGACGGTTTTGAATTCACCGCTGTCATAGGCGAGGTGACCATGCGGTTGGCCGAAGATGGGAATAATCTGCGGCATCTCGAGACGGAACGCCCCGTTCTTGTCGGTGAGCGTGGCTCCATGACTCTGCGGCTCGTGCTCCTGCCCTTCGGTCGTGTGCGCCCAAATCTGGATGCGCTGCCCGGCAAGCGGAGCCCCGTCGCCTGCGCGGCGCACGGTGCCACTCATCCAGAAGCCACCCTTGCCGATCCGATCCACGGTCGGCGCGCCCTTGCGGTAGTTGTTGGCCCCGCCCGACATCGAAGGGGTCGGTGCGAGGCCTTGCGCGCGGGCGGGCAACAGGAGCCCGGAAACCCCGGTTGCCAGGACGGAGCCGCCAGCGGCGAGGAGGTTGCGGCGGTTGAGTACGACGGTGGTCATGTAAATTCCTCCTGGCGACCGTGCAGTTGCTCCGCCGAGGGTACAACAACAAGCGCGAGACGCCCAGTTGAGGGAGGCGAAGAGCGCGATCAGGTCGCAAATAACAGTGTTGTGAACGGTGCCGGCCACTCAGACCAGCGTCGTTGACGGGCATACGCCCTATTTAGCCCTTCACCGTCACTGCCCGCCCGATCACCGGCTGGGCGGCGACCGGCGGATTGGCGGTTTGCGCCGCGAGTTCGCCGATCAGGCGGTCGGCGTCGGCCGCGATATTGTCGGGCGTCTGGATCACCAGCCGCTCCAGCGCCCAGCGATACGAGGAAATGCGCCGCTCCAGGCATTGCTGGACCCATTGCACGATCAGCGTGTTCTCTTCCATGCGGGCGATCGCATCGGCCTGTTCGCGCGGCGACAGTTCCGACACCATCTTCAGGCTGGCGCTGCGCTTGCGGTCGAGTTCGATGACGCGCGCGGCGGAGGCAAAGAACGGCTCGAACCGGGTGATGTCGTTGCGGACGTCCTCGATCAACTGCTGATAGCGCGAGGTGTGCGAGCGGTGCGGCTCGTCGATCAGGGCGCGTCCGTAGGTGGTGCGGTCGAACACCACCTTCTGCCGCCATGGCGAGGGCAGCGGCTGGTAATCGCCGAACACGCTCTTCCAGGCGGGCCGCGAATGCGGCGGCTCGATCAGGGATAGGCGAGATCGCGAAGCTGGCGCTCGTTTTCGGTGAGCTGGAATTGCGATGGCTTGAGGCCGACGCTTGCCGTGGCCTCGGCGCCCAGCCAGCGGTGCATGTCGTCGTTGCGCATATCCGCGCGGGTGCGGCCGAAATCGCCGCCGCTGCAGCCGCCGAGCGCCGCACCTACCACGAGCAGCATGAGAGCCGGGAGTGACCGAAGCCCGGTGGTCCGGATCGGAAGGCACAGCTCCGGCATTTCAAACGTCCGTCGTTCAGGGGCGCCGACGGCGACGGCGACCGGGCGCTGTTCCCTCTTCCGGTCCGCGCCCGTCGCCGGTTTCGCCGGCTTCACGTTCGATGCGGACAACGGGAAGGATCAGCACGGTTCCCAGGCCATCGCGTGGAGCGCCATCCATGGTTGAGCCCAGCCGCCGCGAAGCCGCATCCGCCGGAAATTCAATGATGGTGCCCATGTTCCGTTCTCTCTGGTTGCCGCGCGGACATGATCTGGCCGGCGACATGCCATTATTCAGAACAGAACGTGGTTAACGGCATCTTAATTTGTGCAGGCGGTACAGTTACGGGTTCCGGCGCTGCTGCGCCACCGAAAGCTCGCATTTTATCGGATTTCTTCACGGGCTGTTTTCCTTAACCAACTCTTAAAGCGCCGCTGCGTAGGCTGACGCGAGGGATTACCGAAGTCGCGTACACCTGACATGACCGCAGCTCCATTGTTTCCAGGATTCGACGGGCTGATGACGCTCTCGCGCCGCGAGGGCGTCGATATCAGGCCGACCTTGCTGCGCGTGCTGACCGACCTCTATGTCCAGACCAGCGCCCATTCCGCCGACGAGGAACGGCAGTTCGTCGAACTGACGTCCCGCCTGATCGACCAGGTCGACGACGCCACCCGCGCCGCGGTGCGGGCGCGGCTCGCGATCTATCCGGCGACGCCGCCCGAGATCATGGACAAGCTCGGGCTGCGGCGTTCGCACCCCGGCCGAGATCCTGCCGGTCGCAGCCGCGATTGCCGCCGCTCCGACCAGCGCGCCGACGCTGAAGGCGCCGACCGAAGCGCAGTTGCGGATGGCGTCCACCCTGGCGATGCGGCCCAACGATGCCGCCGAAATCAGCGACATGTTCTTCGCGGCGAGCGCCAGCGAGCGCGCGCTGATCCTGCACAATCTCGACGACACGCCGCTGAAAGCCTCGGCGCGAATTCCCGCCGCCGCGCCGCGCGCGCGATCCATATCCTGGAGATGGCCGCATTCGCCGAGGACACCGAGAATTTCGCGCTCGAACTCGGCGAAGCCTTGATCCTGCCGCAGCGGATTGCCGAACAGGTGGTCCACGATCCCGGTGGCGAGCCGCTGGCCTGCGCCGCGCGCGCGCTGGACATGCCGAGCGCCGCGTTCCAGCGCGTGCTGCTGTTCCTCAATCCCGAGTTCGGCTCATCCGTGCACAACGTTTATCGGTTGTCGCGGCTTTACGACCGCCTGAGCGAACGATCCGCGCTGGTGATGCTGGCGGCGTGGCGCGGCTCGACCATGGCGGTCACCCGCGCCAAATACCGCGCCGCGCTCTACGACGACGAGCGCCATCGCGCGCGTGCGGCGACCTCGCAAACACGCCCCGCCGTGCAGCCCGGAACGGCGCCGGCCGTTCGCACCGGCACCGACGGTTCGAAGCGCTAGACATGATCGAAGTGGACACCGTTTCCAGATATGCTCGAACACGAATTTCGACGACGCGATTCAGTCGTGAAGCTGCGCTCAAGACTTCGCCAGATCCAGAAAATGCCGCCCTGCCCGGTCCTCGGTCTCGACGATCCAGGCGTCGGGATCGAACCGGAGTTCCTTGGCGAGGCGTTCTTCCACCGATTGCTCCGGCACCGGCTGCGGCGAAGCCGGCGCGAACAAGCCGCTCGGCCGGGCGGCTCTCGTCATAGACGGTCTGCGGCGCCGGCGCATACAGCATGGCGTTGCCGTCGAGCAGCGCCACCTTGACGAACACCGCGCCCGCCTCCTCCGCGCCGCGCTTGCGCACGGCGCCAAAGATTCCCTCGGTCTGGCAGCGGCGCAGATAGGCGGCCACCCAGATGCTTGATTTCAATCGCATGGGATCGACGATAGGCCAGCGACCAGGCGGAAGCTAGTCGATCGGGTGGCCGATCATCGCGGTGAGTTCGCGTCACCAGCCGATCGGACATCTGGCCGGTCACCGGGAGCTTGCGGTCGCGCTCGAATTTCGAGATCGCGGCCTGGGTGTCCGACGCCGACCGCGCCGGTCGGCTTCAACTGGCCGTAGCCATATTGGGTGAGCGCGCGCTGCACCGCCGCCACGCGGCGCGCGCCGGCGCTTTGCGCGGTGGCCGGAATCGGCGCCGGCGGACGCGCGACATTCGCGGGCGCCGCGGTGGGCGCACCGGTCGACTTGACCACCAGATTGGTCATTGGGTCAGGGTTTTGGGATCGACGCTCTTGGATCGGCGCTCTGATCTCGACGTGTTTGGGATCGGCGCCCCTCACCTCGACCGGTCTCGATTTCCGGCGCCGGCTCGCGGCCGACGGCGAGTTCGACCGGGCGCGGGCGCGGCAGCGGGCTCGCGACGGCAGCTTGCGGCGCCGGCAGCGTCACGACCGAGCCGAACATCGGCGACGGATGGCGGCCGGCCTGCAGGAACAGCGCATTGGCGAGGATGGCGCAGATCGGCGGCAGCAGCGAGCAGCGCCCGCGAGCATGTCTTTCGGACTGTGCAGGAGGATGCGCATCACAAGGCCGCGCTCTTCTTCCGCTTCGATCGCAGCCGCCTTCGCGCCACGGCGGCGGCGGCGCGGCATCTCGTCATCGTCGATCAATACGCCTAGGCACGTTTCTTCACCTGATGGACTTGATCCTGTGATCCGGATCGCAGCGCCGGCTTCAGCGTCGCGACATTGCTTGAAGGCGCTCAGCATGGCGGCGCGAAGTCAAGCGGCAAGGCAACCGTCACCGTGGTGCCCTCGCCGACCGTGCTCTGCACGTTCATCTCGCCATTGTGCAATCCGACCAGGCCCTTCACGATCGACAGGCCGAGGCCGGTGCCTTCGTGCTTGCGCTGATAGGTCTTGCCGGCCTGGAAGAACGGATCGCCGATCCGCGTCAGATCGTCGGCGGCGATCCCGACCCCGGTATCGGTGACACGACAGCATCAGCCGCGATCCCTCGACCGCGGCGGAAACCGTCACGCTGCCGCCGCGCTCGGTGAACTTGATGGCGTTGGCGACGAGGTTCAGCGCGATCTGCTTGAACGCGCGGGGATCGCCGTTCATCACGGGCAAATCCTCCGGCGCGCGGGTGATCAGATCGACGCCGTTGTCGCGCGCCTTCAGCGCCAGCAAATTGCAGCAATGCAGCAGCGCCGCGCGCGGCGCGAACGGCTCCGGCGAAATTTCGAAATTGCCGGTTTCCATCTTGGACATATCGAGGATGCCGTTGACGACCGACAACAGATGCTGGCCGGAATCGTTGATCAGCTGCGCGTATTCCTTGCGGCGCGCGGCGTCGATCATCAGCACGCTCTTCGTGCACGATCATCTCGGAGAAGCCGATGATGGCGTTCAGCGGCGTGCGCAGTTCGTGGCTCATGGTGGCCAGGAATCGCGTCTTGGACGCATCCGCCTGCTCGGCGGCGGTGCGCGCCAGTTCGAGCGCCTGCTCCTGGACCTTGCGGTCGGTGACGTCGCGCATCACGGCGACGACCTCGGCCTCCGAGCGAGGCCTGCTCGAGCGGCCGGCAACGCATCTCGACCCAGATGAAATCGGCGGAAATGTTCTGGCCGCGAACCGCATCGCGGCGGAGACGGAATTCGACGCTGCGCGCCTCGCCGCCGCGCGCGGCATCCGACAGCGCCGTGAGATAGGCCGGACGATCGGCGACATGGACGCGGTCGAACAGGCCGTGGCCGGTGAGCCGCGCAACCGGCGTGCCGAGCATGGCTTCCGCCGCCGGCGAAATGAACTGCACGGCGCCGTTGCGGCTGTGACGCGAAATCACGTCGCTCATGTTTCGCGCGAGCAGGCGATAGCGGTCTTCCTCGACATAGAGCAGCGCCACGCGAGGTGCGCGCCAGCGATTCGGCGCCAAACGGCAAGTCCCGCCGCATAGAGCGATCGCCGAAGCCACGCCGGACTCCGATCAGCGACGCCGCGCAGCGCCGCGTTCGACATCCGGCACCGGCAGCAAGTGAAAATGTCCGAGCGCGATCAGCAAGCGCGGCGCACGACAGCGCCAGCGCGGAGGCAAACGCGACCACGCGGCGCGAGGCCGACAGCGCGGCTTCCAGCGGAATGACGATCAGCCAGACCGCGGCGAATGATCTGATGCCGCCGGTGGTCACGGCGACCATCATGACGAGGCCCGCCAGCGCCAGCGACGACAGGATATGCGCGCCGTCGTAGCGGCCGGTGCGCGACAGGAACCAGGACAACAGGATGGGTGCGATCAGCCAGGCGAAGGCCGCGACCTCGAGCGCCGGTGGGCGCCCCGCGCATCGCCAGATAGACCGGAAAAGCCGCGAAGCGCGACCAGGCTGCCGAGCAGCCGCGGCGCCATGAATGCGCGGTGACGCGCACGCGTCAGCGCATCATATCGTGCCGAGGGATGCAGCAACGCATCGAGACAATCGCGGATGATACTCAAAACAGTCACGGCTCTCGCGCTTCGGCTTGTTCGTCAGACAGACGCGCCGGAACGCCCCCTTAATCTTTGCGCCACCGTGTCAGAGCGAACTTAAGCGAACGCTAAGGCGCGGCGGATCGGCCGGCAAACACCGCGCATTCGCGGGGTTTCACGCCTCGCACGACGCTCATTCGACGCGGATGGTGAACGACAGGTTTCGAGCCGCGATCGATCTATGGTTTCGAAATGGTGGACGCGCCGATCGGCGCGCACTTTCGCGCGATCGTGGTCATCAATCGAAAATTTACGCCGAATCAAATCATTGCAATTTTCAGCGAATTTTCGGCGACTTTACCTCAATGCAAACACTTGCGATTTATCGACGGCTGTTAGTCAGGAACAAAGCTGCGGTTTAACCGCAACACAACCATAAGAGACGACCGGGGTCGCGAGATGTTTTTCTGCTTCGCATGGCATTCTGGCTCGGGCTCGTGCTCGTGCTGTTGCCCAGGGAAAAGACGCCTGAATCGGACAAGCTGCCGCAGATCGGCGCCTCCGAAGCCGTATCGGCCGCGACCGCCGCCGTCTCCGACATGGGCCAGTTCTGCAAGCGCCAGCCGGCGGCCTGCGAGGTCGGCGGCCAGGCGGCGACGGCGATCGGCCAGCGCGCCCAGGACGGCGCCCGCAAGTTGTACAAGATCATCACCGACAAGAACCGACGACCCCGACCATACCAGCTCGATCGACGCGGCCGACGACGCCGAGGCCGCGGTCGCGGCCGCGTCGCCCGCCGATGCGCTGACGGAAGACGATATGGCGATCGAATGGCGGCTGCCGCGGACGCCGTTGGCCTCAAAATAGGCCTGCGGAACCGGTTCCATTTCCGTCGCTTTCGTTCGATCCGCATCCTATATAAGAGCTTTAAGGAAACGGACGCGGGCCACGATGACGATCGACGAGATCAGGGACAATTTCGAGCTGCTGGAGGAATGGGACGACCGCTACCGGTACGTCATCGAACTCGGCCGCACGCTCGACCCGATGCCGGAGGCCGAGCATTCCGCCGAGAACAAGGTCAATGGCTGCGTCAGCCAGGTCTGGCTCTCCAGGCAGATCGACCGCAGCGGCAACGGCGAACCGCGGCTGAAATATCTGGGCGACAGCGACGCCCACATCGTGCGCGGCCTGATCGCGATCCTGCTCGACGCTTTATTCCGGCCGCACGCCGCAGCAGATCCTGGCGACGGATGCGCTCGCGGTATTCGACGAATTCGGATTTCGCGACCACCTGACGCCGCAGCGTTCCAACGGCCTGCGCTCCATGGTCGAGCGCATCCGCTCCGACGCGCGCGAGGCGCTGGCCGCGGCTTCCTGACGTTCAGAGCTTGTATTTGACGCGTTTTCTTGACGCGAACCGGTGCCCACTTCGCTTGAAAACGCTATGGACTACTTCCGCTTCCGCGCCTGCTGGCCGAGGCCCATCTTCTTGGCGAGCTGTGAACGCGCCACCGCGTAGTTCGGCGCCACCATCGGGTAATCCGGCGGCAGGCCCCATTTGTCGCGGTATTGCTCCGGCGTCATGTTGTACTGCGTGCGCAGATGGCGCTTCAGCGACTTGAAGCGCTTGCCGTCCTCGAGACAGACCAGATATTCCGGGGTCATCGACTTCTTCACCGACACGGCCGGCTTGGCCGGCTCGAGCGGCGTCTCGGGGCGGCCGCTCGACACCCGCATCAGCGCCGCATGGACCTGGCTGATCAGGTTCGGGATTTCCGAGGCCTGGGTCGGATTGTTGCTGAGATAGGCCGATACGATATTGGCGGTCAGTTCGACGGGCGTCTTGCCGGCGGAATCGGTCATGGCTCAACCTTCTGGGATCACGAATGCATCCGTCGGCCATACGGTCCGGACAGTATCCAACCGCGCCTATACATCAGCGGAACCTCATACGACTTGGCGAATATGAACGAAGTGCCGGGAAACTGACAAGAACGGCGGCGCTTTATTTTCGATAGCCGGCCCCGCGGCAAGTATTGCCGGTTCTTACGGCCGCTGGTCGAGATGCGCGCGCAGTTCATCGATCGAGGCGAAGCGCATCATGCCCTTCCGGCATCTGGGCCTCGATCGAACCGTCGGAATAGAGCGAATAGGCCATGCCATCGACAACGCCCGATTTCAGCACCGTCACCTCCGGCTGATCCTCAGCTGCGCGCCGGTCCGCCGTTGGCTTCTGCGAGCGTCGGGGGCATGCGGCCGCTGCGCCGCGGCGGCGGCATTTCGCCGGGCCTTGGCGCGTTCCGCTCTCGGCCAGGCATCGTCGAACGATGCCGGCGGCGGTTCGGCCGTCTCGACCGGCGGCACGGTGGGCGGCCTGGGGCGAAGGTCCGACGACAACAGGTCCGGCGGCAGCGTCTCGCCGGACCGCGCCTGGGCGCGCTCGCGCTCTTTTCGCGACGTCGATGAAAACAGCAAATTGCGCTTCGGTTTCGAAGCCGACGGTGGCGGTTCGGGGTGCATCGGTTCCGGAATCGGATGATCGCGCAGGACAGCCTCGTTCTGCCACGGCGGCGGTGCCGCTGGAGCAGAAGCCGGCGGTGCCGCTGGCGAGAAGGGTCCGGACCGCCGAGCTGCTCGGCGTCCAGGAAGCCGCCACCGGCGGAGCGGAATCCCGCGTCGCAGCAACGGGAAGCGCCGGCCGTCACCGCAGCCTCGCCGCGCGCTTCAGGCACGCCAGTGCCGAGCCGCCGCGCGATGTTCTTCAACTCCCGGACCGTCATCCAGAGCCCAAGCATGATCATGCCGGTGCAGACGCCGATCACGCCGGCGATGATCAGCGTATTGCCGGTACTGAGTTCGGACCCCAATTCCGTATGCGATCGCCAGCAGGCCCGCCAAAACAAGGCCGATCCCGGCGACCAACATAACAAACATCATCGAACTAACCCCTCAGCCGCGCCCGAAACGCTCGCAAGCCGCCCCACGCCACGATACCGTCATATTGTGCGCACCGCCAACCGCGCAATTGCATCCAGGGTTCCGCAATAGCGTCGCTCGCGTTGCAGGATTCGACAGCCGCGGGCGATCATGCGGCTCATTCAGGTGCCGTTCAGCCCGCCTCCCGTAGTCTTACCACCTACCAATTGCTGCCCTTTTGTTGCATTGCATCAGGGATTTAAGGCCACAATTCCCAATTACTTGGAAATGGAACTGCGCTATATGGGTACCGGGGAATGAGGCTCAAGAGCGTCCAAGCTGGGCCATAGGGGACACCGGGTTACCAATCAGCCATGTCATCCATCACGACTTCTGCCCTCGATACGCCCGCGCGGCGCTCGGTGGAGCGGACTTGCGACGACCTCGCCATACTAGCGCTGGCCGTCGGTCACCATTGTCGCGGGCCTGACCTTCCGTGACTACGGACTGGGCTGGGACGACTACACCCACGCCGAATATGCCGACCTGCTGCTGCGGATGTACGGTTCCGGCTTCAGGGACACCGGCGCGCTGTCGTTCGCCAATCTCTACATGTATGGCGGCGGCTTCGACATGGCGGCGGCCCTGCTGCACAAGATCATCCCGCTCGAACTGTTCGAAACGCGCCGCCTGCTCGGCGCCGTCGTCGGCGTGATCGGCCTTGCCGTGACGTGGCGGCTGGCGCGGCGCGTCGGCGGCCCGCTTGCCGGGCTCGCGACGCTGCTGTTGCTGGCGCTGTGCCCGACCTTCTACGGGCACATGTTCATGAACCCGAAGGACGCGCCGTTCGCCGTCTCGATGGTGATCCTGATCCTGGGCCTGGTGCGCCTCGCCGAGGAATATCCCGCGCCCTCGCCGCGAACCATCCTGATCGTCGGCCTCGGCGCCGGCCTCTCGATCGGCTGCCGGATTCTCGGCGGGCTGGCGCTGGTCTATGCCGCTGGTCGGCTTCGTGCCGCTGCTGATCGAGGAAGTTCGCACGCAAGGCGCGCGCGAAGCGGTCGCGTCGCTTCGCCCATGTCGTCTACGTGCTGCTGCCCGGCCTCGTGTTCGGATACCTGATCATGGGCCTGGTGTGGCCGTGGTCGATCATGGAGCCGGGCCATCCGTTCCAGGCGCTGACCTATTTCTCGCACTTCTTCGAAAAGCCCTGGAAGGAAATGTTCGACGGCGCGCTGGTCTCGGTGCCTGACATGCCGTGGTCCTATCTGCCGACGCTGTTCGCGCTGCAGCTTCCCGAAGTGCTGCTCGCGCTGCTGTTCGCCGGCGTCGTCGGCACCTTCATGTCGCTGTCGCGCGCGGACGTCCCGGCCCGCCGCAAGACCATCTTGCTGATGCTGACGCTGGCGGCCAGCGCTGCCGCTGGTGATCGCGATGGTGAAGCGGCCGGCGCTCTACAACGGCATCCGGCATTTCGTTTTCGTCATCCCGCCGATGGCGGTGCTCGCCGGCGTATCGTTCGCCTGGGGCATGAACTGGCTGAAGGACAATCACCGCCGCTGGCAACCTGCCGCGCTGGCGGTGTTCACGTTCGGCCTGCTGCTGCCGCTCAGCGAGATGATCCGCCTGCATCCCTACGAATACACCCACTTCAACCACATCGCCGGCACGGTTCGCACCGCCGACAATTTCTTCATGCTGGATTATTGGGGCCTGGCGCTGAAGCAGGCGTCCGACGGCCTGCGCGAAGAACTGGTCGAGCGGCAGGAATCGCCGCCGCAGGGACGCAAATGGAAGGTCGCGGTATGCGGCCCGCAGCGCCCGGCGCAGGTGGCGCTCGGCCCCGACTTCACGATCGGCTGGGACAGCCAGTCCGCCGACTTCGCGATGACGCTGGGCGAGTTCTACTGCAAGGGCCTCACCGCGCCCGTCATGGTGGAAATCAAGCGCGACGACGTCGTGTTCGCGCGCGTCTACGATATCCGCGGCCGCGGCATCTCGACCCTGCTGGCGATTCCGGCGCCGTAACGGCGCATCGCCGCGATAGCATGACTGCCACGCCGGACGCCGCGCCTTGCTGCCCGTCCGGCGCAGGGCTAGGCTCGCTTCCGAAAATCAACAATTTATCCGGAGAAGCGCGGTCATGTCGCCAGCCGAAGCTCGCCTGAAGGAAATCCCGTCCGGCATGACGGATGCCGAGTGGAACCAGCGCGTCAACCTCGCCGCCTGCTATCGCCTCGTCGCACTCTATGGCTGGGACGACCTGGTCGACACCCACATCTCGGCGCGCGGTGCCGGGCCCCGACCATCACTTCCTGATCAATCCTTACGGCCTGATGTTCGAGGAAATCACCGCGTCGAGCCTGGTGAAGGTCGATCTTCACGGCAACCAGCTCAGCGAGAGCGAATACAGCATCAACCCGGCCGGCTTCACCATCCATTCGGCGATCCACGAGGTGCGCGAGGATGCCGGCTGCGTGCTTCATCTGCACACGCCTGACGGCACGGCGGTCGCGAGCTGCATGGAAGGCCTGCTGCCGATGAACCAGACCGCGCAGTTCGTCACCCACGACCTCGCCTATCACGACTATGAAGGCGTGGCGCTGGACCACGACGAGCGCCCGCGGCTGCAGAAGGACCTCGGCAACAAGAACCACATGCTGCTGCGCAATCACGGCACGCTGACGGTCGGCCGCTCGGTCGCCTCCGCCTTCGAGCGCATGTACCATCTGGAGCGGGCCTGCACGATGCAGGTGCGCACCCGCATGCTGGGCCCGACCGCCTATCCGGTCGAACAGGCCGTGATCGACAAGAACGAGCAACTGTTCAGCAATCCCGATCGCGCGGAACTGCGCTCGACCAATCTGGTGTGGCCGCCGCTGTTGCGCAAACTCGATCGCATCGACCCGAGCTACAAGACCTGAGCCGGGCGAGCGCGCGAAAGGTTTTGGCGGCGTGACGGTACTGGTGACCGGCAGTTCCGGCCATTTGGGCGAGGGCGCTGATGCGCACGTTGCAGGCGCAGCGGCGCGAGAGCCATTGGGATTGATGTTCTGCCCGGCGCGTCCACGCATCAGGTGGGTTCCATCACCGACCGGGCTTTCGTGCGCCGTTGCATGAAGGGCGTCACGACCGTGCTGCACGCCGCGACGCTGCACAAGCCGCATGTGGCAACCCACAGCCGCCAGGACTTCGTCGACGTCAACATTTCAGGCACGCTCAATCTGCTCGAAGAAGCCGCCGCAGCCGGCGTCACGGCGTTTGTCTACACCAGCACCACAAGCGTGTTCGGCGATGCGCTGGTGCCGCCGCCGGGCGAGCCGGCGGCCTGGATCACGGAAGACGTCACGGCGGTGCCTGAAAATATCTATGGCGTCACCAAGGCGGCCGCGGAGGATCTGTGCCAGCTGTTCGCGCGCGCAGTCATTCGCTTCGCGCCATCGTGCTGCGCACCTCGCGTTTCTTTCCCGAAGAGGACGACAATCGCGCGGTACGCGAGGCCTACACCGACGCCAACGTCAAGACCAACGAGTTCCTCTATCGCCGCGTCGACATCGAAGACGTGGTCAGCGCGCATCTGCTGGCGGCCCGATCACGCGCCATCGGCCCGGTTTCGCGAAATACATCATCAGCGCCACCACGCCATTCTCGCGCCACGACGTGGCGGAACTGCGCAACGACGCGCCGCTTGTGGTCCGCCGTTACGTGCCGGATTATGTGGCCGAATTTGCACGGCGCGGCTGGACGATGATTCCGGGCATCGATCGCGTCTACGTCAACGACCGGGCGCGCGCCGAACTCGGCTGGCAGCCACGCCATGATTTCCGCGCGCTGATCGCGCGGCTGCGGGCCGACGAGGACATCCGCAGTCCCTCGCGCGCGAGGTCGGCAGCAAGGGCTATCACGACCGCGTCTTTCGCGAGGGCCCCTACCCGGTGGAGTGAGGGCGCGAGAAATATCCGGTGGACGAACCGCGTGGATGCGCTAAATTGCCGGTCACATACCTCTACACGTCCGGAATCAAAACGCCGCCCAATCCCGGGTGGCGTTTTTATTTGGGGACGGCGGCATCGCTGGCGTAACGCTCACGTCCCGTCCGGCATCTGTCTTGGGAGTATGATCCTTACGTCAGTCCCCGCGCCGGGTTCGCTGCTCAAGCGAAGCTGGCCGCCCAGGCGATCCGTCACCACGCTATGGACGATATGCAGGCCGAGGCCAGTGCCGCCCTGGTGGCGGCGGGTGGTAAAGAACGGATCGAACGCCTGCCGCCTGACGTCCGGGCTCATGCCGCAGCCGTCGTCGCTGAAGATGATCTCGACATCATTGGCGCCGCATGCGCTCACCTTGATGGCAATACTTCCCTGCTGGCCGTCCGGAAACGCATGCGCGATCGAGTTGAGGAAAAGGTTGGTCAGCACCTGCCCGTAGGAGCCAGGATAGCTGCTCATCGAAAGGCCCTGCTGGCACTCGACGTTCAGCGTCACGCCGTGCTTCGGCAGAGCCGGCCGTAAGCCCATGGCGACCTGCTCGGTAAGATCGCCGAGGTCGAACGACCGAAGGTCCGAATTGTTGCGGTCGGACGCCACCTGCTTGAACGACTGGATCAGTCCGGCCGCGCGGTTCAGGCTCTCCTGAAGCTGCGCAGAGCCGTCGCGCACCGCGTCCACAAACTCGTTCAGGCTCGACCGCTTGAGCGTTCCCTGCGCCGTTTCCGCGGCAAACAATCGGCTTTTGCGCTCCAGCGAGGACGCGACCGTCGAGACTGGTGCCGAGCGGATTGTTGATTTCGTGCGCGACGCCGGCGACCAGCCGGCCGAGCGCGGCAAGCTTTTCCGCCTCGATCAGCGAGTTCTGGGTCTCACGCAGATTTTGCAACGCGGCTTCGGCCGCATCCCTGGCCCTCCGCACTTCCCGCTCGCTGCGCTTGCGCTCGCTGATGTCGATATGAGTGCCGATCCAGCCATAGACCACGCCCTGGGGATCGCGCAGCGGCACGACGCGCGTCAGGAACGGGCGATACTCGCCGTCCTGTGCTGAGCAGCGACAACTCCGACTCCAGGGCGGCTCCGGTTGCCAATGCCTCGCTCCAGCGATTGCCAAACACCGTATGCCAGGCATGCGGGTTGATCTCGCCGGCGGGCCGGCCCGTGTATTCGTACCAGTGACTGTTGAGCCAGTAGATCGCGCCGTCGGCATCGCGCCATCCACACCAGTTGCGGAATCGAATCCGCCAGCGTGTGGAACTGGCGTTCGCTGGCCCTCAGCGCGGCCTCGGCGCGCTTGCGCTCGGTGATCTCCTCGGCAGCGACATTGACGCCGACGATCTCGCCGTCGGCGTTGCGATGCGGGTGCCAGTAGGTGACCCAGAAGCGCTCATCGGTCTGGTCGGCGCGCTGGCCGGCCACCTCGACGCCGGTGACGGGATCGCCGGTACGCATGATCGACTGCACGATGCCTTCGACCGCGTCCGCCAGCGCCGGTACGCAATCCCGCACATAGCGGCCAAGATGATCCTCAACCGATATGCCGCAGATATCGGTCAGGCGCTGGTTGATCTGGAGGTAGCGGCAGTCCGGCGACAGGAACGCCAGGCCGATCGGCGCGGTGTCGTAGATCAGTTGCAGCGTCGGCTGCCGCGGATCGAACACGCTCGTCTGAAAATCGCGGCGGCACGCCGGTCGTGATCGTGGATTGATATGGTGTCATCGGCTGCCATCGGCTTCCATCGCCAATCCTCCCGCGCACGACGCAACTAAACCCGATACGCTTGTAGAGATATTGATCGCTTCGGCATGCACACCGCCGGGGATCCGGATCATGTCGCCCACCGTCTCGTCTGCCGGCGGCAGATCGAACTGGTCCGTATCGGACAACCAGAGGGTTATCTGCGGGATTGAACGCCTCAATGAGGTGGCGTGCAATAGTCCCAATAACCCTGGACCTGCCCAGAATTGCCCCAGAACCACCAGCATTCTGCACCGGCGCGCGGTCAGCCGCAATGACGATGCCAAGGTGGGCAAAGCCAATGGGTCGCACCAACGCGCGCCCGATGACAGGCTCCGCGTGCCCACCATTCAAGGCCAACTACTCGGATAGATGGTGGGCACGGCGCAAAGCGCCGTGCCCACCCTACGTTATCTCGCGCTCTACTTCGCCTCCGCGAACGCCGCCCAGGATCCGCGCCCAGGAGCGGATGCCCTTGTGGAAGCTCTTCGAGGTCGTACTTCTCGTTCGGCGAATGGATGTTGTCGTCGTCGAGGCCGAAGCCGACCAGCACGGTGTCGAGGCCGAGCGTGCGCTTGAAATCCGCCACGATCGGGATCGAGGCGCCGGAGCCGATCAGCAGCGCTTCCTTGCCCCACTCGTCCGTCAGCGCGCGCTTGGCGGCGGCAAGCGGCTTCATGTTCCAGTCGAGCGCGATCGCCGGCGCGTTGGAGTGGTCGGTGAATTCGGCCTTGCAATCGCCGGGCAGCGCGCGCGGTGACATAGTCGCGGAAAGCCTTGCGGATCTTCGCCGGGTCCTGCCCTTCCACCAGGCGGAACGAAACCTTTGCGGAAGCCTCCGCCGGGATCACGGTCTTGGAGCCCTCGCCGGTATAGCCGCCGATGATGCCGTTGATGTCGCAGGTCGGGCGCGAGGAGACCTGTTCGATCAGCAGGCGGTCCTTCTCGCCGGCGGGAATCGAGAGGCCGATCGGCTTCAGGAACGACTCCGGCGTGAGGTTGAGGTTCTTCCACTGCGCCAGGATGTCCGGCGGCAGATCCTTCACGCCGTCGTAGAAGCCGGGAATGGTGATGTGGCCGTTCTCGTCGTGCAGGCCGCCGAGAATGTTGGTCAGCACCCGGATCGGGTTGCGCGCGCCGCCGCCGAAGATGCCGGAATGCAGGTCGCGGTTGGCGGCCTTGATCTTGACCTCGTCATAGACCAGCCCGCGCAGCGAGGTGGTGATCGCCGGCGTGTTCTGGTCCCACATGCCGGTGTCGCAGACCAGCGCGAAGTCGGCCTTCAGGTCGTCCTTGTTCGCTTCCAGGAACGGCACGAAATTCTTCGATCCGATTTCCTCCTCGCCCTCGATCACGATGGTGATGTCGACCGGCAGCGATCCCGTCACCGTCTTCCAGGCGCGGCAGGCCTCGACGAAGGTCATCAACTGTCCCTTGTCGTCCTCGGCGCCGCGCGCGACGATGATCTTGCGGCCGTCGGCGTGGTCGGTGACGACGGGCTCGAACGGCGGACGGTGCCAGAGATTCGAGCGGATCGACCGGCTGCACGTCGTAGTGGCCGTAGAACAGCACATGCGGCCGGCCGCCGGCGCTGCCATTGGCTTTGGCGACGATCGCGGGATGCCCCGCCGTCGGCCTCACCTCGGCCGTGAAGCCGAGCGTCGCGATATCCTTCGCAAGATGATCGGCGGCCGCCTTGCAATCGCCGGCGAAGGCCGGATCGGCCGAGATCGACTTGATCCGCAGCAGCGCAAACAGCCGCTCGAGGCTGTTGTCGAAATCGGCGTCGATATGATCGAGGACCGGCTGCATCTTTGCGTTGGACATGGCTGGTTATCCCTAGACTGTGCGGCTTTGTTGTCTGGCGTGCAAGTTGTAGCTCGCCCGCGGCCTGAGGCAAGGCGACATCCGCGGCAGGCGGATGCAGTATGTGCCAGACCAGCCCCGCCGCGAGCAGGATGGTGGCGGCGAGATTATTGCCATAGGCCTGCAGGTCGTTCGGAAACACCGGAAGCGACAGGCACAGCAAGCCGCCCGCGACGGCGAGCAGCGCCCATGTGCCGGCCCTGACCGCGGGCCGCGGATCATAGGCGGCGCGATGGATCAGCACGGTGATCGGGAAGAACAGCCACATGAAAGTAATATTGGCGGGCCAGCGGCGAGGCCGACCGTCATCAGGCAGAACAGGATGCCGAGCTCCTCGGCATCCGACCGCTCGGTCCGGCGCGCGGCCGTCGGCATGACCGCGAGATAGCCGAGCCCGATCGCAAGCGATATCGCCAGCACGATCCAGTTCGCCGTCTTGAAATCGAGATTGGCGACATTCATGGTGCGCGCGGGCTTGGACGGATCATCCTGATTGTAGTTCACCGGCCGCGTCAGCCGGTGCGTCACCGCGATGATGGACTGGTTGACCCACGACCAGTTCTGCTCGTCGCGCTGTCCGAACCCCTTCTCCGAACTCGACCCCACCATGCCCTGGTACCAGGTCTTCAGCTCCGCGGCGTTGTGCTGGAAGCCGCGAAACGGCGCCGGCAGCACGAACAGAAACACGCCCGACGAACGACCAGCATGCTTGCGGCCGCCGCCCACTGTCTGCGCCACACCAGATAGGGCAGCACCGCCACCGGAAACACCTTGATGGCGGTGGCCAGCGCAAACATGCTTCCCGCCATCCAGCCGCGGTGATCGCGCAGCAGCCAGAATCCGTAGAGCATCAGCGCCAGCAGCACGAGATTCGGCTGCCCGAGGTCGAACATGTCGAACACGAAGGTGACGGTGACGAAGCCCGGCAGCGCTTCCAGCCACGGCCCGGGCTTCCGCCCCGATCCCGCCATCGCGTGCGAGAATTGCGCCGTCATCCACCACGCGACGACGTTGAGGAACGACAGGCACAGATAAAGCGGGATCTTGCCGAACCAGCTCGGGATCGCGAGCAGCACCGCCGACAGCGGCGGATAGATGAATTCGAAATAGGCGGCGGGATTGTCGGGATAGAGATTCTCGCCCTGCAGCACCTGCTGCCCCGCCCAGAACCACAGCGGATAGTCCTTGGTCTTGCCGTTGCCCCAGATTTCCGGGACCAGCACGTCGGCCGTCAGCGCGATGCAGCAGACCAGAAACAGCAGATCGAGCGGCGCTTCGCAGCGACGGATATCTCAGCACACGCTCGTTCCGGAAGTCAGAGGGAGATCGTGGCGTCTTACCGCCGCAGCAATCCGCCGAGCGCGCCGCGCACCAGCGAGCGCCCGATCGAACCACCGAGCGAGCCGCCAACTGGCTTTGCCGAGATCGGCAGCGACACCGCCGATGACCTTGTTGGTGACAGAGCGCGTGACGTCTCGCGCAATCACCTGGCCGGTCGACATCTTGCCACGCTTGACGTTGGTGCCGAAGATCGTGCCGACGATCGAACCGATCTGTCCGAGAATTCCGCCGCCGCCGCGCGCCGCCGCCGTCTGATCCATCCGCAGGCGCCGCCGTTCCGGCCACGCGCTTCTGCAGCATCTCATAGGCGGATTCGGCGTCGATCGCGGTGTCGTATTTGCCCTTCACCGGGCTCTTGTTCATGATCGCCTTGCGCTCCTCCGGCGTGATCGGCCCGATCCGCGCCGTCGGCGGCCGGATCATGACGCGCTCGACCATCGTCGGCGTGCCGCCGCCTTCGAGGAACGACACCAGCGCCTCGCCCTTGCCGAGTTCCATGATGACGCGGGCGGTATCGAGCTTCGGATTGGGCCGGAAGGTCTGCGCCGCCGCCGTCACCGCCTTCTGGTCGCGCGGCGTGAAGGCGCGCAGCGCGTGCTGCACGCGGCCGCCCAACTGGGCCAGCACCTTGTCCGGCACGTCGATCGGGTTCTGCGTGACGAAGTAGACGCCGACGCCCTTGGAGCGGATCAGGCGGACCACCTGCTCGATCTTGTCCATCAGCGCCTTCGGCGCGTCGTTGAACAACAGATGCGCCTCGTCGAAGAAGAACACCAGTTTCGGCTTCGGCAGGTCGCCAGCTTCCGGCAACTCTTCAAACAACTCCGACAGCATCCACAACAGGAAGGTGGCGTAGAGCCTGCGGGCTCTGCATCAGCTTGTCGGCGACCAGGATATTGACCATGCCGCGGCCGTCGCTGTCGGTCTTCATGAAATCCTTCAGCGTCAGCGCCGGCTCGCCGAAGAATTTCGTTGCCGCCCTGGTTTTCCAGCACCAGAAGCTGGCGCTGAATGGTTCCGACTGTCGCCTTGCTGACATTGCCGAAGCCCTGCGCGGCCTTGCGGATCGGCGCCAGCGGATCTTCCTCGGCATCCGGCCCTTTTTGCCGCCGGCCGGGACGATCGCGTCCAACAGCGCACCGCAGATCCTTCATGTCGATCAGCGTCAGGCCGTTTTCATCCGCCACGCGGAATGCGACATTGAGGACGCCTTCCTGCACGTCGTTCAGATCGAGCATCCGCGACAGCAGCAACGGCCCCATTTCCGTGACCGTGGCGCGGACCGGATGGCCCTGCTCGCCGAACACGTCCCAGAACACGGTCGAGAACTGGTCGGGCTGGAAATTGAGGCCCATCTCGCCGGCGCGCTTGAGGATGAAATCCTTGGCCTCGCCGACTTCGGAGATCCCGGACAGGTCGCCCTTGATGTCGGCCGCGAACACCGGAACGCCGGCGCGCGCAAACCCTTCCGCCATCACCTGCAGCGACACGGTCTTGCCGGTTCCGGTCGCTCCGGTGACGAGGCCGTGCCGATTGGCGAAGCGCAAGCGTCAGCCAGGCGGTCTGTTCGCCCTTGCCGATGAAAATCTTCTCGTCGGTATCGGCCGTCTTGTTATCGGAGGTCGCCATCACATCGCCTCTTCGCGCGCATCGGGGAGGTTTGGTTGCCAAGCAACACAATCATATCGCATCCTGCCCGTCGATTGAAACCGTCCGCGGCACACGTGAGGCGTTCGCCCGCCCTTCGTCAGATCGCGTTCTCATACTTTTTTCCGACCTTCGGCAGAAAAAACGGAGGCGCAGCGCGACAAGTCAGCGTGAATCCGGCATTCACTCTTGCATTGCTGCAACACTCGCGACGCGATCTAGAACGAAATCGCCTTCGACGTGCGCTGATCGCTTGTATTTCAGATCGCAGACGCTCAAGATCAAATTTACAAGTAAGCGACCCGGTATCAAACCGGTTGAGGGCGGGGCAAATATGGACGAATTGATTGGACGGCTGGCCTCCAAGGCCGGCATCGATAGCGCTGTCGCTGAAAAACCATCGGCATCGTTCTGGGTTTTCTCCGTAACGAGGGACCTTCCGACAAGGTTCAGGCTCTGATCGACCAAATTCCGGGTGCCGAAGCTGCGATCGCGGCCTCCAGCAGCAATGGCGGCTTCTCGCAGGCTGATGGGCGGTGGCTTGATGGCGCTCGGCACCAGGCTGATGGCGCTTGGTCTGGGCATGAACGAGATTCAGAGCGTGGCGCGTGAACTTTTCCGGTTCGGCCGCGACAAAATCGGAGCGGATCAAATGGGCGAGATCATCTCGGGGACGCCGGGCCTCAGCCAGTTCGCGTTGAAACGTACCTCGCGAGCACATTCGGCCTGAGCACATTCCTTTTCATCGAGTATCATGACATATCCCCTCTCCGAGATCGAAGGCCTGACCGCCTACTCCGCCTCGAAACTGAAATCGCTGGGCATTCGCACCACCGAAGCGCTGCTGGAAGCCGCCCGCACGGTCAAAGGACGCAAGGCGCTCGCGGCGAAGACCGGGATCAGCGAACAGCAACTGCTCGAATGGGCCAATTTCTCCGACTACATGCGGATTCCCGGGATGGGCAAGGCCAAGGTCGGGCTGGTGCGCGCGGCCGGCGTCGCCGACGGTGCGTGAACTCGCGCTGCGCAACCCGGCGCGGCTGGCCCAGAACATGAAAGACGTGAATACCAAGCGCAAACTCGTCCGCGTCATGCCGTCCGAGAAGATCGGTCGAGCAACTGATCGCCCAGGCGCGCAAGCTGCAGCCGAAAATCAGCTACTAGTTCGCTAAACGGTCGGGCCGGCCAGGCCGCGCATCAACCGGCTCCCGCGCCTTGACTCGCTCAGCGCGGACCGCGCAAAGCGACCGCATGATCGCAGCCATGTCCAGACCCGCCGCGGCGACCGGTCCGGCCGGTCATTCGATGCTGCCGGCGCTGCTGTCGAGGCCCTATCCGGCCGTGATGGGCGTCCTGAACGTGACGCCCGATTCATTCTCCGACGGCGGACAATTCGCCGCCCCCGAACGCGCGCTGGCGCAGGCCCGGCGGATGATCGCCGAGGGCGCCGACATCATCGACATCGGCGCGGAATCCACCCGGCCCTATGGATCGGAGCCGATCTCGGCGGACGAAGAACTGAAACGGCTGCAGCCGGTGCTGCCGGACGTGGTGGCGCTCGGCATTCCCGTCTCGATCGACAGCATGAAATCGGCCGTCGTCGCCTGGGCGCTCGATCAGGGCGCCGCCATCGCCAACGACGTCTGGGGCCTGCAGCGCGATTCCGGCATGGCCGGCCTGGTCGCCGAGCGCGGCGCGCCCGTCATCATCATGCATAACCGCGACAGCGCCGATGCCAGCATCGACATCATGCAGGATATCGCCGACTTCTTCGCGCGTTCGCTCGACATCGCCGCGAAGGCCGGAATTTCGCCTCGACAATATCGTGCTCGACCCCGGCATCGGCTTCGGCAAGACGCCGGAGCAGAGCATGACCGCGCTGGCGCGGCTCGGCGAACTGCAGTCGTTCGGACTGCCGCTGCTGGTCGGCGCCTCGCGCAAGCGCTTCATCAGCACGGTGACGCCGTCGGAGCCGCATCAGCGCCTCGGCGGCTCGATTGCCGCCCATCTGATTGGCGGCCAGAGGCGGGGCGCGGATCATCCGCGCCCACGACGTCGCCGAAACCGTACAGGCGCTGCGCGTCGCAGCCGCGATCAGGGAACAGGAATGACCGATACGATCTTCATCACCGGCGTCGTCATCCATGCCCGCCACGGCGTGATGGAACACGAGACCGAAGTCGGGCAGCGCTTCGTCATCGATCTCGAACTTTCCGTCGACCTGTCGGAATCCTCGCGCACCGATCGCCTGTCCGACACCGTGTCCTATGCCAACGTGGTGGCGACCGCGACGGCGGCGTTCAAGAACACCAATTACAAGCTGCTGGAGCGCGCCGCCGGCGCCGTGGCCGACGCCATCCTGGCGGCGTTTCCGCGCATCAGACGCGGTCAAGGTCACCGTGCACAAGCCGCACGCGCCGATCGCCGCGATCTTCGAGGATGTCGGCGTGGTGCTGATCGCGCAAGCGGCAATCGCCCTGACATGGCGGACGTGCTGATCGCGCTCGGCGGCAATGTCGGCGACGTCCGCGCGACATTCCAGAAGGCCATCTCCAATATCTGCGGCATGACGCAGGCCGCACTGCTGGCGCGGTCGTCGGACTACACCACGCCGCCCTGGGGCGAGGAAGCGCAGGCGCCGTTCATCAATGCCTGCATCGAGATCGAAACCAGCCTCGATCCGCATGCGCTGCTGTTCACGCTGCACAAGATCGAGAAGAAATTCGGCCGCGACCGCGCCGCAGAGACAGCGCTGGGGTCCGCGCACCCTCGACCTCGACCTGATCGCCTATGACGACGTCAGGATCGACAAGCCGGAACTGACGCTGCCGCATCCCCGGGCTGTTCGAGCGCGCCTTCGTGCTGGTGCCGCTGGCCGAGATCGCGCCCGACCGTGTCATTGCGGGACGCCGCGTCGCCGACGCGCTGGCGGAGCTTTCGACCGATGGTATCCAGCGGTTGCCCGACCTCGGATTGACCGCACTAAAGACCCAAAACAACCGTTTGGCTTGGCGGCCGCCCCGTGGCAATTTCCGGCCAAATCAAGAGACGACCAGGGAACGACCGGCCGGATGACGCACGACACTGACGAGCTGACGATTGGCCGCGGATTTTGCCGCCAGCGACCTACGACGACTGGCGCAAGCTGGTCGACGGGGTGCTGAAAGGCGCGCCGTTCGAGAAACTGGTCAGCAAGACGTCCGATGGGTTGAAGATCGATCCGATCTACCGCCGCGCGCAAGGTGCCGCGCCGGTCGCCGGCCGCGCCGCCGCCGCGCCCTGGCAGATCATGCAGCGGATCGATCATCCCGACGCCAAGGCGGCCAACGCGCAGGCGCTGCACGATCTCGAGAACGGCGCGACCGGGCTGACACTCGTGTTCGCCGGCGCCAATGGCGCCCATGGCTTCGGGCTGGATCCTTCGGCGGAGGCCGTCGCGCAGGTTCTCGACGGCATCTATCTCGACGCCGGCATCGGCATCGAGCTTCAGATCGGTCCGCAGTCGCGGATGGCCGCCATTCACGTCGCCGAATATATCAAGCGCAAAGGCATCGATCCCGCCGCCTGCGATATCCGCTTCGGTCTCGACCCGCTCGGCGTCCTGCGCGGTGTGGGGCTCCAGTCCCTATAGCTGGGCCGAGATCGTGCCCGCGGTCACCGGCGCGATCAAGGGCCTCGCCGCGATGGGCTTCAAGGGCCCGCTCGCCGCCGCCGATGGACGGGTGATCCATGATGCCGGCGGATCGGAAGTCCAGGAACTGGCGTTCGTGCTGGCCGCCGGCGTCAGCCTATCTGCGCGCGATCGAAGCAGGCCAGGCATTGCGCTCGAAGATGCGCAAGGCATGGTCTATGCGCGGCTTAGCCGCCGACGCGGACCAGTTCCTGACGCTGGCGAAATTCCGCGCGCTGCGGCTGTTGTGGGCGCGGATCGAACAGGCCTGCGGGCTGACGCCCAAACCGCTGTTCGTCGCGGCCGATACCGCCTGGCGCATGCTGACGCAGCGCGACGCCTACGTGAACATGCTGCGCGCGACGATGGCGACCTTCTCCGCCGGCCTCGGCGGCGCCAACGCCATCACCGTGTTGCCGCACACGCTGGCGCTGGGATTGCCCGATCCGTTCGCGCGGCGCGCCGCGCGCAACACGCAACTGGTGCTGCTGGAAGAATCCAACCTCGCAAAGGTGAGCGATCCCGCGGCCGGCTCCGGCGGCATCGAAACATTGACCAGAGCAGCTTTGCGAAGCCGCATGGTCGCTGTTTCAGGAGATCGAAAAGGCCGGCGGCATCTTCGCCGCGCTCGAGCAGAACCTGATCCAGCGCAAGGTCGCCGCGACCCGCGCCGTGCGCGAGGCCAATATCGCCAAGCGAAGCGACGTGCTGACGCGGCGCGAGCGAATTCCCGAACCTGCATGAGGCTGAGATCGCCGTGCTCGATGCGAAGCCGGTTGTGCTGCGCGCCCTATGGCGAAGCCAAATTCAAGTTCGATCCGCTGCCGCCGATGCGGCTGGCCGCGCCGTTCGAAGCGCTGCGCGACAAATCGGACGAAAGGCTCAAGACATCCGGCGCGCGGCCAAAGATCTTCCTCGCCAATCTCGGCACGGCCGCCGACTTCACCGCGCGCGCCACCTTTGCCAAGAGTTTTTCGAGACCGGCGGCATCGAGGCGATCGACACGCAAGGCTTTGCCGACCCGGCGGCGCTGGCCACCGCGTTCAAGGCGTCCGGCGCGGCTATTGTGTGCCTGTGCTCGTCCGACAAGGTCTATGCGGAACACGCGGTGGCCGCCGCAAAGGCCCTTCAAGCCGCCGGCGCCAAGCATATCTATCTGGCAGGGCGGCCCGGCGAACAGGAGGCCGCGCTGCGCGCCGCCGGCGTCGGCGATTTCATCTTTGCCGGCGGCGACGCGCTGGCGATGCTGCAGGAAGCCTGGCGGCGGATGGAGTGAGCATGACGGAAGACGACCAAAGACCGTTCTGACCGGCGGCTGCCAGTGCGGCGCCATCCGCTTTGCGGTGTCGAGCGCCGCCGGCCAAGATCAGCATCTGCCATTGCCGGATGTGCCAGAAGGCATCGGGCGCGCCGTTTGCCTCCTTCGCCGACATCGAGCACGAAGACTTCACCTGGACCCGCGGCAAGCCGGCGGCGTTCCAATCCTCCTCCATCGCCGAGCGCGATTTCTGCGCCGGCCTGCGGCACGCCGCTGAGCTTCCGCCGCATCGGCGGGCCCCGGATCGAGATCATGACCGGCGCGTTCGACCGCCCCGACCGGGTGGTGCCGACGCGGCAATATGGAACCGAGATCCCGGCTCGGCTGGGTGGTCGGCATCGCCAACCTGCCGAGCCAGACCACGCTGCAGAATTACGGGCCGGAGAAGCTGGCGACCGATCGTCAGCCACCAGCATCCGGACCATGATTGAGGGTGGCGATCCCCGACGTTCACATGTGCTATAATGGGTACCCATGAGCCGCATACCGAACTTCGCAGATATCGCCTTTGAAACCACCGCGCCCGCGCAGACCCGCCGGCAGCGCCGAGCCGTGGCTGACGCCCGAGGGCATTCCGGTCAAGCCCGGCTACAGCGAGGCCGATCTCGAAGGCATCGACTTCCTCGAGACCTGGCCCGGCGTCGCGCCCTATCTGCGCGGCCCCTACCCGACCATGTATGTCAACCAGCCCTGGACCATCCGGCAATATGCCGGCTTCTCCACGGCGGAAGATTCCAACGCGTTCTACCGGCGCAACCTCGCGGCCGGGCAGAAAGGCCTCTCGGTCGCGTTCGACCTCGCCACCCACCGCGGCTACGACTCGCGATCATCCGCGCGTGTCCGGCGACGTCGGCATGGCCGGCGTGGCGATCGATTCGATCTACGACATGCGCACGCTGTTCTGCCGGCATCCCGCTCGACCAGATGAGCGTGTCGATGACCATGAACGGCGCGGTGCTGCCGATCCTCGCGCTGTTCGTCGCGGCGGCCGAGGAACAGGGCGTGCCGCCGGAGAAACTGTCGCGGCACCATTCAGAACGACATTCTGAAAGAGTTCATGGTGCGCAACACCTACATCTATCCGCCGGCGCCCTCGATGCGGATCATCTCCGACATCTTCGCGTACACCTCGCAGAAGATGCCGAAGTACAACTCGATCTCGATCTCCGGCTATCACATGCAGGAAGCCGGCGCGACGCAGGACCTCGAGCTCGCCTATACGCTGGCCGACGGCGTCGAATATCTGCGCGCCGGCCTCGCGGCCGGCCTCGACGTCGACCGCTTCGCGCCGCGGCTGTCGTTCTTCTGGGCGATCGGCATGAACTTCTTCATGGAAGTCGCCAAGATGCGCGCCGCGCGGCTGCTGTGGGCCAAGCTGCTGACGCAGTTCAATCCGAAGGACCCGCGCTCGCTGTCGCTGCGCACGCATTGCCAGACCTCCGGCTGGTCGCTGACCGCGCAGGACGTCTTCAACAACGTGATGCGCACCACGATCGAGGCGATGGCGGCGACGCAGGGCCACACCCAGTCGCTGCACACCAACGCGCTCGACGAGGCGCTGGCGCTGCCGACCGATTTCTCGGCCCGCATCGCGCGCAACACGCAATTGTTCCTGCAGCAGGAAAGCGGCACCAACCGCATCATCGATCCCTGGGGCGGCTCCTATTACGTCGAGCGGCTGACCCGCGATCTCGCGGCGAAGGCCTGGGGCCATATCCAGGAAGTCGAGGCGCTCGGCGGCATGGCCAAGGCGATCGAGGCCGGCGTGCCGAAGCTGCGCATCGAGGAAGCCTCCGCCAAGACGCAGGCGCGGATCGACGCCGGACGGCAGGCGGTGATCGGCGTCAACAAGTACAAGCCGGTCAACGAAGCGCGCGATCGACGTGCTCAAGGTGGAAAATTCCACCGTGCGGCGGCTGCAGATCGACAAGCTGAAGCGGCTGCGCACCGAGCGCGACCAGAAGGAAGTCGACGCAGGCGCTGGCGGCGCTGACGCGCAGCGCCGGCGAAGGCAACGGCAATCTGCTGGCGCTGGCGATCGACGCGGCGCGCGCCAAAGCCACCGTCGGCGAAATTTCGGACGCGATGGAAAAAGTGTTCGGGCGTCACCGCGCCGAAATCAAATCCATCACCGGCGTCTACAAGCGGGAGGCGTCCGCCATGTCCAACCGGGTCGAGAAGGTGCAGGAGCTGATCGATGCGTTCGAGGACAGCCGAGGGCCGCCGCCCGCGCATCCTCGGTCGCCAAGATCGGCCAGGACGGCCACGACCGCGGCCAGAAGGTGATCGCATCGGCCTTCGCCGATGTCGGCTTCGACGTCGATATCGGGCCGCTGTTCGCCACCGCCGACGAGGCGGCGCGGCAGGCGGTGGAGAACGACGTGCATATCCTCGGCGTGTCGTCGCTGGCGGCCGCCCATCTCACCGCCGGTGCCGGAACTCGAAGGCCGCGCTGAAGAAGCACGGCCGCGAGGACATCATGATCATCATCGGCGGCGTGGTGCCGCCGCAGGATTACGACGCGCTGTACAAGGCCGGCGCCGAGGCGATCTTCCCGCCCGGCACCGTGATCTCCGATGCCGCCGAAGAGCTGATCCACAAGCTCAACGCGCGGCTCGGCCACAGCGAGGCGGCGGAGTAGATTCTCCGCCACCCTTTGCCAAAGGATCGCCCTTGCGCGGCGCTGCATTTATCACACTCGTCCGGACCATTGGCTTGTGCGGGCGCCATCGCATGCACTGCGGCGCTGAGCGCCAGCCCTCGCCGCCGATCCCAAGCCGGACTTTTCCATCAAGACCAAGATCGATCGAAGCCAGCGTCTTCCTCGATGCCAAGATCAAGGCCGATCCCGCGCTGGCAGCGAATTGTCTGGCCGAGGGCAAGAAGTGGGCGGAGACAGAACCGCGCCGATGCCGAGAAGGAGCGCAAGCAGGACCCGGAGCTGTTCCGCAACGGCCCGTGGACCATGGAGCGGAAATACGAACGTCCGCTCGGTGGTCGACGGCCGCTATGTCAGCATCGTCAGGGGCCGACTATATGAATATACGGGCGGCGCGCATCCCAACAGTTCGTCCGACACGATCCTGTGGGACAAAGCCAGCAGGCAAACGCATCAGCATCCGCCCGCTTCTTCACCGAAACGGCCGACAACGGCCCGACGATGAAGGCGATGCGGCAAGGCGTCGTCGCTTCGCTCGAGGCCGAGAAGAAGAAGCGCGGCGCGGAGAGACACGCGACGCCAGCGCCATCAAGCGCGATCGAGCCGAAGCTGCTCAAGATCGGCGCCGGTCTCGCTGGCGCCATCGACCGAGCCAGGCAAGAGCTCCGGCCTGACCTTCCACTATCCGCCTTACGCGGTCGGCTCCTATGCCGAAGGCGAATACGTCGCCTTCGTGCCGTGGGAGACGTCTGAAGCCGTATCTGACGCCGGAAGGCGTCAGGATTTTCGGCGGCGCACGACCGAAGGACGACGACAGGCAGCAATGACGTCTGCACCACACGTACGCACGCCGGCCTAGCGCTCTTTCGGGAGCGCAGTGGGTCCCTGCGATGGGCGTGCCGCCAGGGGGCACCGGTGCGGTCGTCTCGCAATGAAGGCCGCAAGTGCCCCGGATAGAACATCCTGATCCAGGAGTGCGTCGATGCTCACGCAGCAGCGTCAGAGACCAACGCTTTGCCGCAATCCTTCCAACTCTGCTTCCAAATCCAAAACGATATCGTGTCAGCAAACGTGCCGCGAGCGGATCGGTGGTCTCCTGCTCCATCGGCTCGATGGCGCGCCACCTGATTTTCTGCGCTCCTTCCACCATTCGCTGTCAGTCATGATGATGTCTCCCCATGCTCTGACACTCCCAAGCGCGGGCGTATTGGCTCCCTGAATTAAGGAATTATTGCGGCGCAAAGCGGGAACCGGCGGCCGCATCGCCACGAAAAGGCTCGCGCGATGCCCGCGCAAGACAGCATTAGAACCGCTGTTCGGTACCAATTGAGTGTCCGTGAGGACAATAGTGCCCGTGGAAATCTTTTGATCTCATGCCGGTGCACCGTGCTGGAAGTTCGCTCCTGGCATGGGACAGCGCGAGCCTTCGATGAGGCTGCTTCACCCCCAGCCCCTCTAACGGAGCAGCCTCGTCAGGGTGCCAGCGACTAAATTGCCGGGACGGCAGTCGAGCGACGGCGTTGATCTAGATCATGGCTTGCTGATGAGGCGTGGACCGTCATCACGACGACGCTGAAGGCACCGAAGCAAGCGAGGCGCGACCATCTTATCGACGATGGCGTTAGGGCGCAGGCCGTCACTGCCGTCGCATCACAAGTGGAGCATGCCGATGTGGATCCTGATGTACGTCTTCTCCTACTCAGTCAGTCCGGCCGCTACAAACGACAGGGCGGAATGGAGGCTCCTCCCAACCGTGGTGTTTCAGGAGTTCTCGAATGAAGAGCGATGCAAGGCGGCCAAGTCGACGCGTCGAGGGCAGCTTAAAGGAGGCGGGAGCCAAGCTGAAAAGCGGTTTGGAAGACTTGAAGAGCATAGGTAAGGCTGACCCAGCGCAGATCATCATTGCCTTCAATGTGGAATGCCTTCCGAGAAGTAAGGTCGGAGCTATCGCCAGTTTTTAGTGACGCCGCGTAGCCTCACGCGCGAAAGGCGGCCTAGCGCCCTTTCGAGCGAATGCGTCCAGTCCGGAATCCATGACTGGAACAGCGTCTGCCAGCGATCGGCATCCTGCGGCGCGGTATCGAGCTGCACCTTCCATTCGATGAAGGTCCGGTTGCCCTCGACGACCGGCAGCAGGTGCATCGTCCCTCGTAGCGCGTCGGCGCGGGCGCATTCGGAACAAGAGCCCGGCGGAAACGGAAGCGGCTCGATGCCGGCATAGGTCAGCGAGTGCGCTTCGTCGGAATGGCCGGCGAGCCGCTGCCTGGATCCAGTTGCCGAGGTAGCAGAAGCGCCTGACCGCGCCGACTTCGTCGCCGCCCTTGTCGTCCTCGATCACGCTTTCGCTGACCCGCCTCGATATAGGCCGGGTAGTTGTTGAAATCGCGGATCAGCGTCCACACGGTTTCCAGGGGATGGTTCAGCACGGTGCTGTAATAGGCTGTCGTCATGGTTCTCTCCGCAATCGATCGCGGCTCGACGACTGGCGCCGCATATGGATACCTATTTCAGGTAGCCTCGATCGCCGCCACCCGATTTCCGGATGTGGCGAGATGCCCACCGGCGATGAATCCGCATGATGCGCCAACGCCTTGCGACCACAGCGCAAAGCCGCCTAGAATGTCTGCATCACAAGAGCGCCCGGCCTCACGGACGCCGCAGGGGAGGACCACCGATGTCCAGGAAGATCACGCGCCGCGCATTCGCGGCTTCATCCGCCGCTGCGCGCGGCCGTCGCGGGTTTTGGCTTTCAAGCCGGCTTTGGCGCAGGCCTATCCGGCACGGCCGGTGACCGTGATCGTGCCGTGGGCGCCGGCGGCGGCACCGGACGCGACCGCGCGCATCGTCGCGGCGCTGCTGGAGAAGGATCTCGGCCAGCCGTTCAACGTGGTCGAACCGCACCGGCGGCTCCGGCGTGGTCGGCCATTCGCGCGATCGCGACCGCGCAGCCCGACGGCTACACCATCGGCATGCTGACGGTGGAAATCTCGATGATGCACTGGCAGGGGCTCACCGAACTGGCGCCGCAAGAGCTACACGCCGCTGGCGCTGATGAACGAGGACCCGCCCGGCATCCAGGTCAGTTCCGCATCGCCCTACAAGACCGTGAAGGAGCTCGCCGACGCCATCAAGGCCGCGCCTGCCGGCAAGTTCAAAGCCTCCGGCACCGGCCAGGGCGGCATCTGGCATCTGGCGCTGGTCGGCTGGATGCAGGCGATGGGACTTGCGGCCGAATCATGTCGCCTGGGTGCCGTCGAACGGCGCCGCGCCCGCGATGCAGGATCTCGCGGCCGGCGGTCTCGACCTCACCACCTGCTCGGTGCCGGAAGCGCGCGCGATCATCGAGGCCGGCAAGGCGCGCAGCCTCGCGCATGATGGCCGCGGCGCGCAATCCCGCCTTCCCCGACGTGCCGACGCTGAAGGAGGCGATGGGCATCGATTATTCGACCGGCGCGTGGCGCGGCATTGCCGGCCCCAAGGGCCTGCCCGCGGACGTCGCGACCAAGCTGACGGCGTCGCTGAAGAAGGTTTACGACTCCAAGGAGTTCAAGGAGTTCATGAGCAATCGCGGCTTCGGAACGGTGTGGGGCGATGCGGCCCAGTTCGACGACCTTCATGGACAAGGGCGACGCCCAGATGGGCGTGGCGATGAAGGCCGCCGGCCTCTCGAAGGCCTGATCCTCTCATCGGCTGACATCGTCCGAAACCGCGGAGCTAGTCCATGCGTCTTCCCGATCGCGTCACGGGATTGTTTCTCGTTGGCCTCGGCGCGGCTGCCGCCTATGGCGGCTGGCAGCTGCCGCCGGTGCCCGGCCAGCCGGTCGGGCCCAACGTCTTTCCGCTGGTGATCGGGATCGGGCCTTGCGCTGTGCGGGCTCGCGATCGCGTTCGGGATCGGCCACTCCTTCGAAGAGGAAGAAGAGCTCATTCCGGTCGAGGGCGGCCAGCCGACGCGCCGCCGACCGGCAAGCTCTACGGCCTGCGCGCCCTGCTGCCGCCGGCGCTGCTGCTGTTCTACGTGGTGGTGGCCGACCGGCTCGGCTTCATCATCACGGCCGCGCTGATCGTGTTCGTGACGTCGACCGCGCTCGGCGCCCGCTGGAAGCTATCGCTGCCGCTCGCCGTGCTGGCGCCGATCGGCATCCATCTGATTTTCTCAAAGCTGCTGCGCGTGCCGCTTGCCGGCCGGGCTGCTGCCGATGCCGTGGTGATCGCATGCTCAAAACCCTGATTGAAGCGTTCGCGCTTGATTTCCACCTGGGAAGTCATCATCGCGATGCTCGCGGCATCGATCTACGGCCTCGTCATCGGCTCGCTGCCCGGCCTGTCGGCGACGATGGCGACCGCGCTGCTGGTCCCCGTCACCTTCTATCTGTCGCCGATCGCCGCGATCGCCACCATCGTGGCGGCATCCTCGATGGCGATCTTCTCCGGCGACATTCCCGGCGCGCTGCTGCGCATTCCCGGCACCCCGCCTCGGCGGCCTACGCCGACGAAGCCTACGCCGATGACGCGCAAGGGCGAGGCCGAACTGGCGCTCGGCGCCGGCGTGTGGTTCTCCGCCGTCGGCGGCATCGCGGGCACGCTCTCGCTGATGATCCTGGCGCCGCCGCTCGCCGAGATCGCGCTGTCGTTCTCGACCTTCGAATATTTCTGGCTGGCGTTCCTCGGCCTGATGTGCGCCACGCTGGTCGCGCGCTCCTCGCCGGTGAAGGCGATCGCCGGCATGTTCATCGGCCTGCTGGTCTCCTGCATCGGCATCGAGAACCCCGGCGGCGTGCCGCGCTTCACGTTCGGCATGACCGATCTGTTCGGCGGCATCGAGCCGATCCCGGCGCTGGTCGGCGTCTTCGCCGTGGCGCAGGTGATGCGCGCGATGCTGACGCCGGAGCCGCCGCCGATCCCGCGGCGCAAGTTCGGGAGCATCATGGCGGGCCAGTGGACGCTGACCAAGAAATATCACTGGCAGATGACGCGCGGGAACATCGTCGGCATCATCATCGGCGTGCTGCCGGGCGCCGGCGCCGACATGGCGGCCTGGGTCAGCTACGCCATGTCGAAGCGCTTCTCGAAAGAGCCGGAGAAATTCGGCACCGGCCATGTCGAGGGCCTGGTCGAAGCCGGCGCCAGCAACAACGCCAGCATCGCCTCGGGCTGGGTGCCGTCGCTGCTGTTCGGCATTCCCGGCGACACCATCGCGGCGATCGCGATCGGCGTGCTCTACATGAAGGGCCTCAATCCCGGCCCGACGCTGTTCACCGAGAAAGCGTCGAGCATGTATGCGATCTACCTGATGTTCATCATCGCCAACATCATCATGATCCCGTTCGGCATCGTCATGATCCGCGCTGGCGAGCTACGTGCTGCGCGCGCCGCGTTCCTCGCGTGATGCCGGTCATCATGCTGTGCTGCGCGGTCGGCTCGTTCGCCATCGGCAACAACATGTTCGGCGTCGTCACCGTCGCGACCTTCGGGATCATCGGCTACGTCATGGAGGAAAACGGCTATCCGGTCGCCGCCATGGTGCTCGGCATCGTGATGGGCACCATGGTGGAACAGGCGTTCGTCACCTCGCTGATCAAATCCGATGGCAGCATCCTGCCGTTCTTCGAGCGGCCGATCGCCGCGATCCTCGCCGCCATGGCGATCGGCGCGCTGATCTGGCCGGCGCTGGTCTGGGTGTGGCGGAAGCTCAAGGGCGAGGCGCCCGCCGCCGCGTCGGCGCGCTGAACGGACTGCGCGGGGCCCCTCGCCTGCACTGGCGCGGGCGTTGTAAACCAAGCGCATGACCCTGCCGAAGAATGCCTCCCCCGATATCGGGAAACTCGCCAAAGAACTCCGCTCGGGCCACCGCGCGGCGCTGGCGCGCGCGATCACCCTGATCGAAAGCCGGCGCGGCGACCATCAGGCCGCCGCGCGCGATCTGGTGCAGGCGCTGCTGCCCGACACCGGCAAGGCGATCCGCGTCGGCATCACCGGCTCGCCCGGCGTCGGCAAATCCACCACCATCGACGCGCTCGGCATGTTCCTGATCGAGCGCGGCCACAAGGTCGCCGGTGCTGGCGGTCGACCCCTCCTCGGCCCGCACCGGCGGCTCGATCCTCGGCGACAAGACGCGGATGGCGCGGCTCGCGATTCCGATCAGCCGCCTTCATCCGGCCCTCGCCGTCGTCAGGCACGCTCGGCGGCGTCGCCGCCAAAACCCGCGAGGCGATGCTGCTGTGCGAGGCGGCCGGCTTCGACGTCGTGCTGGTGGAGACCGTCGGCATCGGCCAGTCCGAGACCGCGGTCTGCGACATGACCGATTTCTTCCTGGCCCTGATGCTGCCCGGCGCCGGCGACGAATTGCAGGGCATCAAGAAGGGCCTGGTCGAACTCGCCGACATGATCGCGATCAATGCTGGCCGAGCAATACGTAACTGAACGAAGTACAA
>ERZ1370068.10497-contig-9191_pt1 | contig 44709 bp, 51 predicted proteins | sample MGYA00561227_ERZ1370068 | MGnify/ENA primary metagenome ERZ1370068 (study PRJEB38410, sample SAMEA6850437) | metagenome | study: Metagenomic assessment of the ecological functions of the soil: analysis of the soil microbiota associated with the...
GGTATGCTTCGTTCGATTTACGTATTACTGGGTATTCGTGCGTGTGCGCGACGAACGACCCCGCGATTGTGCCGACCGTCAGCAGTGCGAGCGACGCCGGCAGCCGCTTGACGAATCGCACCTGCACGAGCGCGAGCACCGACAGCACCACGCCGGCGACGACGAGCGCCGACCGCGGATCGATCGCGGCCGGCTCACGCATCGAGAGCTGCGCCGCGAACGCTTCGCCGATCCTCATCCACACCGCCGGCGACGCGATCGTCGTCACCCGCAAGCCGGTCTGCTGGACCTCGAAGCTGGTGCCGTAGACGACGCTGAAATGCCCGGCGTACCACCAGGTGTGCGTCGCGAACAGAAAGACACCGAGCGCGATCGCAGCCGCGTACGCCATCGCCGGCCGGACGCGCGTGCGCCGGATCGCCGGCAGCAGCTCGCGGACAGCGGCCGGCGTCCGCGTCGGGAGCAGGCACGCGAGCAGAAACACCGCGAGGAGCAGATGGTTGAGCCGCGTGTAGAACATCAGCACCGCGAAGAGGCCGGCGGCAAAGGCGGCCGGCATGTTTCCGCAAACGCGCCCGCATCAGCAACATCACCGCGCACGACATCCAGCCGACCGCCGAGATCTCCGACAAGCCGCGGCCGATCAGGTGCCAGATCGAGCTGATCGTGAAGGTCGCGAGCGTCAAGGCGGCGGCGGCGAGCCCCCATCGGAAACCGGCGGCATGCCTGACGATCGCGAAACACGTCAGCGCCGCGGCGAGCAGACGCCCGGCGTCCCGAGTACCTCGCCGACGCTCGAATCGCCGAACAGCACATGCAGGGCGCCGGCAATCCATCGGTACAGCGGCTGGAACAGAAACGTCGGACTCCCGCCCTGGATCCAGTAGCCGTGCATGAAGATCCGATACGCGGCCGCCTGATACATCTGCCAGTCGTCGCCAAGGGAGTACACCGTCACGCGCCCGATCTGCGGCCACGACTCCGCGACGAACAACGCCAGCCACGGAATCCCCACGAGGAAGAACGCAGCGCCGATGTTCTGGCGGCGGCGCGCGACCGGCACGATGACGCTGGCGGCCAGGAGCAGCGTGACCTCACGTTCGAACCGTCCGACGATCCCGGCCGTCGCGCAGATCGCCGTCAACACGATCGTCCCACGCGAGCGCCGGGCCGGGCGCGTGGCGCGCCAGCGCTGACAGCAACCACGCGGTCAGCAGCAGCAGCACGATCGCCGGGGTGACGATCGCGATCGCGCGCGATGTGAAGCGATCGATCCAGCCGGGCGCCGTTACCGTCAGTCGCGCGGCCGTCCAGGCGTCGCGGCCGTTCCACAGCGGCACGAGCTTCCAGTCCTCGCCGGTGAGCATCGCGTGCAGGCGGATCGAGTGCGTCCCGGCCGCGAGCGGGATGTTCCCGGCTGTCACGCGCCCGGTGCCGACGCGGCCATCGACGGTCATCCCTCCCGTCTCGACGACGAGCGTTCCTGCATCGGCAACGCTGACGTAGCCGTCGATGTCGAGCGCGACAGAATTCCCAGGGCTCCCAGGGCTCGACTCCGGCCGAAGCGCGCGTTGAGGAGGTTGACGAACCATGACGGGAACTCGGCTCTCGATCGATACGGTCCGCGTCGAGAATCGCCGAAGCAGCGCGGCTCGGACGACTGCCAGTCGGCGCGCGCGTCCCAGCTTCGCAGCGTCCCCACCGGTTCGTCGATGGTGATCGTGCTGATCGTGCCGGTCAGCGGCGCCGCGGTCGAGAATCGCGCGCACAGACCGTGCTGCGGCAGCGCGACGTGGGCGAAGAGCTTCACCGCCAGCAGCGCCGCGATCGCCGCCTCGCGCCGGCCGCCGCATCAGGAACCCGCGATCCAGCCACCACAGCACCGGCAGCACGAGTCCGATCAGCACCGCTTCGGCGCGTCCGTTCAACGGCGCGCCGTCGAGCGGCGACAACACCCGCGCCGGCCACAACACCGCGATCGCCAGCGCGATCGTCCACCCCGCGACGAGCGCTGACGAGCGGCGAGAGTCGCCGCGAGCAGCAACCGCAGAGAGCGCAGAGAACAGTTTCACTCCAGCGTTCTCGGCGAACGCCGCGGTTTATCCGGCCGGATCATCGGCGCTCGCCAGCCATGCCAACCGGCGCAGCGATCGCCGTCTTGCGTCCGTTGGCCGGCATCTGGCGCAGCGTGAACAGCTTGTCGCGCGGCACGCCGTCGCGGATCAGGCTCGACCACTGCTGCCCCGAGCTCTCCAGCGTCGCGACGATCATCAGGTCGTAGGACACCTGATCGTGCTCCGCGATCGGCCGCACCGGCATGCCGAGGAAATCGTGACCGCCTTCCTGATCGAAGATCGCGATCGGCTCCAGCCGGATCTCCTTGAGCGAGAGGTAGGCGAGCTCGGCCGCCTCGCCGCGTCCGAAAATCGCAATCCGGCTGCCCGACACCGCATGTTCGGAGCAGCATCGCGCGCAGGTGCTGGCGGACTTCGCCGTAGAGATGCAGCGAGTAGTCGATGAACTCGTAGGTCAAGCGCGCCTTCTCGGCGATGCCGCGCGGCGTGATCAGGTAGGTCAGCCGGTTCGGCTGGACGTTCACGCACTGATGTAGCCCTTGCGCACGAGGCGCTTCAAATAGATGTTCGTCAGCCCGAGCGCGATGCCCAGTTTGACCGCGAGCCCCGCTGGGTGACGCGCGAGTCCTGTTCAACCGCTTCGAGCAGCCGTCAGGTCACGCCGGTGCTTCGATATCCATGGTGAGCTTTCTCCATCACGCGAACAGTTCTTCGACCGGCAGCGAAGCGGACGCGCGGCTGGCGCGCCGGCGAATTCGAGAAAGGCGCGCATGCACGCGCTTGAGCGTCGGCGTCGACTTCCCAGTAGTGCGTCGCGAGGCAGAAGTCGCCGCCGCGCGCTGCGCCTCGCTCGAACTGCTGCTGCAGCGCGTCGACCGTCGTGCCCGGCATCGAGACTGTGACAGCCGAACTCGGCGTGCGTCGCGTAGCTCAGCGCGTGCGGGTAGACGAGCGGATCGCGACGGTTTCGCCGGTCGGCGCGCCGGTATCGCTGGATCGCCCACCAGTTCGCCGGTGTCCGCCATTCCCACGCGCCGCATCGACGGCCGGAACGACAGAAACGATCCGAGCAGGTTGAGCCGGGCCGCCGACGACCGCTGCGAGACCGCGCTTCGACAGCGCGTTGTGCGGCGGCACGAACACCGACATGCGGCACTCCGAGCAGCGACTCGAGATACGCGCGGCCGCGCTCGCACGCGATCCAGCCAGGATCGGGCGCCGCCTGAAATTCGTAGCCGTCGGGAAAATCCTCGTGCGTGTAGCCGTGCAGCGCGATCGTCACGCGGCGCGCCGCGATCAGCTCGCGCAGAAACGTCACCAGCGCCGGATTGCGGTGCAGCGCGAATCGATTCTCCCGAGTGCCAGTGCTCGGGCGGAATGCCCGCCTGCTCGTAGCCGATCGCGAACGGCACGACCGCCAGGCAGACCGGCACGCGGATCCCAGACGTCGCCGTAAACGCGCGTCGAGCGCGTCAGGCGTCGTGAAGTAGCTCGTGTCATCGTCGCGGATCGCGACCTTCATGCCCTCAATGCGACGGCGCGTTCGCTGCCGCCGTGCGCGTCGATCGACGCGGCGGTAGACGTCGAGCAGTTGCCGCGCGCTGGTGCGCCACGAGAACTCGGACGACGCCGTCAGCCGGTTGTGCGACCGCCGCCGCGCGCGCCGCGTCGGGCTGCGCGAGAATACCGCTCGATCGCGTCGGCGAGCGCGGCCGCGTATCCCGCGCGGCACGACCGCGCCGCCGATCAGGTCGTCGACGAACTCGCGCACGCCGCCGACGTCGGTCGCGACGACCGGCAGCCCGCTGGCCATCGCTTCGAGGACGGCGTTCGGCGAGTTGTCGAAGTCCGACGACAGCGCGAACACGTCGCGCGGCCCGGTAGAACGCCGGCGTGTCGCGCGTGCGGGATCGCAGCCGGCGAACGTCACGGCGTCGGTCAGATCGAGCTCGGCCGCGCGCGCGCGCAGCGCCGCGCGCTCGGGACCGTCGCCGACGACGAGCAGGTGCGCGTCGTGCGGACGCGGTGCGGACGATCGCGATCGCCTCGATCGAGCAGCGCGGACGTTCTTGATCGGGACGAGCCGCGCCACGCGCGACGACCACGCGTCCGATCCGAGCCGCAGCGGCTTGCGCACGTTCGGCCCGTCGGGACGGAACGCGTCCGCGTCGACGCCCTTCGGACACGCGCTCGATCGACCGGCCGAGTCTGCCCGGCAGATGCTCGCGCGGCCCAGCCGTCGGCGACGCAGCGCGTCGGCCATGCTGCAGATCGTCGACGGTATCGCGGGTTCGGCTCGCCCGGCAGGTTGATGACCACGGGGATGTCGCCGACGCCGAAGCCGCGCCGCCTGGTGCAGCGCGTGCGCGTGCACGATGTCGGGCTTGTCGCGGGCTCGCCGCGATGCGCCGCCACGCCGCGCGGCAGAACCACTCTTCGTCGGCGTGCAGCGCGGTCATCGTCAGACGGCCGAAGCCGCGGCGATGCTGATGGCGGTAGACGAAGTCGCGCGCGTAGGGCGATCGCAGCAGCGTGCACGCGCGGAACGTCGTCGGTCGGATAGCGCGGTCCGCCGAACAGCAGCGGCCGTCCGGCGATGATCTCGACGCTCGACGCCGAGCGCGGTCAGCTCGCGCGCCCAGGCGAGGTGACGCGTCTCGCCGCCGCCTCGCATCATCGCGAGGCAGCGCACGAGCATCGTCACGCGCACGCGCGCTCGCGGCCTCCCGCGCGGTCGACGTGCTGCCGCGCCCACAGTTCGAGGCACACCAGCGCCCAGATCCGCTTGGCGTGATCGCGCGCTGCCGACTTCGTGCTGCGTGCAGCAGACGCGCGACCTCGCGACGCGTCGCGTCCAGCCGCGCTCGTGCGGTGCGCCGGATCGAGCAGGATGTCGCGCGCCCAGCCGATCAGCCCTTCGGCGAACCACCGGCGCAGCGGCACGCCGAAGCCCGTCTTCGGCCGCGCCAGCGTCTCGGCCGGCAGCCACGGCGCGCGACGAGGTCGCTTGAACAGCTGCTTGCGTGCGTCGTCGCGCTGCCGTGCCGCCATGACGGCTGCTGCGCCGCGAGCTCGACGACGCGGTGATCGAGCAGCGGGCAGCGCGCTTCGAGCGAATGCGCCATCGTCGCGCGATCGACCTTCACGAGGATGTCGCCGGGCAGATAGTGCTGCTGATCCCAGCGCTGCAGGCGCGACAGCAGCGGCCCGTCGCCGCGGCAGAGTCGTCGACGGCCTCGGCTTCGGGCAATGCTCGACGCCGACGCAGCACGATCGGGCTGCGACGATCGCGTCGCAGCAGGTAGTCGGGAAACACCGTGCGGCGCCAGACGAACCAGGCTTCGGGCCCGAGCGCCAGCGTCGTGAGCCGGCCCTTGCCGCGCGCGTGCGCGGGCAGCCAGCGCGCGCCGAGGCCGACGAGCCGCGCGCATCGCCGCGCGCCGCGACGTCGTGCGATCGGCCGAGCGCCTGCGCGTACGGCAGGTAGCCGGCGAACAGCTCGTCGCCGCCGTCGCCGGTCAGACAGACGGTCACGTGCTGCGCGCGCCAGCTCGGCGACGAAGAACGTCGGAATCGCCGACGCGTCGGCGAAACGGCTCGTCGTAGTGCATCGGCGAGCGTGTCCGCGATCGCGCACGCAGTCGGGCGTCACGACCCGCTCGTGATGATCGGCGCCGAACGCCGCGCGGTCGCGCGCGCGGCGGCCAGCTCGTCGTAGTCGGGATCGCCGAAGCCGATCGAGAACGTCTGCACCGGCCGCGACGAATGCTTCGTCATCAGCGCGAGCACCGCCGCCGAGTCGAGGCCGCCGCTCAGGAACGCGCCGAGCGGCACGTCCGAGCGCAGGCGGATCCGCACCGCTTCGTCGAGCTCGGCGCCGAGCCGCTCCAGATACTCCGCGTTCGGGAATCCCGGCGTCGGTGTCGCGCGGCCACGTCCAGTAGCGGCGCGAGGCGCGGCGGCCTGACCGCGATCGAGCGTCAGCATCGCGCCCGGCGGCAGCCGCGACATCCCTGCGAAGATCGCGTCGCCGCCGGCGACGTAGCCGAAGGTGAGGAACTCGAGCAGCGGCGCGGCGGCCGACCGTCCGGCATCCGCGGCAGCGCCGCGAGGATCGCCTTCGGTCTCCGACGCAAACAGCGAAGCGATCGCCGGTCTGCATGTAGTAGAGCGGCTTCTTGCCGACGCGATCGCTGCGCCAGCACCAGACGACCGCGCGGCGCGTCCCAGATCGCGATCGCGAACATGCCGCGCATCCGCTCGAACGCCGCGCTCGCCTTCGTCGGCGTAGAGCGCGGCGATCACCTCGGTGTCGGACGCGGTGGCGAACGCAGCGGCCGCGCGCGCTCGAGCTCGCCGCGCAGCTCGACGTAGTTGTAGATCTCGCCGTTCTGCACGACGGTGATCGCGGCCGCCGTCGATCGCGATCGGCTGATGACCGCCGGCGACGTCGATGATGCTCAGCCGCGCGGCGGACAGCGCCGCCGGTCCGCCGCCCATACGCCGGTGTCATCCGGGCCGCGATGCCGGAGCGTCGCGATCATCTCGGCGGCGATGTTCGCGTCCGCGATCGCCTGCCGGTTTCCACGTAGCCCGCGATGCCGCACATCTGTCGATCAACCTCTCACGCCACGACGGCACTCGGACGTGATGCTCGAACCGGCACGGCAGCGTCACGATGCCGTCGGCGTCGTCGCCGGCGACTGCCCACCGGCTCCATCGGCGGCGACGACCGCGAATCGCGGCCCGGCGGTGACCGACGTCGTAGGAGACCAGCTGCAGCGCGTCGGTGATCGTCAGCCTGAGGCACGTATTGCCGCGGCCGCAGCGGCAGCGAATCGAACGATGCAGTCGACCGATGCCGGCGCCGTCGAGCATCCTGGGGCCGTGGCCCGACGACGAGGTCGCCGTCGCCACCACCACGCCGGTGTCGACGTCGACGATCGCGACCTGAAACACCGGCGACCGCGACGGGCACGGTCGCGTCATACGCGGCGCGCACGATCGAGCGGTCGCCCTCGCGCACGACGTGGATCGGACGGCCGTTGCCATCGACGACGTCGATCGCGGTGTAGCGGATCTCACCGGTGCCGCCGCGGTGGCTCTGCAGCGCGTTGTCCTGGTTGGCGAGGGCGCGCAGGTTCACCTCGTCGATGTAGCGTTCGGCGATCGTCGGCCGCGTCGCCGGCCGCGCGAATGCGGCCCTCGTCCATCCAGATGATCTGATCGCACAGCCGGCGCACGTTCCACATGTCGTGCGAGATGAAGAGCGACCGTCTTGCCTTCGCGCGATCAGCCGGCGCAGGCTGTCGAGCGCGCGGCGGCGGAACGCCGCGTCGCCGACCGCCAGCACTTCGTCGACGAGCACGATGTCGGGATTGCTGTGGATCGCCACGCTGAAGCCGAGCCGCGCGTACAGGCCCGACGAATAGCGCTTCATCGGCGTGTCGATCAGCCGCTCGACTTCGGCGAACTGCACGATGTCGTCGAACCGCCTGGTCGATCTCGCGTCGCGTCAGTCCGAACAGGCCGGCGCCGAGATAGACGTTCTCGCGGCCGGTCAGCTCGGGGTGGAAGCCGGCGCCGAGCTCGATCAGCGAGACGACGCGGCCCGCCACCTGGACACGGCCGCTCGTCGGCCACGTCACGCGCGAGATCAGCTTCAACAGCGTCGTCTTGCCGGCGCCGTTCGGTCCGATGATGCCGAGGCCCGCGCCTTCCGCGACCTCGAAGCTGACGTCGCGGAGCGCGAACACCGTCGCGTCGATCCGTCCGCGCGCGGCGCTGTAGACGTCGTGCTCGCGCCCGCGCAGGCGATCGAACGCCGACGCGACCAGATCGACAATCGTTCGCGATCGTCCGGCGCGATACCGCTTCGTGACGTGATCGAGACGGATGGCGATCATGCTGTTTCGTATCGCTATCAGCTATCGGCTCTCAGCTGTCAGCCAGCACCGGGAGCTGACAGCTGAGAGCTGCTTCGTCAGATGACATCGGCGAAGTATGCTGTCGAGACGCTTGAACAAAACGAACGACGCGATCAGGAGGATAAACGTCGTCGTCGTCGACAGCGCGAGCAGCGCCATGTCGGGCGCACGGCCGTAGACGACCGCCGGCGCGGACGCCTTCGATCACGCCGCTCAGCGGGTTCAAGGCAATCCACCCGCGCCAGGGCGCCGGCACCTTCGACAGCGGAGTACGCGATCGGCGTCACGATACAGCCACAACTGCAGCCCGATCTGCACCACCGGGTTCACGTCGCGGTAGAACACGTTCACCGACGACGTCAGCAGCGTGACCGCGATCGTGAATGCGACGAGCAGCGCGAACAGCGGCACGATCATCAGCGCCCACGCCGTGACCGGCACGCGGTAGTACGATCATCAGCGCCGCGACGAGCGTCGCCGACGCCCCGAGATCGAGCAGCCGCGAGCAGACCTGCGCGAGCGGGATGATCTCGCGCGGGAAGTACGTCTTGGTGACGATGTTGCGGTACTGGATCAGGCTCATCGTGCCCGAGTTCACGCTGTTCAGGAAGAAGAACCAGGGCACGAGACCGGCGTAGGCGAACACGCGGATACGGCGCGTCGGACTGCGATGTTCGCCAGCCGTGAGAACACCAGCGTGAAGACCGACCATCGTGGCGCAGCGGCTGCGCGATCGCCCAGCCGATGCCGAAGAGCGACTGGCTGTAGCGGCCCATCACCTCGCGCCGCGTCAGGTTCATCAGCAGCTCGACATAGGCTGCCGGATCGACCCGCTCCGCGCGGTCCGAGAGGGTTCGCGTCGCGGTGGCGCTCGTCATCGGGCGGCTGCCGCCTCACGCACCTGGCGCACGCCAGCACCACGACCGTCGCCGGCGCGACCGCATCGACGAGCAGTCCGCCGCGGCGGAGTTCGTAGATAGCTAGGCCCCACGCGCCCAGCGCGATCAGCCATTGCGAGTAGTTCGCGACGAGCGTGATGTTCTCGGGCCGCGTCACCCAGGTGTAGACCGGCAGACACGCGATCAGGAGCAACGGCACCGCCCGCCGCAGCCGGGTCGATCGCGTGGCGATGTAAAGGTCGGCGCGACGAGCAGCATGTAGCCGTAGTTCTTCAACCGCGGCATGGCGAGCGCACGCCAGGAACACCAGATACACGGTCACCTCGTGCCGATTGACGGCGGTCGTGTCCGCCACCCGCCGCGCCATCGCGATCGTCGGCGCCACGATCAGGGCGGCGAGCAGCACGTAGAGCGCGAACTGCAGCGTCTGCGGCACGTCGTAGACCCGGCTGGCGAGCGCGCTCACGTCGCGGACCAGCGGCATCCAGCGCCGGGTTGAGCCGGCCGACTCGCCGAAGTTCTTCGGGACCGACTGGAAGAATCCGACGGTCAGCTGCGGGGCGACGACATAGGTGAAGAGCAGGATCGACGCAAACGCGGCCACACCGCCCGCGACGTATCCGAAGCCTCGTCTCGCTGGCGCGATGAGGCACGCGAGCAGCAGCGGGATCAGCGCGATGCGCAGCAGCGACGCGGCCACGACCGCGGCGACGTGCGGCCAGCACCGTGCCTCGAGCAGCGCGGTCACGCCGATCCACAGGAGCAGCTGCTCGAAGGTCGTCACGCTGCCGCTGATGAAGTCGATGAAGATCGCGCTCGAGTACGCGAAGAGGAGAAACAGCATCCACGCCGGTTCGAGGATGCTGGTCTGCAGCAGCCGGCTCCAGATCCACACGAGCCAGCCGAGCGCGGCCAGCTTCAACACGAGGTAGACGAGCATCGCCTGCTGCAGCGGCAGCAGCGAGAACGGCTGAACAACAGCAGCGCGTACCGGCGGGTAGTTGAACTTGAATCCCGCGGTGCTGAGCGCGGTCGGCAGCGACGAGACGTCGCAGGGATCGAGGCCGGCGCGCCACGCCTGGACCGAGTGGTAGTAGACCGTGAAGTCCCACAGGTTGTCGGGATCGGACCAGTGCAGCTTCTGCACGAACCAGGCGATGCAGAGCGCCGCGAATCCGATCCGCCACCATTTGTGCCCGACCTGCACTGGAACGCGTCTCAGAAACCCGGCCAAGCACGACACCACGAAACTGCGAAACCACGAAACAGAAAACCATTGTTGAACGGCATTTTCGAGATGACCTCTAGTGTCGACTGCTGCTCATCGCGGTCGCGCGCGACTGCCGCGTTGCCGGCCGCTTCAAGGCGGCGTCCCGACAACTCACGCGCGATCACACCGGCCAGACGCTCGGCCGACCGCCCGTCGGTGAACTCGCACTGCTCGGCGACGACGCGCGCTGCGTCCGGCCGCGTCGCGCGACGGATCGGCGAGGTAGGCGTTGATCTCGGCGATCATCTCGCGCACCGATCTGGCAATCCGCACGGCGCCCGCCTGGACGATCTGCTGATAGTGCAGTACGAGTAGTAGCGGAGCGGCGAGGTGAGGAACGGCCGCGCCTCGGCATCGTCCTGATCGAACGCGATGTTGACGATCGGCGTGTCGAAGATCGACGCTTCGATCGAGATCGTCGACGCGACGTTGAGGACGACGTCGCTGTGATACATCGTGTCGGCGAGATGCCGCGTGTTCTCGGCGGTGACGTCGACGTTGTGGCCGTCGCCAGCGCGCGCGGTCTCGCGAAACGGCTTCTCCACCGACACGTGCGGCGTGCCGGCGTAGCTCGCACTGCCGCACGTCGTCGCGCGGATGCACGCGCACCAGCAGATCGCAGGGCGCCGCCAGCGCGTGCGATCGGATCGCGTCGACCAGGTGATCGATGACGACGTCGTGGCGCGGATACGATCTCGGCGGGGATCGTCGTCAGCGTCACGATGCGGCGCGCGGGATCGAGGCCGACGCGGCGGCAGAACTCGACGCGGCCGCAGCGCGACTCGCCGTTGAAGTAGCAGTCGAACTGCGGCGGTCCGGCGACGTCGATGTCGGCGAGCGGGTAGCGGTGAGACTCGTGCGCCTCGCGGCGCATCGTCGAATTCCAGACGACCAGGCGATCGACCTTGCGGATCGGAAACAGCTTGTTGGTCAGGTTGTCCCAGCTGAGATCGACCGCCACCGACGGCACGCGCTGCCGCACCGCCGTGCGCAGCACCGGAATCTCCGCGAAGATGAGACCCGGCGTCGCGACCGCGACGAGCGTCGGCCGGTGTCGCGCGAACATCGCGTCCATCTGCGGATCCGCGACGAACCGATCGGAGACGTCGTACCAGCGGCCGCGGTCGGCACGTGAGGACAGCGTGCGGCCGATCAGCGCTTTCAATCCGCGGTAGCGCTGAATCGTTCCCGCATGTCCCGCCGCCAGCTTGATGCGAATCGTCTCCGTGCTCCGTGCGTCGAGGTAGCGCGCCTGGATGACGCTGAGGAAGCGCCGCTCGAGGCCCGCCGGCACGTGCGGCGGCAGCGGCTCGAAGCTCACCCGCGGATGGGCGAACTCGGCGGTGAACGACGGATCGGCGATGAGCGGCGAGACGAGCACGACGCGCGCCTCGCCGACCGACTCGAGCACGCGCGCCAGCACCCCGGTGCGGAGCACGTTGCCGGCGCAGCCGCCGTTGGGAATCGTCCACAGCAGACACGGTGCAGTCTGCGGCCGCGTCATCGCTGGTGGGTTGACGCCGCCATCGCGTTCAACGCCCGCTCGGCGATCGCCCAATCCTCCGGATCGTCGATGTTCAGTCCGTACGGCGGCGACATCTTGTAGGCGGCGACTCTGTCGCCGTAGCTGAGCTCGGCTCCACGGGATCGAAGAGCACCGGCGGTTCGAAACAGATAGATCGCGCCGTTGAGGACCCACGCCTGCGGCATGTCCTGACGCCGGCCCGGCCTTCGCTTGACCGGTTCGCCCGCTCACGAACAACCGCGCCCACCCGCCATCGTCGATCGCTGACGACGCGCATCGGGTTGAAGTGCGCCGGCAGCTCGTCGACGCTGACACGGAGTCGGCGCCGGAGGTGACGGCGAGATCGATCGCCTCCTGAACATGAACCGGCTGACGCAGCGGCGAGGTCGGCAGCAGGATCATCACCCAGTCCGGCGTGTAGCGCTCGTGATCCCGCAGCCACGTCAACGCGCGTGCTGCATCACCGGCAGGTGCGGCGTGTCGTCGGCGGCGAGGTGCGCCGGACGCATGAACGGCACCTCGCAGCCGTGCGCGCGCGCGATCGCGGCCGCGCGCTCGTCATCGGTCGAGAGCATCAGGCGATCGAAGACGCCGGACTCACGCGCGCAGTCGATCGTGTGCGCGATGAGCGGCTTGCCGCCGAACGAGCCGCGTGTTCTTCCCCGGAATCGACCTTCGATCCGGCGCGCGCCGTGACGACGCCGAGCACGCGTTCGTGGTTGGCACTCACTCAGCGGGGTATCTCCTCGGAGTTACTATCGGGCCGCTCCGCTCCACCCCACCGCGCAGGCGTGCGCGGTGGGGGCCCCGTTGTCGCGGCCCGCAAAATCGCGGTCAAGGCACGTTGTTGACCAGTACTACTTCAGTTGACACGGTCCACTAGATCGTCCCACTGCACGAGGCGGCCGCTTTCGATCGGACGCTTCGCGACGCGGCCGATCACCTCGCCGAGCTGGCGCGCCGGGATGCCGGTGCCGGGGCCGTTTCGGCCACACGTCGTCCGATCCGATCGTCGCGCCGGCGGCGATGTCGCGCAGCGAGACGACGCTGTGCAGCGCCATGTCGCGCACGTCCTGCTCGCCGGGCTGAATCGTCTTGGTCGCCCTGCGCGACCGCTCGATGGAGCGGAGGCCCTTCACGATCTCGGTCAGCTCGACCGGCTCGATCGAGCCCTGCTGATCGGGTCCGGGCAGCGATCGCGAGGTCGTGAAGTGCTTCTCGAAGAGGTTCGCGCCGAGCCGCGACCGCGGCGAGCGCGACAGAACCGCCGACGGTGTGATCGGAGAAGCCGACCGGGACGCCGCATTTCCGCTGCAGCGCCGGCACGCAGTCGATCTGCACGTGCTCGAACGGCGTCGGATAAGTCGACGTGCAGTGCATCAGCGCGAACGGCGTGCCTGACGGCGCGGACCGCCTGGACGGTGCGGTCGATCTCCTCCGGCGTCGACATGCCGGTCGAGACGATCATCGGCTTGCCCTTGCGCGCGACGTGCTGCTGCAGCGGCAGGTTGGTCAGCTCGCCGGAGCCGGTTTTGTACGCCGGCACGCCGACGGTCTCGAGAAAGTCGGCCGCCTCGCGCGAGAACGGTGTCGACAGGAACACGATGCCGCGCTTCGCCGCGCAGGTCGCGCAGCGTGAAGTGGTCGTCGCGCGACAGCGCGGTCCGCGTCAGGAGATCGAACAGCGACTCGCCGACGTAGGCAGCCGTCGCGCCGCCGCGCAGCATCTCGTGCTCGGGGAAATGCGTCTGGAACTTGATCGCGTCGGCGCCGGCTTCCGCCGCCGCGCACGAGCTCCGACGCCAGCGACACGTCGCCGTTGTGGTTGATGCCCGCTTCGGCGATGACGAAGCACGGATGCCCGGCGCCAATCGCCCGTCCGCCGATGGTGATTTCGTGTCCGGCCATGGTTGTTCCCGGTTGGAAGGTGACGCTCGGCTGAAGCCTCGCGCATGACGACGGTCCGCCTGCAGGCGGACGCCGCGTACTCGCCGCAGATACCCGCAGCGTGGCGTCCGGCTTCAGCCGGACCCGGAGCGCGAAGCTTCAGCCGAGCGAGACGCGCTCTGGCTGCCGGCGCGTCGAAGAATCGCTTCTGCGTGTAGAGCTCGACGCTCGCCAGGCGATCGGTGATCTGCCTGGCTCGCGTCGGGCCGGTAGTAGACGTGCGAGGCGCGTAGCGGCCGTGCCGCACCTGACGGTCGACGGCGGCGCGAATCGCGGTCGACCTCGTGCTCGACGTGGACGACGTTGTCGGCGGTGCAGGCGCCCCTGCTGCCGCGCGCCGATGTTGACGACCGGCGTCCCGAGGTACGAGCACTCCTTGATGCCTGCCGACGAATTGCCGATCAGGCACGCCGTCGCCTTCAGCATCGCGACGAACTCGTCGACCGGCACGTTGGTGATGAACCGCATCTGCGCGCGTCGCCGCTTCGTGATGCTCGCGGAAGTGCCGGATGCGCTCCGCCATCTCGCCGGTGCCGGCGTCGGGATTCGGCCAGAACCAGATCGTCGGCATGCCGAGCGCGCCGATCGCGCGCAGCGTCGCCTCGAGGTGCTGCGCGGTTGTCGCGTCTCGGTCGTGACCGGATGCTGGATGACCATCAGGAACGGCTTCGTGCACGTCGACGTCGTGGCCGACGCCGTAGCCGTTGATCCGTTCGTTGGTGATCGACGCGTCTCGACGCGCGCCGCGAGCTCCGACGTCGAGCGATCCGGTGTTGAAGACGTAGTTCGGGTCCTCGCCCATCGCCAGCACGCGGCGCTGGGCGTCGTCGTTGGTGACGAAATGGATGTGCGCGAGCTTGGTGATGGCGTGACGGACGCTCTCGTCGATGCTGCCGGTGACGATCGCCGCCCTCGATGTGCGCGATGGTCTTGTTCAGATACGCCGCCGCCATCGCGATCGCCAGCTGCTCGAACCGATCGCCGCAGATCACCACGACGTCCGGATCGATCGCGTGGAGGCCGTTGGTGAACTCGAGCGCGGTCAGACAGGCGGTCTTCGCCATCGCGACGTGATTGCCGCCCTCGATGACGTTGAAGCAGCGACGCCGAGATCGTGAAGCCGCCCGCCTCGATGTCGTCGGCGATGTGACGGCTGTATTTGTCCAGCAGGATCGATCCGCCGAGCATCAGCTCGAGCTCGATGTCGGGATGCGCTGTGCAGCTTCGAGCAGCAGCTGGCTGCGGCCGTAGTAGGCGCGGCTGGTGATCGGAAAGCAGATGCGGCGCTTGCCGCTCGGCGGCTCTTCCGGCTGGCCGCGGCCAACACCGTGTCCATGGTCAACGCTTCACACCCGCGCCGGATCGTGGTTGACGACGATGGTCTTCCACTCGCAGTAGACGTCGAGCGCTTCGGTGCCCGGCTCGCGGAAGCCGTTGCCGGAATTCTTGACGCCGCCAAACGGCATGTGCGGCCCGGCGCCGTAGGTCGGGGCCGTTGATCGACACGAGCCCGGCGCGATAGCGCGCGATGAACTCCTCGATGCGGTGGCTGTTGCACGTGTGAATGGCGCCGGTGAGGCCGAAGGCCGTCGCGTTGGCGAGGTCGATCGCCTCGTCGAAGTCTCGCCACCCGATACAGGCACGTCACCGGACCGAACAGCTCCTGCTGCGAGATCTCGTCGTCGTGCGCGACGTTTTCGAGCACCGTCGGCGCCATGTAGTAGCCGGGCGCGCAGCGCCTCGACCGCGTGACCGCCGCGCGCAGCACGCGCGCGCCGCGCGACGGCCGCGCCTCGACGCGCGCGCAGCAGACGATCGAGGCTGTCGCGCGAAATCACCGGACCGCAGTCGTCCTGCGCGCCCGGATCCGACCTTGACCTGCCGTCGCGCGTGCGACCATCGCGTCGCGAAACGCGTCGTAGACGGCGATCGAAGACGATGATGCGGCTGCCGGCGGCGCAGCCGCTGGTCCGGCGTCGATGAACGCGGACGCCGTCGCGTGCTCCGCCGCGAGCGTGCAGATCGGCGTCGTCGCAGACGACGAGCGGGATTCTTGCCGCCCAGCTCGAGGCAGACCTTCGCGAGGACCGCGCCGCCGCTCACCGGCCTGCTGAATCAGCTTTGCCGGTCGGCGCCGATCCCGGTGAAGCTGACGAGACCGACGCGCGAGTCGCTCGACGAGCGGCGTGCCCACTTCCGCGCCGAAGCCCTGCACGGCGGAGATAGACGCCGTCGGCAGACCCGCGTCGCTGCAGCAGCCTGCCGAACGCGATCGCCGGTGAACGGCGTCAGCTCGTGCGATTTGGCGACGACGGCGTTGCCGCACAGCAGCGCGGGAAACGCCTTCCACGCGATGCCGGCGAGCGGGCTGTTGAACGGCATGATCGCCGCGCAGACGCCGATCGGCGCGCATCGGTCGCGCACGCTGCGATTCGGAATCGGGCTCGTCATCGTCTTGCCGTAGAAGCGGCTGCCTTCGCCTTCCATGAACACCGCGAGGTCGGCGGACGAGGCGACTTCGGCGGCGGCGTTCTTCCACGGCTTGCCGGTTTCGGTCTGCACGATGCTCGGCGAACTCGCGCTCTGCGCGCGCGCAGCAGCGCCGCCGCGCGGCCGAGAATCTCGCCGCGCTTCGGCGCCGGCAGACGGCCCCACGCGTCGGCGGTGCGCGCGGCCGCGTCGATCGCGCTGGCGACGTCCGCGGCCGCGCCGCGCGCGACGCTGCGCGACAACGCGGTCGTCCATCGGACACCGCTTCTCGAACGTCGTCGCCGCTCGACGACGGCGACTTCCGGCGTCGTCGATCCAGTGAAAATCGACTCGGGTACATGCTGCCGATGGGACGGCGGACGGCACGGCTGAACGCGAACCGCGGCGTGCGAACTGCTGACGGCGCGCACGATGCCGACGGCGTCGAGACCGTGATGCGCCAGCACTTCGGCGTTGCCGCCGCACGCCGGCACGTCGGTGAGGCCGAGCGATCGGACATCTGCGCGCTGACGCCGCGTGCGCGCCAGCGCCGCGGCGACCATCACGCCCTGGCCCGAGCGTCACGTAGTGGTTGTCGAGCGTCACGACCGCGCGCGAACGCGACCGAGCGTGTCGCGCGACCCACGTCGTCGTCGATGCGATTGAGCCACGGCAGGTCGATCACCGCCGCGCTGATGCCCTGCGCGCGGCGAGCATCGTCGGCGGCGCGCCACGCGTTGGTCAGCAGCAGCGGGCCGTAGCCGACGAGCGCGACGTCGCGGCCGTCGCGCAGCGTCACGCCGCGGCCGACCGCAGCGCGTACGACGCCGGCAGCGCGTACGGCAGATCCAGCGGCACGTTGACGAAACGCAGATAGGTGCTGCCCGTCGTTCTCCTCGACCGCCCAGCGGATCGCCAGCCGCGCTTCACGCTCGCTAGCACGGCTCGATCGCGATCAGCCCCGGCACCGAGCCGATCGCCGAGATGTCGCGCACCGACTGATGCGAGTGGCCGGGACCTGCCGGGCACGACGCCGGCGAGCGTCGCCGTGTAGATGATCTTCGTGCGCTCGGTCGCGTTGTTGTAGATCTGCTCGTTGGCGCGCGTCGACAGGAAGCAGGCGAACGAGTGCACGACCGGCAGCAGGCCGCGCGAGCGCCATGCCGCCGGCCGCCGACACCATGTGCTGCTCGGCGATGCCGCACTCGATGAAGCGCTCCGGCAGCTCCGCCTTGAACGCTTCGATGCCGCAGTCGGACAGCAGATCGGCGTCGAGCACGACGATCTCGGGACGCGTGCGCGCCATCTGCAGCAGCTCGTCGCCGTACGCGACGACCAGGCGCTCGGGCTTGACGGCGCGACGCGAACCGGCTGCGGCGCGCGACGCGAGCGTCGAGCGGCGCGCTGGCCGAGCGCCGCCAGCCGGCCGTTGATCCGCGTCGGTCAGCTCGCCGACCGCCGCGACGTAGTCCTTCAGCGACGGCGCGCCGGCGTGGAAGCGATAGGTCTGGTCGCCGCACGCGACGCCTTCCATGAACGACACGCCTTTGCCCTTGATCGTGTCGGCGATGAGCACCTTCGGCCTGTCGGCGACGCGTCGCGAACCGCGCGAACGACGTCGCTGACGCGCGCGGAAGTCGTGGCCGTCGGCGCGCCGCACGTCCCAGCCGAAGGCGCGGAACTTGTCTTCGATCGGCCCGAGATCGCTGACCGCCGCGACCAGCGAGTCCGACTGGAACTTGTTGTGATCGACGATCGCCGATGATGTCGCCGAGCCGTTCGTTGGCGACCGGCTGCAGCGATTCCCAGATCTGCCCTTCCTGCAGCTCGCCGTCGCCGGTCATCACGACGATGCGGCCGCCGCTGGCCGGTACGCCGCGTGCGCGCGCGCCATGCCGTAGGCCTTCGAGATCCCCATCCCGAGCGAGCCGGTGTTGGTCGCGATGAACGGCGTGCTCGACGTCGGGATGGCCGGGCAGGCCGCCGAGACGGCGCAGGCGATGCAGCAGATCGACAGTCGAGCTTGCCGAGCGCGATCAGCAGCGAGTAGAGCGCCGGCGCGTCGTGGCCCTTCGACGAGAAGTAGGTGTCGGCGCCGGCGCGCGCCGCTGTTCGGATCGACGAGCTCTCGGTCCACAGCCACGTGATCAGATCCATCGAGCTGAAGCTCGAGCCGATGTGCCCGGAGCCGGCCTGCATGATCATGTAGAGCGTGTTCAGCCGGCAGACGTCCGCGCAGCAGCGCCGCCCGCTCGAACGGATCGGCGTCGCGTCGCGCGCCGCGGCAATCGCGTCGCTGCCGGCATAGGTCAGCGTGCCCTGACCGCGCGAGCGCTTCGTCGGAATGATCTTTTTCGCCCATGGCCTGAAAAGAGCTTCACAAACGGAGGAACGGAGTCAACAGAGGACGAACGGAGAACAGAACGGGGCTTTTCGCAGCGTGACAGCTCGCCAGCGGTTCGACGGCGTCGCGAAGCGAGGCACGGCGACCGTCCTCATCGCGCGGTCCACCCGCCGTCGATCACCAGCGTGGCGCCGGTCATGTACGCCGAGGCGTTCGAGGCGAGGAACACAATCGCGCCGTTGTAGTCGTCTTCACGCGCCATCCGCCCCAGCGGCGTCCGCTTCTCGTACTCGGCGACGAACTCCGGTGCATGATTCTGCTCCGCGCACGCCGCCGGGCACCAGCGTGTTGACGCGGACGCCGAGCCGCTGGTGGCCGCAGTACTCCGCGAGCCAGCGCGTGAAGTTCAGCATGCCCGACTTCGCGACGCTGTAGCCGACCGGCTTGAACCACTCGCGGCCGTCGCGGCGCTGAAACTCGTAGATCGATTGATCCGGGGAGACGACGCCGTAGGTCGACGAGATGTTGATGATGCTGCCGGCCGTCGCGCTTCGCCGCGGCGAACGCCGCGAGGAACGACTGCGAGACGACCAGGCGCGCTCGTCAGATGCGAATCGATCATCGCGTGCCACGCCGACTCGGGGTAACCCTCGAAGCGTCCGCGTCTCGAGCGCCGCGTCGGCCGGCGACGATCCGAGACCGGCGTTGTTGATCAGGATCGTCGGCGCGCCGAACCGCGCGGCCACGTCGCCGATCGCGCGATCGACCGCCGATCGGTCCGTCGTGTCGACGGCGTAGGTCAGACGCGCGCGCGCGTTCGCGGCGAGGAGCGCGTCGAGGATCCGGCCGCGCCGGCGCGACGTCGAACACCGCCACCGCCGCGCCCGCCGACGACAGCGCCGCGCGTACTGGCTGCCGAGCCGACCGGTTCCGCCGGTGACGATCGCGACGCCGCCGTCGAGCGAGAACAACGCCGCCGAAGCGCCGCTCGTCGTCATAGTAGAGTAACGTTAGTGGTGTGTCTGCTCAGGATCACGACGGGCCGCTCCGCTGTGTCGCGGCCCGAGAATCGCGGTCGAGCCCTCGTTGTAACCAGTACCTTCAGTGGATACGCTCCGCTAGTGTGCCGAGCGATTCCCTCGCGACCGTCATGACCGGCGCGACCGCCCGCGCGCCCGTTCGTATCGCACGCATCATCACGCGTCTCAATGTCGGCGGGCCGGCGATTCAGGCGATCGAGATGAGCGCGCGGCTCGAGTCGGCCGGCTGCCACACGCTGCTCGTGCACGGCCGTCTCGGTCCCGGCGAGGGCGACATGAGCTACCGCATCCCGTCGCCGCGCTCGTTCTGAGATCGCGTCCGTAGCGGAGCCTGCGCGCGAGCCGTCGCCGTTCGCCGACGCGATCGCGGTCCGCGAAGGTGCTGCGCCTGCTGCGCACGTTCCGGCCGGCCATCGTCCACACGCAGCACTGGCGAAGGCCGGCACGGTCGGCCGGACTGGCGGCGTCGATCTACAACGCGACCGTTGGCCGTCGTGCCCGCGCGCGCGCCGTGCACACCTACCACGGTCATGTCCTCGACGGATATTTTTCGCCGCGGAAGGCCGCGATGTTCACGTCGATCGAACGCGCGCTCGGACGGCACTCGACGCGGTGATCGCCGTTCCGCCGTCCGTGCTCCACGATCTCCCGCGATCGCCACCGCATCGCTGGCGCGGATCGATCTCCAGCAGTTCCGCTCGGCTTCGACCTGTCGCGCGGTTCGCCGCGATCGAGACCGTCGACCGCGATCGCGGCGCGGCGCGCGCTGGCGCTCGACGCCGCGATGCGCACGTCGCCGCGTTAGTCGGCCGGCTCACCGCGATCAAGCAGCCCGAACTGTTCGTCGACGCCGCGCAGCGAATCGCGCACGTCGACGATCGCGCGCCCGCTTTCGTCGCCGGCGGCGGCGAGCTCGAGTCGTCGGTGCGGGCGGCCGTCTCCGGCACGCGGACTTGCCGATCGCGTCCGCTTCCTCGGCTGGCAGCGCGACCTCGAAGCCGTCTACGCGGCCAGCGATTCTGGTTGCGGTCACGTCGCGCAACGAAGGAACGCCGGTGGCGCTGATCGAGGGCATGGCGGCCGGCGTGCCGGGCGTCTGCTTCGACGTCGGCGGCGTGCGCGACGTGATCGTCGCGCCGGATCTCGGCGTCCTCGTGCCGGCCGGCGACGTCGACGCGCTGGCCGGTGCGATGCGCGAATTGTTCGACGACGGCCGGCGACGCGAGGCGATGGGCGCGCGCGCACGCAAATCGGTCCTGGCGCGATACGGCGTCGATCGTCTGGTTCACGATCTCAGCCGCCTGTATCGCGAGGTCCTTCACCATTAGTGGCGTGTCTTTTCGAAATCTAAGAGGACCGTTCCGTTGGAACGGTCCGCAGATCGCGGTTCAAGGCTCGAGGCAGTGCCTTCACCTTCGGTTCATACGGTCCACTAGATGTCGCAAACTCCAAACAGACACGAAACCGCGAAACCAGGAAACAGAAACCATTTGGGTTTTTCGTGCTTTCGTGGTTTCGTGCGCTTGTCGAACGACATTTGTGAGATGACCGACGGAATCCGCCCGTGTCGCCGCGCCTTACCCGCATCGTAATCGCCGCGGTGGCGATCGCGCACGCCGCGCTGTTCATCGTCTACCAGCGGCCCGACTGGGACACGCAGTGGACCGATCAGAACGGCTACCTGATGCTCGGCCGAACCTCGCCGAAACCGGACGCTACACGCGGTTCGCGGCGACGCAAGACTACGTCCCCGAGGCGATTCGCACGCCGATGTACCCCGCGTTCGTCGCCCTGCTCGATCTCGTCTTCGGCCAGAGCCGCGTCGTCATCGCGTCGGCGCAGGCCGTGCTGTTCGCGATCATCTGCGTGCTCGTCTACGAGATCGCGCGCGCCGCCACGACCGAGCTCATCGCCCTCGCCGCCGGCCTCGCCACGGCGCTGTGCCCGCCGCTGCCGTACTTCGGCGCGCTCTGTGCTCACCGAAGTCTTCACGACCTGCCTCGTGACGGCCGGCTCTGGCCGTCTGGCTCGCCGCGCTTCGCAAGGACTCGACCGCACTGTTCGTCGCGAGCGGCGTCATCTTCGGCGCGACCGCGCTCACGCGGCCGGCGTTCGAGTACTTGCCGCTGTTCCTGATCCCGGCGGCGGTCTTCGCGGCGCGCGAGCATCGCCGCCGACGCTGGCGCGGCGGCGCCATCATGCTCGTCACGTTCTGCGCCGTGGTCGCGCCGTGGATGGCGCACAACGCCGTGTATTTCAAGACGCTCACGTTCACGCCCGCCGGCGGACCCGGGCGGCAGCTCTTCGAAGGCACATGGCAAGTGGAGCTGCCAGGGCGCGTCGAAGCCGAGCTGACAACGCTCGCCGACGCGCACTGTGATCGAACCGTGCTCGACGACAAGGTGCGCGAGGTTGCCGCGCGCACGCAGCTGCCGGCCGAGACGCTGCTGCGCTACGTGCATCAGCACCAGGACATCCGCAAGATCTGGATCGAACCGGTCGATCCGTGGCAGCGCATGCTCTCGCGCATCGAAGCCGACCACGAATACTTCCGCGTCGGTGTCGAGAACATCCGTGAGCACCCGGTCCGTCATCTGTGGCGGCGCGCCACCCGCGGGACGTTTCTGCTCTGGGCGGCGGAGATTCCCGTGCGCTACTCCGACATCAACCGCATGTCGCCGTTGACGATCCGCGCCATCTGGCTCTTGCAGGTCGCGCTGATCGTCGTGGCGGCGGTCGGTTTCATCCTGCTCGTGCAGCAGGGCGCGGTCACCGAGGGGTTCGCGATGGCAGCGCTCATCCTCTACGTCTCCGCCGTACACGTCCCGTTGTATTCGGAGGCGCGCTATTCACTGCCAGCGAAGCCGATCGTGCTGCCTTTGCAGCAGCGGCGGTCATGATTGCGGCGGAGCGATGGAACGAACGGAACACGAGGCGCGCAGGCTACCGCCCTCTCCAGTCACAGAACGTGAGAACTGCGGCGAGCGCGAGCGAGGGAACGCAACCGCGAGGGACGCGGGAGCCGCTGGGAAGTGACCGGCCGATACTCGCGTTCACGCATTGAACGTCTTAGTACACCGCGTTGTCGAGCGGCAATTTGTGCCCGCTCGGCTTGGCGAGCCGGGCCGTTTGTGCGAGACTCCCGCGATTGCGGATTGAGGATTTGCGGATTGCGGAGTTATTGACGATTGAATCCACAATCAATCCGGCATTCCGCAATCCTCACCCGCAATTGCCATCGTTCGGTGGTGGCGATCCCGGCGTACAACGAGGCGGCAACGATTCGCGCGGTGGTCGATCGCGTCCGCGCGCGACCTGCCGGACTGCGACGTGCTCGTCGTCAACGACGGCTCGGATGACGATACGGCCGCGGTCCTGCTGCCGGCAGCGGCGCCGTCGTCGCCGATCATCTGTGCAACCTCGGATACGGCCGCGCGATTCAAACCGCCGTGCTGTACGCCGACGCGCGGCGGATACGACCGCCTGATCACGCTCGACGCCGACGGCCAGCACGATCCGGCCCAGGTGCGCGCCGCTGCTCGACGGAGTTCGATCGCGGGACAGTGGGACATCCTGATCGGATCGCGATACGTCGCGTCGGCAGACTCTACGACGCGCGTGCCGATCGGCCGCCGCGTCGGCATGCAGTTGTTCTCGACGATGGTCGGCTGACGGCCGGGCCGCCGCATCTACGACACGACGTCGGGGCTGAAGATCATCGGCCGGCAGACGTTCGCGCCGCTGACACACTGGCAGTTCATCGACTTTCACGCCGAGGCGCTCGTCTACCTGATGCGCCTCGGGTTTCGCATCGGCGAGTTTCCGATCACGGTCGGCGAGCGCGCGTCACGGCCAGTCGATGTACTCGACGCTCAGCCACGTGAAGCTACCCGCTGAAGACGATGCTGATGCTGCTGCTGGCGTCGTGCAGGCGAACCTCACGCGAAAGCGGGCATCATGACGACTGGCCGGGCGTGGTCCTCGGCGTGGCGATCGGGCTCGTGCTGCTGTTCTGGGTCGTCAACCTGATCCGCCAGGACCGCCTGTACGTCGGCTACGGCGTCATCTTCGTCTTCGGCACGCTCGCGGCGATGACCGTGCTGATCGTCCCGCCGCTGCTCGACGCCGTGACGCGGGCGAGCGTCGCGCTGCTGCCGGTGCCGTCGCTGAGCATCGTGCGCGCTCGTGCATGTTCACGTTCCTGATGGTCTACGTGTTCACGCAGATCACCGTCCTGTCGAACCGGGTGATGCGCCTGACGCAGGAACTGGCGATTCGGACCGCGCGCAGAGACGGCGACGCTCGAGCGCGCGCGGCCGTCGAACCAGCCGTGACATGGATCGCGAACAGGCGCTGCGGATCGTCTACGAAACGATCGACGTCGTGAACCAGCAGCTGCCGGCATCGAGGCGGCTGCAGAAGTCGCCGGACACGGTCATCGTCGGCGCGTGCGGCATCGCTCGACTCGCTCGGCGATCGTGCACGTTCGTCATCACGCTCGAAGAGCAAAGTCGGCGAAGCGGCTCGGCGCGACGCGTTCAGCTGCTCGACGACGATGCTGCGTCGACGAAGACAGCCCGTTTCAGACCGTCGCCGCGCTGACCGAGCTCGCGACTCGCGGCGGAGTCGACGCAGCGCGTAGATACACGCGAGCACGAGCCAGCCAGACCGACTGCATTTCATCGCCGATTTCAACATCGAGACGCTGGCGCGCTACGTCGCCAACACCGACGCTGGTCGGACGCGAGACGTCGCTGGCGCCGCCGGCCACGGTGATGGCGGCGCTGGCGGCCGGGCCGCCCGGTGAGCCTCGAGTGGGCGGCCGTCGTCTGGACGCGGCCCGAGGCGGTCGTCGACGCGTTCCGGCGCGCGCTGGCGCTTCGAGGCGGTCGACCAGGACCGAGGCGCTGGACGGAAGTGCGGGCCTACGCGGCGGCGATCGCGCGATTTGCGCGCCGGGCGCACGCGCTCGTGTCTCGTGCCGACCTGGGTCGTGGCCGCCGTTCGAGCGCGGCTACGGCCTGCTCGACTACCGCCCGGCACCGGCGTGGCGCAACTGCTGGCGCGAATGAACCTCGCGCTGGCCGATGCGCTGCGCGATCAGCCATCGGTGTTCGTCCTCGACGCCGGCCGCTGGTTCGCCGCCGGCCGGGTCGCGCGGCTGGTCGCAGAAGCTGTGCGTGCGCGGCGAAGTCGCCGTTCACGCCGGCGATCATCGAGCAGGCCGGCGCTGACATCGCGCGCGGCGCTCGCCGGCCTCGCCGGGCGCGCGCGGCGCCTCGGTCATCCTCGATCTCGACAACGTGCTGTGGGGCGGTCGTCGTCGGCGAGGCCGGCTGGCAGGGACTGAATCTCGGCGGCCACGACCACGTCGGCGAAGCGTTCGTCGACTTTCAGCAGCGCGCTGAAGCGCCTGACGCGCGCGCGGCGTCCAGCTGGCGATCGTCAGCAGAGAACGACGAAGCCGACGGCGCTCGAGGCGATCGATCGTCACCCGGAGATGCAGCTGCGGCGCGGCGACTTCGCGGCGTGGCGGATCAACTGGAACGACAAGGCGCAGAACGTCGCCGACGCTGCTCGCCGAGCTGAACCTCGGCGCCGAATCGGCGGTGTTCATCGACGACAGCGCGATCGAGCGCGCGCGCGTGCGCGAGGCGCGTGCCCGGCATCATGGTCCCGGACTGGCCGGACGATCCGGCGCGATTCCGCGAGGCGCTGGCATCGCTGCGCTGCTTCGACTCGCCGTTTCTGACTGCCGGAGGATCGCGCAGCGGACGGCGATGTTCGCCGCCGAGCGGACGCGGCGATCCAGCCTTGCGGCGGCCGCCGAACCTCGAGGACTGGCTGCGATCGCTCGACATCAGCGTTACGCGTCGAGCCGCTGCACGACGAGCAACCTCGATCGCGCCGCGCAGCTGTTCAACAAGACGAACCAGATGAACCATCGCCACACGCCGCCTGTCGAAGGCCGAGCTCGAAGCGTGGGCGGCGGCGCCGGACAGTCGACTGCTCACGTTCCGCGTCGCCGACCGCTTCGGCGACTCCGGGCTGACCGGGATCGTCGGTCTCAGCATCGAAGGTCCTGGCGGACGCGACGCGCACCCTCGTCGACTTTCTCGTGGAGCTGCCGCGTCATCGGCCGCAACGTCGAAGACGCGATGCTGCACGTCGCAATCGCGCAGTGCCGCGCGCGCCGCGGCGTCGACGTTACGCAGTCGAGGTCACGCCGACGTCGCGCAACAAGCCGTGCGCTCGATCTTCTTCCAGCGCTCCGGTCTGGCGCGCCGCCGGCGACCACGTGTTCGTGTGGGATGCGGACGCAGCCGTACCTGTGCCCGGGCTGGGTGATGGTGACGGACGAAGCGGGCGTTGTGACAACAGCCGATTCCTAATGCGATTCCGGATGCTCGTTGCGGCGCTGATCTCACCACAAAGGGCATTTCCTGTGTGTTCCATCGCCGTTCCAAGGCAGCCGTGGCGGTGAACATCGACCGCTGCAATCCTAACGACATCGAGGACGTCGTTCGCTTCATCGACGATCACTGGAAGCGCGGCCACGCGCTGGTGACGAGCCGGACACTGCTCGATTGGCAGCATCGAAATCCCGACGGCGGTTACTCGTTCGTCGTCGCGCGCGCAGGACGGCAGCCGTCATCGGCATCCTCGGCTACATCTCGACGATGCGGTTCGATCCGGCGCTCGCTCCGGACAACGTCGTCGTGGCTGACGACGTGGAAGGTCCGCGACGACGCGGGCGTCGCCGGCGTCGGGCTCGCGCTGCTGCAATACCTCACCACGCACGAGCCGCACGCCGGCATCGGCGCGATCGGACTGAATCCGGCGACGCGGCCGATCTATCAGGCGCTCGGCTATCGGCATCGGCGAGTTGCAGCACTACGTCCTCCCGAACGCGGACGTGCGCCGCTTCGAGCTCGCGACGCTGACGGCGCCACCGGCGGCTGCGCAGCGCCGGCGCCGCGCCGCTCACGTGGCGGCTGCTCGCGGATCCGAACGACTTCGAGCGGCTTGCCGGGGAGCCGGTATCGACGAACGGTGGCGTTCCGCGCAAGACCGCGCGCTACTTCGCCGCCCGCTACGCCGCGCATCCTTTCTATTCGTATCGCGTCTTCGCGCTGATCGACCGGGAGCATGCGGTCGGTCTCCTTGCGACGCGCCTGGCGGAAGCACGACGGCCACAGAGCCCTGCGCCTGGTGGATTTTCTCGGCGGTGCGGACCGGTCGCGCGGATCGGCAGTGTCGTGCAGTCGCTGCTGCACGAACACGGTGCCGAGTACGCGGACGTCTACAACACCGGCATCGACGCGGCGGCGTTCGAGTCCGCCGGCTTCCAGGTGCGTCGATCCCGACGGACCTGAGATCGTCCCCGACCACTTCGAGCCGTTCGAACGGCGAAATGTCAGGCTGTGGTTCACGATGAAGGCAGCTGCCGGGCGCGCGGCTGTTCAAGGGCGACGCCGATCAGGATCGGCCGAACATCGCTGACGCAGGTCCCGTAGATGACGCGGCGCGCGACGATCCGGTTTGCTGCGGCCGACCAAAGCGGTTCGCGGCGCTGTCCGGCGACTTCAACGCCGTGCACCTCGACCCTGCCGCGCGGCGCGTCATCGCGGGTCAGCCGATCGTTCATGGGATCCACCTGCTGCTGCCGCGCGCTCGACGTCCACCTCGCGCGAAGGCCGTGCCCGAAACAGCTCACGGTGACCGCGAAGTTCCTGCGTCCAGCGCTTCCTCGACGAGACGATCCGACGTGGAATCGAACGACGACGGCGCGGTGTCGCTGCGCGCCGACGGCGATGTCGGAGTTGGTGCTGATTGGCATCAACCCCGCGGGTCGCAAAGGGGACGGAGGAGGGACGGAAGGGGGACGGAGGAGGGACGGAGGAGGAGAAACGGAGAAGGGACGGAGGACAGGGACGCGGAGGAGATGGCGATGGCGGGGACGATTGCGCTGCGCCGCGAACGCACGGCCGACTCGGATGTTTCCGCGCCTGACCCGCGTGCTCGGCTCCGATGTCGTCGCCGCGCTTGCCGGCATCTCGAACATCGTCGGCATGGAGTGTCCTGGCCGCGATTCGCTGCTGTCGTCGGTGCGAATCGACGCAACGCCGCGCGCGGGCGTCGCGCTCGCCTGGCGCGTGGTGCGCATCGACGATCGGTTCGGGCTGGTGCGGCTCGCCATCGACAGTCCACCGGTGAGCGGAAGCGTTGAGGCGTTCCGCCGGCCGCAGCCGATGCCGCTGCCGACGATCGCGGCGGCGGCGGCGCGAGTCAGCGCCTGGCGAATTCACCGGTCAGCGCGCGCTGATCGTCGGCGGATCGCGCGGCCTTGGCGCGGCGACCGGCGATGCTGCTGGCCGCCGGCGACGGCGTGCCGATCGTCACCTTCGCGGCCGGCGCCGACGAAGCCACGGCGCTGCAACGCGACGCGCAGTCGATCGACCGCGTGCTCGACACGCTTCGGTTCGACGTCGTCGCCGACGACGTGCGGCTGCTCGCCGACGCCGCCGCGCGCGCCGGCGTCACGCACTTGTACTACTACGCCACGCCGAGAATCTTCGCGCGCCGCCGTGAGCCGTTCGACGAGGAGTTGTTCGCGCGGTTTGCCGAGTTCTACGTGGCCGCGTTCGCGCGCGCATCTGCGCGGCCGTCCGCGGCGCCGTGCCGTCGCTCGACGTGTTCTATCCATCGTCCACGGCCGTCGAAGAGCCGGTGGCGGAGTTGACCGAGTACGCGGCGGCCAAAGCGGCCGGCGAATCGCTGTGCCGAAACCTGACCGGCCGGCGGACCGGGCTGCGAATCGTCGCGCGCCGTCTGCCCCGCGTGGCGACCGATCAGACCGCGTCGATCATCGAGGCGCGCGCGCTCGATCCGTTCGACGCCGTGCTGCCGATCGTGCGCGAGATGCAGCGGCGTGCGGCGGCGGTCTCCACGATGACCACGAGCGCCGGGCCGAGCGCGCCGCTCGCGACGATCGTGATGTATCACCGTGTGCTGCCGCCGCGGACTGGACCGCTCGGCCGTTTGCACGCGCTCGACCTGACCGCGTTTCGCGAGCAGCTCGGCTACATCCGCCGCCATTACACGCCGGTGTCCGCCGCCGATCTCGTCAACGCGGCCGCAGGCTCGCCGCTGCCGCCGCGGCCGATCCTCCTGTCGTTCGACGACGGCTACCGGGATCACTATCAGCACGTGCTGCCGCCCTCGACACGTTTTCCATCCCGGGCGTGTTCTTTCCGGTGTCGTCGTCGATGCTCGACCGGCGCGTGCTCGACGTGAACAAGATTCAATATCTTCTCGCGATGACCGACGAGGTCGGTCCGCTCGTGACGGCGATCGACGAAGCCATCGACCGCGAATCGCGCGCGGGGCGCGGGCCGTCGCCATCCGAGTTTCGAGCGGCGTGGTGGACGCCGTCGCGATGGGATCCGGCTGAGGTCGTCTACGTGAAGCGTCTGCTGCAGCACGCGCTGCCCGGAAGCGATGCGCCGGCCGCTCCTCGACGATCTGTTCCATCGGCTGATGTCGTCGGACGAGGCCGCCTTCGCCGCCGAGCTCTACATGACCGCCGCGGAGGCCCGCGAGATGCGAGCGGCGGGCATGACCATCGGCGCGCACGGCGATCGGCATCTGCGCCTCGCCGACGCTGTCGCGGGACGAGCAGGCCCTGGAGATCGACGGCGCGCTGCGCGTGCTCGACGCCGTCGATGCATCGCGTCAGCAGTTCGCCTACTCCTACGCCAACGGGGAACACGACCACACGAGCGTGGAGCTCTTGCGCGCGCGCGGGTGCGGCGTAGCCTTTACCACCCGCCCTGATCTCGCGAGAGTGACCGCGGCCGGAATGCTGGCCCTGCCGCGCCTCGACGCCAACGATCTGCCGACGCAGGCGGAGGCCCCGCCGAATTCGTGGACGACCCGCGCTGCAGAACACCCGGAGGACTGATAACCTGTGCGTGGTGTCCGCCTTCAGGCAGACCTCGGGTAACGTGGTGTCCGCCTTCAGGCAGACCCGGTAACGTGGTGTCCGCCTTCAGGCGGACCTCGGACGGTCCGGCTAAAGCCGGACGCCACGCAGCGGCGCGACGTCACTGAGAACCATGCGATTCACTGTCATCGGGCACGCCTGCCTCTACATCGACACCGGCGCCGAGCGGATCCTCGTCGACCCGTGGCCTCGGGGTCGTGCTACTGGCGCTCGTGGTGGCACTTTCCGCCGAACCGGGAGCTGCTGCCGGAGTTCTTCAATCCCGACATCCTCTACGTCTCGCATCACCATTTCGATCACTTCCACTATCCGTCGCTGCGCCGCATCGTCGAAGACCGCGCGCGTCCTGATCCCGCGCTTCGCCGTCGACGTCTCGCGCCACGAGCTCGATCATCTCGGCTTCAAGGACGTCACCGAGCTCCGGCACGGCGACGTGATGACGCTGCCGAGCGGCGCACGCGCTCGCCTCCTATCAGTACGGGCCGGACGACAGCGCGCTGGTCGTCGAGCGGGACGGCGTCGTGCTCGCCGACATGAACGACTGCAAGATCAACGGGCCCGTCGGTGAAGCCGATCCTGAAGACGTTCGGCGCGGCCGACGTTTCTGTTCAAGAGCCACTCGTTCGCGCAGGCGTATCCGAACTGCTACGACATCGCCGATCCGGCCGACGCGAAGCTGATGACGCGCGAGGATTTCCTCGAAACGTTCATCGACACGATCCGCGAGCTGCGTCCGCAGTACGCGATTCCATTCGCCAGCATGGTCGCGTTTCTCCACCCGGAGAGCCGTCAGTGCAACGCGTATGCGGTGCGGCCGCCGGAGGTCGCCGCCGCCATGGCCGGGTCCGACGTCGCCGCGACGACGAAGACGGTGCTGATGGTCCCCGGCGACGGATGGAGCTCAGAGTCGGGGTTCGCGCTGCAGCGGAACGACTACTACGAACGGCAGAACGAGTGGATCGATCGGCTCGCGCAGCAGGCGGAGCCGAAGATCCGGCAGGAGGAGGCCGACGAGCGCGGCATCGCACTCACCTTCGAGGCGTTCGAGAAACATTTCGGCGGCTTCCTGCGCTCGCTGCCGCCGTTCATCTGGCTGGTGCTGAAGCGGCCGATGGTGTTCTTCGTTGCGTCAGACCCGCTGCCGTACTGGGTCCTCGATTTCAGGACGCGCGCAGTCCGCCGGCCTCGCGGCGCCGCCGTCGGATCGCGCCGCGATCGTCCGGATCGGCGAAGGCGATTCTCGCCGACGCGATTGCCAAGAACGTCGTCGCCTTCGTCCACATCTCGATGCGCGTGCGCATCGACCTCGCGCCCGGCGGCGTGCAGACCGATTTCCTGTTCTGGGGCCTGCTCTCGCTGCGCGAGCTCGGTTACTTCCCGCTGCACAGCATGCTGACGCGGCGATCGATCGGCGTCCTATGGCGGCGCCGCGCCGAGGTCTGGGGCTTCGCTGCGATCGCTCGCCAGTCCGAAGTCGTTCGACGAGAAAGTCATGGGGACGCTGATGAGCCGTCGTCAGAACACGGCGCCATGACAGGGCCGTCGGCTGTCAGCTGTCGGCTTTCGGCAAGAGCCGATAGCTGATAGCTGATACGCTGATAGCTGATCGTGACGCCGATCGAAGCGCCGCCGCGTTTAGACGTCCGTCGTCTTCGTCACGCGCCCTGACAACCGGACGATGTTCGGCGACGAGAACGGCGCGCAGCGCGTTGCGTGTGTCGACGATCGGCACGCCGCTCGTGACCAGCGCGTTCCAGTCGAACGCCGAATGGTCGGTGCAGATCACCACGCAGTCGACGCCGCCGCGCAGCGCCTCGGCTTCGGCCACCGCCTCGAACGAGTGTCCGGCTTCCTGCAGCACCGGCACGTACGGATCGCTGTACGAGATGACCGCGCCGCGCCGCCCGAGCAGGGCGATGATGTCGAGCGCCGGCGATTCACGCACGTCGCCGACGTCCTGCTTGTAGGCGACGCCGTAGACGTGCACGCGCGATCCGTTCACCGGCTTGCGCGATTCTGTTCAGCGCGTCGACCACCCGCGCCATCACGAACTCGGGCATCGAGCCGTTGACATGGCCGGCGAGCTCGATGAAGCGGCACTCGAAGCCGCTCTGCCGCGCCTTCCACGACAGGTAGAACGGATCGATCGGAATGCAGTGTCCGCCGAGGCCCGGACCGGGATAGAACGGCATGAAGCCGAACGGCTTGGTCTTCGCCGCGTCGATGACTTCCCAGACGTCGATGTCCATCGCGTGGCACATCAGCGCGATTTCGTTGACCAGGCCGATGTTCACCGCCCGGAAGGTGTTCTCGAGCAGCTTCACCATCTCGGCGACCTTGCGTGGAGCTGACCGGCACGACGTGCTCGACAGTGGCGCCGTAGAGCGCCGCCGCCACTTCGTGCTCGCCTCATCCGACCCGCCGACGATCTTCGGGATGTTGCGCGTCGTGAACTGTTCGGTTGCCCGGGTCGACGCGCTCGGGCGAGAACGCGAGGAAGAAGTCGACGCCGGCCTTGAGCCCCTTCGCCTCGAGCATCGGCTGGACGACTTCGTCCGTGGTCCCGGGTAGGTCGTCGACTCGAGGATGATCAGCTGTCCTTGCGCAGCGTCTCGGCCGCCGCTTCCACGGCGCGGACGACGTACGACAGATCGGGATCCTTCGTCTTCCGCAGCGGCGTCGGCACGCAGATGTCGATCGACGTCGACGTCGGCGAGCCCCGCCATGTTGGTCGTCGCGCGTCAGGCGTCCCGGCCTTGACCTCGGCGGCGAGATCGTCCTGGCGACGTCGGGGATGTAGCTGACGCCCGTTGTTGATCTGGTCGATCTTCGAGGTGTCGACGTCGAAGCCGACGACGCTGAAACCGGCGCGCGCGAATTCGACGGCGAGCGGCAGGCCGACGTAGCCGAGGCCGATGACGCCGACGCGGGCATGGCGGGACTGAATGCGATCCAGAAGAGCGTTCATGGTGACCTGTGGTCGAGAAACGGGGTGCTAAGGAGTCGGCGGCCGATCGTCTCGAGCCGCGGCGCAATGACGCGCTCGAGATCGCGCGTCGACCATCATCTTGACGAGGCCTTCGAAATCGACCGAGGGTTTCCATCCGAGCTGCGTGCGCGCCTTGGTGCTGTCGCCGATGAGGTGATCGACTTCCGCCGGCCGAATCAGCTTCGGGATCGAGCGTCACGTGCTTGCGCCAGTCGAGCCCGACGTGCGCGAACGCCACTTCGACCAGTTCGCGGACCGAATGGCTGATGCCGGTGGCGATGACGAAGTCGTCGGCGCGGTCCTGCTGCAGCATCAGCCACATCGCCTGCACGTAGTCGCCGGCAAAGCCCCAGTCGCGCTGCGCGTCGAGGTTGCCGAGCGCGAGCGTGTCGGCGAGGCCGCGCTTGATGCGCGCGACGCCGTCGGTGACCTTGCGGGTGACGAACTCGAGGCCGCGGCGCGGCGACTCGTGGTTGAAGAGCATCCCCGACACGGCGAAGAGGTCGTAGCTCTCGCGGTAGTTCACCGTGATGTAGTGCGCGAACACCTTCGACACGCCGTACGGGCTGCGCGGGTAGAACGGCGTCTGTTCGGTCTGCGGCACCTCGCGGACCTTGCCGAACATCTCGCTCGACGACGCCTGATACAGGCGGATCGACGGATCGACCTGGCGGATCGCCTCGAGCACGCGCGTCACGCCCTGCGCGTTGAACTCGCCGGTGAGCATCGGCTGGTCCCACGACGCCGGCACGAACGACATCGCGGCGAGGTTGTAGAGCTCGTGCGGGCGCACGTCGTCGATGAGGCGCAGCAGCGACAGCTGATCGAGCAGATCCGCCGGCTTGATCGTGACGCGATCGAGCATGTGCTGAATCGCGCCAGTAGTTCGGCGCGCTCGCGCGCGGCGCACGGTGCCGACGACTTCGTAGCCTTTCGCGAGCAGCAGTTCGGCGAGGTAGGATCCGTCCTGGCCGGTGATTCCGGTGATAATGGCCCGCTTCGACATCTTCAGAAGTCCACTAGTTTAGCATGACGACCGACGACCTCGACAGGCTCGAGCGCGAGCGGCGCGACGCCGACACGGCGCTACAACTCTGCACTGACGGCGCTCGATCGTGCGGTCACCGAGACGCACGCGACGCGCTGTCGCGCGACGATTTCGACCGGCTCGCCACCGCGCTGATTCTGCTGCTGCAGCAGATCACGGCGTTCGTCGAAACCAAGGATCGCGCGCTCGCCGCGGACGCCCGCATGGGCTTCACGCGCATCGACGCGGCGCACGACGCGATCGCAGAACTGCGCACCCAGCGTCGGCCTCGTGCAGCGCGCGCCTGCGCCCGCTCGACGCCCCGGCAGCGGCCAGGCGCCGCCGCAGCCGGCATCGGCGCCGCCGGCATCCGCACTCCGTTCCAGCAGACGTCGTCTACGTCGCGCTTCGAAGACGCAGTTTCGCGGTTCGGACACCGTCGATCGCCGAACGGCTGCGCCGACTACGTGCCGATCTTCATGCGGCGCGAGCGACGTCGTCGACATCGGCTGCGGACGCGGCGAGTTTCTCGCCGCGCTGCGCGGCGCCGGCGTCCGCGCGCGCGGCGTCGACTCGAACGGCGAGATGGCCGCCGATCGCGCGCGCGAGCGCGGTCTCGACGCCGTGCACGGCGACGCGCTCGCGTTTCGTCGAGCGCTGCCGCGACGAATCGCTCGGCGGCGCCGATCGCGACGCAGGTGATCGAGCATCTCGAGCCGGCGTATCTGCTGCGGCTGATCGACGCCGCGTCGCGTGCGCTGCGCCCGGACGCGCCGATCGTGCTCGAGACGATCAACCCGGCGTGCTGGCTCGGCGTTCTTCAGCAGCTATCATCCGCGACTTCACGCACGTGCGCCCGCTGCATCCCGAGACGCTCCAGTATCTGCTGCGCGCCAGCGGCTTCGAGCGCGTCGTACATGCAGCTACAGCGCGCCGGTTCCCGATCACGATGAAGATGAAGACCGTCGACCTGGCCGCGGACGTGCTCTCGCGTCCGCCGATCCGTCGTCGCGCTCGAGTTGTCGCGCGTGGCACACGCGCTCAACGCCAACGCGGTGATCCTGAACAACCTGATGTTCACGCACCTCGATTACGCGGCGATCGGCTACCGGCAGTGACGCTCCGCCACGTATACTACGAGTCTTTCTGATGCCTGTTGCGGACAGCGTCACGGCTCGGCGATCGCGTGGTCATCCGCACCCGAACCTCGTCAATCTCTACGGATGCCGCGTCGGCGACGACGTGAAGGTCGGCACGTTCGTCGAGATCCAGAAGAACGCCAGCGTCGGCGCGCGCTGCAAGATCTCGTCGCACACCTTCATCTGCGAAGGCGTGACGATCGAGGACGACGTCTTCGTCGGCCACGGCGTCATGTTCATCAACGACAAGTACCCGCGCGCATCGGTCGACGGCCATCTGCAGACCGAAGCGGACTGGTCGGTCGTGCCGACCGTCGTCCGCCGCGGCGCGTCGATCGGCAGCGGCGCCGTCATCCTGTGCGGCGTGACGATCGGATCGGGCGCGATGATCGGCGCCAGGCGCCGTCGTCACACGCGACGTCCCCGACGGCGCCGTCGTCGCCGGCACGCCGGCGCGCCTGATTCGCGCGGCTGACTCCAACCCGCCGCCAGCCCAGCGCTGACGCATCCCCGTGGAGCGGATCGACGTCGCCATCGTCGGAGCCGGCGTCACCGGACTGGCCGCAGCGCTCGCGATCGCCGAGCGCGGGCAGAGCGTGTGCGTGCTGGAGCGGCATCCTCGCCCGGGACAGGACACGAGCACGCACAACAGCGGCGTCATCCACGCCGGCATCTACTATCCCGCCGGTCACGCTGAAGGCGAGCTTGTGCGTCGAGGGCGCGGCGGCTGCTCTACGAGTTCTGCAGCCGCTACGACGTGCCGCATCGCAAGTGCGGCAAGCTGATCGTCGCGCACGACGAGGGCGAGCTTCAGCAGCTCGACACGCTGAAAGCTCGCGGCGAAGCGAACGGCGTCGAGGGCTCGAGCTCGTCGATCGCGCGTTCATCGACGCACGCGAGCCGGCGGTCAGCGCGCGTGGCAGCGCTGTGGTCTCCGGAGACGCGGCGTCGTCAACGCCGAGGAACTGGTGAAGACGCTGCTGCGTCGTGCCAGCGACGCCGGTGCGATCTTCCTGCCGGGCACGCGACTCGTCGGCGCAGACCGCCAGGCTGGCGGGATGACGCTGCGGACCGAACGCGAAGCGATCGGCGCGCGGATGGTGGTGAACGCCGCGGGCCTGTATGCCGACGAGGTGTCGGCGATGCTCGGCGGCGAGTCGTTCACGATCTATCCGTGCCGCGGCGAGTACGTCGAGCTGACGGCGTCGAAGCGGTCGCTGGTCAACGCGCTCGTGTATCCTCTGCCGCATCGCGCACAGCCTCGGCGTCCATCTCGTCGAAACCGACCGGCGGCGACGTGTGGCTCGGCCCGACGGTCGCGCTTTCAGGATCGGAAGGACGACTACGAAGAGCGACCGTCTGCCGGTCGAGGCGTTCGTCGAGCCGGCGCGCGCGGCTGCTGCGCGGCGTCACGATCGACGATCTGCGCCTCGGCGGCAGCGGCATCCGTGCGAAGCTGCAATCCGCCGAGCGAGTCGTTCGCCGATTTCATGATCCGCGCGATCGCGACAACCCGACTGATCGTGCAGGCGTCCGGCATCGAATCGCCGGGACTCACGTCGTGCCTCGCGGTCGGCAGACTGGTGGAGCGGCTCACGCAGGATTGATTGGCGTGCACGTTGCCGCTGCCGTTCATCGCCTGCGAGCATCCGGCGTCTGGAAACCGTCGGTCGCGGTGTGCCTGCTGCGTCAGCCGATCACGTCCCGATCGAACGTTGTCGCGTCCGACGATGCGCGCTGCGCGGCGCGGCCGCATGGCTGCACGCGCGCAGGACGCCACCGGCGACGGCGGCATCGCCGGCCGTTACTCGCCTGGCGTCCGGGATGGTCCTCGTCGTACCGCGGAGACGACCGGCTACACCATTCCGACCCTGCTCACGCTGGCGGACGTCCTCGGCGACGATGGCTACCGCGAACGCGCGGCGCGCAGCGTCGAGTTCCTGCGGTCCGTTCAGCTGCCGTGCGGCGCATTTCCCGCGCTCGAGATCGCTGGACAACCGGACCAATCCGTCGCCGTTCAATTCCGCACAATCATTCACGGCTTGCACCGCTGGCACGTCGCGACCGGCGATCGCACGGTCCTCGATCCGATCGTCCGTGCCGGCCGCTGGATCTGTGACGTGCAGGGACAGCGACGGCGCGTGACGCACAGTACTCTCTACCGCCAGCTGGCCTGCACTACAGCGCGTATGCCGGCGCTGGCTGGCCGAGATCGCCGACGACCTCGACGAGCCGCGCGCTTTCGCGCCAGCCGAGCGGAACCTGTGCTGGGTCCTCTCGCATCGCGACGCCGAGACCGGGCCCTTCGATCGCAGCGGATTCTCGCCACGCGATCACGAGCAGCGCCGTCGCCCACACGCATACCATCGCCTACACGCGCCGACGGCGTCCTCCGCCTGTCGGACGCCTGCACGTCGGCGACGCGCGCGATGCGGTGCTGTTCGCGGCCGAGCGTCTCCCCTCGAACGGCTCGAGCGCTCGAAGACGCTCTGCCGGCGTCCTGAATCACCGCTGGCAGCCGCAAGGCCAGCTACGCCCGCCTGACCGGCAACGCACAGATCGCGCTCATCTGGATGCGGCTCGCCCAGTCCACCGGCGACGTGCGATTCCTGGAATCGCGGCGTTCAAGGCGATCGACGACGAGTGAAGCGTGCGCAGACGCTCGTGCAGGCCAACGGCGGGATCCGCGGCGGGGTCCCGGGGTCGTGGCCGATCGCCGGCGGAGTACATCGAGTTCGCGATGCCGAACTGGGCCGTCAGGTTCTTCATCGATGCGCGTTGTGCGCGAAGCGCGCCTGCCTCGATGTAATTTCGCGATCGGCCGCGTCTGGCGGCGATGCCGCCGACGGCGACCATTCCAGCGGCCGCGCGCGTCGCGACGCGACGGCGCCCGCCTGCCAGTCGTCGTCTACACGACGAGAGTCTCGCCGAAATTCGCTGGCCTCGCCGCGAGATGGCGCGCGCGTGGACTTCGCACCCGCGCTCGTCGTCATCGAGATTGGCGACGCGTCCTGGGCGAGAAGACGGTGGTCGATGCGGCGGGCCGACGACAGCGCGCGCATCTGTCGGGAGCTTGGCTGGAAACATGTGCGCGCCGCCACGGTCAATTCCCGGGAGGCCGTCCGCGCGATCGAACAAGTGCAGCCGGCCGTCGCGGTCGCCGCGGGAGCTGGCATTCTCAAGCAGCAGACGCTGGCGGTGCCCAGACTCTGGAACGCTCAACGCGCACATGGGCATCCTGCCGGCCTACCGCGGCATGAACGCCTGCGAGTGGAGCGCGTTCAACGGCGATCCGGTCGGCTGCAGCGTGCTGTGGCTCGATGAAGGGATCGACACGGGGCCGATCGATCGCGACCCGGGCGGTCGACGTCGAAACCTGCCGCTCGATCGCCGAGCTTCGCGCGCGCGTCGACGCGTCGCAGCTCGAGCTGCTCGACGAAACGCTGCAATCGATCGTCGAGCACGGGATGTCCCGGCCCGGCACCACCAGTCTCGCGATGCCGGTCGCCAGTTCTTCCGCATGCATGCCGACCTGCGGTGCGTGCTCGAGCGGATGCCGCGGCGCGGACCGATGATCCGACCGCGAAGAGGGTGTCCAAAGTATCGGCTTGATCGGTTTTCCCGACCGGGCGCGCGTTCCTTTCGCCTTCGCGCTACGCCCGTCGGAATGGAGCGCGAAGGCTTCGGCCGAGCGAGGCTACTGCGTCGACAACGAACGGACGATCTCCAGAAAGTCTTCCTCGGCATCCCGTTGTATTTCTTGAATAGCTCTTCGCTTCGGCACGCTCTCGGCAGCGTCTTGCCGTCTCGCGCTCAACGTGAACACGCCACTCGGGAAAGGCATCAACGGACGGGAGTCATCGACTCTGAGAAGGAAGAGGACAACGTCCTCGCCGGTGCGCATCGCGTTCGTGCGGCGACCCGGATTTCGGCGGTTGTCGAATTGCTGAACCTCACAAAGCCGCCGCGCATTCGAACGGTCATGTCAGCGCCGCTGTTGAATGCGCCCTTGAAGCGTTCAGATGACAGCACCCGTTGTAGTCGGTCGTGATGAACGCGTGCGTGTCAGGCTCGAGCTGTGACGGCATTCGCGACTTGACGGATCACACGCACGATCGCCTCACCGGCCTGGACGAGTTCGGGCAGTGTGCTGTGGTCTGAAAGCAGCTTGCTGACTCTGCTCCTTCATCCTACGATCATCGAGGTAGTGGCCGACCAGATCCGCGGCCGCTGGAAGACCTCCGGCGCGCAACGCCTCGAACACCGGGCGATGATGGAGTGTGCAGCCCTTCAGTAGACCGCTGACCTGCCAGGTACGCACAGCCGACCGAGAAGAACGCGGTCAAGGCGACAACACGCAGGCTTACCAGACGGTTGGCTTTCGATGGACCGAGATTCATTCGGCACCCCACAGTCTTCAGCCGAGCGGCACCAATCGATCCCGCAGCGCCGCGAGGAATGCTCGCGAGATCGGCGGGACCCTCGCGCGCGGCGCGATATACGCGAACCATGTCGAGTTGATCGTACGCGTGGCGCGACGACGTTGCGGAAGCCCGGCCGCGCGACCGAGCCGCGATGCGAGCTCGCGATCGATCATCCCGGCGTCCGCGAGACGGTGAAACGCGTCCGCATAACTGGCCGGCGCGCCCAGCTTGAAATGCAGGCACGCGGCCGTTCCCAGATCGATGACGACCTGCGTCGCCTGCCACAGATGCAGGACGACCGCGTCGGATGCGTCCGTGGCCGGCTCGAACGCGTCGGCGGTCGCTCGGCAGCCGGTCGGCGACTCGACCGAGATGTCGCTCGACGACCATCGTCCTCTCGGCCAGCGTCTCACGATCGATCGGGCTCACCGATCGAGCTCCGCCAACACGGCGTCGTAGCCGCGCCGAATCAGCGGACCCATGTCGCACCAGAACGACACCGCCTCGAACCAGAAGCGTGCGAACTCGCCGTCGCGCTCGACGATGACCTTCTGCGTCAGCGCGGCCGCGCGGTACCGAAGCTGACCGCCCGCGCGGGACAGGTCGACCAGATCGACACGGTCGCTCTTCAAGGTGTCGACGAGAACCCGGAGCAGGCGATCCGGATCGAACTCGGGCGAAGCGATGTACCCGAAGTCCCAGTCGGAAGCTGGCTGACTGTCGCCACGAGCGCGCGATCCAAAGAGGATCAGGAGCGTGAGTCCCGGTGTGCGCGACTGGCGGCCGGGCGGAGCGCCGCGAGCGGATCGTCGTCCGACACGACGACGATGGTAGCAGAAGGTCTTTGGGAACGGCGTCAGGCGGTTGAACGATTGCCGGCCACCGCGAGATATCGGCTCAGCGCATCCTGCCACGCCGGCATGTCGATGCCGGCCGATCGCAGCTTGTCGTTGGAGAGCGCGCTGAATTGCGGCCGCGCGGCGCGCATCGCGACGTCGCGGATGCGGACCGGCGTCAGCGTCGGTTCGACGCGCAGCTCCCGCGCCAGTTCCTTCGCGAACTCAGAACCAGGTGCACGATCCCGAGTTGACGCAGTGATAGAGGCCGGCGCGGCGGCCGATTCCACGAGCTGCCGGGTCGTCCGCGCCGCGTCGATCACATAGGTCGGCGAGATCGTGCGGTCGACGAACACGGTCGGCGATCCGCCCGCCAGCAGCGTCTTGTGAATGACCGCGACGCTGCCCTTCGGCTCCGGCCCAGCCGCGGCGCGGCCGAACAGGCTCTCGACCCGGAGCACGTAGCCGCGCGGCACGTCGAGCGCGAACCACTCGCCGAGCAGCTTCGACGACGCGTACACGCTCTGCGGCCGGGGCGGATCGGCTTCCGGTGTACGGCAGCATCGCCGTTCCGTCGAAGACGAAGTCGGTGCTGTAGTGGACCAGGGCGGCGCCGCGCCGCTGCGCCGCACGTGCGAGCGCGCGAACGGCAAAGGCGTTGACGCCGAGCGCGTCGATCGGATGATCCTCGGCGAGGTCGACGAAGTTGTAGGCGACGCAGTTGACGATGACGTCGGGCTGCAGCCGATCCATGGTCGCGGCGACGGCGGCGTCGTCGGCGACGTCGAGCTCGCGCCGGGTCAGCGCAACGGTCTCGTGTGACTGCCGGAACTCCTCGACCAGCGCCGCGCCGAGCTGACCCGCCGCACCGGTCACGACCACCCGCATCAGGCGGCTTTCCGACCCCGAACTTCTGCATCTGTGCATCGTCGAACACGCCTTCCCAGCGCGCGACGACCGCGGTGGCGATGCAGTTGCCCATCACGTTCACCGACGTGCGGCCCATGTCCATGATCTGATCGATGCCGAGGAGGATCGCCGCGCCTTCGAGCGGCAGGCCGAACTGCGTCAACGTGGCGGTGAGGACGACGAGCGCGGCGCGCGGCACACCGGCGACGCCCTTGCTCGTCAGCATCAGCGTCAGCATCATCCCGAGCTGCTGGCCGAACGTCATCTCGATGCCGGCGAGCTGCGCGACGAAGATGCTGGCGAGCGACAGGTAGAGCGTCGTGCCGTCGAGGTTGAAGCTGTAGCCGGTCGGCAGCACGAAGCCGACGATGTTCTTCGGGACGCCGAAGCGCTCCATGACCTCGAGCGACTTGCGGCAGCGCGGCCTCGGAGCTCGCGGTCGTGAACGCGATCAGGAACGGCTCGCGGATCGCTTTGAGGAACGTGAAGAACGGCACGCGGATCAGATACGAGACGCCGCCGACGACGATGAGGACGAAGACGATCGAGGCCGAGATACATCAGGGCGACGAGCTTGCCGAGGGTGAACAGAATCGCGAGCCCCTTGCCGCCGACGGTGGCCGCGATCGCCGCAAACACGCCGATCGGCGCGAACGCCATGACGTAGCCGGTGAACTTGAACATCACCTGCGCCGTGCTGTCGAGGACGTCGAGGACCGGCTGCCCTTTCGGTCCGATCGCGGCCAGCGCGATGCCGAAGAAGGTCGAGAAGACGACGAGCTGCAGGATGTCGCCGCGCGCCATCGCGTCGACGACCGAGGTCGGAAACAGGTGCAGGAAGATGTCCCAGGCGTGCTGCTGGTTCTGCGCCATCGCCGCCGCCGCTGACGTGTCGGCGCCGATCGGCATCGCCAGGCCGGCGCCCGGCTGGAAGATGTTGACCAGCGCGAGACCGAGGAACAGCGCGATCGTCGTCGCCGACCTCGAAGTAGACGATCGCCTTGAGGCCGATGCGGCCCCATCGCCTTGAGATCGCCGGTGCCGGCGATGCCGACGACGAGCGTCGCGAAGAGCAAGCGGCGCGATGATCATCTTGATCATGCGCAGGAACGCGTCGGCCAGCGGCTTCACTGGCGACGCCGAATCCGGCCACAGATAGCCGACGACGATGCCGAGCAGCAGGCCGATGAAGATCTGGGTCGTGACGCCGCGGCGAACCGCCGCCTGCAGCGCGTCCATCCGGAAGTTGCGCGCCGACCACGATGGTGGTAGGTACTTCGGCTCCATGCCGTGCGTGCGCAGCAGGCGCGCGCGCGTCGCCAGCCCGTCGTCGTCGGTCGTGACCAGCCCGGCGTCGCCGAACGCGCCGAGGTTCTTGCTCGGGAAGAACGAGAAGCAGCCGAACGCGCCGATGCCGCCGAGCCGGGCGCGATCTGGTAGGTCGCGCCGATCGCCTGCGCCGCGTCCTCGATCGATCGGGAGGCCGGCGATCGACGCGGCGATCGCATGATCGGCGTCGAGATCGGCGCTCAGGCCGAAGAGATGGACCGGCAGGATCGCTTTGGTGCGCGGCGTGATCGCCGCGCGCCGACTCGGTCGGGATCGATGTTGAACGTCGCCGGATCGATGTCGACGAGCACCGGCCGCGCGCCGACGCCGCACGATCGCGCCGGCCGTCGCGAAGAACGAATACGTGCTGCGTCACCACTTCGTCGCCCGGCCCGATGCCGAGCGCCATCAGCGCGCAGCAGCAGCGCGTCGGTGCCCGACGAGACGGCGACGGCGTGCGCGGATGCCGAGCATCGCGCGCGAGCTCCGCTTCGAGCGCCGTCGATCTCGGCGCCCATGATGAAGCGCTGGCTGTCGGCGACGCGCGGTCGATCGCCGCCAGCAGTCTCGTCGCGCAGCGGGCGTACTGCGCCTGGAGATCGAGCAGGGGACGGTCATCGCCCATTCTAGACACGCGTCTGGCGCACGCGTGGGGCGCGGGCTTGAATTCTACGCGACGTCACCGCCGCGTTTCGATCGCCGCGCGGGTCTCGCGATCGGTCTTCGCGGCGCTTGATCGTCTCGCGCTTGTCGTAGTCCTTCTTGCCCTTCGCGAGGCTGACCGCCACCTTCACGCGGCCGTTCTTGAAGTACAGCCGGACCGGCACCAGCGTCATGCCCTTCTCGACCGTCTTGCCGATCAGCTTGCGGATCTCGTCGCGATGCAGCAGCAGCTTGCGGCGGCGCAGCGGCTCGTGATCGGCGTAGCCGCGGTGGCTGTACGGGCTGATGTTGACGTTGTAGCAGGAAGACCTCGCCGTCCTCGACGCGCGCGAAGCTGTCGCGCAGGTTGACGCGCCCCTCGCGGATCGCCTTCGACCTCGGTGCCGAGCAGCACGACGCCCGCCTCGAACGTCTCGAGCAGGTGGTAGTCGTGGAACGCCTTGCGGTTCTCGGCGATGTTCGACTCTGCGCCTTTTCGCGCTCGGTTTTGTCAGCCATCGATTCGCCGTACGTCAGACTTCAGACTGCGCCAGCTCGCGCCGCCAGCAGCACCGCCGCAATCATGCTCTCCGGATCCGCGACGCCCTTGCCCGGCGATGTCGAATGCCGTGCCGTGATCGACCGACGTGCGGACGATCGGCAGCCCGAGCGTGACGTTCACCGCCTGCCCGAACGCGACCAGCTTGACCGGAATCAACCCCTGATCGTGGTAGCAGGCGACGACGACGTCGAACTCGCCGCGGCGGGCGCGGACGAACACGGTGTCGCCGGGAAACGGACCGGCCACGTCGATGCCCGCGCGCACGGCACGCGTGCGATCGCCGGCGTCGATGACTGTCTCCTCCTCGCGGCCGAACAGCCCGTGCTCGCCGGCGTGCGGATTGAGTCCGGCGACCGCGATCCGCGGCCGCTCGATCCCGAACCGCGGCAGCTCGCGCGCCGTCGAGCATCGATCGTCGCTTCGAGCGACGGCGCGGGTGAGCGCGCGCGGCACGTCGGCGAGCGCGATGTGAACCGTCGCGAGCACGACGCGCAGCGCCTCGGAGTGGAACATCATCGCGACGTCGCGCGCGCCGGTCAGATGCGCGAGCAGATCGGTGTGGCCGTTCCACGGCAGCCCGGCCAGGCGGAGCGCCTCCTTATTGATGGGCGCCGTCGCGATCGCGTCGACCCTTCGCGCCGTCGCGTCGCCGACCGCGCGCACGATCGCGTCGTGCCGCCGCGCGCCCTGCCGCGGCGCTCAACTGCCCGGGCGCGTATGATTGTCCGTTCGCGGGTCCGTAGATCAGTGGTTCGCAGACGTCGAGGACCGAGGGATCAGCGCGCCGCGCGCGCAGCGATTTCAGGTCCGATCCCGGCGGGATCGCCTGCGGTGATCGCGACGCGGGGTTTCATGAAGTCTGAGCTACGAAGTCTGAAGTCCGAGCTTACGACGTTACGTCTTGTGCGAGCACGAACCACAGCCGCCGCTGCCGCAGCTCCCGCAGCCGCCCGGAGCCGCAGCCTGATGGATTGTCGCAGCCGCCCTCGTCGCCGCAGCCGCCGTGCACGACGCCCTTCGCATTCGGCAGCTCGTAGCGCAGGCAGCACTTCAGACCGGCCGCACAGCCCGGACAGCTTGGACGGGTTGAGGCTGAGATCCTGCTGCTTCGCCATCTTGATCGAGACCGGCTCGAACGGCGTGCAGGAACGTCGTGCAGCAGAGCGGCCGCCCGCACGTGCCGTAGCCGCCGATCATCTTCGCTTCGTCGCGCACGCCGATCTGCCGCATCTCGATCCGGGTCCGGAATTCGCCCGCCAGCTCGCGCACGAGCTCGCGGAAATCGACGCGTCCGTCGGCGGTGAAGTAGAAGACAGTTTAACCCAGCAATACGTAACTGAACGAAGTACG
>ERZ1370068.4766-contig-3820_pt1 | contig 44702 bp, 58 predicted proteins | sample MGYA00561227_ERZ1370068 | MGnify/ENA primary metagenome ERZ1370068 (study PRJEB38410, sample SAMEA6850437) | metagenome | study: Metagenomic assessment of the ecological functions of the soil: analysis of the soil microbiota associated with the...
TCACGGTGTGCTTCGTTCAGTTACGTATTGCTGCTTGATCGATTAATTGGTTTTCCGCGCAAAATTTCGCCAGATGCTGAACGTGTGACGCAAGCCGCGACAGCGGCTTTTCTTTGCCACGAAAAATCTTATCCGCGATTTCGATCGCATTCGCGCCGAGATACGCACAATGGCGATAGCGCCCTCACCAGGTGGAGTAGAGATGGCGGCGATCGTGTCAGCAACGGTCATGACTCCTAACGTCCGACCCTCTCTGATGGTTTGCAGCCACTTGTCCAAATCGATCCGGCGTTGCAGCCGCTGAAGCCTACGAAGCGCGACCAAGCGTTCTTGGACGGTAGGCTCTCCAGAGTTTGCCAACCAAGCTCCGCTGCGCAGCTATCTCGTTAGCTTTCCCGTGCTGACGCGGCGCTTTGTGCAGTTCGTGACTTCGCCATATCAGTCCGGTGTAGGGCAACCGCTTCGGTTGCCAGTTCTCTACCGCACACAACTTGCGTATGGCAGCCAATTTGCAGGCTGGCGAAGCGCCACGCCAGCCAGGCAAGCTGCCGACATCAGCTCAAAACAGTTCGTTCAGCGTTACGTTAATTTCTTGTTTTGCTCCATTGTGCCCACCGAAATGCGGACCCACTCGGGCAAGCCATAGCCTTTGAGCGGTCGCACGATGATCTTCCGTCGCCAGCAGCTTTTCGAAGACGGCACAGCCCGTCGCCGACGTTCACCATCACAAAATTCGCAACGCCTGGGCACAAACGGCAGCTTCATTTCGGCAAATTGTTCCTGCGAGGTAAGCGCGGCCTTCGATCGATCACACGTTTCGTCTCGCGCTGATGTGCGTCATCGTCCAGCGCCGCCAGCGCGCCCGCGTGAGCGATGCTGTTCACGTTGAATGGCTGCCTCGTCTTGTGAAGCACCTCGATCAAGTCCGGCCGCGCCATGCCGTAGCCAATGCGCAGACCGGCGAGTCCATGAATTTTCGAGAACGTGCGTAGAGACAACAACGTTTCGGCCTTCGCGAACATATTGTGAGCGTATCGGGCGGATCATCGAGGAACTCAAAATAAGCTTCGTCGAAAACGACGATAATATTGTTCCGGAACGCGCGACATGAAGCTGTCGATGTCGCGCTGCGAAATCAATGTGCCGGTGGGATTGTTTGGATTTGGGATGAAAATGAGACCGCGTTCTCGGCGTGACTGCATCCAGCATCGCTTCGAGGTCCTGTTGAAAGTCCGGGCTCGGCACCTCGATCAGCTGCGGGCGCCGAAACGACGTCGCGATCAGTTTGTAAACGACAAATGCATACTCAGAGGCGATCACGTCATCCGTCGCCGGCGTTGAGAAACGCGTGACCGAGAAATTCGATCACTTCATTCGAGCCGTTGCCGAGAATGATGTTCTCAGGCAGCGAGACCGAGTTTGGCTGCGATCTGCTTTGCATAAGTAAAACCCGCTGCCATCTGGATACAGGTGCGCGTTTTCCAGTCGCGGCGCGCATCGCTTCGATCGCTTTGGGAGAAGGCCCAAGCGGATTCTCGTTTGAGGCCAGCTTGATGATTGCCTGCGGGTCGACGCCGAGTTCGCGCGCCGTTTCCTCGATCGGTTTCCCCGGCTCGTAAACAGCGAAGTCTGCGCAGTTGGGGATTCGCCAGTTCCCAGATCGAAGTCATGCGCGAGGAGATTAAATGGAAGTGCGGACAAGTTTCCAACTTGGCGGATCTTGTGACTCTTATTCTTGCTCTTGATGCTTACTCATGTTCATGCTCGTTCGTCAAAGCCCGTGCGAAGCGAGACGAGCATGAGTAGGACTAAGAGCAGGAATAAATGGAGCGCTTATCAGTGTCAGTCGCTTGTCGTGTCACAATTCTCATCGCGGCGATTCTGCTGCCGGTGTTGCTGACAAGTTGCGGCAAGAAAGGGCCAGGACGGCGAAAGAGAAACCGCTCAAAAGAGCGAGGATGATTTTTTAGACAAGGACGCAAAACCGGATGAACGCAAATATCTCCTCGCGGCAAAACCGTTCTTCATTGCCGTCGCCAACCGAACAATACGCGGACGCTTACGCGCTGCTCTCCAGCCACGCCAAGGCGCGGATGTCCCTCAACCAGTTTACGCCTGCTGCAGGAACAGGCCGATTTCCAGCAAAACGAATCGAATCCGTATGATCAACGTGACGGCGGAACAATTCGCCTACCTGATGCAATACGTCGAGGCGGCGCATGGCGCACCGCGCGCGCCCAAGATGCTGCAGCGTGTTTTCGACCGATGCCGACGTTTTGAACCGGCGCAGCAAGGAACAATTCGGCGCGATGGACTCCATGTTCGCCATCGGCGCGATGCCCGACTGGATTCCCGCCGACATCCGGCGGGCGAGTTTGCGCGGGCAAATCCACACCGAACTCTCACCGCAGGAACTTGAAAGGGTGGCCCAGACGCAGGGCATCAGCGTGGAGGAGTTGAAGAAGAGACGAGGATTTTGATCCCTACTTCAATCTCAAGGTCGTTCTCGTCGAAGAAGACGGCCAACTCAAGGTCGGCTACTTCGAGTTCCTGCCGCCGTCCATGATGGACTGACGCTGCGGTTGCCCGCGTTGAAAGAACGTTTCCAATCCAGACGCGAATTAACGCGGAGCCATTGCAGCAGCCGCTACTGAGCATATGATGGAGCCAGATCGACGAATATCATTTACCTCGATAACAACGCCACGACGCCGCTCGATCCCGCGGTGATCGAGGAAATGCTGCCGTTTTTGACGAAGCATTACGGCAATCCTTCCAGCGGCTATACCTTTGCCGCGCAAGGCGCGAAAAGCTGTCGATCTGGCGCGTGAACGGCTGGCAGCGTTGCTCGGATGTGAACCGTCGGAAATTGTTTTCACCAGCGGCGGAACGGAGTCGAACAATGCGGTAATCAATTCGGCGCTGCACATTTGAACCGCGCGGCAAAGCATGTGGTTACGAGCGCCGTCGAACACAGCGCCGTGCTGCGCCCGTGCCAGGATCTCGACAAAACGCGGCTGCGACGTGACGTTTCTGGGCGTGGATCGGGATGGCAACGTCGATCTTGCCGAATTGGAGGCGGCGATTCGCCCGGAGACGGCGCTCGTTTCGATGATGTGGGCGAACAACGAGACCGGCGTGTTATTTCCGGTCGAGAAAATCGCTGAGATATGTCGTGAGAAAGGTGTGCTCTTTCATACCGACGCCGTGCAAGCGGCCGGAAAAATCCCGATCCGCCTGCGCGATACGGCGATCAATTTCCTTTCCCTGTCCGCGCACAAATTTCATGGCCCAAAAGGCGTCGGCGCGCTTTACGTCAATCGGCGAACGCGCTTTCACCCATTGATCGCGGGCGGCGGCCAGGAAAACGGGCGCCGCGGCGGAACGGAAAACGTCGCGTCGATTGTCGGCCTGGGAAAAGCGGCCGAGCGCGCTGCCGAATATCTTGCCAGAAGGAAAGCGCACGTTCGGTTCCATGCGCGACCGCTTTGAAAAAGCGATCCTCGAAACGGTGAGTGGAGCATCGGTGAACGGCGCCGGCGCCGCGCGATCCCAAACACATCGAGTTTTTCATTTGAAGGAATCGAATCGTCCGCGGCGCTCTCTTTATTGGATCGACATCGCATTTGTTGCTCGGCTGGATCAGCCTGCCGAACGGGTTCGCAGGAAGCTTCGCACGTGCTGCGCGCGATGAATCCGAGCGGGGACGGCGCGCGGCGCAGCCTGCGTTTTTCTTTCGGCCGGTTCAACACCGAAGCGCAAATCGATCGCGCTATTGAAATCGTTCCGAAAGTGATCGAGAAGCTGCGTCAAACCGCGGCGCGCGGGTCGTCGCCGCAGCGATCTGATTCGGCGCCAGGCAGCCTTTTCGAGTGAGGCCTGACGGCATTACGGTGATCTAAACCTACGATGCGAGCGGCTGTGGAGACCGATAACGTTGCGATCCAGTTGTAGCGGTGCTTGTGCCAGGCCCGCTCGGGTGGGCAGGCATTTGCCACCGAAGCCTCTCAACGCCGGCAGCCAGGCTGGGTGACCACCGCTCCGTGGATCTGCTTTCGCCGATCGACAATTTACTTGCAGCGCAATATCGTGCGCGACTGTTTTTTCGTTGATGGAGACGCTCACGAGATCCTGCCGCTTCGCGCTACGAGCACGCCGGGCAAGGTCTGCGCCGGAGCGATCTCGATCCCGATCCAATCAAACAATTTGCAAACTTGGTTCACCGCCGCGATCGAGGCCGGGCATTCGCGATGTCAACGCGATGAGCCTCGCCACCGCCGGCTCGCGATGCAAAACCGTCGGTGCGGATTGTTTTGCTGAAAGGTTTCGACCAAGACGGTTTCGTCTTTTTACCAACTACGAAAGCGGAAAGGCAAGCAGCTCGACGCCAATCCATATGCGGCGCTGGCGTTTTACTGGATCGAACTGGACCGGCAAATTCGCATCAGCGGAAAAGTGGAAAAAACGTCGCGCGAAGAATCGCAGGCATATTTTCATTCGCGCCCGATCGGGAGCCAGTTGAGCGCATGGGCGTCGCGCCAAAGCGAGGTGCTCGACGGACGCCGCGTGCTGGACGCGCGCATGGCAGAAGATGACCGAACGCTTTCGGCAACAAGCCGATTCCATTGCCGCCGCACTGGGGCGGTTATCGGCTCAAACCGGATACGATGGAATTCTGGCAGGGCCGCGCCAATCGTTTGCACGACCGATTTCGTTACACACGACAGACGGACGGACTTGGTTAATCGAGCGACTGGCGCCCTGAGAAATCGACGAATGCCTAATGTCCAATGCCGAAGGAGCGAATGACGAACAAACGCGAGCGTGACGCGATGCGTGTAAGCTTCGTCAAATGAATAGAGCGTTCGTGACTTCCGATTGGAGTCATTCGTACATCTCGTGGCTGCGCAACTAGAACGACTGTTCGTGAAGAAAGATCTCCATGGCAAAATCGACATCGTCCGCGGCGACATCACGAAGCTGCGAGGTCGATGCCATTGTGAACGCGGCGAATACGACGCTTCTCGGCGGCGGCGGAGTCGATGGCGCGATTCATCGCGCTGCCGGACCTGAATTGCTCGCGGAATGTCGGACGCTTGGCGGTTGTCGAGCCCGGCGAAGCGAAAATTACTCGTGGCTATCGATTTGCCCGCTCGATTCGTCATTCACACCGTCGGACCGATCTGGCGTGGCGGGACACATGGCGAGCCGGAGACTCTGGCAAATTGCTACCGAAATTCGTTGCAGGCTTGCGGTGGAAAACGGAATCAAGACGATAGCCTTTCCGGCGATCAGTTGCGGCGCCTACGGCTATCCGATTCAAGAAGCTGCGCAGATCGCTCTGAAAACCACCCGCGAATTCCTCAAGCCGAGGCATAAGATCGACAAAGTGATCTTTGTTCTCTGGAGCGACGATATCTACGAAGCGTATCGCAGATTGCTGTAGCCGCTTCCCTGTGGGAAGCTGACGTACCCGCTGATGGACGCCAGCGCCGCGTTTCGCACAGTCGAAACGGCTACAGTCGAGAGGCGCAATCAGCCCGCCAGTTTACGATTCTTTTTGTATGATTAATCCGAACGAAAACGATCTTACGAGGGACGAACCGCTTCCGGCGCAGCTTCAGCCGAGCGAAGAAGAAATTGGCTCAACTGGGCGTGAGCAGTTTCGTCGAGCAACAAACAAAATCTCCACGGCGATGAGCCAGACGTGGGACGAAACGAAGGAAAAAGCAGGCCGCGCGCGTGAGCGCACGCGAATATTTCGTGCGCGAAAATCCCGTGCCGACGATCCTCGGGGCGCTGGGGATCGGAATCGCGATTGGTCTTGGCGATCCGCTATGCCTCTCCCAGCGGAGCGAAAGGCAGAAATCGAGGTGAAATCGCCGCTCGGGGATCTGAACTGGAGTGTTCTTTCGCTGCCGTTTCTCTGGCCGTTGTTCAAATCGGCCAGGAAAAATATGAGAATCGGCCGAAGTAATGGCCGATGCAATGAAGGACGGCGTCAAACGGTTGAAAAAAATCGACGTGAACCGCTACGCAAAGCCGATCCGCAAACGCTGGAAAGCGTGGACGCGCTGAGCTGTAGCCGGGATCGATGATCCCGGCTGGGAGCGAACTAAAGCTTTGCTGCGTCAATTGCGAGGAAGCAATTGATGAGATCGGCCAGCGGACGTGGGTACTGCGCCATGAAAGCGTGCCCACCGTGAGGGAGTGAGCCAGCCACGCGCTGGGGATCGCGTTTACGAGTTTCAACGCATTCGAAGGCGGGATCACGACGTCTTCACTGCCGGTGGCGATCAGCATTGGCGCGTTTATCCCTCGCAGCTGGTCGCCAACCCCTTGCGGTGCCACTCGTCCATTGCCGCAGCCTGGCGGTTGATCAGGTCAGAGATAAACCGCGCACCCGATCGACTTCGATTGCGGCTAACGACTCTGCTCCATCCGGATAAACTCGATCATTGAAGCGTCGCGCTACCTCGCTGAAAGTGTCAATCCACAAATGGCAAACTCCGACTCCACTGAGCAGCCCGCGTGGCAACGCAATCCGATCTTCGAATTTTTGCGTCACTCAAACTCGCGGTCGTTTTGCTCGCGGTGCTCATCGTCGCCGCGATCGCAGGCACGATTTACGAATCGAGTTTCGACGCGAAAGTTGCGCGCGCCTACGTTTACGGTGCGCCGTGGTTCAATCTCTGGCTGGTTTTGCTCGGCGCGAACCTTGCCTGTTCCGCGTTCTCGCGCTGGCCCTGGCGCAAACATCATCTTGCATTTCTCATCACGCATCTCGGCATCATCACGCTGCTGATCGGCTCGCTCATCGGCAGGATTTGGGGAATCGAAGGAACAATCACGCTCTTCAAAGGCGAACCGCCAACGAACCGGCTTCTGGTCGATCGAACGCCAGCTTCGCGTGCACGATGTTGATGGAATCGTGAAAGGTTATCCTGCTGAATTCTTGCATCATCCGCCAACGCCACAGCATCCGCGCGACCTTGGACTGCTCGCCAGCGGCGCGCATTTGCAAATTGTCGATTACGCGCCGGCGATCGAGGGGAAGCTGAATCCGAACGCCGTGACTGACGCGAGCTCGCTGAGCTCGGCGGGCAGGCCGGCGCTGCATTTCACAATTGCGACCGCGATGATGAACCAGCATCTCGATAGCTGGCTGCTCGCTGATGATCCGCAGCACGGAAATTTCTCGATGGGTCTCGCAAACATCGAGCTGAAGCGCGGCACCGCGCCAGACATCAGCGGCAGGTCGTCGACTCACGCGCAGCCGATCACGGCTGACACGACAGGATGAAGCGATCGATCTCGAGGAATCGATCTTCGCGTTTAGCAAAGCGCCGGACGAACAGATCGGCCACGTTCGCAAAGGCGGAAGCACCGGCGCGAAAGATCCGATTGAGTCGCGCCTGCAGAACGGAAACAAAGGGCACGTCGTAGTTTCGCATGGGTGAAAAGGAAGCGCAGCTTCGATGTTGCAGAAAATCTTGGACGCGACGTGCCGATCGAGAACACGCCGTTCACGCTCAGGATCGAGAATTACTGGCCCGATTTCCGGATCGAGAACGGCAAACCGAGTTCGCTCAGCGATCAGCCGAACAATCCCGCAGTGCTCGTCACGATCCGCGGCAAAGGCGTGCCAGTTGCAGAAACGGCACCGAATCCACATGGGGCTGCTGAAAAATCACACCACCGGCGGCCCGCCGACGATGCCCGCACCCGGTGAAGAAGCGCCAAATCATCTCACGTTGTTCGTCGCGGACGATGGCGCGATCACTTACGAGCTCGCCTCGCGAAAGAACGGCAAATCGAGCGGCAAGATCGATTTGAATAAACCGCTGACCACGGGTTGGGCCGATTGGCAGCTCGTCGTTGATAAGACGATGCCGCAGCGCGCAGCCGCAGATGGATTTCACGCCAGTGAAATCGGAGCAAACATCAGCAGCCTGGTCCGCTGCGGCCGATTTGCCAGATGGCGTGCGCCTGCGCGTTCAACAAAATGGCGAAACGTTTGAGCGATGGGCTCCAGCCGGCTGGCAGATCACAATTCCGATCCGGCAAAGGCGGATTCGCCGTAGCCAGACGAATGGTTGCTTACGGCTGGAAGATTGATTGCGACTGCCGATCGGACTGGAACTGCTCGATTTTGAAGTTAAACGGAACGAAGGCAGCGATAGTCCTGCGGGATTCAAAGTACGCTGCGCGTCGTGACCGCCGACGGCGAAACGCCACCGGCGCGTGCTGGATGAACCATCCGTTTAGTTTTCCCGGCGCCTGGTGGCGGACGTGGACCGGGTTGACCTACAAAATCTCGCAAGCGTCGTGGAACCCGGAAAACCTTGGACAAAGCACCGTGCAGATTTTGCGCGATCCCGGCTGGCTGCTGAAATGGATCGGTTCGTTGCTCGTGGTGATTGGCGTGTTCATGATGTTTTATCTTCAGCCGTACCGAAAACAGACCGAAGGCGAACCGATCACGCCTTCGGCTGTGACACCAGAAAAGCGGACACGCGAAGCTCCTGTTGTTTCCACATCAGCGCTGTAGCCGGGATCGGTGATCCCGGCCTTTCGTCGCGCCCTGTCTTCGAACCGGCATCGCCGATGCCGGCTACAACGCCGATCGGCGTCGTCGATTCGCCAGTGTGAAACCCTGGGCAAAATGTTAGAACGTTTCGCTTTCATATGGGGAACAGGGAAGGGATATTCAATTACTGGCGTCACTTGGGCGTCATGGCCACCACTTTGGCTGGTGCGCGTCGGATCAAAAGCCAGACACGCAAGTCTCGGGGGCTGAGCAATCCGCCCCAGTCGAGTCCAAATGGGGCTATTTCGACGGCGAGCCAGTGACGAAGTGGAACCCGGACGGGCGGACGATGACGCTGTTGACCGAATTGCGTTATACCGATCCGCAGGGCTTTGTCTGGGTCGCCCCGATCGGATCGGTTGTCGATGGCGCATCCATTCCGCGCTATCTCGTGGTCCGATCATGGGCGGACCGTTCGAAGGAAAATATCGGAACGCTTCGGTATTGCACGATGTCGCTTACGGCGAACACAACCGGCCATGGCAGGATTGCGACCGCATGTTCTACTACGCCATGCGTTGCAGCGGCGTCAGCGCCGCTGAAGCGAAGACCATGTATTACGCGCTCTACAGATTTGGGCATCATTGGAAATTCCCGATCAAACGCGGCAAACCAGTGAAGTATGAGGGTGCGCTCGTAGCGAGAGGGGAGCAGATTCCGCGAGCGATCCCGGTGAATCCAGAGCAAATCAACGATGCACGCGATTGGATCAGCGACACTGATCCGAGTCTCGACCAGATCGAGCAACGAGCGAACGCCGAAACGTGCGTGAGCTCGCCTTCTAGCAACGCGTCGCACGAATGGTGCTATCGCTGAGCGAAGCGAAGGACAGATCAATGCCATTCTCGCGGAATGGATCGTGCGATACTTCTGCCGACTCGACATGCAGCCTACTTGTGAGATGAGCTCAGACACGATTTCGTTGCTATGCGTCTTCCGAGCCGAATCCAGCGGATTCGAAAAAGTCAAACTTCAACGAGGAGGACATTTATGTTAGGCGAGAAGATTGGTGAGATATCGGGCAAGATTACTTCGCAGCGGGTATTGCCGAATCCTGGGCGGAGGTCCAAAGATGGAAACCTCGTTTCAGGCGAATGGCTCGATACTGGGCACAGACGTAAAGGAGACGGGCACCTATTGGACCGTTGTCCGTCCGGACGGGACACTCTACGGCGAAGGGCAAGGGGTAATGATGACCAAGGACGGGAAAATGGCCACCTGGACAGGCCACGGTGTCGGCACGATGAAGAAAGACGGGACCGCGAGTTATCGCGGCGCCATTTATTATCAAACTACGCCGCCACGATTGTCCCGGCTGAACAAGGTCGCGCTGTTATTCGAATACGAGGTCGACGCAGAGGGCAACACACGCTCCGAATACTGGGAATGGAAGTAGGTCGGAGCTTGCCTTCGGCCACGCAGGAGTCCACTCTTTGGACATCAATGAAAACGCGATCGCTGATGATCGCAGCCCTCGGCCTGTTGCTGGCGGCGTGCAACCGTCGGGCGGCGGCGCCGGCGGCGCCGAAGACGGACTTGGACGGGTTTCAGGGCACTTGGTATCTCGTCGTGGCGATGCAAGACGGGAAGGCCTTGCCCGAGGACAAGGTGAAGCAGACGACGATCGTCTTTAAGGGTGACACCTTCAGCTTCCCCGGGTCGGCGGAGTACGCCACCAGCAAGGCGGGGACGATCAAGCTCGACGAAACGAAAACGCCAAAGGAGATGGACGCCATCTCGACCGAGAAAGAAGTCATGCTCGGCATCTACGCGCTGGAGGAGAGCGGTTACAAAGGTGTGCTTCGCCCCGGCCGGCAAGCCGCGTCCCACCGCATTTGAGTTCCGCCCCTGGGAGCGGCTACATCCTCCAAGCCTGGGCGCGGCAGAGCAAGCAGTAACCAAGATCGGACCGCGACTTATCGCGGTGCCATTTATTTTCAAGCCATGCCCACGCGTTTGTCGCGGCTGAACAAAGTCGCGCTGTTATTCGAATACGAGGTCGACGCAGAGGGCAAACACACGCTCCGAATACTGGGAATGGAAGTCGCTGCGCAGCGGTTGTTCGTGAGCGTTAGTCCGGGGGACCTCTTTACACCTATACCCGCATGCAAGCGATTCTGTTCTCTCCTTCCCCAAGCTCAAGTCGGATTAGACCCAAAAAATGGGCATTTCTCTTGAAACACCCAAAAAATTGGGTCGAATTCTCGTTAGGCGTATGTCATCGCTCGCTCCGCGGCGTTTGCTTGCAGCGTAAATACATCAGCGAATCAGCGCTGGCGCCCGGATGCCGCTGGTCGGGCATGAAAGTGCCGCATTCCTTATCGAACCCTCTTGCTTGTGATCCGACAGCCGAATAGAAAGGACTCCGGAGGAGGAACGAAACGATGAAAAATCCCAAAAAGAAAATTCAGTCGGCCGCAGTTACTATCGCGCTGCTAATCGCAGGCGACATTTCGATCAGAGCGCAGTCCGAAAGTAGTCGGGAGGCAGCGGGCGACGTTGCCAAGCCACAGACCTCGAGTCCAACCGACTTCGTCGATACCCTAAATTCCATTTTCGGGAAACAAACCACGCAGCGTGCGACACACGCCAAAGGAATCGTTGTTCTAGGGAAAGTTTACGCCAGCCGAGGCCGCGCAAGAGTTTGAGCAAGGCCCCACATTTCCGGCAAGCCGTTCCCGTGACCGTCCGGTTCTCCGATAATACGGGAATCCCGACCCTGCCCGATGCCGATGATCACGCCACGCCCCACGGAATGGCCTTGAAATTTCATCTGCCCGACGGCTCCGAAACTGATCTTGTGACCCACTCCTTTAATGGCTTCCCGGCCGCGACGGCGGACGAAATGCGGCAGTTTTTGATCGCCGTAGGCTCTAGCGGCAGCCGGGTTTCTTCCCCGACGCCGCTCGACACATTCTTGGCGGCGCATCCGGCCGCGAAAACCTTTGTGACGACGCAAGAGCCGCCGCCGGTTTCCTACGCGACGCTGGCGTATTTCGGCGTCAACAGCTTTAGGTTCACCAATGCGGATGGCAAAGTGACAGTTGGCCGCTACCAGATTATCCCGAAGGCGGGTAAGCACTTCTTGTCGAAAGAAGAAGTTGCGAAAGCCGCGCCCGATTATCTTACGAGCGAACTTCGGGGTCGCCTCGCCAAGGCTCCGATTCGACTTTGATTTTCGTCTGCAACTGCCCGAGTCAGGCGACAAGATCGATAATCCTTCCATCACTTGGTCGGACAAGAACAAAACTGTGGATCTGGGAGTGATTGAAATCACATCCATCGTCCCCGACAGCGATCTTACGCAGCGTGCCCTGCTGTTTCTTCCCGGTTTGTTGCCCGTGGGTATCGAGCCCGCAGATCCGATGATTCAGTTTCGCAATAAGGCATATCCGATTTCATACGACCGCCGTCACGCTGAAGAAACAAAGGTAGCTTCCGATATTTGCTGAGTCAAAGCGCCTAACCAGGCGCTAAGCGAGTAGCCAGTAAGGGGAGAGGTCAACTTGCGCTCGCTTGACGGCGCGAGTGAAGCTAATAACGCGAGGAAAGTTCCTCGCACAACAACAAGGAGAACGTCATGAGCACGAACATCGAAGGAAAAGTCGTAGTGATTACAGGCGCGAGCAGCGGCCTCGGGGAAAGCACCGCACGTCACCTCGCAGAACTCGGAGCAACCGTCGTACTCGGAGCACGCCGCAAGGATCGGCTCGATGCCATCGTGAAGGACATCACTGCAAAGGGCGGTAAGGCGCTGGCGGTCACGGTCGACGTCACGAAGCGAGAGCAAGTCGACGCACTCATCCAGGCGGCTCTGAAGGCTTACGGCAAGGTCGACGTGTTGGTGAATAACGCCGGCATCATGCCCATCGCACCGCTCGCAGCTCTGAAGGTGGACGAATGGGAGAAGATGATCGACATCAACATCAAGGGTGTGCTCTACGGCATCGCCGCAGCTCTGCCGGTATTCACCAAGGCCAAAAGCGGCCACTTCATCAACCTGTCGTCGGTAGCTGGCATCAAGGTCTTCGCTCCCGGCGGTTCGGTCTATAGTGGTACGAAATTCGCCGTGCACGCCATCTCTGAAGGCCTACGCATGGAGACCCGCAAGGACAACATCCGCGTGACAATCCTTTCGCCCGGTGCTGTCGACTCGGAACTGAAGGAGGGGAGCTCGGACGCGGCGGCATCGCAGAACGTGAAGGAGTTCTACAAGATCGCCATCCCGGCCGATTCCATCGCCCGTGCGATTGCCTACGCGATCGAACAGCCCAGCGACGTTGAGATCGATGAAATCGTAGTACGTCCCACTGTCCAGGAGTTCTAAGAGTTGGGTTAATCCCTCTGCGGTAGTAGCGGCGTTTTGAAATGCCGTTGTTACATTTGCGATCATTGTTTTTCGCTTTGCGATGCCTGACCCGGCGGAAATAGAGAAGGAGCGGGCCGCGAAACGTCTAACCAAACCCTGCAGCCGACGCCCTGAGCCGGCTTGTTTCCTCTCGCTATCACCATAAAATGCTTCTGCGGGTGCAAGTCGCGCCCTCAGCCAGGCGCGGCTGGGCTTGATCTCGGGGTAGGCGGCGCGATTCTGGAATTGTTACTATGCAACCGAGCAGAATCTTTGAGACGGTCTTATATGCGGAGGATTTGGCTGCTGCGGAGCGGTTTTATCACGAGGCGCTTGGATTGGAAGTGATAGAGCGTGGCAATCTGGCTGTGGTTTTCCGGTGTGGCGGTGGAGTCCTGCTGATCTTTGATCCTCGCAAGAGCGCCGCGCCGGGTCAGAGATGTTCCTGCCCACGGGACTTCAGGCGCCGGGCACGTTGCGTTCGCTGCAAAGCCGGAGGATCTTGAGGCGTGGAGGGAGCAATTGCGTCAGGCTGGAATCTCCATCGAACGTGAGGTTGACTGGGACGAAGGCGGTCGTTCGATCTATTTTCGTGACCCGGCGGGCAATGTTGTTGAGCTGGCCCCTCCAACCATTTGGGGTGGCGGTTGGGAATTTTGACTCAGATGACGCCGCCTAACAATGCGCTGCAGCGAACCCGGCCATTGCGGTGTGATCTAGGCTGCTTCGCTCGCGAGTCATTTTTCCATCGTCTTCGGAGAAGCCGATCCACCTGATTGCTGTTTCGAGTTGCGCCGTCTTTCTCCAGAGCTGCGGCCAGGACTTCATCGACGTTTTCGACCGGGACGAATTTGAGTTTTTGTTTCGCTTCCTCGGGAACGTCGACAAGATCTTTTTCGTTCAGCTTTGGAATGATGACCGTGGAAATCCCGGCGCGCATCGCCGCCAGACTTTTTCCTTTAAGCCGCCGATCGGCAGAACCAGCCCGCGCAAAGTGATTTCGCCGGTCATAGCCACATCGGGACGAACCGGCCGTGTTGCTGAACAGCGAGGCGAGCGCGGTGAACATGGCGATGCCGGCAGAGGGTCCATCTTTCGGCACCGCGCCGGCCGGCACGTGCACGTGAATGTCCATCTTGCGAAAATCTTCTGAATTCACGCCCAGCTGGCCGTCGCGGCTGCGAAGGAGACTGAGCGCGGCCTGCACCGATTCCTTCATCACTTCGCCGATGTGTCCGGTGAGCGTGATATTTCCTTTGCCCGGATAACGCGTCGCTTCGATGTGCAATACTTCGCCGCCAGCCGGCGTGTAAGCCAAACCGGTAACGACTCCCGGTTTACTGGTCTTGAGCCTTGTTTCGCGAACGTATTTCGGCAGGGCCGAGCATTTCCGCCACCAGTTCCGGCGTGACCGTTGCATGCTCGATTTTTCCGCGCGCAACCTGCGCCGCAATGCCGCGGCAGACCGCGCGCGATCTGGCGCTCCAGCTCGCGCACGCCGGCTTCGTGTGTGTAATCGTTAATGATCTTGCGAAGCGCGTCCTCCTGGAATTCGCATTGCTCCGGCTTTGAGTCCGTTTTCCTCCAATTGCCGCTTTACGAGATATCGCTTCGCAATCTCGACTTTCTCGCGCTCGGTGTAACCGGGTAGTGAAATCACTTCAATCCGGTCGCGCAACGGTTCCGGCACGCCCTCGATGTAGTTCGCCGTGCCGATGAAAATTACCTGCGACAGATCAAACGGCACGTCGAGGTAACGATCGACAAACGCGTTGTTTTGCCGCGGATCGAGCACTTCCAGCAACGCGCTGGCCGGGTCGCCGCGAAAATCCGCGCCGATCTTGTCGATCTCATCAAGCATGAAAACCGGGTTGCGCGTGCCGGCGCGGCGCAATTCCTGAATGATTCGGCCCGGCATCGAGCCGATGTACGTGCGGCGATGACCGCGGATCTCCGCTTCATCGCGCATACCGCCGAGACTGATCCGCACAAATTTGCGACCCAGCGCATCGGCAATCGATTGGCCAAGGCTGGTTTTGCCCACACCCGGCGGCCCGAGAAAACAGAGGATCGCGCCGTGCCCTTGCGGATTGAGTTTGCGCACAGCCAGATATTCGATCAGCCGTTTCTTAACTTTTTCCAGATCGTAATGGTCGCGATCGAGGATTTGCTGCGCTTGATCGAGATCGAGGTTGTCTTTGCTCAGTTTATTCCACGGAAGATCGGCAATGATCTCGATGTAACTCACGATCACCGAGAATTCCGGACTGGCCGGCGGAATGAAATCGAGCCGCTTCAATTCGCGCTCGGCCTGTTTCATCACCGCTTCTGGCGGGTTCGCTTCTTCGAGCCGTTTGCGCAGTTGCTGCGCCTGTTCTTCGCTGCCAGCCTCGCGCCTCGCCTAGTTCGCGCTGGATGGCCTTAATCTGCGAGCGCAGATAAGCGCGCCGCTGTGCATCGGAAAATTGCGAGGCTACATCGCGTTGCAGTCTCTGTTGAATCTCAGCGATCTCGAGCTGCGCTGAGACGTGCTGTTGCACAGCACGAACACGCTTTTCGACATCGAGCTCTTCGAGAATCGCCTGCTTTTGCTGCAACATCGATGTTCAAGTTCGGCGCCAGAAAATCAGCGAGCTGCTCAGCGTTATCGATGTTCAGGATCATCAAACGCACCTGCTCCGGCGCATCAGGTGTCAGTTCGAAGAGTTTTGCGGCCGAGTCCCGCAGGTTGCGGAAGGTCGCTTCCCACTCCTTGGTTTGTGGCGGCGAAATCGAATTCGGCAAATCGACTTCGGCGCGCAGGAACGGAGCAGTCGCGATGATTTTGCGAAGAGAAAAACGGCGCAGCCCCTGCGCGATGACTACCACGTGGTCGTCCGACTGCCGCAGAAGCTTGAGCACAAGCGCGGCCGTGCCGACCGAGTGTAGGTCTTGCGGCTCCGGGTCTTCCTTTGTCTCATCGCGCTGCGTCAGCAACCCGATCACCTTTGTTCGCGGCAAGGTTTCATCGAGCAGTTTGAGCGACGCCGCACGCTGAACGTTGAGTGGAACAACCGTGCCCGGAAAAACGACGAACCCGCGCATCGGCAAGATCGATAATTCCTCCGGGATCCGCGGCGTTTGGCTTTGGTCCGTGGTTGCCGCGATCGTGCTCCTGCGGTCCAGGTTTGAGTTCGGCGCCTGGTTGCAACGCGCTGATTTCTTCGTCGCTCATGACTCCTTTACCGGCAGCGAAATCCAGAGCAGACCGTTCCGTTGCTCTGCGTGCGCCTCGTCGATTTCTACTTCGGCCGGCAATGGCACTTCCCGGATCGAACGGGCCATAATCAATCTCCATTGCCAGCAATTGCTAGCGCGCATCCCTCATCGTCGGTCGGCTCCGGCAGCTCGCGCGTGCCGCGAATCACTACGCGCCGCGGTTCAACGGTGAGATCGATGACGCGAGCGATCAACTCCCGCCAGATCGACGCAGATGCGAATGCATGCTGTCGCAGCGGTACGCGTTGATCGCCGGCTCCCACGCGTGCGGTGCAAATCTGGAAAATTGCGAACGCGACAGTTCGTAGCTGACATCGTGCAACGCACCATGAAGCCAGCGTAATTTGATGTTCCTGATTGGATCCATCGAAATCAACTTTCTACCTCGCGAGCTCTATTTTCAATTCCGCAGGCGCGAGACAGTCTGGCAAAACGCCTTCCACAATAGGCCGATGGCGCTGAAGTCGAAGCTTTTGCGCCTGCTTTGGAGTGCGCGAACATGTCCGCGCTTTAAAGCGACGACATGTCGCCGCACTCCCAAAAGCAAGACTCTGCTTCTTAAAGATACGCCACAAATGCCGCTTCGCGTGTCTCTTCCGAGGAGATGCGTAATGCTTCACATGCGACGCATGTGGCCGCCGCTGCGCGACTACAGCGATTACTTGGTTTTCCCCGGTCCCCACAAGGCGCGACCGGGTTTGGCGCCGGTGTGCTCGCCATCTTTGATGACTTGCACGCCGTTCACAAAGACGTGCTTCACTCCGACGGCGTATTGATGCGGTTTCTCGAAGGTCGCGTGATCTGTGATCGTCGCCGGATCGAACACCACCACGTCGGCAAACATTCCTTCCTTGAGAAATCCGCGGTGATCGAGCCCGAGATTTGTCGCCGGTAGCCCACTCAAGCGATGAATCGCGTCGCTCATTGAAAGCACCTTTTCGTCGCGCACATATTTGCCGAGGACGCGCGCGAAATTCCCGTAGGCGCGCGGATGCGGATTCGATTTCGTGAACGGCGACTCCGGCGCTTGCGACGCTTCATCCGAGCCAAAGGAAATCCACGGCTTCCGCAATTCCTTCTTCACGTTCTCTTCCGACATCAAGTAATAGACGGTGCTTATGCGTGATTCGTCTTCCGCGATCAAATCCATGGCCGTGTCGATTGGATCTTTTCCGCGCATTTTCGCGACTTCAGCGAGCGTCTTGCCGGTCAGCGGCTTCAGCTTTTCTGACTTAAATCCCACCAGCAAAATTTTCTCCGGCGAACCGGCCGCGAGATAAAGGTTTTCCCATTTGTCGCTGTCGACCTGTCACTTCGGCTTTAATTTTCTCGCGCGTCGCCGGGTCGCGCAGCCGTTTGAACAACGCCGGATACCCGCCGTCTTCCGTCCACGGCGGCAGACAGGCGTCGAGCCCTGTGCCGGCGGCGGTGTAGGTGTCATGTTAGCGCGGACGTTCAGTCCTTCCTTTTGCGCGCGTTCGATTCGCGCGAGCAGTTCGTCTACTTTCGGCCAATTTTTTTGCCGGCGGCTTTGATGTGATAAAGCTCGGCCGGAATGTTCGCTTCGCGCGCGATCCGCAGCAGTTCGTCAAGCGCTTCGAACAGTTGATTTCCTTCGCTGCGCATATGCGAGATGTATTTGCCCTGATATTTTGCCGCGACCTTGCACAGCTCGATCAGCTCTTCGGTTTTCGCATAAAACGCCGGCGGATAAATCAGTGAAGTGCCGATCCCGAGCGCGCCCGCTTCCATTTCTTTCCGCACGAGTTCGCGCATTTCGTCGAGCTGCTCCGGCGTCGGCTGTTTATCTTCGAATCCGATTACGTATTCGCGAATCGTCGTCGCGCCGATGAAGGACGCCACGTTGCACGACACGCCGCGCTTTTCGAGATACTGCAGATATTCCGCCAGCGTGTTCCACGTGATGTCGTATTTGATGTCGGTCTGCTCGCGAATCATGTGCTCGCGCACGCGATCGTTCACCGGCCCCATCGATTCGCCTTCGCCCATGATCTCGGTCGTGACGCCCTGCCGGATTTCGCTTTGCGAGCGGCCATCCTGAATCAGCGACTCCGTTGACCACGAAAGCATGTTGATGAACCCCGGCGCGACAGCGAGCCCCTTCGCATCGATGACCGTGTTCGCTTTCGCCGATTTGAAATCGCCAACGCCTGCGATCCGATCACCCCGAATCGCGACATCGGCCTGTCGCGGCTCGGCGCCGGTGCCGTCGTAAACTGTCCCGTTGCGGATGATCACATCAAAATTTCCCTCGCGTGTCGATGGAGACGGCTGCTCTGCAAACATGGAGAACACAATCGTCAGGAACGCACCGAGCCAAAAGAAATTTCGTTTCATTGGGCGGCTGACGGTAGCGAACACCGCTATTGATGCAAAATGCTTTGGAGGGCGTCGATATGTCGCCGCAGTCCAAAAGGTTCCGCTGATTTCACCAGCCTCGGCGACCGATCAAGGCGTCTGATTCGAATCGCACATGAAGTCTGAACACCTCGTGTTCACAAGGGAACAACAGGCCAGACAGAGCCGCGTGAACGGCTCACTAATGGAAAAGGGAAATTCAACAAAGGGGGATATCTGATGAAAACGACAACGAAATCCAAGCGTCGCATTCCAGTATTGCTATCGATCCTTTGCGCAGGCCTCGTGGCAACTTTTCTGGGGGATGTGCAGAGAGTCCGTACGTGGCGTATGACACCGGTTATTATCCGACCGGCTATTATACGGACACGTTCGACTATGATTCATTACCCGTATTCCTACTACGGGCCATCCTACGATACTACGGTCGTGCGCTCAGGCGTCCGCTACAACGACGCCTATGGTCCGCGGCTACTACCACCAGGACCGTTTACGGCGACTGGTAATAATTTGCGACGCGCGGTTGGCTAACGCATCGGCGCAATCCGCATTTTGGCGGCTGCGTCGATGCGTTTAATTTTTAGCTTGCGTTTGCAAAAGGCGTCCCGTCAAATGAGCGCCCCAAACGCGTGACAGCTAAACGGAAAAAGAGTCGGCACGTTATAACGATCTTTTCGCTGGTCGGCGCCGTGGCTTTTGCACTTCTGCTTGGCGGCTGCGCCGATGTTTACTACGCCAATAATGGGATTCGCTCGCCCGAGGCGAAATATAATACTTACTACGCGCCGGATTATTATCCGTACTATCCATGGGACGCTTACTACGGCGGCGCGTACTACTACGGCGAGTAAGCCGCGGGTAAATCCATCCCTCGCCGCCGTCAGCCAAGGTGACAGCAGCGTTACCTTTGCGGGTAAACGCGGAGACTCAAACGGTTGTCTATTGTTGACATGAACATGGAAACTACTAACTCGATGCTCGTTCGCGCTCTCTCGTTTCTTCAGTGATCGATATGCTTACCGGACACAACCTGGATATTTATCCGAGCTGGTTGCCTTCGGGATGATTGTGTTCATAGCCGTCTGGCCAATCATTTTAGTCGCTCACGCGATGGCCGTGGCACCGAGATAACCAAACAAATCAGTGGTTATGCTTCACCAACTTCATACATACGCAGACCTGCGGAGACAGATTCACGACGACCTGCGGATCCAACATCCCGAGTGGGTCCAGCCAAATGGCGAGTCTCCCATGTGTGATTCTTACGAGGCGCGCCTGATGAAAACACTCGATGTCTTGAAACGGCAACGCCCGAGTATCTCTTACGACTGCGATCGCCTTAAGTAAGGCAACTCGTTCACTGTCTACTCGGCAGGAGGCGCGCTCGGTTCAGTTCCTGCTTGAGAAGGGGGCGGCAGCACTCCGTAGAAATACTCGCCGTCGTCGTCACGCTGCGGCGACTTCATAAACACTTTTGCAATGTCGCCGCTGGCAGGCCCACTCGGGGCCTTGAAAAGATATAATGTAACGCGCACATCATCGGCGCGACCCGCGGTCAGGAATTTTAGCGGGAATGCATACGTGAAAGCCTCGCCGCTACGCACCTGACGCTGGCTCTCGGGTCCATTGGTGGATTCAAAAATGGTTGTCGAGGAGCCTGACGAATCCGTTTGTTCGCCAGTCACGTTGCCAGCGAATCTGCCTGATTGATGGACGACCACACTCACGCGGATCTCCGTCGGATGACTCTCATCGGGAAAATACGACCACTCTTTTAGTTCAATCACGTTCATTAGAGGTCTGCGACTCTCCATCAACGCTCGGTATTCGTTGGACATGGCCAGACGGCGCACTTTGCCGTAAACGGCGACACCCGTGACGAGAAGGATCACGGAAAGAACCATCGAGCCCAAGTGAATCCGCAACGCTCCTGCCTTGGGAAATAACAGGACAGCAATGGAACTCAAGGTGACGTGAACAGCGACCAGCGTGATGTAACTCCAAAAGATAAGGCCCCGAAAATCCAACGTGATCCAGTTGCCGCCCCCACCGCCTCCGAGCAACGCCCGATCCAGGAAATAGACCGGAATCGCCAGCAACCCAAGAACCAGACAAATAATCAGATGTTTGCGCCAGACGGACTTCATCACCCTTCTCTCTATCAAATTTCCCGGATGAATACACCTGTCGTTATGAGCTCGACGAATGCGCGGTCGCTTGCGCTAAGTGAAGCGGTGGTTGAGCGTGCGGCTCCTTAGCTAAAATGAAGCTCAATCTAATCGCCCTTCTCGTCTTCATTGGTTGTGCCGGTCTCGCCGCTGGCCAAACCATCACCGACCCCGCTCACATCGAGGTTTACATCACGCCGTACTACAATTCCAAAGGCCCGGCTATCGACGTCGGCCCGTTTAGCAGTGGTTTGGCCGCGAAAAACGAAACCGAGTTTGTCGCGACGATCGCGAAAATGAAAAAGTCATGGGACACCCTCAATTTCGCAGAGACGTACGTCGCCGCGATTCGCCTCTATGATCTGGGTTTCAGAAAGGAGTCAATTTACTGGTTTTATTCGGCCCAGTATCGCGGGCGTCTTTTTGCGAGTCTGATCGATCGGGACAAGATGGGCAGCATGGGCGATCCCGGGTTCGAACTGTTCCAGGCGCAGAATGCCTTTCAACAGTTGGTGGGCCCGTACATCAACGGATATGCCTTTGGCGACATCGATCAGTTGGTCCCGATCATTGAGAGAGTTCAGAGAGAAGGAAAAGCCGTACCCGACCTAACAAAGATTTATCCCCGCGTGGCGTTCAAGCCGAAGTCGGAATGGGACGCCGGAAACAAGGCGACTGAATGAAGGCCTGACAAAGCTGCTCGTGACCCTCAAGAACGAAAAAGCAAGTATCAAGCAGCAAAGGATCGAACACGGGATGGAAGCCAAATTCTCGAAGCTGCCGAGCAAAGACCTGCCGAAAGGATCGGGGTTATAACTTCCGGACTAGTGACTTGGTTCGGTTTCCTTGAGCAGCGTCCACCAACTGATCTTTCCACAACGCTGGCGATGGTGTGGCTGCCGTGGCCACGCGTTTTGTCGCTCAGTCGGAATCACGATCGCGCGCCCGTGCGGAACGCGCTTGATCTCGCGCTCGAGAATGCCGAGCTCAGGCGGATTGATCAGGTCGTCGGCAGAGTTGATTGCGAGAAGTGGCGCGCTGATTTTTTCAAGATTCGGACCCGGATCGTAGTCATGTGAAGCTTCCAGCGCATAGAGCACGTCGTTTGCATCATCAGTCTTGACGATTTGCTCAACGAATTTGTCCAGGACTTCGTCTGTTTTCGCAAGCGAAGGCGCGTCCTTCTGACGCAGGACCGGATTGCTGCTCATGAACCAAAGCATCTCGGCAGCGGTGCGCAGGCTGGGTGGCTGCGTGTTTGTACTCGCCACCGTCCCATGACGGATCATTGCGGATGGCGTCGATGACCATGCGGCGCCACGCGCGGTTGCGTCCCGAAATCTGCGTCGGCAAACTCGCCAGCGGCATGAGCGCGTCCATGAAATCGGGATGCAGTTCGCCCCACAGCCACGTGTGCATTCCGCCCATCGACGTTCCCATCACCAATCGCGCGTGATTTACGCCAAGGCCTTCGGTGAGCAATCGGTAATCCGCCTCGACCATGTCGAGATAACCGTAGCGCGGGAATTTTGCGTGCATGCCGTCGCTCGGCTTGCTCGATTTGCCGTGGCCGATCCCGTCCGGCAACACGATGAAAAATTTTGTCGCGTCGAGCGGCTGATCTTTTCCAAACAGCTCGCCGGCAAATTCCGGGCGAATAAATTGCGCGCCGCTGCCGGTTGTCCCGTGCATGATCAGAACGGCATTGGTCGTTTTGCCCTGCGCATCTTTCTCCGGTTTTCCGAGCGTCCGATAATGGATGCGCAACTCCGGCAATGTTTCGCCAGATTGAAATTTGAAATCGCGAATCGTGAAATCGCCTTCGGTCGGCGTGGGATAATCTGCGGCGGACGCGATACTCGCAACCAAGACCGATAAGAGAATTACGAAGATTCGGATTATTGGATTCATGTTAATGATTGCGCTGTCGTTCGGCTTGGATTCGTTTGAGCAATTCGGTGTGCGTTCGTTCAAGCTCGTTCGCAAATTTCACTGTTCGCGTCCAGAGCTTCGGGATAAATCTCGAACCGTTTTCGCAATTTCTTGGTGGCCGGATCGTAAAAGAACGAAATGTCCTGGTCCAGATTCGGCACGATCAGTTCGTCGCTTAATTTTTGGTACCACGCCATGCGGCTCAATCCCCAGCGGATAACTGATTCATCGTTGCGCACCGCCATGAGCGTCTGCACGTCAAGCAGTTGGACGCCTCCGGATTGCAGCATCGTAGCCCAGTCGATTGGGCTGTAATCGGTGGTGAAAACAAACGGCTGCAGCGGCGGCATTTCACCGGCGTCGAGCGCACGCCGAAACTCCGCGGCTTTCTGTTCCTGTTTCGCGCGGTTAATTTTTCCGCTTTCGATGCCTTCGCGCAATTGCTTGCTCGAGCGAAGCCAGAATCTGGTCGCGCCGTCCTGCATCCTGCCGGTGCTGCTGATAGTTGTTCAGCCAGAAGGCTCGCGTAGACGCCGACGAACACAAGGAGCAGTTCGGCTGTCCAGCGCCCAACACGTGAGAGAAGCGAACGCTTTTGGTTTATTACGACCATGAGTACTCACGGCGGCCTCGAGACCGCCGCTCCTTGCTTATTCATTGCACAACAGAGTACCATTTCTAAATTAGCCTCGCCAGGAACACTCAATGGAAAAATCAGAGTCAGTTGAAAACTTGATCCAATTCGTTGTCGATTCCGTCCAAGACGGCGCCCGCAGATGATGCGCCGTTCCATCACTTGCAATTTGATCGCATTTTCCCGATGATTTTTACGCGCAGATGCTCGAAGCGATGCCGGTGGCCGAGGATTACCGGGCGATGTCCGGCAAAAGCAAGATGGGCAGCAGCAGGGCCGATGGAAAACCCACCCGCGCGAAGATCGATCTTTTCCCCGGAATACGTTCGCCATTTACCGCCGAAAAAACGCGCAGTCTGGGATGCGACCGGTCGCGTGCTGCGTTCCAGGGAGTTGCAATCTGCTTTCGTCCAACGGTTGGCGCCGGGGCTGAAAGGCCGGTTCGGAGAAAACTTCGCAAAGGTGAACATGTATCCGGTACCGATCCTGACGCGCGACATTCCCGGATACCGTATCTTCAAGCATACCGACAGTCTTTGGAAAGGGATCACCGTCCAATTTTATCTACCGGCGGACAATTCCACGCCGCACATCGGCACGATCTTCCACGAGGTGTTGCCTAATGGACGCAAACCGAAGAAGGCACAGATGCCGTTTTCGCCGAATACAGGTTACGCGTTCGCCGTAGCCGACAACACCTGGCATTCGGCCGACCCGGTCGGGCCGGAGGTGAAAACGCGCGACAGCATTCTCCTCACCTATTTCGTCGATGCCGGGCCGTGGCGATTTGTTCGCAATCGCGGGCGTCGGCTGGCGAATTTTGTGCTCAACGAGGCGCGCAATTTAAAGCGCAATTGAATGAAATTGTAGCCGCTGTGGCCATCTGGCCCTGGTCGGAGCCGTCATGTGACCGGTCGAAACGACGTCACAGCGGGACGGACTCGTCCTACGGCGTACCGGTGGCTACAGTTAACGAGGCAATGGCCTTTCCATGTTCGCCAGCGCATACGCGACCACCGCCACCACAGCAGAATTTTCCGCCAATTCTTTCGGCACAATTTTTGTCCAGGGTGTCGGCTGCCGTGTGGTGATAGTTGAAGTAGAAACGGCTGTCTTGAATCGGACTAAAAGCCGGCACGCCGGCTTTCTCGAGCGGCTCGATGTCGGCTCCGCAGTGTTCAACTAAATCGAGTATGCCCGCGCCTGATTCCTGCAAGATGTTCGCGACGGGCGTGAACATCTTTTTCACTTCCGGGTTTGCCTTGATGTTGACGCCAATCGGATGCCCGGCGCCTCCGTCTGTTTCCATCGCTGCGAAATGATTTGATATCTCTTTCTCGTGATCCTTTGCATACTGCTTTGATCCGGCCTCACCATTCTCTTCATTCATCCACGCGATCACGCGAATCGTGCGCTTCGGTTTGAGACGAAGTTTTTGGATCAGATTCGCCGCCTCCATCGAGACTGCGACGCCTGCGCCATCATCGATCGCGCCTGTGCCCAGGTCCCATGAATCCAAATGACCGGAAACGATGACGACCTGTTCAGGGTGCTCGCTGCCTTTGATATCGGCGATCACGTTCGCGCTTTCGACGTCAGGCAGAGTTTGCGGCGTGAGAACCAATTTCATTTTCACCGGTCCTTGTCGGCACCAGATCAGCAATTAAATCTGCATCTTCGGCGGTCACCGCGCCCGCCGGAATTTTCGGCGCATCTTTTGCGTAATCTGTCATTCCAGTGTGTGGAAGCCGATAGTCGGCGCCGCCCACTGAGCGAATCAAACACGCAACAGCGCCCTGTCTCGCGGCTGCGCTCGGCCCGTCACTGCGATAAACAACCGCTTCGCCATAAGCTTGGAAGCTACGACCTTCCGCGGCCATTTGTTTGTCGAACGGGTAATTGAACAGCACGATTTTGCCCGCGACTTTTCACGAGGCATCGATTTCAATTCATCAAAATTTTTGACCACAAGGACCTCGGCTTCGATCCCGTTTTTCGGTGTGGCCACACTGCCTCCCAGCGCGCACAGCACAATCTTCTGCGTGGTGTTCGGTGCCTGTCCGGGAAATTGAACGAGCGCCGCTGTCTCTTCGCCGCGCACCCAATGGGGCACCATGACTTTCTCGAGCTGCACGTTGCAGCCGAGTGCTTTCAATTCGGCGGCGACGTACTCGACTGCTTTTGCCGCCTGTGCCGATCCGCTTAAACGCGGCCCGATGTTGTTGGCCAGATGCGCGACCTGCCGGTAAGCATAATCGCTTTCCAGAGCTGCCTTCTGCAATTGTTTCAGTTCCGACAGTGTCTGCGGCGAAAACACAGGCGGAGTCGGCGATGGCGATCCGTTCGGACTTGATGCGACCGCCGGTGTTTGTTGCGCAACCACTCGCTGAGCACAGAGAAACAAGGCGAGTGAGAGAAGCGCCACCCGGCGAAATTGATTCTCAGGCATCTCGAATCCCGCTACAGCATCTTGGTCGGGTTCGCCAGCGCTCGAATAAGCGAAGCCGCTACTATTTCTCTTTCTTAAACTCGATCTCCTCGCCGAAGAGCTCAGGATTGCTGGCGTTTTTTGTCAGGAGCGCAACTACGGTGGCTGAGTCCTTGGTTTCCTTTGGGACAACCTTGTCGTTGACGCTCCGCAATCTCAAGTTCTTGCCATCGTCCGACAATTTCCAAATGACGTAAGCATACTTGCGATCGCTCGAGTTGAGGTCCTGGACAGTCGCGAAAGGTGTTTCCGCGACGTCGGAGTGGTAAGCGCGAAAAGATCGCCGTCGTAGTAAACGATGTAGATGCTGTCGTCGAGGCTCCGCAGTTTCAGCTTTTCCTTGCCATCAGCCGACGTCCAATCGCCAAGCAGTCGTTCCTGCACGTTTCGGGTCGGAGCCGATGTGATTGGGACGTCATATTGGCAAGCGGTGAAAGCCAGAGAGCAAAGACCAATCGCTACGCCGACTACTCGTAGCCAAGCTAAGTTCGATGAACTCACGGAGTCTTGCTCGCCTCTGGGAATCGGCCTTCGTCGAAATCGATGAGGTCTGGAATGCACTGAATGTCGTTGCGATCGGCGATTCCCATCTCCTTTTTTCGTTGTTCGAGCCGCGGCGTGATCGAATCGCGCCATCCGAGCTTCGATGCGAATCCGTTCCAGACAAAGAGATCGCCATCGTTCAAGCGGCGGCCCTTTTCGAAACACCATTCCAGAATTTCTTCGTCCGTCCCGCCCTGCTTCACACGCTCAATCAGATCGCGATGGTGCACGCGCAGAAAATTGCAGCACGCACCGTCCGCCGCTTTCAGCGCGCCGAAGTTTTCTTGATAATCTTCGTGGAGCTCGCCGCGCAGATGCAGCCGGATCTTGTCCAGCATGCGCGGGAAATACATCATGCCTTTGCGTCATTTCTTTGGGACTCTTTGGATAGGTAGCCATAGGCAAATGAATCGCATCATCCGTGGCGGCGCAATATTGACCAGACTACTTGCAGAGAACCACTCGGGAAAAGCTCAAGTCATCCAGACGCGCTGAACGAACCAAAAACTGCCGAGTAGCACAACGGCTGCTGAACACGCCGGCGCCCACCGCGCGATAAACATCGGGTTCTCCCGGAGTTTCCAAATGATCGGCAGCGCCACGGCAGCGACCATGATCTGACCGAGCTCGACGCCGAGATTGAAAGAGAATAGCGGCAGCAGGATGCCGCCGGTGCCCGAGCCGATGCCGGCCTCACGCAAAGCCGAAGCAAAGCCAAAGCCATGTATCAAACCGAAGCCGAAGGCCACCATTCGCCGCGCTGTTGGAATGTCGCCGCGCAAAAGGTTCTCGATGCCAACAAAAACGATGGAAGCGGCGATCAGTGGTTCCACAATTCGACTTGGAATTTGCACCAGGTGCAGTGTTGCCACTGCCAGTGTGATCGAGTGCGCGATCGTAAATGAAGTGATGATGCCTAACGAGGAGAAAAAGCCACGCGCCACGAGCAGCAGCCCAAAGAGAAAAAGCAAATGATCGTAGCCGGTCAAAATATGTTTCACACCCAGACAAAGGAAATTCGCAAATGAACTAACGGCTTCGAACGCGACAATACCTGCATCGGTGTGGGGCATTTGCACGGTCGCGCGATCTGCGGCCGCGCTCAGCAACCGCTCGAAGACGCGTTTCGCCGGTTGAATTTTGTATCTGGAGATATTGACGATGCCCAAGCGGCAGGGACGCGATGATTTTGGATTGAATCTCCAGACTCGAAAAGCCGACAGCGTCGAAATTCAGAAGAACTTCTACGTTGTTATTCTCATCGAGACGGCTGTGAACAGATTGAGCTTTGGCGACTTTGCCATCCGCTGCGATGACAACTTGCCTCGCTACAGCCGTCTCGAGTTGCGATCGTGTCTGTGCGAACTCGGCTTGCGTCACAATCCCGTCGTGATCCTCGTCGAGTTCTGCAACTTGCGCGGCGTCCTTGACCGCCAGCGTCAATGTTGCCTCCAGACTGTTCGTGCGCTGTCGTATCGTTAGGCTGCTTAGCCCGGGATCGTGAGCCGCCGCGTCTTGAAGCGACAACAGCGAAAACAAAATCACAAGGATCGCGCCTCGAACAACGCGCGACCCGGCCAGGCGCGACGACGCTGCCTGGCCGGGATTCCGAAAGTCCATAAGAGAATGACGGACCGCGACGCGTTAGGGCGTTATGGATGGGAGTGATTGCGGCCGTTCTGCGGCGTGGATTCGTACGGGAAGACCTTGTTGTAGGCCACGTCGTTGAAATCCAAATTGTCGCCTGCTGGACCGCGAATGATTGGTGGGTTCACGCGAAGATTGCTGATTAACGCAGTCACCGCGATGTCCACTACGTCGTCGCCAAAACGGCGACCATTCGGCCAGCCCCGGGAATAACGCCATTGCCAAAGCCTGGTTGAATTTGGCTGATCAGAGTGTCGCCGCCGAAAATGCCTAGCCGGGAAAATCCAGGGTCATCCGGGTTGGGACCCTGTTGAGTCCCATTGCCGGCCAGGCGGCAGGGATCTGTGGACAAATCAACTTTGATCAAATCAGGAATAAAGATTCCCGCGATGTCAGTCCGGCCTGTCTCGACGTCGGGCAACTGGCCATTAAAAATAATGACGTTAATCAGATGCGCGAGTTCGGGAGTCATCGCGTATTCGCGGAACAACTCGTTGTCAGACTCGGGACTGGTACGGCTGTAGCGATCCTTGTCGGCGATAGCAACCAGGCCCTCGTTGAAGAGCGGGTTGCCTTGCCGGGCGACCTGCACCCAGGGGCCGTGCAGCTGCGGGCCACCGTTTCTTCCCGAACGATTGGTTTCATCGCGCAGTATTGTTATCTGACGGCGGCTGGTGGTTGCGTAAACGCCGACCATTTGCTGGTCACCGCCCAATTCGCTTACCGGGATGACGAGTGCCATGACGTGAATGTTGAACCCGCCCTGTGAATCCTTGCCCGGCGAACGAAGCTGCAACAGATCGAAGATGGCATTGATGTCACCATAGAAACCATCGTCACGTTGACCTGCGAATGAGAAGTAACCGCCGCCCAGGTTCTTGATCGTTTGTGTTGTATAACGATCGAGCTCGCCTTCCGTCGCGACGCCGTCCTTCGCGGGGTTGTTGCCGTCGTTGCCTTGATTATAAAACGGAGTAGCAATGCCCTGATTGTTGGGCGGAACCGTACCCGTTCCAAGCAGCGTGCGACGGTTGCTGTTGGCGATGGTCCACTTTCGTGACGGTGTAGGTTTGCACGAGGTTCTGATTGGCATCGCCGACGTCGTTAATGACACCAAGGTACGACTGCAGGATCGTGTTCTGGTTTCTGAACGTCGTATTGAATTTGAACTCGTAGCTCAACGTGGCTCTGCCCGCAGCTACGTCGTTTCCGGTCGCAACGTGGATTTGGTAGAGCACATTGTCATCGAAGTTGTAGCTGTTTGGGCCGATGCCAGGTTCCTCGTGGGGATACGCCCAGCGCGGTGACAAGACTCTTCGTTCCGTTCTCATTTTGCACGAACGCGTAAACGTCCGTGGTGTTGGCTGCCGGATCGCGAGTGATCAGCGGCGCATCCATGTGACTGGAGGCTTGCGCCGCTCCGATTAACTGTGCCGCGATCAGTGCCATGACACCGCGCGACATGAAGGTATGTTATTTTTTTCATCTGTTTTTAGGTTTTGTTTTGGGTTGGGTTTTCCGCGCGGTATTTGGCCCGAGCGAAAAAGTTTTTGTGGGTTCGAGGCAGCGGACGCCTTCTTTTCAGCGCTACGCGCCGCCACGTTTTGAAGTTCATTGCGCTCAGACGGCAAAAGCAGATGCGATAGTTCACTCGCTTTGCGCAACCAGCGCTCCGCATCGGCTGACTGACCGGCTTGTGAAGCGATGACGCCGGCATGGAACAACAGGCGCGCGTCCTGGGTGCCTTCCGCCAATGCCCGCTGCATCTCGCTGTGCGCTTCAGTCAACTTGCCTGCCGCGGCCAGCGACCAGGCCAACGCGTCGTGAGTGAAGACATCACTGCGCGAATCAAGTTCTGCTCGTGCAAGTCGAAGCGCCGTCTCAGGAGACTCGTGTCGCGTCGCGAGATAGAGCGCTAGCGTCCGCGGATCGCTGCTCGCGCCGCGTTGGCAAAGTTGTGCTTCGACCTCAGACGCTTCGTTCTCCTTGCCAGCTACGCGCAGCGCCTCGGCTAGCGTCCACTGATATTCCGGAAGCGGATTTAGCTTCACGGCGTTTTGCAAAGCGTCCACGGCTTCGCCGAACCGGCTTTGACCAAGCAGGATCCTGCCCTGCAACAATAGCGTTGGGGGATAATTGTTTTGTAGCGAGAGTGCCAGCGCGCACCGTTGTTCTGCTTCGTTAACACTGGCCGGCTTGAAACTCGTAGAACGCCAATCGCGTGTTCACCCATGCAGCGGATTCGGCATCGCTCGGGGTGGCAGCGCTCACGGCCAGTTGCATCGCCTCGATCGCTCCCTCGAGATCGCCTTTGAGCCAGCGCATGTGCGCCGCGCGGGCATATGCGCGAAGATCAGGCTTCAAATTCATCATCCGCTGATAGGCCTCGACCGCGTCGCCCAGCTTTCCCTGCTCCATCAACGCATCCCCGAGAAGACCGTAATCAAAGCTGAGTCCCCGCTGCTGGACGAGACGCCGCGCCAGCGTTTCGGATTCTTTAAAGCGATGCAGATTCTGCAACACGTGCGCACGCAACAGCATCGCTTCCTGGCTTTGCGGATTGCGCTTTTCGATGCACCGCGCGCACTGCTCGGCCAGTTTGTAAAACCCGGGTCGAAACTTTCGCGCGCCTTCGCGACAAACGCCCAGCCCAGCTGGTCGAGGCCAGAGTTCAACATTTCCGTCCATCGCGAATCTGCTGCTGGAGCCGGGAAATTTCTTTGTCGGTGCGACTCTCGCCCGTCTGCGGCGTTAGCACTAAGCCCAGCGAATTATCGAAAGTTGCTGCAGCTGCTGGCGCCTTGTTCGGTTCGTTCTTGCTCTTTTGTGAAAGGAAAATGACGAGCAGACAAGCAGTGGCGCAGGAACAGCGCTAAGACAGAAATCCAAATTTTTCCGCAGCGTTTCCTGGCAGCTCCGCCGACACGTTGTTTGCAAGTTTCCATTTTTTGCGTTCGGCGAGCATTACGCCGCAACGCAGCGACTGGATGCAGTCACGACGAAAAATTTTCGATAGCGGCAGAAATTGTTCGACTCGCTCCAGGCTTGGCCGCGCTATCGGCTGTTCGAATCAAAATTCGACCGTAACAGTGACTTCGAAACTCCAGTCGCTGTCTTCATTCTCCAGGTCGAGCGATACGCTGTAACGAGTGGACTGGCCACTGTCGGAGGGATCGAACAACCCGAGTCGATCAATAATGCGTTCGTCGATGGCGTGTTCGGCCATCTGATCGTTGCCGTAATCGAGATTGAAACCGGCCTCTGCCGCCGTGAACGTCCGCGAGGACAATGAGCCTTTTTCCTCCGCAACGACTAATCCGGCGGCGAGCATGCCCAGTAAGAAAATAAAGATGCTTAGTTTCAAATGACCGGTAATACGCCGCGGTCATTCGTCTGGATGCTTCCTCCCGACGCTCGCTAGCGACAGGATCAGTCGTTAGGCAAGAAGATTACGAACTATGTCAGGTAGATACCGACGAGCAAAATCGGTCCCTCTTTTTTGGGGACACCACCTTCGCGTTCCAAGCTGATCGCAAAGGCCTTTACATGTTCCGCCTTCTCAACCGGCTTGAAGCGAATTTGCGCAACACCGTTCTTATCTACCCGCACAACACCTGCGCTAATTGGATCCTTGTGCTCGGCATCGACCGCCCACAACTGATAATCCTTCCCCGGCTGCGGCGCAGGAAGATTGCTGATGCGAATCACGCCGCTTTGACGGCCGGGTTGCCACGCGACCGTCGCTTTCGCATCCGCTGGAGCAGGCGCAGACGGCGCCAGCGTGTAAAACGTCGTCTGCATCAACGGATCGGCTGCGCGTATATCGGCAAGTTGGCGCTCCAGCCGCACGCGATCGAGAGCAAGCAGGCCGCAAAACACCGCCAACGCCGCGGCTATTGCCCATGGCACCCAGCCAAACGAAGCGCGTCGCGTCGGCATTGGAACGACCCGTTTAGTTTCCATCGCTATCTCACCCATGATGCGCTGCTTTAACGATGCAGGCGGCAGCAGCGATGGAGCGGTTAGGGCGAGATCGCCGGCCGCCTCGCGCAGCTCGCGGACGAGATCGCGCAATTCAGCGTTCGCTCTCAACTCCGATTCGAACGCGGCGTCCTCATCCGCGTCGAGCAACCCGAGCGCGTAGAGTGCTGCCTGATCCTGTTGTTCCTCCGAAATCATAAGTTGTTAAGTCGTTGCTCTCAATTTAAGCAGTCCCCGACGGATTCGGGCTTTTACCGTGCCCAGCGGTTGCCCAAGCCGCGCCGCAATTTCGTGATGGCTGAGATGCTCAAAAAAGCCAATTCGATCGCCTCGCGTTGTTCAGAAGGCAAATTATTCAATACATATCGCACACGCACTGCCTCATCATTCTTCTCAACGGTATCCGCAGCGCTCTCGACGGTGGATGCATCGGCCGCGCCGGTGAGTGTCATCTTCAGTAGAGGCGACCACGACTCGCGAACGCCGGCCGCGCGCCCGCAATCGATCGATGACTCGGCTTCGAGTCAGCAGCACGGTCCAACTGAAGACGCTGCTCTGTTCTGGATCGTAAGTTGCGGCACGCGACCATATTTGGAGGAAGACATCCTGCAGAGCGTCCTGCGCCTCTGCAGGGTCTCCGAGCATTTTCATCGCCAAAGAATAGAGCGGACCGCTCAGCCGATCGTAAAGGGCGCTGAAGGCGCTTTGATCGCGGCGGCCAATCCGCGCGATCATTTCCTGATCCAGCATCTGCTGCGCTGTAGATGTTTCCGCCATGCTCAGCTCAGTTCCGCTTAATTTATCCCACGGGCACCGGCAACCGATAAGTGTATCCAGTGATCCGACGAATCGTCGAGTCTGGATGCAGCGATTTTGCGGCGCGATCCATCATGGCTCGTTTCACGAATCGAATCGGCGCGACCGATGGATACTTCTCTAGTCCGCAGCGCTGTCCATCAGCGCGAGGATCCGTGTCTTTTTCCCAGAGTAATCGAGCGAATGAAACCGCCGGATTTCATCGAGACGACGAACGGCATTGAGGGTGTCGAGAAAACGTGTGTAGCTGGCCGCAAGCTTGACTCGTCTCGAGGTAACGGCCACGCAGGTTCGCATCGCGAAATGCCTCGGGACATTGCCGCGCGAAAAGGTGAAAACGCAACCAGCGGCGGTCGGTCGCCGAGACGCGTTGCGTTTTTCGGAAAAAGGCGACAAACAGTAGAAGAACCAGATAAGTGTCCACCTGCGCCTGAAGCTCAAGGTTGCGCGCAAAATCTTCCGACGCGATCTCGCGCACTCCGCGTTTGAACTGGAGCGCGGCGTGCAACGCATGATTCAGTTCTTCAACAAACGTGATCAGCGATCGGATGTTCCGGTCCCCCAACCCCGCACGCGGATCGTGTTGTTCGAGTTGTTCAATCAGCCAGCGGGAATAATAAATGCCGACGTAAAGTTGGTCGCCGGCTCGCCGCAAAAACGTGCGCGCGAGTTCGCTCAGTTCCCGCGCCGATGTCCCTGCGAGCATCGACAACTGCGCGCAGCGCGTCCGATCAATCAGACAATCTTCCAGATTGATTCCGACCTGCGCGTACGTGCGTTCAAATAATCGCTGGATTTGGCTGAAGAGTGTCTCGTTCACAAAGAAAGCGAGGGACGCGCGTCTTCGTCCAGATTGAGCAACTGATCGGAAAGCTGATTCAGCGCGAGCCGGACCTCGCGAAATCGATCCGCCAATCCTTCGAACACGTCATCCAGTTCGCAGCGGCGAGCCACCACATGCGAGGAAACAAGTTGATAGTTCGTCCGGCCGACCTGCTCGTAAAACTCGATGTCTGGTCCGCCACGCAGACTGCGCCGTTGCGTGTTCTCGTGAAAAATTCCGCTGATGAACAGCGAGTAATTGCCAATGTGCGCCCGAAGCAAAAACGCCTGCTCCGGAGTGGCGCGACTCAGCGCGATCAGGATATCGGAAATGTATTGTTCGGCCAGATGATGTGTCTCGTCGGAAATCTGCATCCGGCTCGCGTGCGAAAATGTTTCCAGCAACGACGCAACGTAATCGCAAAGCTTTCGGTCCCCGATTCCGCCCTGTTGCAGGACGTGGCGAGCGAGCACGTAAAAGTAAAACTGAGACGAGATGTGCAGTTGGCCGCAGTGATTCAGAATAGCGTCGACCAACCGCGGATGATCCAGAATGGAATCGCGCGTTTCGACATCGCTCAACAGATCGACAAGAGAAACCTGGTCGGTTTGCGAACGCGCCAGCGTGCGCACGATGAAGTCGAAATCGGCTGCGGTAAACCGCGCCCGACAATTCGCTCTGACCATCGGGACTTCATAATGCGTGATCCCCGCCCCTGTGGCAAGTAAGATTGTTAGCGCTGCGTGTATTGTCGGAACAAGGCATCTTGTCTCTGCACCGCGCGGACTTCTAAGCCTGCCTGCCCACGAGCGCGATCTTGCGAAATCGCCAAGCGTTTGCTTTTAGCCGGGCCTCCTCCTCAACGTGCGCAAGATCAGGGTCGAGCCTGACAATAAGCGGTGAGTGTAATGCACCAAGATGGCTTTAATACGTCAAATAAATCTATTTCAAATTCTTAATTACAAAGTGACTATGACAATTGAAAAATGGGTGAAGGAAGAAAAGATGCGCTTAGGACGCTTTGAGATTTACTGTGTTAATGCACAGAAAAAGAAGCAAAGTCGTTTCCACTTAAGATGCCGCGAAGCTGTTGGAGTGGACAGTATCGCACCTGGGATGATTCATTAGATGCTTTATCTATCCGCTAATGCCATCCGCAACATGCAAATGTGGGAGAGAAATCAATAGTGCAGTATCAAAATACTGGCACACCAAAGCCATTGGCAAAACCTACGGAATGCCACGCAGCGTGGGAAAACCCAACACTGCTTGTGGAGTCGCCGCGGGTAAGTGCCGATTGGTAGAGGGACTTCACGGCTCGTTATAATTCATTAGTCGAAATTCCGGGTATCGCCATATGTCTCGCCGAGCGGAGAAACATGGTATTGCGGTGCTTCCAGGATGGCTTCCTTGCTCACGTTCACAAATACCTTGGATTCCTCGTAACTGATCCGGTCGATATGCTTCGGTGAAATCACGATCTCCTTGTGGGAATACCAATGGCCGGTCTCCACAACCAGGTGACAAATCGCCCAACTCTTGTCGTCCATGATAAAATCAATGACGTGGCCGATCGCTCCTTCGCTGGTTTGGATGGGGTAGCCGCTAAGAGCCTGTGTGCTTTGCAGATGAAGATCGTCGCTTGCCTGCTTACTCGGCATAAGATGCGGCGGCGGCGGAGCCTCGGGAAAACCGCCCACGCCCCACGTTTCGACTCCGTCCCAGTATGCTTGATATTGTAGCGAGACTGGCTTGTGCGACTCAATCGCGGGACTGTTTTCAATCTGTTGCCGAGTCAGATTCACGAGCAGGCAGTCGCCGTCTTGATGCAGGTTTCCGAAAGCATGGGGAGAAATCAGCACCAAGCGGCCCGATAGCCATGAACCTGTGTCCGCGACAACATAGCGGATAGCCCATTGCTGATCATTAAAATAGAAGTCCTTCACATGGCCGATGTCGCCGTCAGAGGCGCCGAGCTTTTTTCCGTAAAGCTGCCTAAGGCTTCGCAACATAACTTTAGCCTTTCTGAAGACGGGTTTGATCTATCCAGACCATGCGACCAGATACTTGAATTCGCAAGCGCGGGCTGCCGAATGAACCGCTTTCCGCTGCCGCGACGGCCATACTAAAGGTATTATGCGCTACCAAGAAGATATTGGCCGACAGCCCCATTGCTTAAATTTCACGGCAACAAACCTGACTCCTATCTATGCTTTTACAAAAACACTACACATGAGTCAGCCGGTGGCAGAATGCAAAGCCCGTCTTGCCAGCATCCAATCGTATCGTCGGCAGTTCCTTATGGTGACAAGGGCAACGGTGACTTCATCTAAGACGGTTGATTTCAGCTTTCGCGGTCCGCTCGGTTTTGAGGCTCACACGGTCCTTCTGTCGGTCGAGAGCGACTCGCCCGATCAGTACGCGTTTGAGTCCGTGGGCGGGAATATTAACCTGATGGGAATCGTTGACTTCGCTGAGATCCGGCCAAACTGCACGGAGGTCACGCTTGCAGTTCACTACGAGATCAGGAACAAGTTGTTTGCCTGGCTCGACCGGCGCTTGCGTTTTGTCGATACGTTTGTGACTGCCGAACTGCGCAGCATCCGCGCGCACTTCGAAGGAATCGCCGCAAGCTATCTTGAGCGTGCGCCGGTTTTGCCAATGTTCCAAACGGCTGCAGCTTGAACGAAGTAGTTTAATTCGGAGAGCCACGAAGTCGGTCCCACGTTTCAGCTTTTATTGCTGGACAACCCGCACGGTCATGAAGAGCGGATTTCGGCTCGCCCAGGAGAGTGCCTCTCGCTTCGTTTCAAAAAACCGATCAATCACTACTGCGTTTCGCTCGTAAATGGTGCGGCCCGAAATTCGCGCCGCTTTGCGATTTCTCACCGCGGGGCCGCTGTCAACTGCCGCCGAAGTAGTGCCATCGGGAAAAATCACGCTGCTGCCATAAGCAATGTGCCGTGTATCGACCGAGCAATCTCCGGTTTGTAGTCGCCGGCCGGTCGATTGATTATGGTTGGAACCAGCATCGCCGCTGGCCCAGTAAACCGTAACACGCGCCAGCAATGACTGCTCGCCCGCGAAGGTGGCGGGCACTACCAGCAGAGCAAGTGCAATGGTTGCGATGAGCCGTTTCATAATCATCTCCAATCTTTCCGCGTGCAGGAAGTCGAAAACCGGAGCCTCTTACCAGAGGTTCTAGGGTCTTCTCCGTCGTTTATCCTGTGCGATCGCTTCAAGATTTGTTGTTCCCACCAGCAATTTTTCGCGCGTTACTACAGGAAGTTCGGCGACCTTTGCGTCGCACATAATTTGCTCAGCCTCCGCAACCGTCTGATCTTCGAAGCAATAGTCAATGTTTGTTTCCACTTGTGCTTCTACCGGTTCTGTCTTTGGGTCGTGCCCCAAACCACCCACCTTTCGGTTCATTTCGTTGCTCGACACAGTACTAATAATTCCCCGCGTTGATTGGTTACTAGCGCCGAATCGATTCCCCGAGCCTGCATTTCGTCTAAAGCCGTCTGTACAGAAACCTCGCCCAGAACGGTCTTCGCGGGCTCGATAATGTCCTTGACTGGGCGGGCGTCGAGATTCGCGTCTCCAGCTGGGTTAGGTTTTGTTATTGATGTATTCATATTTTACCTTTCTGGAGTTAGTTAAAGCCATCTCGGTGCATCGCGCTCACCGCTTATTGCCAGAGGCGACCCTAATCTTGTGTGACGTGGTGACCGTCAGTGGTTTCGACCGGCTTCTGAGCGGCAACGCTACCAACTACAGGCGAAAAACACTCTCGCCTCGCCCGCTGCTCCCCGACTCTGAGATTCGCGCGGCAAGAAACGGTCAATCTTGTGCAAAATACGCCCCGAGCGCATTCACCGATGAGGTAAATTGCATTATTGATAATGAAAAACAAAAGGCTGTACGCTGTTGTTGGCGTTCGCAGCGCTCGCGCTTGCGTCACCATGCCAAGCGCAGCAAACCAGTAGACAGCAGAATTCTACACCGCAACAGGCGTTGGATAAGAGGCAAGACGCTTTTCAAGCAGACAAGGCAAAAGGAGTGCATGCTAGCTACCAGTGGGAGCTCAGTGGTCCGAACGGAGGCGAATGGTGGCTGAGTGTAAATGATGGAACTTACAAAATGGGTAGGGGAAAGATTGACAATCCAAATGTCACGTTTGCAGCGAGCGATGAAGACTGGGTTTCTATGTCAAATAAAACCCTTAAAGTCCCGTGGGCATACTTGACTGGCCGCTTAAAGATTCAAGGCAGCCATAGTTTGGTAAAAAAATTAGACGAGATTTTTCACTTAAGAATTTGTTTTCTGGAGAAGGACCGGTTGACTTCGCGAAAGAAATTCGCGTGCCGTCCCCGAGCGCATGAAAAGACGAAGGTCGTCGCGCGAAAGGGTCGCCGAATCGGGCCTTTCAGCCCGGTCGCCCGAAAAGTTCGCTGTTTTTTAGCTGTTTCTCAAACTTCCGCTTCCGCGTCCCCCGAAAATAATCGCCAGCCCGAGCAGGATGACTGCGACCGGCACAAGCGGCGCGCTGGTGATGTAAGTGATCAGGACGAAGATGATCGCGATGACGGCGAGGATTGTTGCGATGTTGTAGTTCATAGTTTTTCTATCGTGGGTTTGCCGACGCTACGGTGTGAGCCAACGCCGTGCAGATTGTGCGGTGGGGCTCAGGTCGCGTAGAGTACCACGACTCGAATCCGTTAGTCGAGAAACAAAGACCTTGGGTAGTGTCCTAGTTTGAGAGAAACTAATCAATCGCGAGCTTTGGACGCGATAGCGATGATAACGGCTGCATGTGGCGAATCGACGGGAGGAATCCCGAGTGCAACGGTTGTTTTTCTCTTCTTCCCCTTCGCGATAATTCCATGCGAAGGCTCGTTTGGCTCTGGGGTGGTTAATTAAATCGAATACCTCAACGATTCCATCCCACACGATCTTGCCTCTAAATATTTCGGTCACGGGAACAGATTTGACGTGCCGTGAATCGCCAGCCGTTCGTCTCACGAATCGCGGTTTCGATCTTTGTGATGAGCTCGCTCACGCCTCAACCATCTCAACGAGATCGCGAACTGTCAGAATGCGCTTCTAGCCAGCTTCGCCTGCAAAAACTTCAGGACCGCCACTTCGCTGGCGCGGAGATCGACTGCCTCGCTCTCGAGCGCTTCGTCGGTTTTGCGTTTCAAACCTTCGATGATATCTCCGTCGAGATAACTTTCGAGCACAACAGGATCAATGTAACACTTTTGACAAATTGCCGGCGTGTTCCCAAGTATTTTTGCGACCGCGCCGATTGCATTTTTGATGTTCGCTTTGGCTTGTTTCTTTGTTTCAAACGCACCCGCGGCATTCAGGGCAATCGCGGCCAGAACCGTTCCCGCCCAAGTCCGAATATCTTTGGCCGTGAAATCTTCTCCCGTGATCTCGCGGAGGTAATCATTCACGTCCTGCGAAGTAATGTCCCGCGCTTCGCCGTCATCATCCAGATATTGAAACAGATTCTGTCCCGGCAAATCTTGCACTTTGGCAACGATTTTTGCGATCCGTCGATCTTGTATGTCGACGTCATGTTTGATTCCGCTTTTTCCTTGAAAACGAAAACGCAATTTCGAACCGGTTACATCCACATGCCGGCCCTTCATCGTCGTCAGGCCAAACGATTTGTTGTCGCGCGCGTACTCTTCATTGCCGACGCGAATAAATGTTCGTTGCAACAACTGGACAACGGTGGCGAGCACTTTGTTTTGTTGCAGGCCGGGCAAAGCAAGATCTGCTTCCACGCGTTTGCGAATCTTGGGCAAGGCCTCGCCAAAAAGCACCATCCGGTCATACTTGTTTTCGTCACGCGCGGCCCGCCAACGCTCATGATACCGGTACTGCTTGCGGCGGCGCGCATCGCGTCCCGTTGCCTGAATGTGTCCGTTGGCTGACGGACAAATCCACACATCCGTGTAAGCGGGCGGAATCGCGAGACGCTTTATTCGCAGTAACCGCTGCTCGTCGCGAATCGGTTTGCCCTCGGTGTCGAAATACTCGAAGTCGTCGCCCTTGGCTTTGCGCGTGTATCCGGGCTGATCGTGGCTCACGTAGCGTAATCCCGCCTCCTCCGCCACTTCGACCGCATCTGTGACGATCTTTGGATCGGCAATCTTCTTTTTCTCTTGTCGAGTCATCCTGAACGGCGTGAAGGATTTTGGTTTCGTGCGTATTCGAAAGTATCGGAGCCTGACTCAGGAGAAATCGCTCCCACGACAACTCAAACTACAACCGAAAAAGAAGCAAAACATACAATGCCACAAAAATTAAAGGAACATCACACGAAGGCTTTTGCTGAACACCATGAACACGCGACGAAACATCATCGCAAAGCAGTGATTGCGGCCAGCGTGTGTGATCACCGCTTAGGCTACCAGCACGCTCGGCGGACCCACACTATCGCGGCGCTTAATTTCCTCCATCACATCTTCGCCGATGACTTCCAGCAGGCGTTTTTCGCGTTCGGTCATTCGGCGTGGCTTGACATCGAGGATGCAGAGCGAGCCAATCGGAAGGTTGTTGCTGCGGAGCGGAACGCCGGCGTAAAAGCGCAGGCCGCGCTCTTTTAATAAGGGGTTGTTTGCAAATCTTCGGTCGCGAGCCAGGTCTTCGACCACGAGTATCTCGTCGTTTGCGATCACATGGCCGCACACCGAAAGCTCACGCGACGTCTGCTGCGCTTCGGCGATTTCCTCCGGCAGCCCGACTTGCGATTTAAACCACTGGTGATCGCGATCGATGAACGTGATAAGCGCAATCGGCACCTCAAAAATGCGCGCCAGCTTTTTCGTGATGCGGTCGAAAACTTCTTCACGCGTGCCATCCGCCAGATGCAAACGAGCCAGCTCTTCGAGGCGGTTTTCCTCGTTGTCCGGGATCGCGCCGGGGATCATCTCATCGGCAATCGAAACGGAAAACTTCGCGAGCTGCACCACTGCTTCGGCGAGGGACACCACCACTTCGTCCGCACCGGAAGACCGCAGCCGTTCTCCCGCGCCCGCCATGTTTTCGGTCGCGCCCCAGATTCCGACCACGATCTTCGCGTGTGGCAATTGAGCGCGAAGTTTCGCGCTGAGATAGCGCGCATGGATCAGGGTGGAGGGTGCGACAACCGAGATGCAAATCGCTTCGGGATCCGACTTCGCCGCCATCTCGACGAGCTCGCCACTGCTGAGCGCCGCCGAGGCGTTCTCGGCATCGAAACCTTGTTGTCGAAGCAGCTGCACGAGCATCGCTCCCGCGAGTTCATCACGGTAGGCGCGAGCCGGCACGCAAAGCACGCGGCACGTGGGACTGGAGAGAGGAAAGGAGTGTGTTCGGCGACCTCCTTGTCCGCTTCCAACTGCGACTTCGATGGCGGGGCCGAGCCGAGATCTTCGATCAGATCGTGGATGTGACGATGAATCGCGGAACGTTGTTCGGGGTCCAGCTCGTCGCGTTGCGCGTCCATTTCCGCGAGCGTGACCGTCGGGATCAGAACGGAATCGTAAAGAGAAGTGAGTGAATTTGTTTTCACGTACGCTTCCGCGAGGTCGTTCGCTTCATCCAAACCGAACGCGAGCAGTCGGTGATAACATTCCTCGTGCGGAGCGAGTGCTTGCTCTTCGCTGAGGAGCACGCTCAAGAATTGCAACTTCGGCACGTGCCGGCCCATCACGGCAACGCACACGGTCAGCGGGGTCGCGAGGACGAGCCCGATCGGTCCCCAAAGCCACGTCCAGAAAACCGCCGCGATGATCAGCGCGACGGACGAGACGCCGGTGCGGGATCCGTAGAGCCACGGCTCGAGCGCGTTGAAGTTAATCAATTCGAGCACGACGAAAAGACCGAGCGTCAGAAGCGGACTGAGCCAGCTCGTGGAAACTGCAAACGAAATCAGCACAGGAACCGCGGCCGCGATCCATACTCCCACGTACGGCACGAATCGCATGATCGCCGCGAATGCGCCCCAGAGCGCAGCGTTCGGCACGCCGATGAAGTAGAGTCCGATCGCAATGCACGAGCCAAAACTCACGTTCACCAGAAGCAGCATCGTAAGGTAACGGGCGACGCGGCTCCCGGCGTCGTCCATCGCCCGCGTGGTCGCGCTGATCCGGCCTTGCCCGATCAGGCGGATCATTCGGCCGCGCAGGTCCTCGCGCTTCAACAGCATGAAGATGACGAGGACGAAAACGAGGCCGGCCGTTCCGAGCGGTCCGAGCAATCCGGTCGCGGTGGTTTGCAGGATTTGCGGAAGACGGCTTTGCGATTCGACGATCCGAACCGGCATCGGCTGTTGACCCGCAGGCACGTTGCGAGAGCGCGCGGCCGTAGTGGCTTTTGTTTCCGGCACCGGACCGGTCGCATTCGCCGGCGGCTCCAACGAGTCCGGTGATTGCTTTTGCAGCTCGGAAACGCTGTGCGAAAAGCGGCCAAACGCACCGCCGGTGGGAAGTCGGATCGCGTTCAATCTGTTGTCGATGTTCGTCTGGTAATCGGGAAGCTTCGCCGCGAGGTCGATCAGTTGACGCGTTAACAACCAACCGGCGCCGCCGACGACGCCGAAGAGCATCGCCACGACGATCAGAACAGCCGCGATACGTCCGATCCAGCGTTCAATGTAGCCGACCAGCGGTGCAAGCAGGAAGGTCAGCATCGCCGCGAGCGCGAGCGGAATAAGCAGTTGGCGTCCGACGTAAAGAATCGTGACGACGAACGCCGTCAGCAAAATCACCCAGATTCCTACAAGCGCGCGCGGTAGCGGCATTCTTCGTCGCTCGCATGGCATGTCATCCGTCGTCCACAGTGCGGCTTCTAGCAAATGCGCGGCACGTCGCCCGCGCACCGCAGCTCAGTTCTTCGAGGCAAGAAGGTGTCTTCGGATTCCGTAGCGATCCAGACAGAGGAAAGTGACAGGTGTACAAACATACAACTTGTAGACAGCACCAGTCACGCGCACCGCGGTTTACGCGCCGTGAAGTATATCTAGCCTTGAGCTAAAACACGTGGAGCACTTTGAGGACGATGACGATAACGACAATGACTCCGATGATGTAGAAGATGTTTCTGTTCACGGATCGTGGATAACACGTCGCTATCCCCGGCGGCAAGCTATATAATTGTCGCGTGTGATTGCCGTCTTCCTCTACACCCGGCGGTGCCTCGGGTCCGATATACCTCAGCCTGCACTAACGGCCCCACTACCCATGCAACTTGTGAATGTGGCTGCAATCCAGGCCGACCAGTGGATTGAACTGATTGCATTGTTGCGCTGGTTTCATGCTTGCCGGGCGCAGTCAATGCACCAGCGGGAATATGAATGGTGTTGTCGCCGCCCACCACGGGGGACGTGTTGAAATGGAAACGTTATCGTAGTGTTGCCGTTTGTTACGATAAACGCGCTCGCTGGGGTCCCGTTGACCATCAAATCGCTCGCATCCGACGGTTACCGGGTCAACTGGATCACTCACGCTGACAATGAAATCAGTCGGTGGGACAAGGGCGATAAACCCACACGTTGGGCTGAGTTACCGTGCAAGTTGTAGCAGTTATTGGTGGTAGTAGTCGCCCAGAAACGCAACGACGGTGATGATTAATGTTGTTGCTCGCATCTAACGAGAAAGAGATAAAGCCACGGGCAGGGTCGATGGCAAGCTCGCCGAAGTCGTGTCGTCAAGGGGCCATTGGCTTGATCAGGTGACGCGCTGCCCATTCGGTCGGTGGAAGCGTTTTAGGGATACAAGGCAACTGTTTCGCAATCTCATCCGCAAAAGTAACGGAAATGTTTCTTTTGTTGGCCTTCACAAGGATTGGAATGTGAGCTATATGGAAGCCATGCGTACCGAACAGAACAGCCTTGGGTTGCTCGAGGCCTTATCAGACAAGCTTTGGGGAAACGCAAACAGCCGGATGGAAATGTCCGCCACCCCGCCCAGGACGTTTACGAGATCCGTCCCCGCAAGGACCGGGACGGCTTTGATCTGATCGGCGATCGGCTGCGATTCGGCCCAATCTGGTATGCAGGACCCGACGCAGTCCGCTACGCGGTCGCGTACGCGAAGCTACTGCTCTCGCTCGCTCGCACCGGGCGATCATCCGCGTGTTTAATGAAGCGGGCAACGTCATCGAAACGCACGAGCACGCGTGGGCGAGTTCAAAGAGTCGCTTTTCCTTCGAACCCCATGAAGACTCAACGCGAATCTCGGCGGATGGTTAGCCGGTTCACAATAATGGTGGCAAAGTTTTTGCACATACCAGACGGGGCTGCGGTCTATGTCATATGGGCTGCGTGGATTGCGGTGGTGATAATAATTGGGATAATTGTGATGCTCTGGAGATAAAAAGGGAACAAACCGGCTGCCTTAAGGAAACTCATAATTCAATCGCAAGCCGAGGGTTGCTCCGACCGGGAGCAACGGCCAAGTCGGTTGACATTGCTGCAATGTAAATGCAGCAACAATCCTCAGTTCCCGAATATCTGCCTGTCGCAAGCTTTGCGCCACTGTTATAAAAAAGACCGGCGGCTCGACTATCTGCACACCGAGGCTGCCGGTCAATTTTTGATAACCCGTCTTCCGACTAGGCCAACCCTAACCTGTTCAGAAGTGGACGGCTGATTGTCCCGTCCACTACGAGCCCGTTCCTACTTTGGAAAGCCGCGATCGCGGAGCGGGTTCGCGGGCCGATGACTCCGTCCGCTACGCCATGGTAATAGCCGAATTCCACCCAGCCGCCGCTGCACCGAAGCGACGGTCGAACCGGCATAGCCATATCCATAGCCTGACCCATGGGCACGAGTTGTTGTATGGGTAACCGCCGTAGTTCGAGTTGTTGTATGGGTAACCACCATTAAGTACGATACGGATTCGACAACGAAGACGCTAGCATACGGCGCGACTGAAGCGGCGATGTACGGCCACTACTGAAGAGCTTCCGCACGGATAGCCACCTCCATAATAATTCTGCGTTCCACCGTAGTAGTTAGAGCCATATCTGTAATCACTTGTGTTAGCGCGGTATCGCGGTGTGCCGTTGTAATAACCGGTTCCGCTATATTGGCGGC
>ERZ1370068.9801-contig-8552_pt1 | contig 44698 bp, 65 predicted proteins | sample MGYA00561227_ERZ1370068 | MGnify/ENA primary metagenome ERZ1370068 (study PRJEB38410, sample SAMEA6850437) | metagenome | study: Metagenomic assessment of the ecological functions of the soil: analysis of the soil microbiota associated with the...
GTTACCTTCCGATTTCAGGTTACCTTGCTGAAATGTTGAAGCCCCATTGGTCGACTTAGCCACCGGTCGGTGTTCCGGGCGTCTGTTTACCGGGCTGCCTTTAGCCCGCGTTCACTAGGCCTGACCCGCGGCAGTATTGCTTGAATTCGTGCGGGCGCGTTATTGAGCGTGAACGCAGTCGCTTACAGCCTGGCCGACGCTTACGATGGTGGTCGGGTCGAGCGGAGTTGGTGATTACGACCTGGATCTTACCGGTACTGGCGGTGAAATCAGCCTCCGCGTTGAGCGCCCCATCGCCGCCCGTTCCGCTGGCGGATCGGACCGCCTCGGCAGGCCGACCTGCTAAGGCGCACGCACCGATCACGGCGCCGGCGAGGATCGGAACGTTGGGTGGATTTCAACACCCGAGATGTTCCCCGTCTTCAACGAGACTCGTCGTAAATCCGCGCAACTCTCGGAGCCAACGTCATGGGTCGAGGTTTCGTTACGATAGTTAACGAGCCACTTACCGAAGTTAACAGAGCGGCACCACCGAGCGCTGGCATTACGAAGTGTAAAGGATTCCGACGACGACGCCCCCAGCACACCCCGATGCAGATAATTAACCAATTAATGATACCAATCAGTTACAATGGAATTAGCCAGCGCTAATATTGATGACGGAAGAGTGTCGGATTTCTTTACAATCGTTCCCACCCCGAGGAGCGTTGCATCGGGGTGACGTGACGAAGGTTTCTACTGGCGGTGGCGACATTTGCGCGGGCCGGCGATGGGTGATGTTGCCGGCTTCCAGTAATACGCCGCTCCGCTGCTTTTACGAGCTGCAACGGTTCTGGTCCTCGACGTCTGATTTTGCAGGCCATATCGCTTGCGACCCGGCTTCGCGCTCCGAGCTGGTTATACCATTGAGTCGAAGCCGGAGTCTCAGGCGTGCTCGACCTCGATAGCCCGCTTGTCAGGCGCTTCGCGAGACAGACGCATGGCTGCGAGCGGCTGATGCCGCGCTGTTCGTCGATCACCACCGCCTGCACTCGGTGGCCTGGCGATGCAACACTGGAACATTGCCATGAAGCGGCGCGCGGGGCGTAATGGATCGTAGCGGCCAGGTGTCGGAATCTTTTACACAGGGTCACGCCGTGTTTTCTGCCTCGGCAGGCAAAACGATGTGACGCTACAGTCTGTTCCGATCGGCGCCCGATCACTGCTCGGTGCTGCGCCGATCCGGTGGCGCGGGCTGGCGAGTAAAACAAGCTCGCGTCTCGGCGAAGGAGCGGAGGGGCCAGCGCGCCCACGGGAAGCCGGCCCCGCTGGCCCGGCGTCAGCCAGGAGAAGGCGGTGCTAAAGAAAGCCGTCGTTGTGACTTGATTTCGTATCAGGCGGTTCGAGCGAGGAACGCTCTTGCTGTATTCAAGAGTTTGCCGCCAAACAACACGCCACCAACGGCCAGCAGGACGAAGAGGCCATGGCCCGATTACGGGCGCTGGTACAAGATAGCGTCGTTGTGCCTGCATATTTGCCAACATGACCAGCTTGGCCACTACTCCCGTCTACCGCGAAGAACGAGCCGGAGGTGCGCCGAAGGTCGGTCCGGCCCGTTGCGGCAATGTTAAAGCTAACCGGCCCGTGGGTTCCGCTGCCACCCCCGCTGGTACCGAAGCTAATGCCATATTCCCGTCACCCATTACCATCCGCATGGTACCTTGCTGCGGATTAGGGAAACGTTCGGGGAGGCACACACGGGCTTATGAACGTCCCGACACACCACCCGCTGGTGAGGTGAGTGTACGCGATGGTCGGATTACCAGCCAACTCAAATGCGACTCAGGTCGAACCCGTGTTAAGGAACGTGCTGCCGGCGTCGGCTAACGAGGCCGTAACCGTGACATTGTTCAGCTCCGTTCTGCACAACGCTGGTGATTGTTCCCAGCGAGGGTCGGGATCTAAGCATGGAGTTAGTACGGTGGAAGTCAAAGCGTACAGGACGGCGCGCGACCCGTCGCCGGAAATGCGATGTGGTGCCGACGACCAATGCCGCCGCGCCAGCTTTGAGGATCAGAGGATTTGGATTTCGGCATGCGTGCTCTGTTTGCTGAATCGCGATATGCGATATGAGCGAGTGCAGCAAATCTCGGGCCAACAGCGGCCCGAATTTCGATACGATAGTTAACTAGGCGGCTCGCTTGTCGCAAAAGCCTAAGTGTAAAACTCCGACACCAGTGCTGCGGCGCCGCGATGCGGATAATTAGCCTATTAATGATACCAATCGATTACCATGGGATTTGTAGTTAATCTGGCGACGGAAGAGTGTCGGATTACTTTTTACAATTCGTTCCCCGCTCACGAGCAGCATCGCGGCGATCTCGTCGCACAAAGGCGATAAACGTCTCGCTTGGGCCCGCCGAAATCTCGGCGGCTTTGCAGGGTGCGGCAAACCGCCGCGCAGACGTCAAAAATCGTCATTCCGGCGCATCGAAGGGGAGGCCGGATTATAATCCTTTAAAAGTTCCGACTCGCTGTCAGGCCGGGATGCCATTTTTGGCCATCGGCACCGGCCGCCGCCGGTGTGACGACCGAGAGCGTCGCCAGAGTGGGCCGCTATTTTCACGGAGGGAACGCCGATGCCGTCCGCGTCACCCGCAGCCGCGATCAGCCCGCATCTGGCGGTTCGGCAGGACTGGCTCGACCGGCGCCGCGAGGAGATCATCGAGCCCGATCTGCCGATCGTCGACCCGCACCATCACCTGGTCGAGCGGCCCGAGACCGGCCGCTATCTGCTGCCGGAGCTGCTCGCCGACACCGGCAGCGGGCACAACATCACCGCGACGCGTCTATCTCGAATGGCTCTCGATGTACCGCGCCGACGGCCCCGCCGAGTTGCGGCCGGTCGGCGAGGTCGAGTTCGCCAACGGTGTGGCGGCGATGGCCGCCTCCGGGACCTACGGCAAGACCAGGGTCTGCGCCGGCATCGTCGGCTATGCCGATCTGACGCTCGGCGCGCCGGTCGAGAAGGTGCTGGAGGCGATGATCGCGGCCGGCGGCGGCCGCTTCCGCGGCATCCGCTTCATCACCGCCTCGCATCCCGACCAGGCGGCCTGGGGCTCGCCGATCATCCGGCCCGGCAGGCCTGCTGATGGACCCGAAGGTGCGCGAAGGCTTCGCCCGGCTCGGCACCGCTCGGCCTCAGCTTCGACGCCTGGATGTACCACACCCAGCTCGGCGAGCTGGTCGATCTGGCGCGCGCCTTTCCCGCGACCCCGATCGTGCTCGACCATGTCGGCGGCGCCGATCGGCCTCGGCCCCTATGCCGGCCGGCGCGACGAGGTCTTCGCCGAATGGAGCGCACGGATCCGCGAGCTCGCCGCCTGCCCCAACGTGCACATCAAGCTCGGCGGGCTCGGCATGCGCGATGTTCGGCTTCACTCATCATACCGGCGAATTGCCGCCGAGCTCGGAAGAGCTCGCCGCCGCTTGGCGGCCCTATATCGAGACCTGCATCGCCGCCTTCGGCCCCGAGCGCGCGATGTTCGAGAGCAACTTCCCGGTCGACAAGGGCAGCTGCGGCTATGCCGCACTGTGGAACGCCTTCAAGCGCATCGCCGCCGGCTGTTCCGCCGCCGAGAAGGCCGCGCTCTTCGCCGGCACCGCGAGCCAAATTCTACCGGCTGGGATAGATCTGGTGTCGAGCCGACTATCCGGACGTGGCGCCGGCATGCCGGGCTGTTATGCGTCGGCGACCGCGAGGCGCGCGCCGATCGTCAGTGCGGCGAGCTGATAGACCGCATTGCGGCCAGCGCGCCAGTCCGCAAGCTCCTCTTCGTCGAGGCGCTCGGGCATACGCGGGTGCCATTCGCCGGGTACCGGCCGGATCACCGCGCCGGGGTCGAGCTGGCCGCAATCGACGCGCATCGTGCAGCGGAAGCGGCGGCCGACCTCGAACGTCGACTCGATGATGGTGTTGCGCGCGAGGCGCGGCGGGACCGGTTCGAAATAGGTGACTTTGCGGGGCGGGTGGCGGCGGGCCATTCCGTTCCTCCTCGTTCGGTCAGGTGGGTGCGCGAGGTCCTGGAATTCTATGGTGGACAAAACGGGAAACAAGGCCCGCCTGGCATGTCTATTGCCGGCGCGTGGGGGCCCTACATCGAGACCTGCATCGCCGCCTTCGGCCCCGAGCGAGCAATGTTCGAGAGCAACTTTCCGGTCGACAAGGGCAGCTGCGGCTGGGGTAGCCTGATGTCGGACGCGATCAACCTCCGAAGATCCAGCGACGTTGTGATATTCAATCGGCAATGCCGATTCAGCCGTATCGATGACCGGTTCTCCGTCGCTTCCGTGCGGCGCTCGACGAGCTTTATGGCGATCGCGTAGAGCGTGGTGGTGCTGTTCGGCCCGCGCGCGGGGCGATGCCGGCGAGGAATCGGATTGACATTGTTCGGGTGTTCCTCCGTGACTTCGCTGATCGTTGGCAGGAAGGCTGGCCGCATCGTCCCGATCGTCACCGACATCCTCTGCAAGAGGCAGCCTTTATTCATGCCATGCCTTATCGGGCGGGGGCGTACGTCGATCGCCCACTCCTCTCATGCGAGAGATCCGTCGCGAGGGTCGTCGACTCTATGACGCCAGGCCGAGCGCCGAGCATCTCGGAGCAAGGCTCGGCAGTTCCCGGGATAAGGGCGCTATCATTTTCGCCGCCGGTGTCGTCGCCGAGGATGCGGCTCGCGATGTCTTATCTCGCAGCTTCTCATGCTTTGCACTGGGGCTTGATCGCCGAACGCGCACAGGCAGGGAAGCCCAAGACCCGCAAGGGGGTCCATGTTCAGTTTGCCAGGTTCGCACCAAAGACGAGCCGCGGCTCGATGCGGAGGCTGCATGGCGCTTTCTGCCGCAGAGCTATGACGCGAAGGCCATTGCCGACTATGAGACGGGGCCCGGCGCCAGCGATCCTTTGCCGGAGCAAAAGCCGCTACCGCGATCGAAGCCGCCACCCGCTTTGTCGAGTGCGTCGCCGAGCTGCGTGGCGCCGGCTTCAGGACATACGAGCTCCTATGAGGTGTGATCTTCTCCACGAATTGGGACCGGGGTATCGGCTCGCGGTCGAAGACGAGCCTGCCAAAGCGGATATCGAGGTTCTTCCGCACGGGCTGGAAGCGTTTAACGAAAGGCGGTGGCCGCGGCACCCGCGGTGGCTCCGCTTCGGCGGTTTTTGTGCGGAACGAGGGAGGCGTCGCGGCGGTCTCGCCGGAGACTTATTGCGGATGGCTCTTCATAAAATACTTGTGGGTCTCCGACGGCCTGCGCGGCCGTGGCGTCCGGCCGCGAGCTGATGGCTCGGGCAGAAGCTGCGCGCGCGACCGCGGCTGCCACTCCGCCTGGGTCGACACGTTCAGCTTTCAGGCGCCCGGCTTTACGAAGCTCGGCTACGAGGAGTTCGGACAGCTCGACTACCCGCCGGACCACCAGCCGGCATTTCCTGAAGCAGCTGACGGTCTCGCCGGCATCAGGGGCGGTAGGCCTTGGCCGGCTCAACGGTTGTGCACGATGAAGGGTTGTCATTGCGAGGAGCCGCAGGCGACGAAGCAATCTCGATGGCGGAGTTCACGCTGCACGAGATTGCTTCGCGGTGCTCACAATGACATCGAGGAGCGACGCGTCAGCGGAAGAATCTCGATTTTCGCCTCGCGGAACCAGAGGAAATTCGCCGGTGCGGCGGAAATCGGCCCGTTGATGGCGAAGACCGCGATCCCGAACTGGTCGCCCGGGGCAACGGTGCGGCTGAGCACGAGGCGATCTAGGCATGTTGAAGCCCTGGATCGTCCCGGGCTGGTCCGTCCGGCGGCGCGCGGCATCTCGCCGTTGACCCAGATTTCGGCATAGTCGTCGACATTCACCCGCAGCACCGTCATGGCGCCGGCGGTGTCGAACCCTTGGGCGTCAGCCGGGATCGTCAGCTTGGTGCGGTACCAGAAGAACGAGATCATGCCGCCGCCCCGCCTTGCTCCCAGATCGGTGGCGGGGATTACCGGCCAGGCCAGATCGTCGAACCCGCTCTCGCCGGCATAGGGCTCGACGTCGTAGGTGGTCTTGAATTCGGGCATCGCGTCGGTCAATGCCGGGCACTCGACGATTCTTCGCCTCCATCCCCTTCCACTGCGCGCCGAACACCGCCGACCCGGCTGTGGTCATCAAATCGACGACGTGGACCGGCGGCACCAGCGGTGCGACCGGCAGCGGCGGTGCCAGCAAGGGAGGCGTTGTCGGCAAGACGGATGCCGTGGGTCTCGTCCGATTGTTCGCGGGCATCGTTGTTCCTTTCTTCGGATCGCCGACAATACGTAAGACGCGCCATCAGGGACGAAGACGCGTCACCAGGGTGCGAGAGAGCAATCTTCAGTCTAAGGGCCGCAGAGAGAGTCGCAAAGGCTTCGTATGAGGTATGCTGGTCTACCGCGCTGGGTGGAAACAGGAAGATTTGGATATGGCAGACGACGCGAGGTTGGTGCGCGAGCTCTCGCCGATCGAACAGCAGGCGCTCGACCATGTGCTGGATTCACAGCGCCCGCTGGCTCGACCTCGCCGAGCGCGACGGCTTGCGGGTCATGGTGCGCGGCGAGGGCTGCCGGCTCTACGATGCGCAGGGCCGCTCCTATATCGACGGTCTCTCGGGGCTCTACGTCGTCAATGTCGGCCACGGCCGCACCGAGATCGGCGAGGCGATGGCGAAGCCAGGCGGGGAATTGGCCTATGTCTCCGCCGCGAGCTACACCAATCTCGCTGCGGTGCAGCTCGCCGACGTGCTCGCCGGGCTGACGCCGGGCGATCTCGACCGCTTCTTCTTCTGCTCCGGCGGCTCGGAGGCGATCGAGAGCGCCATGAAGATCGCCAAGCGAGGTCAGGCGATGCGCGGCTTCCCAAGCGTTACAAGATCATCGCGCGGCCGCGGCGGCTACCATGGTGCGACCTTTGGCGCGATGAGCATCACCTCGTCTGCGCAACGAGAAATTCTTCGAGCCCGTTATGTACGGGGTCAGCTTCGTGCCTTCGCCCAACCGCTACCGCAACGATTTCGGGGCCGAGGGCGAGGCAGGGCGATCTACTCTGCGCCGAGGCGATCGAGCAGGAGATCCTGGCGCAGGGCCCCGATACCGTGGCGGCGGTGATCGGCGAGCCGGTCTCGGTGTCGAATTCGGAACCATGTTCCCTCGCCGCGCTACTGGGCAGCGGGTCCGCGAGATCTGCGACACGCACGGCGTACTGCTCGTCATGGACGAGGTGATCAACGGGTTCGGGCGCACCGGGACGATGTTCGCGACCGAGCAGTTCGGCGTCGTCCCGGATTTGATGACCATGGCCAAGGGGTTGTCGTCGGGCTACGCGCCGATCGCCGCGGTCGCGGTCGGCAGGGCGCTGTTCGACGAGTTCAAGAAGCAGGACGTGGCGCTCGCCCACCTCCTGACCTTTGGCGGCCAGGCGGTGTCGTGCGCCGCGGCGCTCAAAACATCGAGATCCCGGAGCGCGAGGAATTGCCGCAGCGCAGCGCCGCAGCAGGGCAAATACCTCCTCGGTCTGCTCCACGAGCTGCGGTCGCATCCGACCGTGGGAGATGTCCGCGGGCTCGGGCTGATGTGCGCGGTCGGAGCTAGTCAAGGATAAGATCGACCAAAGAGCCGTTCGGTCTGGGCCCTGGCGCGGCGGGCCACCCCTACATCCGCCGGCTGTTGGAGCTGATGGAAGAGCGGCGGCCTCTTGACGCGGGTCTTCATGGCGCTCCAGCTCTGCCCGCCGCTGGTGGTGAGCAGCGAGACGAGATCGATCAGATGGTCACCGATCGTCGATGACAGCCTCTCGCTCGCCGAGCGGGAGTTCGGTTTCCGCCTGACATTGGAGGGAAGGATGACTTACGAGCATATCCTGGTGGACGCGGAAGACGGCGTCGGGATCCTGACCCTCAACCGCCCGGACCAGCTCAACGCGATGAACCGCAAGCTGGCGGGCGAACTGCACGATGCGGTCGAAGCAGACGGACGCCGACGATGCGATCGGCTGCATCGTCATCACCGGTGCCGGAACCCGCGCCTTCTCCGCCGGCGGCGACATCCACGAGCAGCGCGAGGACGACCGCCGCTATACGGAAGAGGAGCTGGTTGCGATCCGCCTCCGCGCCGCGGCAGCTATGAAATCGCCGCCTCGGCGAAGCCGACGATCGGCATGATCAACGGTCTCGCCTATGGCGGTGCGGCTGTGCTGGCCTCATCGCTCGACATGCGCGTCGGCTGCGAGGACAGCCGCTTTCGCTTTCTCGCGGCGGCCTATGGCCGGATCAACAGCACCTGGACGCTGCCCAACCAGGTCGGCTGGCCGATCGCCAAGGAGCTGCTGTTCACCGCGCGCATCGTCGAAGCCGAGGAAGCCCATCCGCATCGGCCTGCTTGAACCATCTCGTGCCGCGCGAGCAGCTGCGGGCCAAGACCATGGAGCTCGCCCGCATGATCGCCGGCAACAACCGCGCCGCGGTGATGGGCATCAAGGCGCTGCTGCTGAAGCAGATGACGCAGAGCCTCGAAGAGCAATGGGCCGAGGAGCGGCATTTCACGACGCACGTCGTCAGAGGCGCCAAGGCCGAGGAAGCGTTTCCTGAGTTCATCGCCCGCCGCGGCCGACCGCTTAGTTGAGCGGCGACCGGGAGCCCGGCTACTTCACTTCGACGAGCTCGAGCGCTTCGCGGCTCGGGCCTTCGATCATGACGGCGCGGGTGTCGCCGAGCGAGTAGGGCTCGTCGAGGAACTTGACCCCTCGCCGCGCAATTTGTCGACCCACGCGTCGAGATCGGCGACGCTCAAGCGCGATGTGATCCTGCAGCTGTCCGCGTGAGCCGGCCAAGCGGTCGTTCACCCTGGTTGGCGTACCAGCATCATCGACACGTCGCCGAATTCGACCCCGGCGCGCGGCGTGCGGAACATGCCTTCGCGATTGAGCGCCGGCCAGTGCGATCGGGTCCGCGGCTGAGATTGCCCGTCGGCCGCAGTCGGGGCGTAGCCCGGCCGCACCGGCGCGTTGAGGTGCTTTGATACCAATGCGAACGCGCCGAACGGGTCCTCCTGGTAGAGGTGCACGTGGTTGAAGCGCTCGGCGGGATGGTTCCCGGCATACTCGACGAGAGCGTTGTCGGGACCCCTGCATATAGGAGAACCCGCCGCCGCCCGGCGGCTGCGCGCCTTTGGCCTTGGCCTCGGCGATCTGCGCCTTGGTCAGCCCGAGCACGCCTGCCGACGTTGGGCCAGGTGTCGCTGCTGATCAGCACCGAGCCGCCTTCGTCCGTCGTGTAGAGCGGCAGCAGCTCGACCTCCGGCCGGCTCCTTGTAGGTTTCGAGACTGCTGGCGCGCGTCGGTGACGTGCCAGCCGAAATGCCAGATCGCACTCTGCGGCTCGGTCGGCGGCGGCGTGTCGCACCTTGGTGAACAGGACGAGCACATTGTTGGGCGATTTGAGCGCCGGGAAGCCGCCCCAGCTCGCCCTTCGCGGTGCTCGGAAATTGCCGCGTGTAGAAGCCGATCGCGGCGTCAGGATCGACCGAGTTCAGATGCAGATGATGAAAACCGGGTGTCGGGAGCATGTCGAGGCGATCCTCCAGCCGCGATGACGGCGCCACTATGGGCTGATCACCGAGAAGTTAAACCGCGAGGTGTGGATGGTTTGGGGGACAGCTTTGCTATCTTGGGGGTAAGCCTGTGGACAACGGTTTCGGCACGGCTTGCGCCGCCAAGTCTGCGGAATAGGCTGCGATTTGTGTGGTAGACACGGTCGAACATGCGGTCGTGGCCGGTTGGTCGGCGGGTCACATCAGGGTGGAAAACGTGCCCTCGCGCCACACCAGGGGCGGCCCGATCGGACCGCCCCTTTTGTTTCATCGCCGGCGGGCAGCGTCGATCTCTTCCGGCGTATAACGAAGGCGCGAAAGACCCAGTTGTTGAGCCCGGCGCGTCCGGCCTCCTGGAAGAAATACGGGCTGACGTACTCCCACACGACCTCGACCCTCGCGCGTCACCTCGAAAATGCGGCCGTGACAGCCCTCGCAGATCAGCGTGTTGCCGTTGGCGAGCCGCTGCGCGCCCGAAGATGTACGGGCTGAAGAACTCGAAGAGCGATTGGTCGGCGTATTCCCAGACGATCGCGCTCGGTGCGCGGATCGACCTCGATCACGCGCGAGAAGGTCGCCGGATGGTCGACGCGGTGGGTGCCGTTGTCGAAGATCAGGATGTTGCCGTTGGGCAGCGGGCGCGGGATCGTGCTGCTGCGCCAGCGGCGGGCGGGCCGAGCCGCCAGATGATGTTGCCGGTCGCGCCGGTCGATCATCACCACGGTCGGAGATGTTGCGAAAGCTGACGAGGATGTTGCCGTCGGCGGTCTCCGCCACGGTGTTGCCGTGGGTCCACTCGGCGCGGTGGTCCTGCAGGCGTGATCGGAAACGCCTCGGGTTCGAGGTGCTCCCAGCTGCGCCACTCCCAGACGATCTCGCCCGATGTCGTCATCTCGAGCAGAGTAATCGGCATAGATCGCGCCGCTGGCTTCGCTGCCGGGCAGCCCGCCCCGGACGCGACCGGCGATCTCGGCGGACAGCGGCCGCAGGCACAACAGCAGGACATTGCCGTTCTTCAGCTTGCGGGCGTCGTGGTGGTGATCCGGGTGGCGCACCTCCCACAGCACCCGCCCGCTGCCAGTCGGCCTCGAGCACGGCGCCGGCCTTGAAGCGCGGCCACGCCTCGAACCGGTCGAGGTCCTCCATGATCTTGCCGCCGTAGAGGAGATGGCCGTTGTCGAGGAGGTAGCCGTAGAGGCCGGGCCGGTGCGGCATACGCCAAGTGTGCGCGACACTGCCGTCCATCGTCGAGCAGGTACACGGTGCCGTCGCCATACATCGGCGCGAACAGCGTATAGCCCGGCTGCGCCAGCGCCGGATCGTAGGCGATCAGCCCGGTCCGCGTCGCGCCTGATCTTCTGCTGGTCGACCGTCGGTCACGCGCGCGGATCTCCTGGCGCTGGAAGACGACGTAGCCAGACCGCAAAGATCAGGATCATCGCCGCGATGAGCCCGGTCAGCTGCGGCCAGACCAGGATAAAGCTCTGCGTCGCCGGCAACGGGGCGCCGAGCAATGCCCGCGGAGCTGGCTGATGAACACCGGACCGAGGGTGCGGGTCGCCGGCTGCAGCAGGGCCAGCGCGATCTCGGCGTAGAGCGTGTTGGGCGAGATCCGATCGAGCGCCTGCGAGGTTTGAATGTAGGCGAGGTTGGGGCCGAAGATGTCCTCTGGCTGGTCCGGCGATCAGGGTCGCGACGAGCGGCTTGATGATCAGCGACCAGAAAAACGCAGAAGACAGAGCCAGAGGCCCAATGAGGCGAGTGCGCCGCGGTGGCAGGCGCGCGAAACAGGATCGAAAACAAGAACGGCCACGGCGAGCCACACGCCGCCATAGGCGATGGTCGCGACGAGAAACCCCAGCATCCGGACCAGTTCCTCGCCGCTCGGCGGCAGCCCGAGGCGCAGGAAGCCGATCCCCAGGACCAGCAGCCACAGCGACAGCAGCGCGATCGCCAAGGCGAGGAGACGCGCGAGGAATTTTCCGAGCAGCAGACGCGTCGCGATAGATCGGCTGCGCCAGGATCCGGCTCAAGGTCCGCTGGTTGAACTCCGCGTTCACCGCATCGAAGCCCAACGCGATCGCAATGACCGGCGCCACCAGCCCGACCGTGTCGATGAACGAGAACGGTATCGGGTCGGGCGCCATCGTCAGCAGCCGGAGAAACAGAAACGGGCTCTGGCCGATCGATTCGCGGATCGCCGTCGTGGAAAACCACGCCAGCACGAGGGCAATCAGAAAAACCAGCGCCTCGATCACGCACCATCCGAACGCCGCTCAGCTGGTCCGCCGCCTCCTTGGCGAGGACGATCCCGACCCCGGTGAAGGGCGAGCCGCTACGCCGCATGGCGCACCTCGTCGAAATAGCGGGTATAGACCTCGTTGAGGCTCGGCTCGGCAAAGCGGATCCGAGTCAGCTCGGATGACGGAGCGAGCAGCCGGGCGATCTCCGGCCGCAGATCGCGCTCGCAATCGACCCGGTAGAGGTCTGGCCCGAGCACCTGGACGCGCGCCACGCCGGGCATGCGCGGCGAGGCGCTCGCGGATCCCGACGCCGCGGACCTCGACATCGATAACATGGCCGCCGCCGAGAACCCGTTGTGCCAAGATCGGTTACGCTGCCCGACAGCGCGATCCGGCCCTGGTTGAACAGCGCCACCCGGTCGCACACGCTCTGCACCTGGTCGAGATGGTGCGACGACAGCAGGACGGCGGTGCCGTCGGTCTTCAGGGCGCGGATCATGCCGAGAAATTCTTGCGTCGAATGCGGGTCCAACGTTGCGGTGGGCTCGTCGAGAATCGCGATGCTCGGGCGCTTCATCAGGATCTCGGCGAGGCCCGAGCCGCTGGCGCATGCCGCGCGAGAATGTTCGCGACCCGCTCGCGGCCGACATCGGGAAGCCCGACCCTCGCCAGCGCCTCGGCGAACCGCTCGTCGATCTCGCGCCGCGACAACCCCGCCAGCCGCCCGGTATAGGCAAGGTTGTCGCGCGCCGACAGCCCATCATAAAAGCCGACCGTATCGGGCAGATAGCCGACCCGGCGCTTGACCTCGAGCGGCTCGCGCAGCGGGTCGAAGCCGGCGACTTCGGCGCGCCCTTCGGTCGGCTCGGTCAGTCCGAGCAGCATCAGGATCGTCGTCGTCTTGCCCGATCCGTTCGGCCCCAGAATGCCGACGATCTCGCCGGCGTGGACCTCGAAATCGATATGGTCGACCGCGAGGGTCGCGCCGTAGCGCTTGGTCAGCCCTTCGGCCCGGATCACGACCTCATCAGCCATCGTGCCCTCGCTAGCGTCGCCCAAACCGCGCGACCGCAAAGACCACGATGAGGAGGGCGACGGCAATGACGCCGATGCCGACCAGCGCCCCAGACTGTCGAGGTCAAGACGGTGATGCGGAAGTTGGCCGATTCGGACAGCCCTCCTGCCGAGCTGGCGCAGATCGTCGTCTGATAGTCGCCGGCGATGGCGCGGGCGGCCGGGGTCAGTGTGACCTTGATCGACTGGGATTTGCCGGCGCCGAGCTCGGGCAGCTCTTTGGGTTCGAAGCTCGTCTTCCAGCCCTCCGGCGCCGTCGCGTTGAATTCGACATCGCGCGCCGCCTCGCTCCCGTCGTTCTTGGCAAGCCACGGTCAACTGGCTGTCCTGGCCGGCATAGGCCTCGCCGCTGAGCCGGCCCCCCTCGCCGGAAAGTGCCAGGCGCGGCTGGCCGACGATCGCGATCGACACATCGAGATCCGCCGATGCCGCCTCGCTCTTGGCGTGCAGCGCCAGCTTGTAGTCGCCGGCCGGGGTATCGCGCGGCAAGGCGACGGAAGCCTCGATGTCCTTCGACTTGCCGGCCTCGATCGGGATGCTGGTGAGCTGCTGGGTGCCATAGGCCTCGGTAAAGGTGACCTGGAAGTTCTCGCGGCGCGTCGGCGCTGAAATTGATCGTCGCATCGCGCCCGCTGTCGTTGGCGACCGCGACCTTGAATTTGAAGGAGGTGGTGGCGGTGCCGCGCAGAGCCGGGAAATTGGTGGTGAGCTTGAGTTTGGCCGGAAGCTCCTGCCCGATCGTCACGGTGATCGGAAGTTTCAGCGTGCTCCCGTCGCCGTGCGCCTCGACCTGAAATTGATAATCGCCCGGTCCGGTACCGGGCGGCGGTTCGAGCGCAGCTGCAGCTTCTCTTCACCATCCGGCCGGGACAAACGCCGACTTGACCGGCTGACCGCCGCCGAGGACCGTCGCCTTCCATCCGTTTGCTACCTGCGGCACCGAAAGCGCCAGCTCGCGCGGCGGCAAATTAAAGTTGCGCAGCGACAGATCGATCGTTGTGGTCTCGCCGGCGCGTACCGTCAGCGCGGGGTAACGGGTCGTCAGATAGAGGCCGGTGACGCCCGACGGCTTGTCGGCGGCATCGGCAGCGACCGCCGTGATGCCGAGAATCAGGACCGCGCAAAACCGCCGCAGCATCCTCAAACCCTCCCAATGCTCGATGCCAATATCCAGACCCGCCACAGCAAACGCGCGCCAAGGCGCCGGAGCGAGCGCCAGGCATTCAGTGGCGCGCTGACATACGTCAGCCGGCTGCCCGCCCGAAATTAACAATTTTTCATGTTGGCAGACGGCGCCGCGGCAGGTCGCTCAGAACGGACTTCCGAGATTGCGGGCGAACCAGCCGTCCTTCGGCACGCCAGGGTTGCTGGTTCCGGTGACCAGAGCGTAGCTGTCCTGATACCACTCGCTGCCCGGATAGTTGTGGCCGAGGACTGCGGCGTTTGCTTTGGCTTCGTCGTAGAGGCCGAGCGCCAAGTCACACTCGACAAGCCGCTCCAGCGCCTCGGGTACATGTGTCGTTGTCTGGTAATTGTCGACGACTCGTTTGAAGCGGTTCATCGCCGCCAGGTATTGGCCCCGCCTTCAAGTAGTATCGGCCGATTTCCATTTCCTTTCCGGCCAGATGATCACGGGTGAAATCGAGTTTCAGCTTGGCGTCTCGGGCGTATTTGCTGTCGGGAAATCGGCGGACGACATCATCGAGTGCTTTGAGGGCCTGCTCGGTGATCTTCTGATCACGACCAACATCAGTGATCTGAACGTAGTAGGAGATGGCTTTCAAATAATAGGCGTAGGCGATGTCGCGATGTCCTGGATGTAGCTGAATGAACCGATCCGCATTTATAATAGCTTCCCCGTAATTTCCCGCTTCGTATTGCGCGTAGGCCGCCATGATTTGGCTTTTCGTGGCCCAGACTGAGTATGGGTGTTGGCTTTCTACTTCATCAAAAGTCTTAGCCGCCGCGGCATAGCGTTCTTCGACCATCTCGTCCATAGCTTTATTGTAGAGATCGTCGACAGGCTTTTCGACGTAAACGTCCTTCTTCGCGCCGCCGCATGCTGCAGAGCGGACATCAAAGCAGCTGCACCGAGCCACCGAAGAATGGACGAAGCCCTCATAGTCGGCCCCGATGAGGAGGTCGGATATCGCTTATATCACGAATCGCGCGCAGAATAGGCAAGCCTAGCCTCGCTCACGCCTCGGAGAGAGGCATTGCGATCCCGGCGTTCGAGCGTCGCGAGATCTGTTGCCCGCCCCAGCGTCGTGTGACACCACGCCTCGGCATCGGCAAACAGCGCCGCCAGCAATTGTCTCGTATGGCCATGGCCCGAGCGCACGCCGCGAAACTGACCGATGATCGGGCCGCCTGCGAGATAAAGATCGCCAAGGGCGTCGAGCAGCTTGTGGCGAACGAATTCGTCATCATACCGCAAGCCGCCGGCATTCAAGACATGATCGCCGCTGACCACGACGACGTTGTCGAGCGATCCGCCGCGGCCGAAGCCCGCGGCCCGAAGTCGGTCGACTTCGTCGAGCAGGCCGAACGTGCGCGCTCGACTGATCTCCGCCTTGAACGTCCCCGCCTCGAACACCACGCGGGCATCCTGCCGGTTGATCAGCGGATTGTCGAAATCGATCTCAAAGCTCATCGAAAAGCCGTGATCCGGCAGCAGCGCTGCCGTCGCATCGGCCTCGATCACGCTGACCGGTTTGAGCACCTTGATGGCCCGCCGCGCCGCATCCTGCTCGACGAAGCCGGCGCATTCGATCAGGAACAAGAACGGCGCCGCGCTGCCGTCCATGATCGGCACCTCGGGACCGTCCAGCTCGACAACGGCATTGTCGATTTCGGCGCCGGCCAACGCCGCCATCAGATGCTCGACCGTGCCGATCGTGATCCCTTCGCCGTTTGACAACACCGTGCACAGCGGCGAGGCGATCGGTGTTCACCCAGCTCGCCCGGATCTCCAGCGCCGGCGTCGGTGCGGCGAAACACGATCCCCGTATCCGGCGGGGCCGGTCGCAAAGTCATCCTTACTTTCCGGCCCGAATGGAGACCGACCCCGCGGCACCCGATTGGCGTCTTTAGCGTCTGTTGTGACGCTGTCGTCATATCCCCCAACATGCGACAGACTTCTCGAAAACTGTCCCCAACCGAATTTTACCCTAACGGCGCCTCTGCTTCGTCTCAAATCACTCTTTGTTTCAAATTGTTGCGCCGGACAATATTCGCCTGTTCTGCCATCCGCCGAAGATCGATGGCAATGCCGGAGGAGCGGAACGCCGCACCGCGGTGCTAATTCGCCTGACGCCGCAGAAAGGCCGGAATGTCGAGCAGATCGTCTTCCTTGCTCAAACCCGGCCGGTCATCCGGCTCCAGCGGCGCCAGCCGCGGCTGAGCGACCGCCTTGGCCGGCGGGGCAGCGGGGCGTGGCGTCGGCTCCGGTGGGTTCGAGCGCCCACGGCCGACCCCGGTCACCCGTTCGATCAGGCTGGGCACGCGTCCTCTGGGCTTCGGCGTCGGCTCCTTGGCAGCCGCGGCCGGTGGAACGGCCGGTTGCGTCAGCGGCACCGGTGCGAGCAGGCCCGGCATCGACCGGCTTCGGCGCGATGAACGCGCCGCCCCGCACCGCCGCAGTCTCGGCCGCCTCCGCCGCGCTGCGGCAGCGGCTCGCCGTCGATTTCCGGACGCGCACGCCTCGCGCCGATCATCCGCGAAGGGCGCCGCCGCATTCTGGGTGAGCAGGGGCTGCGCGTAACCGCCCGAAGTGGCCTCTGCGCATACCGGCGACGGCAAGAGCCGTCCCGACCGCTGACCAGGCTGAGCGCCGGCCGGGGCTGAGGATCGCTTCCGCATCAATCCCGGTGGCAACGACCGAAATGCGCATCTTGCCGGACGAGCCGCTCGTCGAAGGTCGAGCCGAAGATGATGTTGGCGTCGGGATCGACTTCTTCGCGGATGCGGTTGGCGGCCTCGTCGACCTCGAACAATGTCATGTCCATGCCGCCGGTGATGTTGATCAGGACGCCGCGGGCGCCCTTCATCGACACGTCCTCGAGCAGCGGGTTGGAGATCGCCGCCTCGGCGGCGTCGATCGCGCGGCGCTCGCCTTCGGCCTCGCCGGTGCCCATCATCGCCTTGCCCATCTCGGCCATCACCGTGCGGATGTCGGCGAAGTCGAGATTGATCAGGCCAGGCATCACCATCAGGTCGGTGACGCCGCGCACGCCCGAGTGCAGGACGTCGTCGGCCATCTTGAAGGCGTCGGCGAAGGTGGTGCGCTCATTCGCGATCCGGAACAGGTTCTGATTGGGGATGATGATCAGCGTGTCGACGAATTTCTGCAGCTCCTCGATCCCGGCCTCGGCCAGGCGCATGCGGTGGACGCCCTCGAAATGAAATGGCTTGGTGACCACGCCGACCGTCAGAATTCCTGATTCGCGGGCGATGCGCGCGATCACCGGGGCCGCCGCCGGTGCCGGTGCCGCCGCCCATTCCGGCGGTGATGAACACCATGTTGGAGCCGTGCATCGCCTCGAGGATCTCGTCGAGCGCCTCTTCGGCGGCGGCGCGTCCGACATCCGGCCGCGCGCCGGCGCCGAGCCCACGGGTGACGCCGATCCCGAGCTGGATCTTGCGCGGCGCGGTGGACTGCGCCAGCGCCTGAGCGTCGGTATTGCAGGTCACGAACTCGCACCCGATCAGGTTCGAGCGGATCATGTTGTTGACGGCGTTTCCGCCGGCGCCGCCGACCCCGACGACGGTAATGCGGGGCTTCATCTCCTGCTCGTCTCGCGGGATGCTCAGATTGATCATGCGGTCCCCCTCCGCTGCAACGCAGCTTCATCATACCCGGTCCGGTCCGGGCTCCCCTCGCTGGCTCAGGCGCCGGCCGGGCGAGCAACTAGGTTCGAATTTGCCTCAAAAGTTCTCGCGCAGCCAGTGACCCAATCGACCGAAGAGCCCGTTCGCCGCCGTCGCCGGGCCGCGGCTATTGCGCGGCACTTCGGCATGCTCCGACAGCGCAAAATGCAACAGGCCCGCCGTCGTCGAGAAGGCCGGGCCGTCCGGTCGCTTCAGCCAGGCCCGTGACCCGCTGTGGCCGGCCAATCCGAACCTGCTTGTCGAGAATCAGCGCCGGCGAACTCGCGGGCCCCATGCAATTGGCACGCGCCGCCGGTCAGCACCACCCGCCGGCCGGCCATCTTGTCGAAGCCGCTCGCCTCGAGGCGGTTGCGCACCAGCTCGAAGGTCTCCTCGATGCGCGGCGCGATAATCCCGACGAGCAGTGATTTCGGCACGTGGTTGACGTGCCCCTCGTCCTCCTCACCGACCTGCGGAACGGCGATCATCTCGCGCTCGTCGGTGCTCGACGAAATGGCGCTGCCGAACAGCGCCTTCATGCGCTCGGCATGCGCGACCGGGGTCGACAGCCCGCGGGCGATGTCGTTCGTCACATGGCAGCCGCCGACCGGTACGTAATCGGCGTAGATCAGATTGCCGTCGAAGAATACCCCGATCGTCGTGGTTCCGCCGCCCATGTCGATCACGGTCACGCCGAGCGCGATCTCGTCTTCGACCAGACAGGCGAGCCCGGCGGCGTAAGGGCTGACGACCAGAGCGTCGAGCTTCGAGATGCGAACGCCCGATTGCCGACGACGTGACTGCGGACGCTGGCGGCGTTGGCGGTCACCGATGTGCATGTTGACGCCGAGCCGCTCGCCGAACATGCCGCGCGGGTCGCGAATGCCGCGGCTGTCGTCGATCGAGAAACCGACCGGGATCGGAATGGATGACGTGGCGATCGCTCGGCTTCGCGCATCAGATAGCCGCTGCTCGAGCACCCGCTGCATTCGGCATCGGTGATCTCGCGCCCGGCAACGCTGATTTCGGCCTTGACAAGGCGTGAGGCGAAGAAGCCGCCTGACAGGTTCGTCGACGACCTGCTGGATCGTCTCGCCGGCCATTTGCTCTGCGGCATGCACGGCATTGACGACGGAGGTGCCGGCCGCTTCCAGATCGACGATCGTCCCGCTGCGCACCCCACGCGAGATCTGATGACCGATGCCGAGGACGCGGGGGTTGTCGTCGGAGATGCGCGCGATAAAACAGCAAACCTTCGTCGTGCCGATATCGACGGCGGCGATCAGACTGCCACGCGGTCGGATGCGCCGGCCTGCGCGGCTTTGCCCTTCGGCTTCCGCCCGTGGTGCACCGCCCGACGGTGCTGTGCCGGATCGCTTTCGCGTACCGGCGCTTCGTCCATTGTGCTCATGTGTTCTTCGCCGGGGAGCGCCCTTTTTGGAAACCGGCGTCTCTTTAGGCGTCTCGGGGCTGACCCGCAGGACGAGCCGATCAGGGAGCCGAATATCGATGGTCTGCACGTCCCGCTGCACGAGGGCGCTCGACCGGTCGAGGCGGGCGAGTTGCGCCCACGCCTCCGCCGGTGTCATCGGCTGGGAGGAGCACGTCGATTGCGTTGTCGATGCGGAGGTTCCAGCGCCGATCGCCGACGCGGATGGCGGCGGTGACGCGGGCCGCGAGATCGGGTTCGCTCGCCAGCATGTCGAGAAGCTCCGCCGCATGGCTCGCGGCTCCCTCGCCGACAACCATGGGCAGCTTGGCGAAGCGGTCGAGCCGGGCCACCGGGATGACGGCCCCCACGCGATCGATCAGCTCGATCTTGCCGCCATGCTGCCAGAGCGCCAGCGGTTTGCGCTCGACCAGACGCACATAAAGCGTTCCCGGCAGGCGGCGCTCGATCGCCGCGGTGCGGACCCACGGCAAGCTCTCGAGCTGCTGCTTGGCACGCTTCGGGCTCACTGCGAGGATCGGTGTGCCCGGTCTGGCGGCGAGTGCCGCCAGGATCGTTTCGCGATCAGTTGTCTCGCGTCCCTCGACCGTGATGTCCGAAACGGCCAAGCCGAGCCGCCCTGTAGCCTCGACCATCGTGTCGACGACGCTCTTGCAGCGCCGGCTGGGCAGCTTGGGAGCCGCTGAGCTGAGCCCCGCTGTAAACGCCGCCGGAGAGCAGAAGGAGAGCCCCGATCCACAATCCGAATCGGAAGAAGCCTCTGGCAAGGCCTCCCGGAGCAGATGCCGCGAGGTCGCCCTTTCATCCGTCGCACGCCGCGTTTTCTACCATCCACGCGACCAGCTCGTCGAACTCGATCCCGACATGACGAGCGATATCCGGAACCAGCGAGGTGGGCGTCATCCCGGGCTGAGTGTTCAATTCCAGCAGGTAGAGCCCTTCCGACCTCTCCGTCGCATCGTCATAACGCAGGTCGGCGCGGGTGACGCCCCGACACCCGAGCGCGCGATGAGCGCGCAAGGCGATGTCGAGCGCCCGTTCATAAACCTCCGCCGGGATCGGCGCGGGGATCAGGTGGTCTGATCCGCCCACCGCGTATTTCGCGGTGTAGTCGTAAAGCTGCCGCGCGGGACAATTTCGCAGACGCCAAGCGCGCGATCCCCCATCACGGCGACGGTCAGCTCGCGCCCGGGAACAAAGCGCTCGACCAGAAGCTCGTTGCCAAAGCACCAATCCGTCACTTCTTCGCGCCAGGAATTGTCGTTGACCCGCACGATCCGGACGCCAACGCTGCGACCCCTGGTTTGTCGGCTTGACGACGAACGGGGCGGGCATCGGATCGTGCAGGGCGAGTTCCTCGGGTCGGGCAACCACGCCGTCGACCACGGGGAGCCCTACGGCGCGAAATATCGACTTTGCGGTGGGCTTGTGCATCGCCACAGACGGAGGCCAAGACGCCGGAATGGGTATAGGGAATACGAGCATCTCGAACACGCCCTGAATCGTCCCGTCCTCCCCGCCGATCCCGTGCAGAGCGTTGAAGATCACGTCCGGACGCGGTTCGAGCGCGCGCAGCAGTGCCGGCAGATCGCGGCCGACGTCGATCACCCGCACCGCGTAGCCGCGATCAGCCAGCGCCTTGGCGCACTCGTATCCGCTCGATAATGAGACCTCGCGCTCGGGCGACCAACCTCCCATCAACACAGCCACGCTCTTCATAACGGTGCGCTGCCGTTGCTGTAGTCTTCGCAAAATCGCCCTTGAAGGGCCATCCGGGATGGATAATCGGGCTCAGGATCCGGAGCGGGTCGGCCGATCCGCTGGATTTCCCACTCGAGCAGGATCCCGGAGGTCTCGTGGACGCGCCTGCGCACTTCTTCGGCGAGACCTTCGATATCGGCTGCCGTGGCGCTGCCGGTGTTGATCAGGAAATTGGCATGCTTGTGCGAGACCATTGCCCCGCCCTGCGCCAGACCGCGGCACCCGGCGGCATCGATCGAGCTGCCATGCCGACTGGCCCGGCGGGTTGGCAAAAGTCGACCCCGAGGTGCGCGCGCGGATTGGCTGGGTCGCCTCCGCGTCGGCGCGGATCTCCATTAGCCGTTTTGCGATTTCGGTGCGCTCGCCGGGGATGCCGCTGCAGCCGGGCCTCGACGAAGATCCATCCGGGGTCGATCCCGCAATGGCGATAGGAAAGCGCCATCGCAGCGCGGTCGATCACATGACTGCGGCCGCCACGGTCGAGGGCGGTCGCCGAAACGAGCACGTCCTCTATCTCCACGCCATAGGCGCCGGCATTCATCCGCAGGCTTCCGCCGATCGTGCCGGGGATGCCGGACAGGAATTCGAGGCCTGCGAGGCCGGCCTTTGCCGCGGCGAGCGGCGACGAGACGGTCGAGCGCACCCGCGCCGACGCAAACCACCCCGTCCGCGATGGCGATGCCTCCGAGTCCGCGGCCGAGGCGGATCGTAACGCCGGGAATGCCGCCGTCGCGTACCAGAAGGTTCGAGCCGGCGCCGATCACCGTGACCGGGATTTCCGCCGGCAGCGCCGCCAGAAAGGCGGCGAGATCCTCGGCGTCGGCCGGGCGGAACAGGACTTCGGCGGCACCGCCGACGCCGAACCAAGTCTGCTTGCCGATCGCCGCATTCACGGTCAGCCGGCCGCGGACCGCGGGAAGCCGCTCCGATCAGAAGCCGCATGATCGCGGTTCGCATCGCGCGTTCATGCGATGCGGCTCGGCGACTGCAATCGAGCAAGCTCGCCCGGCAGATTGTTTGCCCAATTGGTGATCGAGCCCGCGCCCAGGCACACGACCATGTCGCCCGGCCGCGCCAGCCTCGCTGACCAGCGGGGCGAGATCGCGCGGGTCGGCGAGGGCTCGTACGTTGCGATGGCCGTGCTCGATCAACCCGGCAACGAGCGGCCTCCCGGGTTACCCCCTCGATCGGCGCCTCGCCGGCGGCGTAGATATCGGCAACCAGCACGATATCGGCATCGTTGAAGCAGGTGCAGAAACCGTCGAACAGGTGCAGCACGCGGGTGAAGCGGTGCGGCTGAACCACGGCGATCACCTTGCCTTCGACGATCGCGCGTGCCGCCTTCAGCACCGCCGCGATCTCGACCGGATGATGGCCGTAATCGTCGATCACGCGTCACCCGTTCCACTCGCCCGGTCTTGGTGAAGCGCCGCCTCACCCCCTGAAATTGCGCAGCGCGTCGCGCAACGACGTCGTCGCCGAGCCCGAGCGCCTCGGCGACGGCGACCGCGGCGAGCGAATTCTGCACGTTGTGCTGACCGAACATCGGCAGAAACAGCTCCGGAATCGTCGCTGCGCCCGATCGGAGCGCGCATCGGAGATCACCGCGTCGAAGCGCGCGCCGTCGCGCCCGAGCCGGATATCGACGGCGCGGATATCGGCCTGTGGGCTGAAGCCGTAGGTCAGCACGCGCCGGTCGGACAGCCTGGGGATCATGCCCTGCACGACCGGATGATCGATGCACAGCGCGGCGAAGCCGTAGAACGGGATGTTGCCGACAAAGGTCTCGAAGGCCTGCTGCAGCGCGTCGAAGTCGCCGTAGAAATCGAGGTGCTCGGGATCGATGTTGGTGACGATCGCGATCGTCGCCGGCAGCCGGGTGAAGGTGCCGTCGCTCTCGTCGGCCTCGACGACCATCCAATCGCCCGCACCGAGCCGGGTGTTGGTGCCGTAGGCGTTGATGATGCCGCCATTGATCACGGTCGGGTCGAGCTGCGCCGGCTTCGAGCAGTGCGCCGATCATCGAGGTCGTCGTCGTCTTGCCGTGCGTCCCGGCGATCGCGAGCGACCATTTGAGCCGCATCAGCTCGGCCAGCATTTCGGCGCGCCGCACCACCGGGAGGCGACGCGCCCGCGCGCGCGGCAACCTCCGGATTGTCCGATTTGACCGCCGAGGAGATGACGACGACCTCGGCGGCATCGAGATTTCCGGCCGCGTGCCCGATCGCGACCGGTATGCCGAGCTCGCGAAGCCGCCGGACATTGGCGCTGTCGGCGAGGTCGCTGCCCTGAACCCGATAGCCGAGATTGTGCAACACCTCGGCGATGCCGCTCATGCCGATGCCGCCGATGCCCGACAAAATGGAGGGGCCGATTGTCCGGGAAGAGCCCTCATGCGGCATGCTCCGCCAAGTCGGTGGGGTGAGCAGCTCCGGGATCGAGATCCAGAACGAGCCGCGCGAGACGCTGCGCCGCATCGCGCCGGCCGAACCGCTGCCGCCGATGCCGCCGCGGCAGTCAATGCGGCGCGGTCGGTGAGTAGGCTTTCGATGCGACGCGAGAGCATCGTCCTGCGAAAGGCTCGCTTGCGGAATGAGCCAACCACCCCCAGCCTCGGCAAAGGCGTGGGCGTTCGCCGTCTGATGGTCGTCGGTCGCATGCGGATAGGGAATCAGCATCGCCGGGCGGCCGAGCGGCCGCAAGTTCGGCCACAGTGGAGGCGCCGGCGCGACAGATCACCAGATGCGCCCGCGCACAGCCGCGTCGGCACATCGTCGAAGAAGCTCGTCGAGTTCTGCGGCCATCCCGCTTTCGCTGATAAATCCGCGGCTACGGCGGCGCGATCTTCCGGGCGCACTTGCTGGCTGATCCGAAGCCTCCCTCGCAGCCCGGCCGGCAAGGCCGTCATAGCCGGCGGCACGATCTCGGCGAGAATGTGCGCCCCTGGCTGCCGCCGAAGATCAGCAGCTCGATGGGTCTGCCGGGTTCTGGCGCCGTGCTAGCCTGCGTCGGCGAGATCGAGGATCGCCGGCCGCACCGGATTTCCGGTGTGGACGGCGCGCAGGCTGTCGGCCGGGCGCAGACCTGAAGTTGCGGGAAACCCGGTAGCGATCCGCCGCGCCTGCGGCGCCAGCAGCCGGTTGGCGCGGCCGAGGACCGCATTCTGCTCGTGAATGACGATCGGCAGGCCGAGATAGCTAGCCGCCAGCATTGTCGGGACCGAAGCATAGCCGCCGAAGCCGATCGACCGCCAGCTGGCGCCAGTCGGCGAAGCAGCCGACGCGCCTGCACAACGCCCATCGCCATTCTCGGCGAGCCCGTAGACGGCCTGGCCCGGGCCGCCGCCGAACCGGCCGGCGCGCATATGATGGAATTCAACCTCAGGAACGCGTCGGGCAAAGGCATCGGCGCGCCCGTCGCACAGCAGGTGAACGCTGCGCCCACGCGCCAGCAGCTCGCCGGCCAGCGCTTCGGCCGGGAACACATGTCCCCCGGTGCCGCCGGCGGCGAGCACGAAGGGCGGGCTCACAGCTCGCTTCCCGCCAGGCGGCGCCGGGTCAGCGCCAACATCATTCCCATGCCGAGCCCGAGTGCCAGCATCGAGGATCCGCCGTACGACAGAAACGGCAGCGTCATTCCTTTGGTCGGAATCAGATGCAAGCTCGAGGCCATGTTGATGACCGCCTGCAGGCCGAACTGGATCAGCAAGCCCGTCGCCAGCAAGCAGCACAAAGAGACTGCCCTCCTGCAGCAGCCGCGAGAAGCCTCGCAGCACGATGAAGGCGAACAGCCCGATGATCACGAAGACAGACAACGAGACCGAATTCTTCGCCGGCAACCGCAAAGACAAAGTCGGCATGCGCGTCCGGGAGGACGTCCTTGACCGTGCCCTCGCCGGGGCCCTTGCCCCACAACCCGCCATTGGCGAAGGCCTCGATCGAACGTTTGACCTGATAGGTGTCGCCCAGCCGAGGGGTCGAGGAAGTGGTCGATCCGGGATCTGACATGCGGCAGATAGAGATAGGCGCCAGCCAGGCTCCCGAGGCCGGCGACGGTACCGGCCACCACCCAATACAGCCGCAGCCCGGCCATGAAGAACTGCGCGAACCAGACGATCGCGACGACGGCGCGCCATGCCGATATCCGGCTGTTTGATCAGCATGCCGACGACCGCGAGAAACAGCAATATACGAGATCATATTGCCAGGAAAACGGGGGCGCAGCTTCTGTTCGGAGAACAACCATGCGGCGACCACCGCAAAGGTCGGCTTGACGAATTCGGACGGCTGCACGGACAGTCCTGGTAGGTTGATCCATCGCCGCGCGCCTTTGATTTCGGCACCGATCACAAACGTCAGGCTGAGAAGCACCAGCGATACGGCGAAGCCGATGACGGCGAATGCGCCGAATCATCCGCGGCGGCTGGAGTGATACTGCGAACATCAGACCCATCGCCAGCGGCAGCATCATCAGATGACGGCGGACGAAGTGCAGCCCGTCATAGCCTATCCGCTCGGCAACCGAGGGCTCGCCGCCAGGCTCAACATGACGCCGAATCCGACCAGCATGCTCAGAGCGCGTGAGGCTCCAGCGGTCGACCGTCCACCACCAGCGCGCCATCGGGCTTTGGTCGATGCGAGCAAATCATTCGATTCGAGCTCGCGACGCCCGGTGGAGATTTACGGTCTGGCGTGGCAGATGACTTCTCCAGCACGTGGACGAACCTTGCGAGGTGATGACGAGGCCCAAAATGTAGCGTAACTGGCTATACTTCGCCTACTGTACGGCGCCGCTGCTAATCATCGCACGCTTCACCGCAATTTGAGCGTGGCTAGTCCGGCGATTGCCAGAATCCAGGCGATGATCCAGAAGCGAATGACGATCGTCGGCTCTTCCCAGCCCTTTTGCTCGAAATGATGGTGCAGCGGCGCCATGCGGAAGACCCGTCGTCCGGTCATTCTGAAGCTCGCGACCTGAACGATCACCGAGACCGCTTCGAGAACGAACAAACCGCCGACGATCGCCAGCACCAGCTCATGCTTGGTGACGACGCTGATCGTTCCGAGGGCGGCGCCGATCGACAGCGAGCCGGTGTCGCCCATGAAGACCATTGCCGGCGGCGCATTGAACCAGAGGAAGCCGAGGCTCGCCCCGACCATCGCTCCGCAGAACACGGTGAGCTCGCCGGCACCGGTTACGTGATGGATCTGCAAGTAGTTGGCGAAGATCGCATTGCCGGCGAGATAGGCGATGAACGGCAAAAGCAGCCGGCGGCGATCATCGAGGGCACGATGGCGAGCCCGTCCAGCCCGTCGGTCAGGTTGACCGCGTTCGAGGCGCCGGTGATCACCAAGACCCCGAACGGCACGAAGAACCAGCCCGAACTCGATCAGCACGTTCTTGAAAAACGGCACGGCGAGGGCGTTGCGCCAGCCCCGCTGGCGTCACCAAGGTGATGGCGACGCAGGCGAGAGGCGCTGAGCACGATCTCGAGGCCGAGCTTGCTTCGACCGGAAAGCCCGCTGGTGCGAGTTCCGGTGGAGCTTTCTGTAATCGTCGAAGAAGCCGATCAGCCCGAACCCGGCGGTGACCAGCAGCACGATCCAGACATAGGCATTCGTCAGATCCGCCCACAGCAAGGTCGATATCGTCAGCGCCAATAGGATCAGGAACCCGCCCATCGTCGGGGTTCCCTTTTTGCGCTCGATATGTCCGTTAGGGCCATCGGGGCGGATCGGCTGGCCATTGGCCTGCTTCGATCGCAGCCAAGCAATAAGGTGCGGACCAAGAAGAAAGCTGATCAACAGCGCAGTGACCGCCGCTCCCCCGATCGGAAGGTGATGTAGCGGAACAGGTTGAAAGCCTGAAACTGATCCGCGAAAGGGAAAAACAGCGGGTAGAACATTCGATCATGTCTCTGGCCGCGCCGATTCTGCACGCAGCCGCTCGACGATACGGCCAAGCCCAACGCCGCGGGAGCCCTTCACCGTCACGACATCACCGGACCGCAAGAAGCTCAGGAGTCCAGGCATCGCTCGCATCGGCGGTGGGCCACAAGCCGCCCCGCTTCGCTTTGGGCAGGGCGTCGTAGAGCGCCGCTACCGCTTCCCCGACGAGAAAGACGCGGTCGACCTTTGCTGCGGCGAGCGGCTGCGGCAAGTTCGCGGTGAAGGCGCTCGCTTGCCGCCCCGAGCTCCAGCATGTCGCCGAGCACCGCCACCCGCCTCCCGCCGTCGGCGGGCGGCGTCGCGCCGAGCACGGCGAGCGCGGCATCGACCGCCGCCGGGCTCGCATTGTAGCTCTCGTCGATCAAGGTCAACGTGCCGCCCCGCCAGGAGAGTTCGCAGCGGCGACCGCGCCCCGGCAACGCCTCGAGCTCCGCCAGCGCCTCGGCGGCGCGGCCGGGCTCTGCACCAGCCGCCGCAGCCGCGGCGAGCACGGCGAGAGAGTTCATCGCCCAGTGCCGGCCCGGCACCGGGAGGGCGAAGCGCAAGACGTCGCCACGGAAGAGCAGCCTCGATTGTCGAGCTGCGCGGTCCGAGTACGCAATCGAGGAGCCGGACCGTCGCCTCCGGATGGGTTCCAAAACCAATTACTTCGGCCGCGCCGGCGCGCATGGCCGCCGCTGACGAGCCGGTCGAAATGCGGATTATCGCGGTTGAGCACGGCGATGCCGCCGGGCTCGAGCCCGAGAAATATTTCGGCCTTCGCATCGGCGATCGCCTCGAGCGACGGGAAAACCCGAGATGGGCGGGCTCGACCGTCGTGATGATCGCGACGTGCGGCCGCACAAGCCTAGTAAGAACGGTTATTTCGCCCGGATGGTTCATGCCCAGCTCGAAAATCCCGTAAGCGGCATCGGGCGGCATCCGGGCGAGAGACAGCGGCGTCCCCAATGATTATTGAGGCCACCCGGCGAGGCAAAAGTCGGGCCGCAGGCAGCGAGAGCAAGGCGCAGCGCCTCTTTGGTGCCGGTCTTGCCGACACTGCCGGTAACCGCGATCACCCGGGCGCTGGCGCGCTACGCGCTGCGGCGCCGAGTGCGGCAAGTCCGGCAAGCGTGTCGGCCACGCGCAGCAAAGGTGCGGCCATCGGCAAATCCGGGATGTCGCGATCCACCATCGCCGCGGCGGCGCCGCGCGCAAGCGCCGCAGCGACAAAATCGTGGCCGTCATGGATCGGACCCCGCAGGGCGACGAACAGGTCGCCCGCGGCAAGACTGCGGGTATCGATCGACACGCCCGTCGCCGCCCAGTCGGATGCGCTCAGTCCGCCGGTCGCGACTGCGGCATCTCGGCGGTCCACAGCGGCATCACTATCCGATCCGCCTGACACAATTCCGCGAGCGCGACCCGGCGATTTCGCGGGCGACGACGGCGTCGTCGAACGGATAGGTTTCGCTGCCGACGATTTGACCGGTTTCATGCCCCTTCCGGCAATGACCAGCAGGTCGCCGGGACCGAGATCGGCGATCGCGGCCGCGATCGCCTCTCGGCGGTCGCCGATCTCGATGGCATTCGGGGCAGCTGCGAGAATTTCGCGGCGGATCTGCGCCGGCTGCTCGCTTCCGCGGGTTGTCGTCGGTAACATACACCCGGTCGGCCAGGCGGACCGCGACCTGCCCCATCAGCGGACGCTTGCCGGCGTCGCGGTCGCCGCCGCAGCCAAACAAGACGACGAGCCGGCCTTGCGCGTGGGGACGCAAGTGTCGTCAGCACGGTCGCGAGCGCGTCCGGGGTGTGGGCATAGTCGACGACGATCGCTCCACCTTCTTCGAGCGCCGCGACGAACTCGCAGCCGGCCCGGGACGCTGGTCAGATGGATCAGAGCCTCGGCCGCTGCCGCCGCTGGGTTCCCGTCGCCACGACCAGGCCGAGCGCCGCCAGCGCGTTCATCGCCTGGAATGCCCCGGCAAGCGGCAGCAGCCAGCTCGCGGCGTTGTCCGAAGAGAGCTGAGGAGCAGTCGCTGGGCGCTGCCCTGCGGCTTGCAATCCAAAAGGCACAGATCAGCGGCCGGGTCGCCGCCATACGCGATGACCGGATGACCCGTCGCACGGCAGAGCGCGGCCAAGCGCGCGAATTCGCCGCTGTCGGCGTTGAGGACTGCTGTCCCGCCCGGCAGCAGAAGCGCGGTGAACAGCCGGTCTTTGCCGCGCGGTAACGCATCATATCGCCGTGGTAGTCGAGGTGATCCCGGGTCAGGTTGGTAAAAGCCGCTGATGCCACCGTCAGACCGTCGAGCCGACATTGGTCGAGACCGTGGCTCGATGCTTCGATCGCTACCCGGTCGATCCCCTTCCGGCAAGGGTCGGCCAGATCATCGATGGAGCGCGATCGGATCGGGCGTCGTCAGGCTGCCGGGACGCCTGCCATCGGCAGTGACCAAGCCGAGCGTGCCGAGGCTCGCCGCAGCAAAGCCGAGCGTCGTCCATATCTCGCGGGTGAAATGAACGACAGAGGTCTTGCCGTTGGTGCCGGTCACGGCGGCGATCGTCCGGGGCTGCCGGCCATGGAAGCGGGCGGCGAGACGTGCCAGCCGACGGTGCGGATTTGGATCGACGAGGATCGCTACGCGCTCGCGAGAGCGCCGGTGTGAGCGCGAGCGCTTCGGCATCGTCGGTCAGGATTGCGACGGCGCCGTGCGCCACGGCATCGGCGGCGAATGCCCGGCCGTCCCTGACGCGTTCCGGGCAAAGCGGCGAAGAGAAAGCCGGGACGAATCGTCCGCGAATCGGCGCTGAGGCCCGCGATCTCCGGATCGGGGCTCGGTCGGCGGTGAGGCCCGTTAGTTCAGTAAGCTTCAAGCCGCTTGCCTTGAAGGCTCTCGACGATCAACGCCCGCTGCACTTCGGGCGACGCTTCGTCGACGGGCTGCACTCCGAGAACGGGCGCAATACGCTGGACGATGCGGCTGGTCGCCGGGGCTACGGTCCAGCCCGCAGTCGCATAGCCGTGGCTCTGCTTGTTGGGGTGCGGTTCGTCGACCATCGCCAGGACGAGGTATTTCGGGGCGTTGATCGGGAAGAACCCGACAAAGCTCGAGAGCAGCTTTCGATCGGCATAATGCCTGCCCGGAAACCTTGTCCGCCGTCCCCGTCTTGCCACCGACGACGATAGCCCGGGGCGGCCGCCATCGTGCCGGTCCCGCGTTCAACCACCAAGCGCATCAGGCGGCGCATCTGGTCCGAGGTCTTCGCTGAAATCACCTGCTGACCCTGGGGAGCATGACCGGGAGGCAGTTTGACGAGAGTGGGCTGGCGGAGCACTCCGCCATTGACGAGCGCGGCAGCGGCGGTCGCAAAGCTCAGCGGGGTGACCGAAATCCCGTGACCAAAGGCGATGGTCATCACGTTGACTTCGCGCCATTTTGCCGGATAGTGCGGTGCCCCCACTTCCGAGATCTCGATCTTCGGCTTCGCGCAACAGACCAGCCGCGCGAGAAACTCTCGCTGCTTTTGAGCCGCCGGCGGCGATGGCCATTCGTGCCGCGCCGATATTCGACGAGTACATCAGGATTTCGGGGACGCTCAACACCCGATGCTTGCCGTGATAATCCGAGATGCGTGAAGCGTCCGATCGCTATCGGATGGCTCGCGTCGTAGGTGCTGGTCAATGTCGAGGTGCCAGCATCGAGCGCCATCGCCACGGTGAAAATCTTGAAGATCGAGCCGAGCTCTGTACACGCCGAGGGTATTGCGATTGAACATCCGGTCGGCAAGCAGGAAATGGCCGGATGGTTCGGATCCGGGGTAGCGGGGTGGTTCGGGTCGAAATCCGGCAGCGACGCCATCGCCAGAATCTCGCCGGTGTTGACGTCCATAATCAGCCCGGCGCCGCCTTTCGCGGTAAAGTCGTCGATAACGCGCTGCAATTCCTCGCGCAGGATGTACTGCAAGCTGAAGGTCGAGCGAGAGCGGCAGCGGCTCTCGGCGTTCTTTCAGCACGTCGTCGAGGGCCCGCTCGACCCCAGCAAAACCGGCGTTGTCGATCCCGGCGTAGCCCACGACATGGAGGTCAGACCGCCGCCGGGATAGATGCGCCGCTCCTCGTGCTCAAACTCCAGTCCGGGATCCCGAGCTGATTGACGTCGTACTGTTCTCGCGGCGTCAGGTGGCGCTTGATCCATACAAAGCTTCTTGCCCGAGGTGAGCTTGGCATAGACTTCAGGCGCTGCTGAGGCTTGAGGGAAAACTCGGACGATCTTGCCCGTGGCCTCCGCCGGGTCGAGGATTTGCTTGGGAACGGCGTAGAGCGACGCGGCTGTCGAGCGTCGTAGCGAGGACATTGCCGTTGCGGTCGGTGATATCGGCATGGCTCGGGCACCGGCGCGTTTACGGCGCGCGAGGCGCCCGATGTGCGATTGCGCGGCACCGCCCTCAGAAGCGCTAATTTCCGCTACCCGCAGACCAACCACGGCAAAGACCAGGGCGAACAACACAGCGGTTACCAGAAGCCGGCTGCGGCAAGCTTTCGAGAGCCTGCATCGCCGGGCCCTCGGAAATGATCGCGACGACAGGGAGGCGGCTTGAAATGGCGCGGGCCGGCATGGGTTATCGTCGAGATATGGGGTCGCGACCATCAGCGGCTCGCCGCCACCTGGGCGGATCAATTCGTCGAGCGATCTGGGACCGTCGCGGCGGCGTCACCTGGCTTGGCCGGCGGTTTTTGTCGGAGATCGGCTTGGCCAGCTCGGCGGGCAGCGCCGTTTTTCCGGCGCTGCCGCGCGTGCGACCGACGCATGTCCGAGGCTGTTGCCTCGGCCTGCATCCCCTGGATTGCAGCTGCGATCGGCGCTTCGGGCGGGCGATACCCCACTCTCCGGCGAGGCGTGCGGCAGCGGTGATGGATCAGCCGGAGCGGCGGCTGAGGGCGAAGCGGATGTCGATAACGCGTGACGCGGAGCTGCTTGGTCGCGATCGGTCCGAGGGAGTAGGTAATGCCGGTTCATCTCGTCGAGGGTCTCCGGGTCGGGTCAGATAAGCCCATTCCGCCTCGTTGGTACGGATCGCGTGCTCCTCTGCGATTGTCGCCTTCTTGATCCGATTGAGCTCGTCCTCCAGAGATTGCACCGGCGTACTTGACCCCGAACATGGCAAACCCGGTCACCAAGACGAGAACCAGCCAAAACATCGTGCTGAGCCTAATCACGTTCGGCTCCGGCTCGGAGCCGCGAAAGTCGGCTGGCCAAGACGGCGCCGCAGTTCGCTCCGGCTGCACGCAGCCGTGCCGCCCTGAGCACGGGGGTTGCGCGCGATTTCCGCAGCATCAGGCTTGACCACCCGCCGCCCGAGCAGTCTGAAGCTCGGTGCCGCCGCCTACGAAGCAGGGGCCGGGGCATGGCGGAGCCGCGCGGCGCCTGCGCGCTGCGCCGCTGCAAGAATTGCTTCGACCCGGCGGTCCTCTAGCGAATGAAACGAAACCACCGCCAAGCCGGCCGCCGGGTATCAGCAGCTGTTCTGCCGCAGACGAGCCCGCGATCGAGTTCCCCGAGTTCGTTCGTTGACCGCGATACGGAGGGCCTGGAACGTCCGAGTCGCCTGGATCCTGCCCGGGCTCGGATGTCGGCATCGGCCGCACGCACGACCTCGGCGAGCTCAAGGGTCCGCACGCAGCGGCTGGCGCCGCTGGGCCGCGCCGATCGCGCGGGCGACGCGGCGGGCGAAGCGTTCCTCGCCAGAGTTCACCGATCAGTTCCGGCGAGCTGCCGTTCCGACAAGGGAGGCGATCAGATCCGCGGCGGTTTGACCTTGCGCGGCTCATCCGCATATCGAGCGGCCCGTCAAAGCGAAACGAAAAGCCGCGTTCAGGCTTGTCGAGCTGGGCCGAGGAGACCCCGAGATCGAAAGCAATGCCGGCGATCGGGCCGGAGGTTATGGGGGCGAGCAGGCGGACCATGTCGCCGAAACGGCCCTCGATGATGGTCAGCCGTCCGCCATACCGCTCGGCCAGCTCGCGCCCGTAGCGTATCGCGTCGGGTCGCGGTCGAATCCGACCACTCGGCATCGGCGCTGCGGCGAGCAAGCGCCACGCTGTAGCCGCCGCGGCCGAAGGTGGCGTCGACATAGAGGGCGTCGTCACGCGGCGCCAGCGCCGCGAGGACGGCGTCGACCAGGACAGGAATGTGCGGGGCGGCATGTTGGGCTGCGGATGACCAGCATGAGCATCCGGGCGAGACTGGGTCCGGATGCTGCCCGGTCATCAGCGCCGCGCGACTGGCAAGGCTGCCGAGCGACGGCATTCCCGTCCCTCGCCGGCGGACGCGTTCGAGCAGCGCTGCCTCGTGCGCCGCAAATCGATCGGGCTCCCAGATCTGGAAGGTCGACCCAAGCCCCACAAACGCTGCGCTCTCGGTGATCGCGCGTGCGCAGCGAGACTTCTCGGGAAGGAAGAATCCGCCCTTCCGGATCGAAGGGCAGCCGTTGGCGAGCGGGCGAGGATTAGCGTGGCAATACCCTGCTGCTCCGCAGGTTGTTCGATCTCGTCGAGCCCCGCCGATATCGCCTCCATGGTGTCGATGCCTGTTGCTTCGAGCGCATCGTAGTCTAGCGAAGGGAAGGCGACGATGCCCTCGAAACTCTGATCGTTTAAAGCGGCGCGAAAGGTCGCCGGCACTGAAACTCCGCCCTTGCGGTCGACCTTGTTCACGTAAGTGGACATGAACAGCGCCACTTCTTTCCCCAACGCTCACCCGTGGACGCTCGGCAAGGGGCGCCCGATAGGCCCTGCCTAAGTTCCCCCATCGGCAGCGGGCCCGTCCAAAGGTGGACATGGTATGACATGGTATTTCATGGGTGTCAATGGGTTTTTGAAATAATGCCGTAGATTTCCAAGATGAACGTGGTCCATCTGTACCGGCCACATCATCTGGTTCCCGAACTCCTTTCCCTTACAAGCGACAGGATCATCGGCGTCGCGACGGAATCGCATGTTTATGGATTGTTCCGTAAGAACACGCACGCGACGCGCGCGAATAATGGCCGGGCCGAGTCATCGCGTCTCGTCGACCTCCATACTCGGCAGCCGCGGAGCCAAGTCCAATTTCCGGTCGGCGATCAGCAGCTTGCAATGATCGTAGAGGGCGACGCGAGCCGCCTCGGTTCGGTTGTTGCCGTAAAGACCGGTTTCGACTAAGCGATCGAGGTACCAGACGGTTTGAACATTGACCGAGAGCGTGATCAGTTCGGATTTCAGCGGATTTGCGTCGCGTGCCATCGCCGTTGCCCAGGGATAAGAATGCCAAAATTATGGCATAAGAATGGGAATCATGGCGAGCAAAGAAGGAACGGGCGACCCCGAGGATCGCCCGCACCTTCCCCCTGTGTGTGGCGCGCCTTTTCGCGTACCCCCGTCTGAGGCCCTGATCACCGGGTCAAGGCCGCGAAACCCTGCGTCTCATCCACACAGTCAGCCACGCTAACTGATCGATTTCGACCGGCAACGACAAAATTCGCAATCCACCAGGCTGTCCCCTGGAAAGCGCACTTATCCCGGCTTGATCCGCCGAACCGTCCTCCACCACGGGAACGGTGCCAGACGGTCGTGTAAGCCGGGTTCTGTCCCGCCCTCGGCGCAAATGACCGGGCGGTGATGGCCATTCATCTGGGGCGTTCGTTGCCGAACGCCTCGCGCGACCGACCCGAGCGGCGGCGCGGAAGGCCCGCCCGGCAGCGCACCGGATGCCAGCGACGCCTGCCGCTCCTACTTGGTCTTGCTCCCGGTGGGGTTTTCCCTGCCGCCGCCGTTGCCGGCGGCGCGGTGCGCTCTTACCGCACCATTTCACCCTTGCCGCCCGCCGCCCGGCATGCCGGAGCGGGCTCGGCGGTGTGTTTCTGTGGCACTTTCCCTGGGGTCGCCCCGCCGGGCGTTACCCGGCACCGCACCTCCGTGGAGCCCGGACTTTCCTCTCCCGCGCCTTCGGCGGAGAGCGGCCATCCGACCGTCTGGCAAGCGAGTGATTTGGGTTGCCGCAGCACCTCTGTCAAAGGCTCCGCGGCTTTCGAAGTGCTCAGGTAATCGACGAAGCTATCGGCCGGATATCAGGCACCGATTGTGCGCAATCGCGTGGTGCTCGCAAATCCGGAGACGAGCGGAGTCGTTACCGACTGAGCAGGTACTCGGCCGATGATCACGCGATATGCATGCATGATACGTTGCCAGACATTCTGACCAAACGGAGCGTCGCCGGCACGTACGCGTTGCAACACATATTGCGTATAGCGCCTTGCGGGTGCGAAATCATTGCAGGAGTTGGTGATTGCCTGATTTCCATCCTGACAAAACAGGCGGAACGGATGTCGGGCTCAGGGCGGTTTGCAACGCCCGGTAATGCGCGACAGGCCTGCGCGCCTGTCGCGACCACGTTCTGCACCGCGCCGCCAGTCGAATGAACCTTGCGTGGCCAGCGGCGGAACGATCCGAACGCTGTTCTATAATCGCCGCTAAGCGCTATCTGCATCGCGACAAACGAGTAGATCGGCCATGCCTGGTAATGCTTGGGACGGATCGGCTACCGCTATGAGGTCAGCGACGAATGGGCAAAACTGCCGCCGGGCATGGAATTCAACGCCGACGTCGCCGCCGGTCGGGGTCGACAAGAACGACAACGTCTACGCCTTCAATCGCGGCAAGCACCCGATGTGCGTGTTCGATCGCGACGGCAATTTCCTGCGGTCGTGGGGCGAGGGCGTCTTCGTGCGGCCGCACGGCGTCCACATGGCGCCGGACGACACGATCTGGCTGACCGACGACGGCGACCACACGGTCCGCCAGTGCACGCTCGACGGCAAGGTGCTTGCTGACCATCGGCATCCCCGGCAAGCCGGCGCCCTATATGAGCGGCGAGCCGTTCCACCGCTGCACCCACACCGCGCTGTCGCCGCAGGGCGACTACCTCTACATCTCCGACGGCTACGGCAACTCCCGCGTCCACAAATACACGCCCGGACGGCAAGCGGCTGATGTCGTGGGGCGAGCCCGGCACCGATCCCGGCCAGTTCAACATCGCCCACAACATCTGCTGCGATCCCGACGGCTGGGTCTATGTCGCCGACCGCGAGAACCACCGCGTGCAGGTGTTCGACGGCAACGGCAAGTACGAGACGCAGTGGAACAACATGCACCGCCCCTCCGGCCTCTGCATGGAAAGCGGCACGAGGACGCCGCGCTTCTTCGTCGGCGAGATCGGGCCCGACATGGCGGTCAATATCGACCTGCCCGAATTGCGGTCCGCGGGTCAGCATCTATACCCAGAAGGGCGAACTGCTGGCGCGGCTCGGCCATGCGCATGCCGGGCTCGACCCCGGCCAGTTCATCTCGCCGCACGGCCTCGCCGTCGATTCGCGCGGCGACATCTATGTCGGCGAGGTGTCGTTTCACCAATTGGGGTCGGCGCGTTCGAGCCCGCGGCGAGCGATGCCGCCGGCCTCAGGAGCCTGCAGAAGCTCGTCAAGGTCGCCTGATGCCCGAGAACCCGCGCTGGAAACGTCGTCCGCCCGGGCTCGACCTGGGGCGATTGGGGCCCCGACGATCAGCTGGGCCGGCTCAATCTGCTGACCTCCGGAGAAGGTGCTCAAGGGCATCGCCGAGGTCAAGGAAGGCAAGACCTTCTGCCTCAGCCTGCCGCTCGATTATCCGGGCGGCAACGTCGTCAATCCGCGCCGCCATCCGCCGCGGCTCTCGCCAACATGCGCAACGGCATGCCGTACATGGCCTATCCGCTCGCCCGCGAGGATCCGCAAGCTGATCGACGTCGATCTGCGACGACATCGTCGAGATGACGCTGCAGTACTCGACCCAGTGGGACAGCCTCGCCCATGTCGGGCAGCTGTTCGACGCCGACGGCGACGGCAAGCCCGAGATCGTGTTCTACAACGGCTACCGCGCCGGCGAGCACATCATCGGCCCGGTGGATTATCGCGACGGTCAGGCGATCGAGCGCGGCGAGCATGTCGGCGCGCATAGCGCTTGTCGATCGACAACATGGCGGCGCACTGCATCCAGGGCCGCGGCGTGATGATCGACCTCGAGCACCATTTCGGCCGCGGCGAGAGCTTTGTCGGCTACGACCGAGCTGATGCGGATCATGGAGGAGGACAAGGTCGAGGTCGAGGAGGGCGACCTCGTCTGCTTCCGCACCGGCTACGACCGGGTCATCCTCGGCATGAACAAGACGCCCGATGCCGGCAGTGCTCGCCGCCAACCCGGGCGCCGGGCTCGACGGTCGCGACGAGCGGTTGCTGAACTGGATCACCAGATCGGGCGCCGTCGCGCTGATCTCCGACAACCGCGCGGTCGAGCAGCCTCGCCGTCACGACCGTGCGAGGGCGAGGACCATTGCGCCTCGCTGCCGCTGCACGCCCATTGCCTGTTCAAGCTCGGCGTCTATCTCGGCGAGATCTGGCACCTCTCCGAGCTCGCCGACTGGCTGCGCGCCAACGGCCGCTCGCGCTTCCTGCTGACCGCACCGCCGCTGCGCCTGCCCGGCGCGGTCGGCTCGCCGGCCAACGCCGATCGCGACGGTGTAGCGATCCGGCGTCAGCTCAGCACGGCGATCGCCACCGGCGGGCGCAAGTCGAGAGCACACCGACAGCGCCTGGTGCAGCTCGCTGTCGAGAAAGCGCTGGAACAGCGCCTCGTCCTGCTGTCGCGGAGCCTCCAGCACCGGCAGCACGCTCTGGGTCATCGGCGTAATCGAAGCGGGGTGCCCATTTGCGCGCTCCCAGCCGCGCCGTGGTCGAGCAATTGTCGACCATGTAGGCGACGTCCTTGAAGTCCATGTAGGGATTGAGCGAATCGATCGCCTCGATGATCGATTCGTTGACGATCTCGGAGTAGGGATGCCCCTTGCCGTGCAGGAGATCGGCTTGCGCCATCATCGTCGCGACATAGATGCCGGCCGTCACCGGATCGATCTCGGATTGGCGATTGCTGCGCAGCGAGCGGCCCACCTGCCACATCTCGGTGCCGGCGATTTCGCTCATCGGAAAGCGCGTGAGCCGATGCGCTGCGCTGACGACGCTGCGGATCTCGTTGCCGCTCTCCACCTCCTCATAGATCTCTGTGCAGAATGTCGGCCGCGGGGCCGTAGCAGGCACAGTAGGCCTGCTTGAAGCGCTGTCGGCCATCCTCGTCGAGCGCCTCGTAGACGCCGAGCAGACCCGCCGCCGATATCTGCTTCGCTGATCGGCGCCGGTGATGCTCTTGGCCGAGTCGAGAAAGGCGTCGTCCTGCTCGCGCCCGCTCGTGACGGAACCAGCGGTAGAGGCTCTCGCAAATCCCGTGAACAGCGCCGAGCAGGATGCCGCGCTCGCCGAAAATGTCCGACTTGTATTCGAATTCGAGCGTCGTCTCGAAGGTGCAGGGGGAGCCGAGCGCCGATCGCCCAGCCAGGGCGTAGTCGGTCGCGCTTCCCGTCGATGTCCTGATGAACGGCGAAGCTGCAGTTGATCCCGGCGCCGTTGATGTCGCGGCCCTGCTCGTAGAGCCGCCGCACCGACGGCCCCATGCCCTTCGGGCACACCCCGATGATGTTGATGTCGTTGCGGAAGGCTTCGTGCCGGCGCTCTTGACGTAGGCCACCAGAAAACCATGCGACAGCCCGAGGGTGGCGCCGGGCCGGATCGCCGCCATGATCCGATCGAAATTGTCGGCCTGTGCGGCGTCGGAGATCAGCAGCAGGACGAGGTCGGATCCGGCGATGACCTCGTACATCTCGCCGCGCGTCCCGTTGGCCTCGGTAAAGCCGGCCTTCTCGACATTGGCGATCGAGCCGGAACCGGCGCGCAGCCCGACCTTGACCCGGATGCCGCTGCCGGCGAGCGATTCGCGGAGATTTTGCGCCTGGGCCGGCCCCTGCGACGACCAGCCGATCACGCCGATCTGCCGGATCCCGGCAAAGGCCTTGGGCAGCAGCGGGAAGAGATGACGGCCGCCGCGGACGATCCACTCCTCGGTGCCGCCGAGGACGATCTTTTCCTTCTGGAACACTGTCGAGTTGAACGCCACCTCGTGCCCTCCTCGTTGGCCAGTCGGGAACTCGCGCCGTGCGAGACAGCTCCCGCGCGTCAACGAGCGCGCTGACGCTTTATGAACCGGCATTCTTCGGCCGATGCAAGCCTCTCGATTCGATCACAGTCGAGAAATTAGGCACCACGCTTCGATTGCGCACCAGATAAGGCGGCGCCCAGATGGCGCCGCCGCAGCTTCCAGGTAGTGTCGGATGTTTTACGCAACCTTGCGAAGGCGGCCTAACAAACCCAGCCCGAAAGCGCCGAGCCCAACAAGGTGAGCGATGCCGGCTCTGGTACATAGGTCTGCGAGAAAGCCTGATCGACGATATTGATAGTTGCCGGACTATACGAAGTATAGTTGAGGCCGATATCTTTACTACATCAATTGAGCTCACGTCTTGGCTTAGCAATATATCAATGATAAAATTGTTTGCCGGTGGGTTACTTACCTCAAGATGCCCGATCTTATGCTGGTGCCATGAATGAAAATATCCTCGCTAATACTCGATGTCACTGTGCCATTAAAATACATCGAAGCGTCGTGGAACAACTCTGGCCTCGGAAGCCGTCGCGGTATAGTAATTATAATTGCCCTCTGACGAAGTTCCCGAGTTGAAGGTGCTCTCTTTGATCCGTATACCGAATCTCCAGTTGCAAAGGTATCCGGTGGCAGTGGAGGTGTGCTCGCCTTCACACCGATGTTCGCGCACGCCAAACTGGCGCTCCGGGGAAACGCTGCACGTAAAGTTGTTAAACGTCTTGGGTCTCCCGCAACGACGTTTCGGGTGGGGTGAGCGGTAGCGACGGGACGGCGGATGTTTGTCGCCTGCTAGGCCAACGAGCCCGGCCACAATGGCGCCACCGATGGACAGCTCTCATGAAAGCTCCTAAGCCAAACAGCTGAGTGCCTATCAGGTCTGTACACGCCGAAACCGTACCTACCCAACTCATCGCTGCAGATTAGGTATCAGAAAGTTAAAACTAAAATGGATTGATGGTTAACGTTGTAACTTTCGTAGTTAATCACCGCTCCCACGAAATCGGCCCACCTCGCAGCTCTGAACACTTCTGGGTGCCTGGTTGACCTGATGGCGACGGGTTCATCCCAACGTCGAATTGAAAGGCGCCGCCGTCGAGCAGCAGGTTCTGGCCGACGATGAAGCCGGACGAGGCGGCGCACAGAAAGGCGCAGGCGTCGCCGAATTCCGCGGGATCGCCGACCCGGCCGGTCGGGTTCGGCTGGCCGCGCTTGGCGAGCATCTCCTCGAAGGAGATGTTTTGCCGCCGCGCCTCGAATTCGATGCCCGAGCGCAGCCGGTCGGTCAGAAACGGGCCCGGCAGCAGGCCGTTGATCGTCACATTATATTTGGCGACCTGCCGCGCGATGCCGGCGCAGAACGCGGTGAGGCCGGCGCGGGCGCCGTTGCTCATGCCGAGATTGGGGATCGGCGACTTCACCGAGCCCGAGGTGATGTTGACGATGCGGCCGAATTTGCGCTCGCACATGCCGTCGACCGTCGCCTTGATCAGCATGATCGGCGTCAGCATGTTGGCGTTGACCGCCTTCTGCCAGTCCTCGACCGACCATTCGCGGAAATCGCCATGCGGCGGACCGCCGCAATTGTTGACCAGGATGTCGGGGTTGGGGCAGGCGGCGAGTGCCGCGGCGCGGCCGGCTTCGGTCGAGATGTCGCCGGGCACCGCCGTCACCTTGGCGCCGGTTTCCTTGCGGATCTCCTCCGCCGTCTGTTCGAGGGTCTCGGCGGTGCGCGCGGTGATCGTCAACTCGACCCCGGCGCGCCCCAGCGACATCGCACAGGCCCGCCCCAGCCCCTTGCTCGCCGCACAAACCAGAGCCTTGCGTCCGCGAATGCGCAAATCCAACATATCGTCCTCCGCTCTATAGCGAATGAATCCCCACCGTAACTGAAGATGAAGCTGACCCTCATCCTCGATCCGGCGCCGGTCGGTGTGCGCGCCAGCCTCATCGAAGAATGGGAAGAGCTCGGCCGAACGGCGAGGATGGAGCCGATGGTCCGTCTCTTCGATGCGGAAGAGCAGGCGATCGCCTGGGGTCGCGCGCTGGCCAGCCGCCGCGGGTTGAAGCAAATCTACCTGACCGACAATCGAAAACCGCCGCCGCGCGAATGACGTCAGCGGTGCCGCCGGAGCGGGCGGCACTCCTGTGGTGCGCTGCCGCGGTGACGGTTTCGCAGCGCCGTCGGCATCGGCCGATGACGCCGCTAGCGCAGCTCGGCAGTCGCCTCGCCGGAAGTCGATCAGCGACTTCCTGATCCAAAACGTCTGCCTCGACGCAGTCGCGGACGGTCCTCGGAGGAGTCAGCCCGATCGACGGCGATCCGCGCTGCGCCGCCCAGCGCGACCTCGCTCCCGGCGAAAAGCTGCCCTATCACAAGCACGACCATCCCTCGCCGGGCGACCGCGCCGCCGTCGCGCGGGGCTATCAGCGGCGCGACTCGTTCCCGGTCGAGACAGGCCCTTTCGGCCGGGTCGTCGAACACTCGTTCGACTTCGGCGCCGGGGCAGGACGCCGGTTCGGCGTCTTCGATGCCGGCAAGGGCGATGGCGGCGACATCACCGTGACGTCGGCGACCGCGGCGTCGTTCGCCGCCACCGAGGACGGCGGAGGCGGGTTTCAGCTGTTCGTCGGGGCGAGCTGCAACGGTCGCGTCAGCCCCGCCGGGCTCTCCGATTCCTGGCTCATTGCCCTGTTCGACCCCGAGCCGGGCCGCACCACTGCAAGGGAAGCCGTCGCCCGGCTCGCGCGATCTCAGAGAGAGCCGGCAGGACAACTGCCCGCCGCGGCTCAACGCCGCCTTCACGCGATGGTACGTCAGGTCCGTTGCTCTACCGGGCAGCCGAAGGGCCAGGGCACCCCGGTCGCGCTGACGACGCTGATCTCCGAGCATTATGGCGGCGAGCGTCGCGAAGACGCCGACCACGTCGAGCGCTTTTATTTCACCCGCGAGCTCGGCTCGACGCGCTGGGAGCGGTGGCAAAACCTGCAGCACAGCCGCGGCTTCAGCCCCGAGCAGCTGGCCAAGGCAGCCGCGGACTTCGCTTCGTCGAGCCGCTGCAGCAAGCCGGAAACTCCGGAGGGTGCGGCGTTTGTCATGATCGATTGCCGGGAGTGGACATTGATCGTGCCGCCGGACGATCCGGCGGGCGACCGACCCGGGTTTTTCCTCGACGCCGTCAGATCGCGCCATCTTGCCGACGAGCTCTTCCCCGCCCCGGGACCTCGCTGACCCCTGGCGCCCATTAGGTCGCTCAGCCGGGCGGCGGGACAGGCATCCCCGGATATGGCGGCGGACCATAGGGCGACGGGCCCGGACCATAAGGCGAGCGCCCGTAAGGTGAGCCCGGTCCGTAGGGCGAGGCCCCGGTCCGTAGGGCGACGGCCCCTGAGTCCATAGGGTGACGGCCCGGTCCATAGGGCGACGGCCCGGTCCATGGGGCGAGGGCCTGGTCCATAGGGCGGCGAGGCCCCGGTGTCCCCGCATAGGGCGGTGTCCCCGGCGGCGGCGAGAAGCCGGGCACCTGGTTGCCCTGCGCGGCCATGCATTGCCCGTACGACGACGTCGTATTGCTGCTGCAGCGACATTTGCGCATAACCCGCACCGCCGGCGCCCACCACCGTGCCGAATGCCAGCGCCGGAGGCCGCGCCGATCCCGGCACCCCGACCGCCGCCGATGGCCGGCGCCGAGCGCCGGCGCCGAGCGCCGTCAGGAGAGAACCGCAGTCCCCACGGCCTGATTGGTGGCCGCTGCCGGCCTGGGTGCCGTCTGCGCCGTGGCATATTGCTGACAGTAGCTCTGATCGGCGGCAAAGGCGCTGAACTGCTTGTTCGCCCCGGGGCCACCGGGATCGTCGGCGCCATCGGCGGCATGACGCAGGCGCCAGAGCGACCATCACCGCCAGAACGCCGGCAATTCGCCGATCGATATGCTCATGTTCCCCCTTTTGTTAAATACCAGATGCCAATCCGCGGCCATTTCGACGGCGAGCGCCGCCCGGCGTCGCCACAGCACCCCCAACGTGATAGGTCTCTATGGTGCGCAGGCTCCCTGCGAAAGGTGTCGTCGCGTTTTTCTCGCGCATCGCGCGCGAACGCCTTCCTTCCTGTTCCGCCTGAAAGATCAGGATCAGATCAGGCGCAAAATCAACCCCTATGGTTTGCCGGTTCGCAAAGCGGTCCAATTCGGTAGGCATCATCCGCCGGCATGTAGTCTCCATCGTATCGCACTTTGTGATCGGCTACATTTGGCGCACTCCTGGGCCTGGGTCCTTCGCACCGCGCGATAAGACGCCACTAGCTACCACATTATTGCGATATTGTCAACTAACATAAACGCCTAGGGTGCCCCGATCGCATCCGATCTCCTCGCTGGACGCCGGCGCCGAGCGGGGCGGGAGGCCGGCGTGGGCGGTATTATATCGCCACAGACCCACCGCGATCCCGACGACGGCGACGTGGCGACGATGATCGCCAGGGCTCCGCGCCGAGCCGCTCGAACCATTGTGTAAAGAAATTGATCGCGGCAAAGGTCGCGGCCGCCGTGAACGACCCAGCGCCGGTTGGCGCGCCGCCCATGACGCCGACGCGGCGATCGCCAGGGCGACGCAGCCGAGGATGAAAACCCAGTCGGGGACGTGGAGTCGCCGGTTTTTCCCAGAGCTTGGCGTGCCGGCCGATGAGATCCATGCTGGCGGGCGCCCAGCTCTGGCCGGGATTGTCGCCCCACAGCGAGCCGACCCTGCAACCCGAAATTGACCAGCAGCAACGGACATCCGGCAAAGACGATCGCCAGCCCCTCAAAAGCCGGCTCGACGCGGCGTCGGGAACGAGGCATGCTCGCGAGGGCGAGCGCGGCGAAGAAGGCGATCGTGATCGTCGGTTTCGCTGACCATCAGCATATAGGTCGCATGAAAGATAGCCGGTGCTGCTGCCGAGCGCCGCCGCGAGCGCGAGCGGTACGAGCGCCACCAAAAGCTGCTGCGGATGACCACCGCGAGCACGAGCAGCAGGAGCGCGGTGAACAGCGAAACCGGCGAGAAGGCGCCGTCGAGCGCGCCGATCATGCCGCCCGAGCAGCAGCAGTGCGCCGATCACCGTGCCGGCGCTGTGCCGAGCAGGCTCCAGCGCCCGCCGGCGCCGAACGACACGGCTAAGCCCGATCAGCACCAGGCCGCCAGCCGATCACGGCACCGGTCGCGAACAGACGGATTGAGCGCCAGGATCGCGCGCCGCGACGGCGATCGCGCCGGGCTGACATCAGGATGTTGATCGCCAGCGTGCCGAGGTCACGCGAGGCGAGCGCCTTCAGCTCTTCGGCCTGCGCCGGGGTGAGCTTGCCCTCCCGGCACCGGCCGCGTGACGTCGAGGACGATTTTTTGATGGTCTCGCTGCCTCCGCCGGAACGCGCGCGATGTCGCGGGTTGATCCCAACCGCGGGTCGCGCGGGCGACGGCAAAGCCGCATCATCAAAGCCGAGTAGCGACCTCCCCTGTCGATCGTGCTTCAGGCTGATTGCCAGTGATCCGGTTCTGCGACTACCGACGCACTCGGTAAGGTCAGCGCCGCGCTGCCTCTGGTAAGAGGCCTTTCACCGTGCAGAGCAATACGTAACTGAACGAAG
>ERZ1370068.10454-contig-9152_pt1 | contig 44694 bp, 79 predicted proteins | sample MGYA00561227_ERZ1370068 | MGnify/ENA primary metagenome ERZ1370068 (study PRJEB38410, sample SAMEA6850437) | metagenome | study: Metagenomic assessment of the ecological functions of the soil: analysis of the soil microbiota associated with the...
CGCGACCGTGCCTCAATACGTGACGATGCTGCCGTATCCATTGCTTTTCGGGAATTCATCCAGGATCAACGACTTCCGCGGTTACGCCAGCTATCATTCCCTGCAGGCCCGCCTGAGCCATGCCTTTGCAAACGGCTTTCAAATGGACGCCAACTATGCGTGCGGTCCAAGGAGCTCGTACCACACGACCACCGCGATCGAAGACGGCCAGGGCTTCAATAGCGGCGGCACGGCTAGCGCTCCGGACCTGCTGAATCTGCGGAATAACAAAAAGTACGGTTTCTCCGATCAGCCTCATCGGTTCGTTGGCGTGATGCTTTACGAGTCCCCGTTTGGCTCCGGCAACGCTTCGAGATCCGGCCGAATTCTGCGATCCATCGCAGGCGACTGGGCATACGGGCGCCGTGGTGACCCTGCAGAGCGGTATGCCGATCGCGGTCTCCGGTGCGAGCGACGGCGCCCGGTTGCGCGCGTCCAAATCGCGTCGCTGGGCAGCCGCTGGAAGTGCCGAAAGAGTTACAGCGCTGGTATGACGGCGCGACAGCCGTCACTGCTGCCGTGCGGCCGGGTGGTTACGCCATCGAAGAACACGTTTCAGAAGTACAACACGCGCGCCGCCTGGCCAGGTGGTTGGTCTTCCAAACGGGAATTTCCAGACCGATCAATTCTGGGTGGGAAACTCGGCCCAGACCATCGGCGACCTGAGGCCCAGGCCGCATCAACGTGGACATGAGCCTCAGACGCATATTCGCAATTCGGGAAAGTCTGAGCTTGGAGGTTTCCCGCGGAAATCGCGAACATTCTGAATTCCGCGGAATACAGCGGAACTCATACCGGCGCGCTGAGGCACGAATGTGACGACCAATGCTGCCAAAGGGCCGAAGCCGGGATGGGATCCCAGCGCACACGTACGGCACGATCGGTCAGGCCACTTTCGATCCGAGACAAGTCACATGCATGTGAGGATCCGTTTTTAGCCCGGCTGGTGGCGTCACGGGGTTTTTACAATGTGCACGATATTGCACGATTTTCAGATTTGGGGGCCTTCTTTCCATCCGGCTCCGCCAAGCAGCCTTTACTCAATGAGTTAGAGAGATAACCTGGGGTGCCTAAGACCTATTCGCCGAGTTACGTGTGTGCAACGTTTCAAGGCCGCGAAGAGCGTGCCTAAGACATCAGTTTCTTGAACACCTCCAGGCTGACCGACCGGACAACGGGGACACCGGGAAAGACTGGACTGACGGTGTGCAGAAATCAGAAGTTTTCGTACGGGCTTTCCGGCATCAAACTACCGGCCCTGCCAGAGTGAGTTTCCCTCCTGTGGCGCAAAATATTCCGTCAGCACCGCAGGGCAATCACGGAAGTCAGGCGAGCCCATGTGCGAGCCCCTCTTCCGCACCCGTTCAGGCTCAACGCAATTCGGCAGAAGTCAGATAAATTCATAGCGCGTCGCTCCGGTTCCGAGGATAGTATCGCAAAACACGCTCCAGCGCACGCCGAAAGCGGAGGAAGCGATTGAGCGACGTCGCGACCCTCGACCTCCTTCTACGATCTAAACAATAGCGCGTCTGGGCCGAAAGAAACCGGAGGTACGATACTACGGACAAGCAGCCATGCGTTGGGGCCGCTCGATCCAGGTCGTGCGGATTTGCGCTGCGAAGTGGGCAAGCCTATCCGGGTCACTACCGATTCGGCGTGTTTTCGAGTTCTCATCTAACTGAGTAATTACCTTCGACCACGCGGACCTAGCCGCGCTTATGATTCCGCGTCCGTTCGTCGTGAGCAGCAGCCAACGGGACCGGCAATCCCAGCTTTGTAACTGCATACGCCCCGCAAAATCGTCCTACAGGCCAGCCCGCGGCGGGCTGACTCAAGCGCCGACTTCGGCTGCGCGGGATCGTGGAAGATAGTGGGCCAACTCCGGTGCCGGAAGTGATTTCGGACCGGGTACCCTTCCACTCCACTTCGGGAAATCCGACGCCCGTTCACGGCACGGATGACTTGGGAGTTGATTCTACGCTGCCACGCGCCAACTCAGTGCTCGGTGGAAAGATCCAGGCTTCGATCGTGGGCATGGCTTCGCGCGTGGCCCGCTCGCTGGCGCGAATCAGTTCATCCGCGTTGCAGAAGGCACTCCAGCCAAAGCGACCCTACCTCCGGCGTGACGATGATGCCGGAGGCGTCGCGCCAGTCTTGAACGGCGCGAGACTGCACGATCTGAAAGCAGCGGTTGACGACATTGAAGATGTTCGCGCCCGCCGAATTCCAGCCCGGCGCGGGCAGATTGACGGAGATAACGTGAGTGGCTCCCAGGGCTCGACACACAAGCGAGGGCACTGTCATGCTCATATTGCGCCGTCGACCAGAAGCCGGGCGCCGTCCTGAACGGGTTGGAACAGGCCTGATAGGAGCAGCTGGCGCGCAGAGGCATCGTTACCTCGCCCGATCACGGAATACAACCGGCTCACCCGTTGCCAGATCGGTGGCCACGATACCGAGGGGAATCCGCATATCTTCAAACCGAAAACTCTTCAGCAGTTTTCGCAAAAACAGCGCCATCCGATCACTACCGGCAAGCCCCATGCGGTTGATGGTCCACCTGGCCACGTCGCCAAAACGCATGGCCGAGCCGATGCCAGCCACCTCCGCAGCGGTCGCACCACTCGAGAAGGCCGCCGCCGCCAACGAACCGGCGCTCACACCCGCGACGCAGTGTGGGGATGTTTCTTTCCTCGAGCACCTTCAGAACGCCCGCATAAGCAATACTTCTGGCGAAGCCGCCCCAGCGCAAGACCGATTCTACACGGTGTAATCATTCGTTTCTCTGGGTGCGCGTCTGGTCGAACTGGAGTCAGCGAAGGAAGCGTGCAGGTTGATCCTATCGATTCTCCTCTGATGTTTTTGTCCACTTTCATTTGAACTGCATCATGCAAGGCTGACTTTCTGCCACGAGTCCCTCGCCCGCGACGCGATCTCCGCAAACTGGTCACACGGTAATGTGACAGCAGGCGGGCGGAATGTATCAGCAGTTCTGAATTTTCTGCGGAGTAGACTGAATAGCGAGTTGACGATCACACCCTCTCTTCAGCCCAATGCGCAGACATCCCATGGGCATGGTGAGTTTGACCTGGGTTGATTGCGCTCCCTTCATACGAGTCTAACTACTGGAAACATGTAGGTTAGGACACACCGACGGTCCGCCTCGTGGGCGTGGACCGACCGGGTTCGGGATTCTCCTGGCGCGTAGCCTACGCGGTCAACGCTCGGTGAACACGTACTCGTGTTGGCCGTCGCGAATGACCAGTGCCCGCTTTGCCAACCGATCAGCAAGCGACTACGAACTCGAATCCCATGTTCGTCGGGTCGGCGGTTGATAAACGAGATCGTGCCATCATCATTCTTGCGCGAGGCCACCTTACTCTTCCATTCGCCAAAGTCAAACGTCGTCGCGCCGGCATCGATGACCACGCGGTGAGGTCACCGAGGGCGGGACTCGAATAGCGCCGGGCAAGTTTGGCAACCAGGTCGGGGACTTGCGGGAACAACGTCAGTCGCTCACGCTCTTCGCGAGTTCGGCTTTGAAGTTCGCAGCCGAGGCATCCACATTTCCGACCGCCTCAGGCTTTCCGTCGAATATAATTCGGAGCAGGCGGCGCATCATAGGGCGCAGCAGCACTCCGCCGCTGTCGGAATTCGTCAACAAAACCGCGCCGATTCCGTATTCCGGTAGGAACATCAAATCGCTCTTAAATCCGGCCATGCTGCCGCCATGATGAATCACCGTGACGCCCAAGTCTTGTCTTCCGACAGACCCATTCCGTAGCTCTGGTTTTCGCCCGTTGCGATCTGAGGCCGCCGGCGCATCAGAGGTTCTGTTCCGAGACCAGCCGCGTGCCGCTGGGTAGCTTTCCGCGGGCTATCTCCAATTGACGTACTTGATAAGGTCGTGGGGCAGAAGTCCACACGCCGCCCGCGGGACGGTGCGGCATCACCGAATAATTGAAGGCCATGTTGGCAACCTGAGGTTTACCGTCTACATCCGCGCCGTGAGGTGAAGCATGATTTATTTTCAGTGCCCGGCGCCATGTCGAAAGTTGTGGAACTCATGCCGAGCGGAGTAAAGACCAAGCTCCTGCATGGCCTTGTCGTACGCCGCGCCTAAGTCACTCTGGGTTCATACAGGTGCGCGCCTACGTACCCGGCAGCAGACGCCATCGGATTACCAGGTGGTAAATTCGATGCCGAAGCGGCTAGTGGGTTGCGTGGCACCCAGCAGAGCTAAAAGGACGTTTCAGGCGTGGCGTTCTTGAATTCGAAAATCCACTGAAGGTCCTGGCGCGGAAGGCCGGTGCAAGCGCAAACAAGATGCTTCACGAGAACCTTGCCTGTTACGCTCGGCATCGCCGAGCTTGAAATTTGGGTAGGCTTCCTTCACCGGCTCATCCCACCGCAGTTTGCCCTGATCCACCATGCGGGCAAGCAGGAGCGGTCATGCCTCGGTGTTGGAAGCTTGCCATGAAGAGCGTGTCCGCATCGACACGTTCCGACTTGCCCAACTCGCGTACCTCGGCCCACCTATGGTGGACAACACGGCCGGCATCTACGAGCGCGAGGGAAACACCAGGGCACGTCCGCTTGCTTCATCGAGGCCTCGACAGAAGCTTTTCAGTTCCGCGACGCGCTCGGGATTGAGGAAGCGCCTTCCGGCCTACGAAGGTTTCTTTGTTGTAGCCCTTGGGACGGAGGCTCTGGACGATTAACCCGGAATTGTGAGACCGCGCTTTCAAACGTAGGTTCCTTTGCCGTCGAGGATAACGACCGTCCAATTGTCTCCGGCACGCCAGGCACGGGCCTGATCACGCGCGTTCGTTTGGGGATGTTTCGTAATCAAAAGTTCTTGCGCTCGTCCCAACCGTCGCGCGCGGGAGAGGGGGTCATCGGTTTCACTGGCCGCTTAAAGTCGGGACGGTAGGCGGACCAGGCCGCAGACACGGCAGGCAGCGTCCGCTGCCCTCACATCTACAATCGCCAGATGAGTAATCCGGTTCCGGCGGCGTGAGCACGATCGTATTCGCTATGCTTCGGAGGGACCAGGCAGCGGGCGCGGTGTAGGCAGCGCCGGCCGGAGTGGAGCGCTTGGTATCGGATGCAAGCTGCTTCGGCAGTCTGCGCGCCCACGATGGTGATGCTCGTAACAGCGGCGCAAGCAAAAACGACGATCCATTGCAGAGTGTTCCGTGAAACCCTACCTGCCATAATGAATTACCTCTGGAGCGAGCATACACCTCTTCCCTCGGCAACACCCCAGGGGGACGCGAGAGTCGCGGAACTGGGATTTGGGCGGTTGTTCCGAAGTCCGCTTGGGGGACCTGAGACCCGCCAATCAGCACCCTGCCAGATCGATTCCGTCGTTCACCGCGTTCCACAGTTTCGCTTTGCAGCCGAGATATCGCTCGGTCATCTGCACCGAGACATGCCTGAGCAGAAACTGAATCTGCTCCAGTTCTCCGCCGGCGAGGTGACACAGCCTCGCGCTCGCGCCTCTGACGCAAAGATCGCTCATCGCTCCGAGCTTCTTCCTCCAACACGTCCAGGTAATTTTCCAGATTCAATATCTCGATGGCCTCCTCCGTAAGGCAGCGCCTCGTGTTCGCCATACACGCCGGCCGCCATGGCCGCGGATACCGGTCTCCCGAAATCCATCAAGCCATCCTCACCACTTTCGGCCTATCCGACCAGCACCTACACCCTCACCCAACTCCGCTACGACCTTCGCAAGATGAAAGCCCACGGCCTGCTCGAACGCATCGGACGAAGCGTACCGCTACCGCCTCTCCGACAAGGGGACCAAAGCCGCGCTCATGTTCATCCTGTTCCACAAGCGCGTCTGCGGACCGCTGGCCAACTCGCTGTTCCATCACCGGCCCGACGAAGCCCTCAAGCCCGCCAGCAAGGTCGAAACTGCCTATCCACAAGGCTGATCATGCAATTCAACAGGTTCTCGACCTGCTTGCCGCGTGAGAATTCTGAGAGATGAATTCTCAAAAACGGCTGCGCTGGAGACTAACCGCAGCTAAAACGTTACGTTACTATTTCAACATGGCCAGACTACTATGGTTGCTCCCGGTGCTTGCCTGGTGGGCGCCGCACAATCCGCTCCTGACGGGGAAGCCCTCTACCAGAAGACCTGCGCCCGGTGTCATGATGCCGGAGTGGAGCGCGCACCCAACCGCGCCGCGCTGAAACTGATGTCGCCGGAGAATATCCGGCTGGCGCTGGTGAGTGGCAGTATGTCGGAAGATGGGGTTCACATTGAGCACCGCCGGAGATCGCGGCCCTGGGCGAAAGCCTCACGGGCAAGAGACTCTCCACCAGAAACAGCGGCCGACCCAGGGTTGTGCACGGCCTGCCGGCGCCCGATGGGAGGACCCGTTCGCCAAACCATTCTGGAATGGCTGGGGCGTGGATGTGGCCCAGCATCGCTTTCAACCGGCCGCGATGGCGCAGATGGCCGCCGATCAGGTCCCGAAGCTGAAACTGAAGTGGGCCTTTGCTTTTCCCGGTGCTTCCCGAACCTGGGCGCAACCGACCGTGGTGGGAGGCCGCATTTTCGTTGGCAGCGTAAGCCGGAAGGTCTACTCGCTCGACGCACAAACGGGATGCACTACTTCGGACGCTTCGACGCCGACGTACCGGTACGCACCGGCCATCACCATAGGCAAGCTCGGTGCGGGCTGGGCGGCTATTTCGCGATCAGCGCGCCAACGCTTTGCGGTGGACGCGCTGACCGCAGCTGCTGTGGAAGACCCACGTGGACGATCACCCGGTGGCGATCATGACGGGCGCGCCTACGCTGGCGGCAGGGCGGCTGTATGTACCTTTGTCGTCGGGCGAAGAAGTGGCGGGCGCCAATCCCAAATACGAGTGCTGCAAGTTTCGCGGCAGCCTGTCGGCGCTGGATGCCGCCACCGGCAAAAGTCATCTGGAAGAGATTACACCATCGCGAGAGCCGCGCACCCGACCCGCAAAACCAGCAGGAGGTGCAACTCTGGGGACCATCGGGCGCGCGGGAATCTGGTCGTCGCCGACCATCGATCTTTGAAGAGACGCGCCCGGACCTTACGTGACCACGGGCGATAGCTATTCCGACCCGGCGGCTTCGACCTCCGACTTGCCTTCCTGGCCTTCGACATGGGCACGGGAAAACTGCTGTGGTCGCGCCAGATGACCGCCAACGACGCGTTTACAGATCGAGCGCGCGGATCGCCCGTCAAGACCAACTGTCCCGAAGCCAAAGGGCCGGATTTCGATTTCGGCTCATCGGCCATTCTGGTGGATCTGCCAGGCGGCAAGCGGGCGCTGATCGCCGGGCCAGAAATCGGGGCTGGTGCACGCGCTCGACCCGGATCCAGCAGGGTGAATTGCTTGCCCCTGGCAGGTGCGCGCCGGCAAAGGCAGCGTGCTGGGCGGCGGTGCAATGGGGCAGCGCGGTGGATGGCGAGAACGTGTGTACGTGGCGGTATCCGACCTGGGTTTTGCTCCGCAGCCTTCCACGGGACGCAACGGGTTGAACCTCAAGGCCGGCGGCGGGATGTTCGCCTTCAACGCGGCGACCGGGAAAGCAGGTCTGGAATACGCCGCCACCGCCCGGTTGCGTGGGATCGAGCAGGATGCAGCCCGGCGCAATCGGCGGCCGTCACGGCGATTCCCGGCAGTGGTTTTTCTCTGGCTCGCTGGACGGTCATCTGCGCGCGTATGCTACTGGCAGCGGCCGTATCGTCTGGGACATGCGACACGGCACGCGAATATCAGACGGTGAATGGCGTGAAGGGCAACGGCGGCTCGATTGACTTGGACCGGGCCCGGTGGTAGCGTGGGCGGAATGCCGTTCACCAACTCGGGCTACGCGGTGTTCGAGGGCGCGCCCGGCAACGTGCTGCTGGCGTTTTTCGAGTGGAGTGAAGCTACCTGATTTCAGACGCGACAACAATTGCTGCTGGGTAAACTGAAATTGGTAAGCCGTTAAAAGTTCGACCAGTGAGACTCGAAGAGGTTACGACCGTTCCGGGAGTAGAATCCTCTCAAGTGGCTTGATGAATCCACAAGGGAGGATTCGATGTCAGAAAACAGAGCCTATCCCATTCGAAATGGGACTGCAAGTATCGCATCGTGTTCGTGACAAACGACGGTGGAAGCCACGTCTTCGGCCCAGACGCGTCACGGCAACTGGGTGCGATCTTCCATGCGCTGGCTCGGCAAAGGTGCGAGGTCATCGCGGGACACCTGATGCCGGACCGTAATGCATATGTGTCATGCGATTTCGCCGAAGCACCCAGTGGCATCGGTGATCGGTTTTCTGAAGAGGCGCGCCATCGCGATCGCCCGCTTGACCGGCAAAGAGCGAAACTTCTCAGGCGAACATTTCTGGGCCGGCAGTTTACGCGGTGTTGTCCACCCGTCGGGTTCGAACTGGGAACACCGAGTCCACTTTTTTATACATCCGCGAGGAAGCGGCGGATGTAGCGGTCAGACAATTTTGAATCAGCCAATAAGGCGGGCAACGCGCGACGCGGATAACCACGGATCAGGAAGAAACAGATAACAGGGGCCGGATTCTTCGGGATGCGGGAATCGAGATTTTGGACACTACGGGAATCAAGGAAACCGTTAATAACGCGAAACACGACTTAATGCGGCTCCGCGGCGGCCTTCTCCTGGGCGCGAGCTCCTCTTCGAGTATGCCTCCATGGAGTAATTGCCCTCGTGGCACGCGTACTCATAGAGTGGCCCTGACGCCTTCGTCAACGGAATTTCACCTTTCCAGACGGCGTACAATGCCGTCGGATCGCTCGACGGTGAATTCGTACATGATGGTGTTCTCGCCAGTACGCGTAAAGCGCTCGATCAGGTGCAAATCTTTGTCGGAGCCCCTGAGGTTCGTCTTGTCAGTGAAGTTTGTTGTGTCGACTACCAGTGTATTTCCTCCCACCGCCCTCGCGAGTCTCCCAGCCACTGCCGGATATTTGCGGGAATGTGAGGACGCCCGTCCAGCGAGATGATGCGCATGTCATGGATCATCTCGACCAGAATCGCTACGCATCCCGGTCCCCGCAGAATCTGGTAGTTGTTGTTATAGGCAGTGGGCAGCATGGGCGGCCCCGACGTGGGCCATACAAGGCATCGCACAACCGGGGCGAGGTCCTCTCGTGGCCTTCCGGCGGACGCCTTGCTATCGCTGCCCGGGCGGCTGCTGCCTTCTGCGCGGCCGGCGTCAGGGCGGAACCCGGCCGTCAGCAGGATCCACCACGATCGACGTTCGCCGGGTCGGTACGGACTTTGGTGCCACGGTCGAACCAGAACTCGTTATAAGCTCCTCCCACGTCGGCAATGGGATCGGTGCCTCGGCGATCCCGATCGCTCGCCGCCACGACCTTCTTCTGCATACTCGGCCGCTTCCTGTTCGGTGAAGTATTCTTTGCCCGCGAGGTCCTGCGCGGCCGTTCAAACGGAGTAATGGTGGCGTTCGTCCAAATGCCCTGGAGGTCCGGCTGGCCGTCAGGCGTCCGCGGCGCAGTCCATTTTTTCGGCGACGCCGCCCCGATTGGGCGTCAGCGGGCGCCGCAAACAATCCGGCCGCGACGGCGAATGCCAGGGCCGCTGTCGGAGTGGAGAATCGATGCTTCATTCCAATATCTCGAGTACATCGTGGCCAATCATAGCTACTCTATTACGCGGGGATCAGCAGAGCAAGAGGCTTGCGGGCCGGGTGAGGGGCGGGTGGCACCCCACCGGCGCCACGATAGGGACGGCGAGTACTTTACCGTGATGCCGGCCGCGTGGTTCGTGACTTGATATCCCACTAATGTTGCTTAGGTCTCGAGAGATCATCGTAGGCGATGAGCCGGCCGCTTACAACCATGCCCGCCCAAATGATCAGGAGAGCAACGGCCGCCAGCTTCGCCTCGGCGAACTGATGCCGGCGTCCAGTTTTTCGGGATGGCCGTAAACCTTCGCGCGGAAGACCAGCGCATGCACTCCTACCAGGGCGAAGAGCGACATCTTTACCCAAAAGCGGGACTGCCATACAGCCTGACCGGCTCCGCCCAGGCAAGCAGCAAGCCCGTCGCCGTCACGATCACAAAACCCACTCGCTTCCAGGGCCGGAGCTGATACCACACATCGGAGAACGGGCGGTGCGGCATCACCCAGCCCAACAAACGCAGGTCGGTAGCCAACAGCATTCCGCCGAATAAGGCAATCGCCAACAAATGCACGCGCGCCGATGATCGGGTAGGGCAGCCCGCCCTCACGGATCGCAATACTCAGCTCCGTGCTCTCAATCCATTCGAGCATCGATGGGATAGTCACAGGGGATTAGATGAACGCGATCATTCGGCCGCCGGCCACGACCGCGGTCCACAGCAGAAGGGACATCGCGGCCGCCAGTTTCGCCGCAATCGGATTTGCGCCCGCGCTGCACCGCCCGCCGGTGCAGCGTGAAGTGTAAGAGCAGGGCCAGCAGTCAGGCATGCCATCTTGAACTGAAACGATGGATTGTAGTGATACGCCACCGCGTCGGTCGAAAACATCAGCGGCCCCGTGGTCAGCATAACCGCAATGCCCGCGTGCGTCCATGGCGCGAGATCGGCGGCCAGGCCGGCGGGCGATTGGCGCCGCATCCCAAGACCGAGCAGACGGAAGTCTACCATCGCGATGGTTCCGATCGACATGGCAAAACCGATGAAATGCAGGCTCTGAACCGTCGGGAAGACCCATTCATAGCTGTTTATGGCGTGCGACCACGGACTATTGACCAGCCATCGAAAAACTCAGCGAGCCATAGTGCTCGGCTCTGTCCATCATGGAAGATCATGGCTGACGAGTTTATCCCAGTTGGCACAATGCCGCAAACCGCCACCGCTGTGAAGAGCCTCGAAGCAGCGGCACGGGCGCTTACTTGTCCTTGTTGAGCGTCTTCGCCTTCTCGGTCGTCGAATTTCTCGGGATCGGGAGCGCCGGTCGCCGGTCATGCCGAGGAACAGCTTGCGCCCGTCGGCGAACGTCACGTTGCGCGCGTTGGCGCGCTTCTCGTTGTGGTCGCGGGCCTGGTAACCATCGACCACGACTTCGGTTCCCTCCGGAAACGTGTTCTTGTTGGCGCCGCGACGGAGCAGCGTGTTGGGGCTCCCGCCCTCTACCATCCAGATTTCTTGGCCCCATCGTCCTTCTTGATCTCGATGTGAATCCAGGTATGGGGATTGACCCATTCGATCTTCGCAATTTTGCCTTTGAGAAGCACGGGGCTATTGGCGTCGAATTCCGAGCCGAACGCGTGATGAGCCTTTTACCGGGCTCCCGTCGTACAAAAGGGCGGCCAGCCACCACCGCGCCGCACAATGACCGGTTTCCAGAATGTGATTCGCATGAATCACCTCCAGCTCTCTTCCATCACTTCACTTCGATCCCTTACTTCGATCCTTCTACCCTGGGCCGCTTCCTTTCGCGCAGCCGCGCGCCCCTTCAGAATATCGGTTAGCGCGTAGTTCCCTTCGTGACACAGCGTATTCGAAGATCTTTCCGTCGGTGGCCGGCCAGGCTGTACTCGCCTGTCCAGAGGCTGCGACCAGGTTTCCGGGTCTTCGATGGTGAACACGATACAGAAGCGTCTTGCTATCGACGCGAGTGAAGCGCTCGACCACGTGCAGGTTTTCCGTGGACCCGCGGAACCGCGTCTTGTTCGTGAAATTGGTGGTGTCGACAACCAGCGTGTCGCCTTCCCAATGGCCGACGGAGTCCCCATCCACAGCCGAATGTTCTTCGGCAGGTGCTGGGCGTTCATCCGGATGATGCGGGCATCGTGCACCATTTCCGTCAGGATCATCACCGCGTCCGGTGTCTGGACGATCTGGTGGAGATTGTTATAGAAATAGTCCGGCAGCGCCGGGGGCCCGAGGTCGAACCGAAACCCAGCAGACAGCGCTCGCCGAGCGGACGGCGTTCGGGATCGTCGTAGGCGCCGGGAGCTTTCTCGAGACCGGGTCGTTGCTCTCCCCTGGCGTCTGGAGGCGGTCGCGCGCGAGAGCCGCCGCCATCGTTCGTTCCCTGGCAGCGGACGTCATCGGAGGGACGCGCGCCATCGGGCGGATCGATCACGATTGACGACCGTGGCTGGCCATCGACGACGTTGAGAACCGAACCGGGATCCAGCCAGCCGGTGTTGTACCCGCCGACGTTGCCATGCCGCGCCCACGCGATCCATCGCCGCCCTTCGGAGGGGCCGTGCGATTTCCGTCGATGGCCTGGATCTCCCTGCGCCCTTGCTTGGCTGCCGCCATTTGCAGCTTACGCGCCTCTTCCTTGCTGTATGCAGCGGGAACTCCCATCGGCCGCTCAACGGGTGTGATGGTGGCAAGATCGTACGTCCCTTGCAGGTCGGGATGGCCGTCGGCTGTGCGAGGCAGCTTGTAGGCTTTGGCGGTCGACTGGCGCGGTTTGCGCCGCCGCCGGGCCGACGCAGTCAACAGAGAACAGGGCCAGCCATCGCCGTGCATGCCATTGGCAGGTGTCGCATGCGTTCACTCCTTGCGATTATCGGGTCAGTGGCGTCTTTGCGCCACTGGCCGTACATTAGCTCTTCCACGAATTCCACGCACTTGAATTCCAGGATCTGGGCGTTCTTCTCCTGACGCCGATACAACGGCATGCTGATCTTCCATGGACGCGTGAAAACCTTGCGGATCCTCGATCGTCGCTTCGTATGCAATCACATCCGGACTGGTGCGCCGTGTACCGTTCGACCACGTGCAGTGCGTCGCTGTGAAAATTCCCCGCGCGGTCGAACCAGGATTGGTCGTTGAAGCCGGTTACGTCGACCACCAGCGTCTCGCCTCCCAGTGGCCGACGGATTGTCCCATCCAGACGATCCACCGGGGCCGGTCCGGGATCCTTGATGGTAGATATTGCGGACCGCGCCGGCATACTGGTAGGCGATGAAGATCTGGCTCGGCGCTTTGCAGAATTCGGAACGGCTGCGGCATATAGGTGGCGCGCGGCACTCCGGGCAGGTAGCACTTGATCTCCGGATCGCGGGTCAGCCAGTTCGCCTGGTTCTCCTGCTTCTGCTTCAGGGCTTCGGGTTTGTACGGGATCTCGCCGCCCTCGACCACCCCGAGGCTGGGCGGCACCGCGCCGACCGCTCCCAACGCCGCAAACCTGCGCCGCCGGCACTGCAGGTCCATACGGGACCGGGGCGGAGTGCCATCGCCGGCCGCGCGCTGTGGCCTCCCCAGATCGTAGTTGGCCTCGTTGAGCACCTGCCACGACTACCGTTGAGGTCTGGTTTGCCGCCCTCGGCCCGCGGTGGGCGATGGGTGGAACTCTGGCCCCAGAGAGGGGACGGCAACTGCCAATACCAAGCCGGCCAGAAGGATTCTTTCAATTGTGATCCACATCAGACCAGCATCCTTTCCGGTCATCATACCGGATTCCTGTCCGGCAAGCAGAACCCCGTGATACAGACCGCCCGGATCGGTACGGAATCCGAACTCATTTGCGGCCCTCGGAGGTCTTCCGGCGGCGGCATGAACTTAGAGGCGTCGATCTGCACACGTTGGTCTGAATTTCGCTGAGTTGAATGGCGTCGCGCCCATCCATCCACGCGAAGATCATACGGAACGGCATCTTCATTCCGCCGGCATCGCGATAATCCCCGTAGTCGACCTGCGTGGGAACGCGCGCCGATCGGCGACTTGCCCGTAGCGGCACCATGCGAAGCGAGCAGGCCCGTCTCCTGATCGAAATATAAGGTAGCCAGACATGCCCCGAGGGCCCGTGCCCTGCACCACGTTGACCAAGCGATCCTGGCCGATCGCGACCATGCTCACCTCCGTCGAGGCCTGGCTGGAGGGTGCGGGAAGGTCGCTGATGGCTACCGGCATGCTCACGCGCAGGTTCGTGAGCACCTGTTTTATCTGTGCCGGGAAGGCGAGTTGCGCGTCGAGCCTGGCGCCGTCGAGTTCACCCCCGGTCAACTCGTATCTCCCCAAAGACGGTGAGTGCGGTCTCCAGCCAGCCTTCGCGGCCGTTATAGGTCCTGCGTAGTGCGGCGGTCCGGATTTTCGGGAAGCTGATCAACGTGGCGCGCTGATCGGGGAATTTCGCGAAGATCTGGACCAGCGCCGCTTCCACCGAAGCCGCCGAAGCCAACGCTGACGCCCTTGGCAACATAGCTTTCAAGCCGGCGACCCGGTCCGCGCTCCGCCGATCGCCTGGATGTACTTGTCGATGATCTGCCCGGCGGCAGGCTGCCCGGCATCTGCGTGAGGACGTCATCCATTTCCTGCAGACGCAGGGCCATACATGTGCTCCAAACGTCGGAGTGGTTGATGGATGATCGCGGCCGTGGTGGCAGGTCCAGCAAGTCACCATCTGCCGCCCGGCGAAGTTCGTCGCGATTGATGGCCGTCATCATCCGCACCATTCCGCGAGCCCTGACCTTCTCGGGTGTGTCGGCTGCCCAATTGACTTTCTCAGTGCCGGCTCCTTCGTGACAATCCGAGCAATCAAAACCGAGAGCAGCGCACATGACGCCACATCGTCCCCATGAAATCGTCTACGGGCATCGTCCTTCAATACCTGAATGTTCTGGAAGACCGTGTCCGAGGTCTTCTTAGCCAGCGGCCAGGTTGAGCCTGGGGAGCAGCGAGCGCGCTGCCGATCAGCCGAGACAACTGCCATTACGGCAGCCGCGGGCACTTAATGAGCACGCTCGCGACCAACCGGGCCGGTTTTCTGAGCCATCGGCGATATTATGACAGAGCTTGGAGCGCTTCGCGTCGAGACGCTAATTCGTCATTGCCTGATGAACCATCACAACAACACAAAAGGACTGGTCCGCGCTTACGTTCGAAGTTGCCTGACTCGCAGTGCTAACTACTTGTTCACGCCAATCGCCGCGCTATCCTTGATACTGCTTGCATTCCGGCGAGAAGAGGAGTCGATCGGCGAGCTGCCGAATCGACGCTTGCGTCCCTAGCGGTGACAACGGTCAGTGATCGGCCCGCAATGCGGGCGTTCCAGGCACTACCGGGCAGGCCGTGATTGCTGACCGATACCGTTGACTCCCGGCAACTGTGCACGGGATTCGCCCTGTTTGTGGGGAGAGAAGCTCTGGACCGCAGTGGTCGCCGGCCCGTCGAAACTACTCGCCTCGTGCGGCCCCAGTTAATGCCCCTCTCAGGGCCAGAGGTAGTGCTTTCTTCGTGTTTGCGTGCCAAGTGCCGAGTAACGGCGGCAACACGCAACGGCAGCGCCGATCTCCGATGCGATCAGCGTTCGTTGTTTCCGGCTGAGGACTGCGGTTGGGAGAATCCGATCGTGATAAAGAAAAGGCTGATCTTTCTCCATCGCTGGACGGATGGCGATAGCTTGCATGTCGGCTCTGTTCTTTGCTGCGGTTCGTCTCAGGCATCGTGATGATGTACTGGGACTTCCCTGAGCGTGCGCGCGGAGGACCGTCTGGAGCGCCCGCGGCGCTGGATGCGTCGCGCATCCGGCTCGGACACCCGCGGAGGCATGGATGCAGCCTTGGTGTCGGGCAGCCGGCTGCGCGGGGCGGTGGCTCAACGCTATTGACGGCCGCCCGGCGTACCGTTTTCGGCATGGCGGCACGCGCTCCGGAGCGCATCGTCTACGCAGATACCGGGGAGGAACAGTGGGAAGCGGACTCCGCCGATGGCCGCGCGTATTGCGTCCACCTGGACGGGCCTGTCCGCTGCGCGCGGCGCGAGGGTGGAATCCATTCAGGAGGCTCGACCAGGCGGACCGTGCAGGAGCTGCTCCGCAACGCCGCGTCTCACTTTGAAGATACCCTGGCCGGACGGGCGAGCAGGTGTACGTTTCCGGCGTCAGTGGTGAGGTGGTGCAGTATACGACCACTCCAGTCCCCGGCTGTGGGCTTTATTCCCCGGCGCGATTCCGCACTGGCCAGTAGCCACAATCGCCAGCTGCGCAAGCAATCAGCCGCTGTGGAGCCGGGTTCGTCATCTGGAGTCCGGGTGTGGGAACGGTGGCCGCGATGCTGGGGAATCGCGATCGGAATCTGATGCTATTCGCCCCGGAAACGTTTCCGGCCGCGCTGGAGCTGCGTCGACAGGCATTCCGTATCGCAGGACAGAAGCGGTGGCACGCGATTTTGGGACTGACCTTCGGGCTTGGGGCGGTGACTTGGGCCTTTAAAGGCATGCTCGATGGATCCTTTTCCTACAGTGAACGGCGAGAACGCTCGCAGAGGAAGGAGGGCAGCCGATCTGCCTGGCTTGCTGCGAGGCCGATTTCAACTCGCGGCATTCGAGGCAAAGCATCCGCGAGGCGTTGACGCAACTGTGGGATCTGCGGGTAAAGGAGAGCAATACGTAACTGAACGCGCCACCGACTATTGCATTAAGGTCCAGGGATAAAGCCTTCACGATGAAAGTCATTGCCAAATACACCAAGGAGAACGATCCCGACATCATCGAACGGACTTACGAGTTTTATCGCAGAAGCAGGCTTCCGGCGCGAGCTGATGATTTCGGAGCCGGGGATTCAAGGCATTTTAGATTTTCTCACCGAAACTATTCCGGAAGCGAAGAAAGCCACGCCGGCTCAGTTCTTCGACGATCGGTTCGTGCGCCAGCTCAATAGCGCGAAATAGACGATTGAATTATATTTCCGTAGCGATAGCATAACTGCGATGGTCGTGTCTGACTCGCCGTCTCTGTTGATTTTGAAAACTGACGCCTCACCACTAAAAACTATTCGGCACCCTGGACGAAAACAAAAGGAGCGCTTCTATGGCAAAGATCAGTCTCCGAGTAAACGGTAAGAATCAAACCGTCGAAGCAGAGCCGGAAATGCCCCTGCTCTACGCTCTGCGCAACGATCTGCAACTCAACGGCCCCAAGTTCGGCTGCGGCCTAGCTCAATGCGGAGCTTGCACCGTCATCATGGACGGCAACGCCATTCGCTCCTGCGTCACTCCCGTCAGCGCACGCGCAGAACAAATCCGGTCACCACTCTCGAAGGTCTGGGCAGCACCAAGAAGATGCACAAAATCCAGCAGGCCTTCGTCGACGAGCAGGCGGTGCAGTGCGGTTACTGCATCAACGGCATGATCATGAGCACGCAAAGCGCTGCTCGGATAAGAATCCCAAACCCAGCGACGGCCAGATCAAAGAAGCATTGGCGGGAAATCTCTGCCGCTGCGGCACGCATATTCGCATCTTGAGCGCGGTCAAACGGGCCTCGGGACAGATGGTGTAGGGGAAAGGAGCGCAGCGATGAAGACCATCGAACTCAATCGCAGACAGTTTCTCAAAAGCACCGGCGCGCTCGTCGTCAGCTTCAATCTCTTTCCCTCCTAGCTCGGATCTCTTCGCGACAATCATCGCCGGCTGGCGAGCGGAGAACCCGATCCCACTCAGCTTGATTCCTGGATCGCGGTAGGTGCAGGACGGCACCGTTACGATTTTTACCAGCAAAGTCGAGCTCGGCACCGGCATCGAGACCGCGCTGGCCCAGATCGCGCGCCGAGGAGCTGGATGTCCCTTTACGAAAGATCAAAGTCGACATGGGCGATACCTCGAAGACCATCGACCAGGCGACGACATCCGGCAGTCGGACGATCGAGCGGGCCGGACCTCAAGTCCGCCAAGCGGCCGCCGCGGCCCGCAAGGAACTCTTGCGCATGGCGGCGGAAAGACTCGGCGCGCCTGCCGAGAAGCTCACCGTGCGAGACGGAGTGGTGAGCGTCGTCCGGAAATCCATCAAAACGCATTTCTACGCGCAGCTGATCGGCGGCAAGCGTTTTAATGTAAAGTATTCAAGCCGAAGGGCGCGGCAACGATCTCAAATTGGCCCAGGACGTGAAGGCCAAGGATCCAAAGGCAATACACCACCGTCGGCAAATCCGTGCCGCGCTTCGATCTGCCGCCCAAAGTCACCGGCGAAGCGGTTTACGTTCACGACATGCGGGTACCCGGCATGCTCCATGGCCGTGTCATTCGACCGCCGACGATTAGCACTGCGCCCATTAGCATCGACGAAAGCGCGGCTAAACAAATTCCCGGTTTGTAAAGTCGTGCGCGAAGGAAAGCTTCGTCGGCGTCGTTGCAAAAACCGAATGGGCGGCGATGCAAGCCGCGGAAAAGCTCCAGGTCACCTGGTCGCAACCGAAATTTACGCTGCCCGCAAACTCCGAAGAGCTTTACACCTACTTGAAGAACACCAAGAGCTTTACCACGCTAAAGGGCGTCGAGAAAGGTAATGCAGCGGCTACTTTCGAAAAAGGCAAACAAGCGCTACGAAACAAGTTATCGTTGGCCGTTTCAATTGCACGGGATGATCGGTCCCTCATGCTCTATTGCCGATGTGCGCGGAGACCAGGCGACGATCTGGTCCGGCTGTCAGGGCCCGTTCCGCATTCGTGCAGCAGTGGCGTCCCTGCTGAAAATTCCGGAGAAAAACGTCCGCGTCATCTACCGTGATGGCTCGGGCCCGTATGGCCGTCTGAGCAGTGACGATAGTCCAGAGGACGCCGCGCTGCTATCCCGCGCCGTAGGAGCGCCGGTGCGAATCCAATGGTCGCGCCACGATGAGCATGGCTGGGAGCCCGAAGGTCCGGCACCAGACAGCAGTCATTGAGGGCCGGTGTTGACGACACTGGCAAAATTATCTCATGGGAATTTACCGACTACAGCTTTCCCTGGACGGTCGCTTCAGCCACTACGTTACTGGCGTCGGAGCAAATCGGGATAAAGTCCAAAAGTCCCGGTCAAGGCAACGGCAACCAAGGCAGTGGCGAAATTCTACGCCTTTGAAAATATCAAAGTCGCCGCGGAGCAAATCCCTGGATGCAAGCGGAACCCTTTCCGCGCTCGGACCAGCAACCTACGTGCCCCCGGACAGCTGTCGCGCACCTTTGCGAGCGAGACGTTGCTCAATGAAATCGCCGCGGATCTCGGCATCGACCCGATGGACCTTACGCCTGCGCTATTTGTCCGACGACAAACGCGGCACGGACGATCTTGCAAGCCGTCGCCGAAAAAGCGCGCTGGCAGAACGCGGCGCACCGGCGGCCAAATCAAATGGAGCGACAGCGAGCGGCAGAGGCATCGCGATGACCCGCCGCTCCGGCGGCTATGCGCGCGGCGGTCGCCGACGTCGAGGTCAATAAGTCCACTGGCAACGTCGCCGTCAAACGAATTACGCTGGCGCACGATTGTGGCCTGATCGTCAATCCGGACGGCGTTAAGAATCAGGTCGAAGGCAACATCATCCAAGGCGTGAGCCGCGCGCTCATGGAAGAAGTAACGTTCAATGCTGCGGGAGTGACAAGCTTGGATTGGGCGAGTTATCCGATCTTGAAATTCCCGGACATTCCGGAAGTCGACATCGTCTTAATCAACCGCCAGGACGTCGCCCCGCTCGGCGCCGGCTGAGCTTGCGACCGTTCCGGTGCCGGCGGCGATCGCCGAGCGCGATCTTCGATGCTGTGGGAGTTAAAATGCGCGAAGTGCCGTTCACGCCGAAACGGCTATTGGCGGCGATGCAGAAAGCATAATCTCAGCGGGCGCAGATTTTGGCGGACAATTCAGCGGCTGGCCAAATTCTCGAACGGCTTCGCCTGAACCTCCTGGCCGACGTCGATTTGTAATAGATCCACGCCCACCATCAACGGGCCGGCATATTTTTGCCGCGTTGCCGGGATCAAATCGCCGGCGGTCGCGCTGCCGAACAAGAGCAGATGATTGTAGACTGCAAGCTTCGGCTTGACCCGCGCGAAAACTTCGCCCGCCTGCTCCGGGGTCGTGTGGTTGGCGCCGATCCTTTCAACTGCTGCGCGTTCTCGGCCGCGCTGCCCGCAACGGCAGTGACTTCGTGCACCAATAGGTCGGCTCCTTGCGAGATGCACGATCAGGTTTTCGTTGAACGTCGTGTCGCCGGACAGCACGGCAGCGTGGTTTCGATAGTCGATTCGGTAACCGAACGCCGGCAATTCTTCGCCGCCGTGATCGACCTCGAAGGCGCTCACTTGGATCCCGTCTTGATCGAATACCACGCCTTCCTTGATTTCGTGAGGAAGCAACTTTGCGCCTTCGGGCGGATAGCTTCGGCTGCGGACGCGCAAGTCGACGGCGAACGCCTGCGGCAAATGTTCCATCATCTGCCTGGTTCCCTGCGGACCCCAAACATCGAGCGGCGTGCTCCGTTTGCCCCACGGCCGGCCGATCCAACCCGTCAGCCAAAGATCGGGAAACCCGACCACGTGATCGGAATGATGGTGCGTTAAAAACAGCCCGGTGATATCGCAGAATGGAATCCCGAGCTGGTGCAGCCGCTGCATGGCGCCGCGCCCGGCATCGAAGATGAACTTCTGCGCGCCGACTTCGACCAGCGTGCTCGGCCCAAAGCGCTCCAGGCTTGGCGGCGGCGCGCCGGTGCCGAGAAGAGTAACGCGAAAAAGGATTGTGAATCGTGTCCGGCATCTGATAGCTCCTTGAGATGAAGCGAGATTGGCAAATCGCGCTGCGCAAGCTTATTTCACTTTCAAGCCGAGTTCCGCTTGCGCCTGGCGCAGCAAGGCCGAGATCGAACAACGCGTCCAAAACCGCCGATTCGCGCTGCTCACTATTATTTTCCCGCCAGCACCGACTTGATGAAACCGCTCTGATCCAGCTCTTTCACCAGTCGGCTATCGGCGAATTCTTCGGGCTTCGCCGTCTTTGCCTTGGGAACGGTCTTCTCAAGCTCGAGCAAGAGGCTTGCGATGCCCGCTGGGTAGGGCGGCACGTTGAAACCGTTTTTGATCACCATTTCGTAAGTTTCCTCGAGCACCTCACGATCGTCGGTGCGGAAATATTTTCCCATGGTCTTCATCGCAAAGGCTTTGTCTTTCATTCCCGAACCGCGCCCTCGATGTACGCTTTAAGAAACCGCCGGACGGTATCTTCGTTGGACTTCAAAAATTTGCGCGTCGTGACCACGCCGTTGACGTGATATTCGACGTCGAGCTTCGACAGGTCGACTAGATCTTTCAGCTTGGCTTTGCGCGCCTGCAGCGTCGCCGGCGGCGTGACCGCCGCAGCTTGAACTTTGCCGGCGACCATGGCGCCGATGGTTTCCGCCGGCCCGCCGGTCTGGACCATGGTGATATCGTGTTCGGGATCGATACCGGCGCGCCGTAACGCGATGCGCGAAGCGAGATCGGACTGGGTGCCGAAGCGGGTCGTGCCGAATATTTTACCGCGCAAATCTTCGATGCGATTGATATTGGGCTGGCTGAAGATCCACCAATTGAATTTCTTCGCGATGGTGGCAATGATCACCGTATCCGTGCCCGAAGAGCGCGGCCTGATCGGTCCCGCGCCGCCGGCTTGAATGATCGGCAGCTCTCCCGAGAGCATCGCCTGGATCGCCAGCGAGCTTCCCGGAATACTGATCACCTCGACGCTGAGGCCGTTCTTCTCATAATAATTTCCTTCCTTGGCAAGCCAAACCGACATCTGCGCCGCTGACGCCGAGCCGCCGCCGGTGCGGAACTTTTCCAGTTTCTTTTCCTGGGCCGTAAGATTCAGCGGACAAAAGATGGCCGCGAAGAGCGCTAGAGGAAACTAGCAATCGGCGAATCATGATGCCCTCTTCTCAAAATGACGGGTCCGCGAGCTGACCCAGTGATGGCAAAACGTTTTTGATATATCACAATCGATCGGTGTATTTCGATGAGATGAATTGAGATCAACTTGTGAGCTCGGCGCGACGGAAAAACGTATTAGCAGCCTAGCGAAAAAAAGAAGACGCGCTCAAGGACACCAGTGATCGCTGGGAAAAATAGCGGCAGGGCGAAATGAACTGTCGCACACCCCACGAATCAAATCTGATACAGCTCCCGTAGTTGAATCGTCACGCTTGGTTGCTCTCCTCCTCAGGAAAATAGTGATTTTCATACGCTCGCCTTTGTGCATAAGCTGGGTCGGCTGACAGCCAGCGACACCAGGCGTAAAACGGACTGATACACCAGTTGTCTTTGAAATGGGGGATCGAGTAGAAGAAATAAACTCAACAAATCACTTAAACAGGAGGGTACTATATGTTTCGCCATTCGACCAATACGGCTTCGTTTTTCTCCCGTCCTTATTGTTGCGCTCATATTCTCGCTCTCTCTGGCGGGGGTTGCTGGCAGCGCAGGCCAACACCAGTCTGGGGACAGGCGCGCTTCAGAACAACACCACGGGCAGCTACAACACCGCCATCGGACTAGATGCGCTCTTTAGCAACACCACGGGCAGCTACAACACCGCCACCGGAGTCAATGCGCTCTTTCGAACACCACGGGCGACTTCAACACCGCCAGCGGAGTCAATGCGCTCTTTAGCAACACCACGGGCGACTACAAACACCGCCAGCGGAGTCCAGTGCGCTCTTTAGCAACACCACGGGCAGACTCAACACCGCCAGCGGGGTCAATGCGCTTCAGAGCAACACCACGGGCAGATCAAAACACCGCCAGCGGGGTCCATGCGCTCTGTTAGCAACACACAGGCAACCAAAACACCGCCAGCGGAGTCAATGCGCTCTTTAGCAACACCACGGGCAGCCTCAACACTGCCAGCGGAGTCGATGCGCTCTCTAGCAACACCACGGGCAGCGCAACACCGCCAGCGGAGTCGGTGCACTCGCGCGGCAACACGAGGGGCAGGGCTACACACCACGGGAGCAATGCGCTCCGTTTCAACACCACGGGCGAGAACACCGCCAGCGGAGTGGTGCTGCCCACGGCTCAACACGCACGGCGGCGTCTCAACACACGCCAGCGGCGTCCAGGCGCTCTTTAACAACACCACGGCACTGCCAACACCGCCAGCGGAGTCAATGCGCTTCTAGCAACACCACGGGCAGACTTCAACACCGCCATCGGGGTCGGTGCCAATGTGTCTGCTGGGAATCTGACCAACGCTACGGCTATCGGCAATGGAGCCATCGTCAATGCCAGCAATAAGATCCGCCTGGGAAACACTGCTGTCACGGTGATCGAAGGGCAGGTGGCGTTTACTGCCAGTTCGGACAAGACCAAGAAGGAAAACTTCCAGCCCGTGGATGGAGAAGCAGTGCTGGGAAAGATTCGCGGCTTTGAGCTATCGAGCTGGAACTTCATTGGCCACGATCCTAAAGAGTTTCGCCACTATGGTCCCATGGCGCAAGACTTCTTTGCGGCCTTCGGCCAAGACGGAGTCGGACAGATCGGCTCGGAGACGACGATCAACTCTGGCGACCTGGCGGGGATTCTTATGATCGCCGTGCAGGCGCTGGAGAAGCGCACGGCGGAGCTAAAGCAGAAGGAGGCGCAGATTGCGGTGCTGGCATCGAAGGTCGAAGAGCTAACAGCGAAGTACGCCTACCTTGAGACTGTGGCGGCACGGCTGGAGGGCGTGACGATTCCGCCCAAGGTGCTGGCGCGGGCGGACAAGGTGATCAAGTGACAATGGGCGCCAGCAGAACGCAACAGCTAGTAGCTGCAAAGCCAGCATCCTTGCCTTTGCTCGAACAAATTGACGATCATTAAGTTAAGATTAAAACCAACATGCGGACCGTCATAAGAAAGTGATTGGTTTACCAACGGCAAATTTGTCTTCGCACGGAGGACATTTCCCCCACGGATGGTCGTGACCGTACTGGCACTCGCCGGTTTCAACCTCTTCATAGGATCGCCGGCATAGAAAACAAATATGTTTGTGAAATGTGATTGGTTTTTCTTCAATTTCCATTCGTTTTTGTTTCTGCTAGTTCTAGTACGCATGACCAACACCACACTGCTCTCGTCGAGCGCCGCTCGAAATTGAGCCAAGGATCGCGCCGTGAATGGACAGAAAATAAATCATTGAGAGGGGGCGCGGTTAATGAATCATCTCTGAAGGCATGTTAGCCAACAGGTAAGCCTCTTGTACTATTTGCCAATCGTAAGTTACGGCACGTTTGCGGGCGAGTTCTTCCCCTACTGCTAAATATTCATCTGGATGATAGTTCCCGTGCCAGACATCCTGCATGTCGATGAACGCGAGCCGCCCGGGTTCCGCGCTAACGCAGACCTCTTTGATAATGAAGCGCGTGCCACGGTCAAGGACTGTCTCACCTGACTTGATGTTTCTTGCTTTTGCGAGCCTTTTCATTGTGCTCCTCCCTACACCCTCTTCACTGCCCGGCTACGCCGAGGAAGGGAGAATAAAATTGATGCGGAAAGAGATAATCCCTCAAACGCTGCTTGTCTTGACACTTGGTGACATTCAATTGACATTTCAACCCGCCTCCCGGTTGGGTGGCAGGAAAAAGGTCGTTGCGCGGCTGTCAGATGGGGTGCTCTCTAGGTATGACTTGCCTTGCGGATGTTGTCGCTCGATGATCCTTTGCCTCTGATAACAATCCAAGCCATGCGATAAGAGCAACGAGTGCATCGACCATTCACCGCTTTGCAGCGGTACGTTACGCCCGGCTCTCTCAGCACGACTCCAAGATAGCCGTTACATCGAGGACAGCTTCGGGCTAGATACCTTGCCATATCGAATCCTGAAAGTAGCCTTGAAGCATCACTCGTTTTGGTGCTCTCTTCGGTGGCGGATCGCCGATAGGCTTTTGGACTTTCTTGGGCTCTTTTATAGGCGGTTTCTTCGGAGTTGGCGGTTCTTTTCTCTCCGCCGGAGATTTCGCCTTACTTCTTAACATCTGTCTGGACTTTTCTATCAGTATTCTCTGCTGACAGTTTCTTGAGCATCTCTTCCTTTGAGCTGAACGATTGCCCTGCTAGTGGGCCGCGATGGCAGTGATAACCTCCAGCCCTGCGGTTGTTGTGGCAGCCATAGACGTCGAGTCCACCGGTAACCGGGCTCCCAGCTCTACGCTTATATTTTCGTCGGCGGATGCTTGCCGCTAAGCGTCCGCGGGTTTTTTTGATGGAAACATCGCGGCTTCTAGGTTCGCGCAATCTTCGCAAAACCGCTCGTTCATTTCGGGATTTATAAAATGCAGTTGCACGAAATTGGTATCCGGCCAATGCGGGCAGTCGGTACGGAAATGCCACTCTGGATCTAACGTGTCTTTATGCCTTCGGTAAAATAGGATCATTCCGCTCACTCCGGTGACAGACGCTCATCAACCCATTCTCGCCCTAGTCCAAAGCCAAACCCGGTTGCGTTTTCTACGGTATTGAAAGCCTGCTGTGTCAGTATTGTGTTCAGGACCTCAATGAACTCAGAGCGCCTAATGTCTATAATGGGAGTGAGTTGATAATGATTTTGGGTATCGTAGATAACAGAAACGGAAATGAGGTGCCCTCTATATTCCAGATTCGCCATCGTACGCTCTAGCCAGCTTTCCTCTTGTTAGATTTTTCCATTTGTACTTGTTGATCTTGTCTTCAAGTTTTCTTTAGCTCGCTGTCATACACTGGATGATTACAACGCAGGTTGCCGCGATTTTTTCCAAGCCTTTGAAGCTCCAAGACGTCGTCTCTTTCAATTAGAGTTTAACACAATCTCAATTGCTCAAATCTTGAGGAGCATTTTAATCCTCGCTACCTATCACACCACCATGAAATATTGTCACGGTATTTTTAAATTTGTTGAAGACTAACTGGGCCAATCAATTAAACAAATTGACCGAATAGATAATCCCTATGAGAACTGGGAAGGAATCGCGATGGCAAAGGCGTATAAAGTGAATCCAGCAGATATTTGTGAGCCAAGAAAAAACTTGTAGGGAGCCGTCAAGTGTCCGGGGAACTTGCAATGTGATGAACTGTCGCTCACCCCACAAATCAAATCTGATACAGCTCCCGTAGTCGAATCGTCACGCTTGGTTGCTCTCCTCCTCAGGAAAATAGCTGATTTTCATACGCTCGCGTTTCTGCATAAACTGGGTCGGCTGACAGCCAGCGACACCAGGATAAAACGGGACTGATACAACCAGTTGCCTTTGAATTGGGTGATCGAGTAGAAGAGACAAACTCAACAAATCACTTAGACACAGGGGCGCGGCCTGAATCGGTCCCGCGCCGCCGGCTTGAATGATCGGCAGCTCTCCCGACAGCATCGCCTGGATCGCCAGCGAGCTCCCCGGAATACTGATGACCTCGACGCTGAGGCCGTTCTTCTCGTAATAATTCCCTTCCTTGGCAAGCCAAGCCGACATCTGCGCCGCTGACGCCGAACCGCCGCCGGTGCGGAACTTTTCCAGTTTCTTTTCCTGGGCCGTCAGATTCAGCGGACACAAGATAGCTGCGAAGAGCGCTGAGGAAACTAGCAATCGGCGAATCATGATGCCCTCTCTCTCAAAATGACGGGTCCGCGAGCTGACCCAGTGATGGCAAAACGTTTTTGATATATCACAATCGATCGATGTATTTTCGATGAGATGAATTGAGATCAAATTGTGAGCTCGGCGCGACGGAAAAACGTAGGATTAGCAGCCTAGCGAAAAAAGAAGACGCGCTCAAGGACACCGTGTGATCGTCATTTCCGACCATCGCCAAATTCCGACGCTGGACAAGACAGCCATGAGCTAAACAGATGAATGGCGACTCCGTCCCGTTCGCTCCCATCAAACATCGGCTGCCATGACTGAACCCCCGATTCCTAAAGCCGAGCAAGTCACGATAAGCCTCGATGCTCTAGATCACGTCTTTTACGACGAAAGAGTTGCGGCTCCGCAGGTCACTGTTGAGAGCGTCGTCATTGAGTGACTCGTTCGCTATGCTGAGCTAACACGGCTGGAAAATTATTCGAGCTTTTTTCTGAGAGATCAACGGACGGGAGACTGCTGCGGTGAAATAACGCAAAAGCAGAATTCGACGAATTGATAATAGGGTCGTCTTAGCGAGAATCAGGCGAGATGATGCATGCAAACTGTTAAAGGGTGCGCCGCAATTGAGCTGTAAGAAGAGAACCTACTACGGCAAGGGCAAATGCAATGAATCGGGTAGGCTTGGCGAGAATGTTGGCGGCGACAGTCCTGCTCCGAGTGACTATTTAGTGGAAGCTTCGGCGTATGCTTCCGGCCACAGATGCGAAAAATCGGCCCGGCTTCCTCCCGCATTTTCGAAGAGGCGCGAGAGGCTGCCAACATGACCCTCTTCTCTCGATACTGGGCCTGAATCTCCCGCGCCTGCGCTTGGCGCGCCCGCGCCTCTTCGCGTTGCTGCGCAAGCTCATCTCGGATTGCCGCGAATTCGGCGCGTTTTGCCTCGAAGGACCTTAGCCGGCTTTCGAACAGGCACCTTTCGATTGTGGTTTTAAGCTGATGCAAATCTCCGTTCTTCGCCCAAAACCCATAGGCTCCGGCTTGGAGCGCATATTTCCGGTAACTTTCACTGTCATGAATCGAAATGACAACGATCGGCGTATTAAGATCGAAGACCCGTATTTTCTGACACAGGCTAAAGCCGGAACCGTCGGGGAGACTGAGATTCAAAAGGTATAAGGCAAAGCTTTGTTGCGTCGCTAAAGCGATCCCGTCGCCTATCGTTTCGCAGGCCGAAATTTTGTAGCCCGGTAGGAACAAAGATATTTCATCTCTCAGGCTGCTGTCGTCATCAACGTATAAAATCCGTTGACTCTGCTCCAGTCATACCCCTCCTGGCACACGAAAGGTTAGCGACCCTGTCGCAGTCTAAGCCTGTTTCTGCGATGTTAATTTCCCGATGCCAAAACTGTCAGCGCGAGATTATGCCCCTTTTGATCTCCTAAGTTCAATTCTTTTTTGGGCGAAATCCGCAGCTTGAGCCTGGTATTACCATTAGCAATGGTTACTGCTTGAGTGGAACGGAGTGATCCTGTCATCTGTTTCCCATTCTGATCTTTAATTGACATCGGACGGAGTAATCGGATATCTCTAGCCAGAGAGCGCAGAGAGGAACAATAATATCGATCCATTGGCGCGCGCTGGCGTGCCTCGAGTTCAAGGGAAGGAGGCGTTTCACAATGCCGACAATCAGAGGCCTGAGTCACGTGGTGCTGTACGTCAACGATCTGGAGAAGATGGTCGCTTTTTACAAAGACGTTCTCGGGCTCGTCAAGTACCGCGAGCATGCCGGGCGGATGGTCTTTCTGACGCCCGATCCCAACGTGGAAGACCACCAACTCGCTCTGACCAAAGGACGCGAGGGCAACGCCAAGATCATTGCCCACATCGCCTGGCGCGTCGATACGCCAACGGATGTGAAAGAATTTTACGAACGGTTCAAAGCCCAGGGTGTGCCAATTGACCACTGCGTGAGCCATGCTTACGAAGAGATGGGCAACACCGTCTCGTGCTATTTTCTAGATCCGGAAGGTAACCGGCTGGAAATTTACGCGCTCGTCGCCGAGCGCGACAACGCGCGTCAACCGCCCGCTCGATCTGGACAAGAGCGTCAACGAAATCGTCGCTCAGGCGAGCGGTTTGAGCGCGGGTTCACACTAGCGTTCAACGGTTCTACACCGACCCACAATCGGCAGGCCCAATCGATCAACGGCTTGCCGAGTCCATGCGCACCAACTCAACCAGAATAAGCGCATGGCCAGCAAGATCAAACCCGCCTGGTTTTGCCTCAGCGTGTGTAGATCTTTTAAAGAAACCTTCCTTTTCCAGCTCTCGCACCAGGCTGTCGTCAAAAAACTGTTCCGGTTTGGCCTTGGCCGCTTGCGGGCCGCGTGCGTGTCCGCTCTTCGATCACCAGTTTAAACATTTCCGGGTCTAGGTTGGGAATGCGCTCGATCACGTCGATGCCGAATTGCCAACTCGCTTCGAGAATTTCCGGATCCTCGGAATGGAGGAACTTAGCGATCGCCTTTTGCTCGCCTCCTTGTCTTTGTGAAGCATGGCGACTCCTTCGGAGTAGCCCGCGATGAAATTCTTGACGGTTTGCCGGCGCGCGGCAAGAAATGTTTTGCGCACGACAATGCCGACGTGGGGAAAACTTAGCCCGATGGTTTTGGGCGGGATCTGAATTCGCGCTCCCGCCTTAAGCGTCTTTGCAGCGCCGGGGGCGTCATCGGCGCGGCAAAGATTCGCCGCGTCTCGATGGCGGCGGCAAGCTCGGGCTGACCACCGAGCTGCAACAAGGGCACATCTTTGTCGGGATCGAGACCGGCTTTGCGCAAAATATAGCGCATCGTAAAATCTGTGGATGAGCCGAAGCGGGTGATGCCCACCGGCCTTCCGCGCAGGTCCTGAATCGATTTGATCTCGGGTTGGACGACAATATAAAAGGCCGGCATGTTGACCATCCCCGCCACGGCCACCAAATCCGCTCCGCCAAAATCCGCGTCCACGACGCCACTACCGCCCGCCGTCGCGATCTGATTTTCGCCCGCCATCATGGTTTGGATCACCTGAGCCGCGCCCGCGATATAGCTGAGATTCAACGTCTAAACCATATTTGCGGAACAAGCCCATCTCTTGAGCCACATAAAGGGCCGCATGATCTCCCGCGATCGAAGCATAAATCGCGTTGATGCGCTCTGGCGTGGGCTGGGCATGGGCCGTCCTGAGAAACAAAAACAAACCTATGACCCATGCGCACAAGAATATTTTAGCTCGCATATCAAACTCCCTGGCGGCTTAATTTTTCGGCCATCGATCGCTTCGTTCAGCGTTCGACGTGACTCTCTCGGCGCGAAAGCTTTCACCTCGCGTCGAGCCGGCTTTGACTTTCTTAGCAGAGGCGCGCGTCGTTTGTCCAAGAGCCGCATTCAGCTCTCCAAACGTTTGTCCTCTCGCGCTACGGGCGTTGGTTAATCGATCCGGCGCTCTTGGTGGAATAGATGGACGCGCTCAGGATCGACGTTCAGGTCAAGACGTTGACCCAGTTTGATCGGATCTTGTGCGGGTAAGCGCGCTACGAGTTTGAGCCCGCCACAGACTAGATGAACGAAGCAGTCCGAGCCCAGGTCTTCGACGAACTCCGCGGTTCCGGCAAAGCAGGCATCCGCGGCGGCACAGCGGCGTAGGTCTTCGGGACGAATACCGACGGTCAGCTGCGAATCTGGTACGGCGCGCCCACCTAGGATGCCGGATAGATCGAATTCTACGCCGGCTTTACTGTACAATTTGCCATGGCCGTCCAAACGCCCTTCGATAAAATTCATCTGCGGCTGGCCGACGAAACTGGCGACAAACAAGTTGCTTGGCCGATGATAAATCTCCGACGCCGTGCCGATCTGTTGAATCCGCCCCTGGTCTAACACGATAATTTTTCGCCAAGAGTCATCGCTTCGGCTTGATCATGGGTAACGTAGAGCATCGTCGAACCTAACCGAGTGTGCAACCTACCGAGCTCCACGCGCATGTTTGCCCGCAGCGTCGCATCGAGATTGGACAGAGGCTCGTCGAAGGAAAAAGCTTCGGCCGGCGCACAATCGCCCGCCCCAAGGCAACCCGCTGTCTTTGCCCACCACTCAATTGTTGAGGTTTGTGATTGAGTTGATTATCGATCTCCAACAGCCGCGCCACCTCGGTGACGCGCGTTTGGATCTCCTCTCTCTACCACGCCGTGCAAGCGCAACGAGAACCCCAGGTTCTCAAACACCGTCATGTGCGGGTACAGGGCGTAATTTTGAAACACGAACGCGACGTCGCGCTCCTGCGGCGGCAACAGGTCGACGCGCGTCGTATCGATATCAACGGTTCCGCCGGAGGCGGATTCCAGACCCGCAACGATACGCAATAAGCGTCGTCTTGCCGCAACCCGACGGACCGAGCAGGACACAAAACTCGCCATCCGCGACGGTAAATGAAATCTCTTCCAAGATCCGCGAAGCGCCGAAAGTTTTGGAAAGTTTATTGACCGTTAGAGAAGCGATGGCTTCCTCCAGCTCCGTCGCCCGGAGCGATTTCTTACGCCTTTCACCGCTCCCGCTGACAAGCCCTGCACGATGCGCCGTTGAAAGATCAGCGTCAGCGCAACCAGCGGCAGCGTGGCGATCGTCGACGCCGCGGCGATCTCGCCCCACGGCATCGTGTATTCACCGGGGAAGAGTGCGATACCGACCGGCAGCGTTTGCAACGCCGGATAGGTCAAAATAATCAGTGCGAAAAAGAACTCATTCCAGGCATGGATAAAAACCAGAATCGCCGCGGTAAAGTCCCGGCGCCGCCAGCAGCAAAACGACGAGTCGAAGCGCCTGCCAGCGTGTGCAGCCGTCGACCAGCGCCGCTTCTTCGATATCGTACGGCAGCTCCTGGAAAAACGTCGTCAGCACCCAGACCGCAAACGGCAAGGTGAGTGAAATATACGCGGCGACAATGCCGTGATAACTATTGAGCCAATCCAGAAAATTCAACAGCCGCCACACCGGACCGGCAATGGCGATCTGAGGAAACATGGAAAGCGCCAGCAGCAACATCAGGTAGTAGCGCGCCCAGCGCAATTTGAACCGGGCCAGCGCGAACGCCGCCAGCGACGCGATCGCCAGACTGATCACCGTCGTCGCTGACGCGACGATCGCGCTGTTGCCGATATAATGCAGCAGCCCATAGCGCGTGATCGCGGCGCGATAGTTATCCCAATGAAAACTCGGCAGGATGACCGGCGGGATGGCGTTGATCTCGGCCGCGTTTTTCCAAGACGTGAGCACGAACCAGACAAACGGCAGCAAGGTCAGCGTACCGATCGCGGCGACGGATGCGGCGAATGCGAATCTTTTCATGTTTGCCGCTCCCTGCCCAGACAAACCGGTTCCGAGCAGACGAATATAGAGAACCGACAAGAAAAGCGACAGCAAAAATACTCACGACCGCGATCGCCGAGCCGTAGCCGATCATGCCTTCGGCAAAGCTCTTTTTGTAGCCATAGAATTGCAAGAGATTAGTCGTGTCGGCGGGACCACCTTGGGTCATGACGAATACCAGATCGAACGACCTTGAGCGCGTCGATGGTGCGGAACAACAGCGCTAACAGCAAAGCCGGCTTGACCAGCGGCAGCGTAATATGACGAAACTTCCGCCACGCGCTCGCGCCGTCGATGCTGGCGGCCTCGTAGAGCTCACCGGGAATCCCCTGCAGTCCGGCGAGAATGATCAGCGCAGCAAACGCGCTGGTCTTCAAATGTCCGCCGCCATGATCGACATCAACGCCAATCCCGGCTCTGCCAGCGGCGCCCAGTAAAGCTGAGTCGCGTCGCCGAACAGGAGATAATTGAAAAAGACCGTAGCGGTCGTTGAAAATGAAGCGCCACATTTGCGACGAGACCACGGTGGGCACGGCCCAGGGGATGAGCACGATGGCGCGCAGCCAGCCGCGGCCGCGAAAGGATTCGTTCAGCACCAGTGCCATGGCGAGGCCGAGCAGCACTTCGAAGGGCGTGGTAACCGCGACGAAAATCACGGAAGTGCTGAGCGAGCCCAGCGCCACCGGGTCGGTGATGAGATCCCGATAGTTCTCCCAGCCGACGAATTTCTGGCCGAGCCAAGGAAGAGTCAATATCATCCGATAAAAACTCAGCCGAAAAAGATTCCAATATCGGATAAAGAGAGAAGACGCCGACAAACACAAAACTCGGCAACAGAAATCGCCAGACCGGATCTTGGCTGTTACTCACACGCTCTCTCCGATCACGCAAGAGGTCCAAGGCGCGATCCATGTCGCGCGACGCGGCGCGCGCGAGCTGGTCGATGTCCGAATCGGCAATGGCGATGGCCGAGCTGAGTAACGCTGCAGGATGTTGGAAAGTGGTAGATACACCGGCGTTCGCGGTCGCGGCGCGGCCAGAGTGAACGTCTCGTACTGCGACTGGAACTGGGGACTTTTCTTGAGGATCTCGGGATCATGATAGAGCGCCTTGCGCGCCGGCCCGCAGCCGGTTTCGAGCGCGATCCGTTTTTGCGTCTCGCCGCTGGTCATGAATTGGACGAATTGCCAAGCGAGCTGGGGATTACGCGAGAAGCGGCTGATGCCCAGCTGCCAACCGCCCAGGGTGGCGGCGCTCCTTTGCCCGGGAAAGCCGGCAACGGCACGATGCCGACTTTACCGGCGACTTTTGACTGCTTGGGGTCATTAGGCGACTTCCCAGGCGTAGGGCCAATTGCGATGGAAGATCGCTTTTCCCTGCGTAAACAAGGCCAGCGATTCTGGTTCTTGGTAGGCCAGAATGCCGCGATTTGCGATTAAGCGGATAATTTGATCGCGCACGAACCGCACTACCTCTTTCGCCTTAGGGTCATCGAGCGTGCTTTGGAGGCGCTGCTCGTTCCACAGCGCACCGCCGTTGCTCAATACAAACTCCATCATGTTGCAAACCAGTCCCTCGTATTGTTTGAACTGCGCCGAGTAGCCGGTCAGGTATGGATCGCGCTCTTGGGCCAAAATTGATCCGCGCTTGGCGGACCAACTCGAGCCACGTGCGCGGCGGCGGGAAATTATGCTTTTCAAGAAGATCTTTGCGGTAATAAAGCATTCCGGCATCGACAAACATCGGCACGCCGTAGATCCGTCCGTCATAAGTATCGGCGGATCGGCGCAGCCAAAAATAAGTTTCGTTCCGCCGCGGAGAAAAAGGCATCCAGCGGCAGCGCCCAGCTGGCGGCGGCAAACTCGGCACGGCCAGATGACGTCCATGAAAAACACGTCCATTTGGGGATCGCGATTGCGCAGCTTTTGGGTGACCAAGGTCGTGGAATTCAGTTGACGAATGAGGCCCGACCTCCTGGACAACTTTGACTCCTGGATGTCGAGCTTCGAAGTCGGCGATGATCTGCTCCCAAGCCCGCTCCGCTTCCGATCTCCAGGTGACGAATCGCAGTTGAGTTTGCGCTTCCGCGAGTGGTGCGATGAATAAAACGATGAATAGAATGAGGATCGTTCTCAATCGCGCCCCCGCCAACGGCAACCCGCTTTCAAGCTCATGGCGTCGCTTCGTCCAGAATCCCGTCGATGGCTTCTCTCATCCCTGCGGCCCGGTCCCGATCGTACGCGCTCGACATCGGGGATGGTCTCGACGACGACCGTGCCGTCCCAGCGCCCATCCGGATTTCTCGGCTAAAACGGGCCGGTCCACGGCCGATAACATCGGGCCGTCGTTGGCCGAATTTCCCAGACCGATCGCGAATGACTTGGTCATATTGATCGCGGTGAAGATTAAGCAGAGCTTCCACCGCGTCGCGCTTACGTATGGCCGCCGCTCAGATGATAAAAGCGATCGCCCTTGGTGACGGTCAACTTTTTGCGCGCAGCATGCGCCGCCATTTTTGCTGTCGCCGGACTGCATACCAGGAACGGCTCGTCGTAGCGGCGCTCCAACGCGCGCGCGGCTTGATCCAACGAAAGGCCGGTCAGCGTGGCGATCTCGTCGACCTCCATTTGTCCAAAGTTCGCAGAGACCACACCGCATGCGCCTGCCGCATCCGCCAGCGCGTGGCGCAAGCGATCAACATCAGTGCCTAACTCAAGCACCTCGAAAGGACCGTCCGTCTTTAGGCCGAGCAAAGTCACTTTGAGATAGTCGCGCGGCATGTAGATCGCGCCGCCATTTTCACAAATGAAGGGGTCATCGAGCTCCAGCTCGCGCCACAGTAGAATTATTTCGGCGCTCGTTTTGGTCGAGCATAGAACGATCGGAATCCGCTTGGCCTGGAGTCGGCGCACGGCGGGCAGGCTCAATTCATAGCTGTAGGTTCGTTGGTCGATGAGCGTACCGTCCACATCGGTAATGACGATCAGCCGGCTTGATCTCGATAGCTTCAGCATTTCCCGTCACGGCACGCGGCGTGTTTGGCCCGGTACTCGGGTATGGTGATCATCGGCGGACGCTCCCGATCCTGGATCGGCTTGAGCTCCAGCGCGTAGCTTTTTCTTGCGGCTTGATCAGTTTCATCGAACGATTGACTTCGTCCATTATTTGAATTCTGCTTTTTCTTGCAGGCGCTGCATCACCACTTGGATGATCGCAAAGGACATTTGGCTAAGCGATGCAAGGGACTGGTTTCGATGGACGCGTTCTTCGAGGTCCACCTGGGCGATCGCGTTCAGGCCAATTTCATTGAACAGATCGATCAGCAACCCTGTCTCCACGCCGTAGCCGGTGAAGAACGGCATCCGTTCGAGCGCTGTCTCGGCGACCGGCGTACTCTCCGGCGAGAGGTTGAATCATGCCCGACAGCTCCGGATAAAAAGATTGAATAGCGGCCGGACCGTCCAGCTCGGTCACCCGCCCACCGCCTTCGGAAACCAGCTTGCCTTCCGCCTTGATCGGACGGCGATAAAAACCTTTGACGTACTGAATCTCAGGCTCGGCGCAACAAGGGACCCAGCAAGCCGTAAACGAAACCGGGATAAAAATTGCGAATGTCGGTGTCGACCAAGGCGATGATATCTCCCTTGAGGACGAAAAAGACTCTTCCACAAAGCCTCGCCTTTGCCGCGAAAAGTGCCGTGCTGCGGCAGGATATCCTTGTGCGCGTGAACCGAAATGCCGATATCCTCCGCGATCTTGACCGTGTCGTCGCTCGAGTCCGAATCAATCAGCACGATTTCATCCAGCAGCGGGTATTCGTCGAAGAGCTTGTGCTTGATGGTGCGCGCAATGTTGCCGATAGTTTCTGCTTCGTTGAGCGCCGGCAATCCCAGGCTGATCGTGAGGTTTTGTTCTCTTTCAGGTCGACGAGCTTCGCCAGGTCGCCGAACTCCTGGCGATGAAAGTATTCTCCGCAAACCATTGGTCCACCCGTTCCGAAAGCGCCTTCGGTTGGATCAAACGGCGCTGTTTGTCCCATGTCTCAAAGGGTTGCGGCGTCTTTACCACCAGCAGCGGCTTGTCGGTGGAACGGGCCAATTGTTCCACGATCGGACCGAGAACGAATGAATGGGGTTCGGCTCCCGCGGTGGCGCCGGTGATCACGAGATCATGTCTTTGCGCCTCTTGCAGGATGATTTCCTGGGGGTTGCCTTCGACCGTCACCAGCCGTTTCACATCTCGGTTTGAAGCGCAACCCACGGAGAAAGTCTCCGTAAAGCGACTCGCTGAAATCCGGTGCTGCAAAATGCTGTTCGCAGTGCAGCACGGTAATTTCACCGGAGAGGAAGCGCGAGCCGATCCGCGATCTGCAGGGCAAATTCCGCGTAGGGGCCGCCGCGCACGGCGAGTAGGATTCTTTTGCAATTCGCCAACTCCCCGACGCGGGCGACCAGCAAATTACAAGGGAGGCGTTTCGACCAAGCGGTCGATGGTGCGGCCAAACAGGGCGGCATCGGAGCTCGCGCTACCTTTCAGGGTAAGATCAACAAGTCGGCATTTTCTGCGGCAACGGTCTCGCTAATGCCCTCGGACAGATGATGGGAAACCCGCACGAGAGTTTTCAATTCGACTCGAGGGTCAGGGAGGATGGCGTGGGTTTCGTCGAGTGTCGCGCGCGAGTCGACGGCCTCCGCCGCGCCTTCGCTCAGCGACGTCGCCTCAGGCACGCGAATGACTTTCAACGCCACGAGCTTGCCGTGCGCCGGCAAAAGCCGGACTGCCAGCTCTATGTTGCCGCGGGTCTCAGAAGGGACCACCACAGGCAGAAGAATTTTATCGCACTGCATGAGGATAAGATCTCTGAGTCGATTTCGCTCATATCAACCGCCGATCACCTTTTGCAACATGCTTTTCGGCTTGGGACCGCTGTCGTCGGTCTCCCAGCGATCGAGCAGATAGGATTTCTCTTGCTCGAAAACTTCCGCCTGGCGTTCGACGACCTGTTCGGACTCCGCGGTGGTCATCTCGGCGGTTTCATTTATAAAGGCAGCGACCCGGGCCTCGTAAAGGGGCTCATCAGATCGACCAGCTTGGCGCGGTCCTCAGGCCAGTGATGAAAGATCGCGGCGATTTCGTAAAGAATGTGTGCCCAGGACGTGGCGTCGAGCAAAAATTCTTGCGCTCTGACGCGGCGAGCTTTTGCACCACGCTATGGGAAGACGGGCTCAGCAGATCTTTCCAGAGCGCGCCAAAATGTTGAAACGCCAGCTGAAATTCTGGATCAGCAACTCCTGGTTGACGTTGATGGGCTCGGGCTCAGGAAATTCCGTTGAACCGAAGCTTTCGATCGGCTCGACTCCCACGAACGTCCTTCCACACCAAAGCATGCTGTTCCATCAGCGTAAAAAGCGTCAAACGACTTGGCGGAACATGGGGCCGAGAGCCACGCCGGGATCTTTCGGATCGTGGAGTTTCACGCCGAGATTGGCTTGGCATACCCGGCAGCCGCTTGCGATGGCCTGGGTGGTCATCCAGATATCGATGCCGAAACGGGCGACATCCGTCATCCAAACGTTTTGTGTGAGATAGGTGCGGATGGTATTTTTCGACAGCCCGAAGTCGCCGCCGATGGGCTGGCGGATGCGCTTGCCGTAAAGCGATCGCGTTAAATTGGCACGCTACATTGTTGGTGATCGTACCATCCCATTTTGTAGCGCGAATACATCGGCGCGACGTAATCGAGTTTTTCCAGTACCGGCTCGAGGAGATATCGAATCCAGTCTGGGGTGATACTCCGCAAATCCGCGTCCACGACCACGCATGCGCTCGCGCTGAGCTTGTCCGCCGCTTCGAAGATCGCCCGCAGCGCGGTGCCTTTGCCAGCCAAGCCGCGATGAGACGAAAACGATCTTCTCCTGCCACGGCATGATCTCTTCCTCGCGAGCGACCTCGCGGGCTATCGTCGAGTGGAGCCGCCGTCGGAGATCAAGATGACCGAGACGCGCCGATTTGTAATGCTTGGCAAGACCGCGGCTAACTTGTTTGATAACGTGTACGATCGTAGCGTCGTTATTGTAGCAAGGGATACCGACAACGATGTCCGCTGCCTCGATCTGTTCGATGCGCTTGGCCAGGTAGGGCCGAAAGGCGGTATCATATTCCATGGTATGGATCCTTTCTTCGATTGAGACTGCTGGCAGCAAACGTCTCGCGTCGATATTCCAGAATGCAGCAAGTGTCGAAAATCTCGCCGCCGCCGCCGTCAACCTGATATTACAACTATCGGCGAGAATACCCAATCTGAATGCTGCTTGACGAAGATCGCCGGCTACTATTACCACAGCCGAGGCCAACACCTTGTACATGAAACAGATTTGCTCAATTCAGTCTATACCCAACCCCGCAAAAACAGAGACACCGGGAACGCCGACGGTGGTTGAATATTTCGACCGGCGAAGACTCTTCGTAAGCGCCGTGAACGTAAAGCCCGCCAGGACAGCGCGAACCGAATTGATATTTAAAAATGATCGCCAGCGATCGGTGCGATGACGTCGCGTTTCAGGACAAAATTAAGCGGGAGTTTCTCTGTTGCGCCCATCCACGCCGTGGGCAATGTCTACGGCGCCGAAACCAACGCCATGATCATCAGGAAGTTCATCAAAAAGTAATTGGCGAGCAAATCTGTGCCGCCCAAAGATATTATAACCGCGATAATTTAACTCGGATATTGCAACAGACGACTTCTCCAGAACACGCCAGTCGAGCGCGCTCATACGCGATATCGCGAAGGGGCTTCCACTCCGCCTAATCATGGAGGCTATCGATCGATCCACCCTTGTCAGAGCTCGCGCACGAAGTTGTCGTTGTAGAAATCCTCCGGTTTGTACCTGCGCATCTCATGGGTGTTGTAAATTTCCATGACTTTTTGATGCCGATCGACCGACGGATACGGCTTGCGCGGCAGGTTCGAAACTTCCCGGTAGAATTGCTCCTGCTTTTCCGGGTCGGTCACGTTGTACCATTTGGCCATTGCGCCGAAAGCCGCTTGCTTGTTTCGTTTCACCAAACGCGATCATCTCGACGGTCGACTTAACAAATCGGCGCGTCGCCTCTTGATTGTCCTTCAGCCAAGCGCGTGAGACGCTCACGCCGGAGCCTGCGTTAGGGATATTGTACTTCGCCAGGTCGACAAGGATTTTATAGCCCGCGGACAATGCCATGGTCTCGTGCAGCTCGCTCGCGATGATCGCGTCGACACGCCCGCTCTTCAACGCGTCCATGGTGATTGGCGCCCGACATCAGAGATAAATCCTGCTCAGGGTTCCAGCCCATGATTTTAGAAAAAGTCAGCGCAACAAAATGGGTCACCGCGCCGTATCCTGAGTAGCCGAGCCGTTTACCCTTGAGCTGCTCGATGTTAGTGATGTCGGGGCGCGCGATAATGCGCCAGCGCACTACGGGATCGGTGCAAGCGACGATCACGCGATCGTCCGCCTGCGCATCCGTCGTCCAGCGAACGATCAGCGGACTGCCACCACCGATCACGATCGGAGTATCCCGCCCACCGGCGCGAATAAATTCCTTGGGAACAGTAACACCGCTGCGCCGTGCGACGTCCGCTGCGCTCGGCGTGATGAACTGCTCGACATCGAGACCGTTCTTTTTATAAATCCCCGCCTTCGTAGGCGGCAACGAACGGCACTTTGTTGAGTGAAACGTCGCCGAGCCCGACGCGCAGTTTAATGATCTGTTCTTGCGCGTTAGCGGCGGTTGCTCCCGATGATTAAGGTGATAACCGAAACCAACGGCGCTAGTCTCATCGGACAGGTCTGCAATCGCGTGAGCCAACTCCTTTTCATCTTGACCTCCTGCGTCGGCACCCTACTGACGTTTTGTTTTACGTCTCTCGACGACCGGCCAAATGAAAGTTCACACTTTCCACCCCAGCGACAGATCGACGCGCGTGCCGACCGGATCGAGGACAAACGTCTCGGCAAAAACGACCGTCTCGGGGAAGATTTGCCGTTCCGCCCGTGGCGCCGGCGGCGAGCGCGGTTTGCGTTGCTCCTTTACATCTTCGACTTCCATGCCGAAGTGGTAAATGCCCTTCGCGACGGTTGCGTGCCGGCAAAACGGCGAGGTTGATGTGGCCGTCGGAAAGATAGATCGCTCCTGCCGTGCTCGCTCGCTTCACCGCTGCGAGCGACCTCTTTGAGACCGAAGGACGTTTTGTAAAACTCCGAGAGTTTTCGGTATCCTTCGTGAGTAGTGCGATATGTCTGATACGTGCCATGGTTTGTCTCCTCTCTTGTTAAGAAACCTATCTTAATTTACTTCCGATACAATTGCTCAATCATGCCGCTCTTTTTCAATCTCTTTAAAAAAGCTCGCGATCGATGAAGTCCGCCGTCGAGAAGCTCTTCACCTTCGGATCGGTTTCGCGATCGAGCACCGCCTGGAGCGCCTTTTCGTTGGGCGCAGGCAAAACTTCCATCAAATCGATCTGCTCCTGGTAAAGATAACTCGCCTCTTCCGCGCTCAAGCCGCCGAAATATTTCTGCAGCAGCGCGATCGATCCGGTGCGATTGGTTTTCAAATAGTGAACCGCTTCGACGAAGGAACGCGTTAGCCGGTCGACCACGGCTGCGTCTGCGCTGAATAAAACCGCGATTCGCAGCGAAGGTGCCCGACGGCGATAGGATTTTAAGCTCCGCCGCGCTGGCGAGAAGCCTTGCGCCCGCTTTCTCCGCAGTCAGTGCGGCGAGACCCGCCAGCGCACCGACGTCGAGTTTGCCCGCGACCATCGCCGCGGCGACCTGCGGATGACCGCCGAGCTGAAGAATCGTCACGTCCTTGTCCGGTTTCAGCCCGCCGAGTGCCAGCGCATTGCGTGTGAAGGTGTCCGCTTCCGGAACCGTACTGCGAGACGCCGATGATCGCGCCTTTCAAATCTTCCAGACGGCGTATTTTTGAATTGCGGCCGACCACGAGCTTTTGGCTTGAAACATTGGCCGCGGCGCCGAGGATCGCGATTTCGGCGCCGCGCACCCGCGCGCGAGTGATCGCGGTGATGCCGGCGAAGGCGACATCCACGTCGCCGGCGATAAGGGACTGAACCAGTCTTGGACTGCCCGTGATAAGAAGAACTTCGCCGATTAAATCGATGCTTTGGAGAGAATGCCGCTTTCCTTGGCCAACCAGGGCAACGACAGCGAGACGCTCAGGGCTCACATACGCCATGCGGACTTTATCCGCGGCGATGAACTCTGATTGCTTGAAGCAACAAAAGCGATCAGGGCGACTGACAAGAGCCCTGTTGGCAATCGTTTCAGTACGGCTTTAGTTACGGTCGCATGACCTCCTCACTAAGCGCCAATAATGGCTAATTCGACAGCCAGGTTCTGAGAGGCGTGTCGTCGTTTCGATACTTACTAAGATCAGTGCGGATTGTAAACATGAAATAAAATCGTGTGTCGTCGCGTTCTGTGGCGCAAAACCTCACTCAGGAGCCTCAAATCTCAAGTGCAACGGTATTCAAACACTGGACGCTGACTGCAAACGCGAAACTCACGGCTTCGTCGCCTTGACACCATAGTCATGTCCAAGTAAGAATCTCGGTCGAATCAAGTTTGTCATCTTTTGCTGAGGAATTTCATGGAGACAGTCACTAGAACGGGACCGCTCAGCGGTTACCGCGTGCTCGATATCGCCGGGCCGCTCAGGCTTGCATTGCACGAAACTACTCGCCGACATGGGTGCCGATGTCATCAAGATCGAGCGCGCCATCGGGCGACGAGTCGCGGCGCATTCCGCCGTTCAAAGACGACACGCCGCATCCGGAAAAGAGCCTCTACTTTCTTCACTTCAATACCAATAAGCGCAGCATCACGCTCGACGTCGAAAAGCCTGACGGCCGCGCGGTGTTTCTCGAACTGTGCGCAAAGCCGATGTGATTCTAGAAACAGCTGCGCCCCGGGCGCATGGATGAATTGGGCATCGGCTACCCAGACCTTGCGCGCACAGAAATTCCGGTCTCGTATACGCGGCAATCACGCCGTTCGGCCAGAGCGGCCCGTGGCGCGATTATAAAGCCAACGACATGGCCGGCATCGCGCTCGGCAATCTGCTTTATCTCGCCGGCGAGCCCGGCGAACCGCCGCTGCAGCCGCCCGGCGAAATCGCCTATGGCATGGCATCGACCTACGGCGCCTTCGGTATCGCCAGTCGCGCTTTATCATCGTCTCGACAGCGGCAAAGGACCAGCATATCGACGTATCGATGCACGAGTGCGCCGGTCACATCGCCGGATATTTTATTCCCAACTACGGTTACACCGGCGACAAGCCGGCGCGCGCCTCGCGCAAAGGCGAAGAGACCGATCTCTACGATCCCTATGCGACCAAGAACGGCTATGCGCGCATATTCATCATTCCTGTCGAACAATGGCGCCGCCTGGTCGACTGGATGGGAAGTCCGCCGGAGATTTCCGGCCCGGAGTTCGAGAAAATGGCCTACCGGCGCAAGCATCCGGACATCGTGACCAAATGCATCGCCGAGTTCTGCGCGCAGCGCACCAAAGAAGAACTTATACGATGAAGGCCAAAAGCGCCGCATCGCCGTCACGCCGATCAACACCGCCGGCGAATTCATCGAGATGGAGCAGACCAAAGCACGCGGACTATTCGTCGACATGGAGCACCCGGTGATCGGCAAGTACAAGCAATTCGGCGCCGTGCCGCGGCTTGATGGAAACGCCCGGCAGCATCTATCGACCTGCGCCGCTGCTCGGCGAGCACAACAAGGAGATTTATCGTGGACGAGCTGGGCATGAACAACGACGATCTCGCCGCCCTCAGAGCCGAGGGAGTGATCTGAAGATAAACTGGAGTGATGGAGTAATGGAATATTGGAGTACTGCGTTCTTTCCAATACACCATCGCCCAGTACTCCAGTACTCCAAGCAGGAAAGAACTTTATGAGCAAGTTTGCCCTTGAAGGAATACGCGTCGTCGAGCTGACCACCGGCGCCGCCGGTCCAACCGTGGCGCGCGTGCTCTGCGAGTTTGGCGCGGAAGTGATTCGCTGCGAAACGCGCCTGCGCGGCGACGGCCATCGCGGCGAAGACCCCAAGCTCTGGAACAAGAAACCCGACTTCATGAAGCTCCAGCGCGGCAAGAAATCTTTCACCGTCAACATGCAAACGCCGAAAGGCCGCGAGCTCGTGCAGAGAGCTGGTGAAAAGTCCGACGTGCTCGTGGAAAACTTCGGCCTGGGCATCTTGGAAAAATGGGGACTCGACTGGCCCCAGCTCAAAGAGATCAACCCGCGAATAATTCTGATCCGCGTCAAAGGCATGGGCTGCACCGGCCCCCACGCTGCCGATCTCACCTACGGTCCTAACGTCGGCAACACCATGGCGTACGACGTACCTGTGGAATTATCCAGGCGCTACCACCGCGACCGCCGAGCCGCGCACCCAGCATCCCGATTTCATGGGTGGCGTCACCGGCGCTTTCGGTGTCGTGCTGCGCTTTGATCCAACGCAAGAAATCCGGCTCGCGGCCAATGGATCGACAGCGCGCAGCAAGAAATCGGCGCGTCGTTGCTAGGGCCGCGATATCTCGAATACACGGTCAACAAACGCGAGCCGAGCTCCGGAGGGCAATCGCAGCCTGATCGCCGCACCCTACGGACCCTATCAGTGCAAGGGCAACGATCGCTGGTGTGTCATCGCGGTTTACACCGAAGACGAGTGGCAACGCTTCTGCGCAGTCTGCTGGAAAAATCGGGGCTCAAAGCGCGAGCGAAAGATTCGCCACCCACTTACAGCGCGGTGCGTCACAAAGAAGAGCTCGATCAATGGGTGACGAGCTGGACGCTCGCAGCATGATCCGTACGAAGTGATGGAGATGGTCGCAAGAGCATCGGCATCTGCGCCGCCGTCGTGCAAGACGTCGAAGATCAGTTCAAGCACGACAAGCAATACGCCGCCACCGGATTCTTGGTAACGATTGACCGAGCCCGAGGCCGGCGACGTCGTGACTGAAAACGTCCCCATGCGCATGTCGGAGACGCCCGGCAAAGTGCGCGGTGTCGCGCCTGCTGATGGGCGAGCATACGCCACGAGATCGCGCGCAACTTGCTCGGTCTGAGCGACGACGAAATTAAGGAAGTTGGACGAAGAGAAGGTGCTTTATTAATAATTGAAAATTAAAAATTGAAAATTGAAAATGTCGGAGTCATCGGCCTGAACTGGCGTTCCAACATTTTCAATTTTCCATTATTAATTTTCCATTTCTAAGAGGAGGAACAATGGCAGAACCAGGACCCTTATGTATTTATCGAAAAGCGCGATCCGCATATCGCGATCATTCAGTCTCAACCGCCCGGAGAAAAGAACGCCGATCAGCCGCGATCTTTATTGGGCGCTCGATGAATGCTGGCAGAAAGCCAAAGCCGATGACGACGTATGGTCAATTATCCTGACGGGCACGGCGGACGCTTTTTGCGTCGGCGGCGATCTGAAAGAGAATCATCGCCTTCGCCCGCGGTGAAATGACACGGTCCGCGCTCCGGCCCGCGAGGCGTACTCCAGCCTGCGCCCGCTGCAAATGCACAAGCCGATCATCGCCGCGATCAACGGCTACGCGGTCGGCGGCGGTTTCAGTCTTGGCGCTCGTCCTGTCACATCCGCTACTGCGTGCCGGCGTCGAAATTCGGCTGCTCCGAAGTGCGCTGGTCGCATCTAGCGCGCGTGGCTCGAGCTACGTCTGCCAGCTTGCCCACGGGCTGGGCTTACTGGTTCGCTCTCAGCGGCCAGATGATCGACGCCGACACCGCTTTTCGGCTCGGACTGGCGCAAAAGATCTGCGAACCGGCCAAAGCTGCTGGACGACTGCATCGAGCTGGCCACCACCATCAACCGCAACGGCCAGCAATACGCAACTGAACGAAGCACTAC
>ERZ1370068.7910-contig-6800_pt1 | contig 44694 bp, 49 predicted proteins | sample MGYA00561227_ERZ1370068 | MGnify/ENA primary metagenome ERZ1370068 (study PRJEB38410, sample SAMEA6850437) | metagenome | study: Metagenomic assessment of the ecological functions of the soil: analysis of the soil microbiota associated with the...
TCGGGTACTTCGTTCAGTTGCGGCCATTGCTCCGACAGGATGATCATGCCACTCCCGCCGGCGCTGGCGGCGCTCGGCCGGAACGTCGCCGGCCGGAGCCTGGGTCGCGTGGTCAGTCGTGGGGGTCGTCATCGCAAGGTTCGCTTCCCGAGGCCTCATCGTCGGAAGGGTAGGACGTGCTGCGCAAAGAACACGGGCTCGCGAGCAAGCGGTGTGAGGGGATGTGCCCGACGGTCAGGCCGCCGGATCGAGGTGAAGAGTGCCAGGGCAGCCTGCCGAGCCAGGGAATCCGGCTCGAAAACGACACCACGAGACCCGCCACTACCAGCACGAGTCCCGCCAAGATGAGTGTACGTCCCAACCCTCCCATCGTTTGGACCGGGAAGGCGCGGATTCAGAGCCGCCCCGGACGTTGTCCACCCAGACACGCCGCGTCATTTTCGTCCTTGTTTGCCGCGGGGCCCTAAAAGACGCGCCTGGCTCGACCGGCTCGGCTCCGTGCGGAAGTGCCAGAAAGCACGCTCGGTTGCGACCCGACCTTGGGCGTCGGGCGAGAGAAACCCTTCCTTGATGAGAAAGGGCTCGTAGACGTCCTCGATCGTGTCGCGCTCCTCGCCGATCGGCGGCGGCGAGCGTGTCGACGCCGACCGGGCCGCCGCCGAACTTGTCGATGATCGCGAGCAGGAGCGCGCGGTCCATCTTGTCGAAGCCGCGCGCGTCGACCTCGAGCAGCGCCAGCGCGTCGGTCGGCGACGGCGTGCGTGATGCGCGCCGTCGGCCCGCACCTGGGCGAAGTCGCGCACGCGGCGCAGCAGCCGGTTGGCGATGCGCGGCGTGCCGCGCGAGCGGCGCGCGATCTCGTCGGCGCCGCCGGCGTCGAGCGGCACCTCGAGGATGCGCGGCCGAGCGGCGCAGGATCGCGCCGAGCTCGTCGGCGCGTGTAGAAGTCGAGCCGGAAGCGTCGACGCCGAAGCGATCGCGCAGCGGCGACGGTGAGCAGCCCGGCGCGGGTCGTCGCGCCGACCAGCGTGAAGCGGCTTGAGCTCGAGCTTGATCGACCGCGCCGACGGCCCCTGCCCGATCGATCATGTCGAGCTGGAAGTCCTCCATCGCCGGGTAGAGGATCTCCTCGACGACGCGGTTCAGGCGGTGGATCTCGTCGATGAAGAGCACGTCGCCCGCGCTCGAGGTTGGTGAGCAGCGCCGCGAGGTCGCCCGGGCGCTCGAGCACCGGCCCCGACGTGCAGCGGATGCTGACGCCCATCTCGTTGGCGATGATGTAGGCGAGCGAGGTCTTGCCGAGCCCGGGCGGCCCGCAGAGCAGCACGTGATCGAGCACGTCGCCGCGGCGCGCGCGCCGCCTCGATCGCGACCCGCAGGTTGTCCTTGACCGGCTGCCTGTCCGACGTAGCTCCGCGAGCGTCCGGGCGGCGGAGCGACGACGTCGAGGACGACTTCCTCGTCGGCTGCGTCGAGCGGATCGACGACGCGTTCGTTCATGTCGGCCAACCTCCGCAGGGCCGCCCGGATGAGGTCGGCGAGCGCGCGCGTTCCGGCTGCCTCGGCGCGGGCGACCGCGCGCTCCGCCTCGGGCTGCTTGTAGCCCAGGTTGACGAGCGCGGACACACGCTTCGGCGGCCGTCGCCGCCGATCGGACCGTGCTCGCCGAGGTCGGCGCGTGCTCTGCTGCAGCACCGCGGACCTTCTCGCGGAGCTGCAGGACCACGAGCGCTCGGCGTGCTTCTTGCCGATGCCGGGCACCGCGACGCAGCCGGGCGCGCGTCGCCGTCGGCGATCGCGTCGCTCGAGCTCGGGCGTCGCCGGCATGCCCGAGAGCACGGCGAGCGCGATCCGCGGCCCGATGCGCCGACGACCTGCAGCAGCAGGCAGGAAGAGCGCGCGCTCGGCCGCGTCGACGAAGCCGAAGAGCTCGAGCGCGTCCTCGCGCACGTGCGGTGTGGACGTAGAGGTCCACCTCGGCGCCCGGATCGGGCGAGCCGATAGAACGAGTTCAGCGAGACGAAGACGCTGATAGCCCGACGCCGCCGACGTCGACGACGACGCTGCTCCGGCGCCTTCTCGAGCAGGCGCCCGTGCGAGTCGCGCGATCATCGCCGCCAGCACCCGGCGCCGCGCCGGCACGCGGCGCTCGGCGCGCGACGAGCGCCGTCGCGCAGCCGGCGCCGGCATGGAGGTGACAGAGCGCGAGCGCCGAGCGCGTCGGCGGCATCCGGCGACGAGCCGCTCCGTCACGCGCAGCTCGCGCACGATCGCGCGTGCACCTGTCTCCTTCTCGGCGCGCCCGCGTGCCGGCGACCGCGAGCTTGACGGTCGCGGGCGCGTACTCGGCGATCGCGACGCCCCGCCGACGGCCGCCGCCAGCGAGCGCGACGCCGCGCACCTCGCCGAGGCGAAACGCGCTCTGACGTTGCGCGCCGACGAAGTTCTGCTCGAGCGCGAGCACGTCGGGACGCCAGGTGCCGCAGAGCTCGGTGAGCGCGCCGCGTGATCGCGGCGAGCTTCGCCGCGAGCGTCGATCGCGCGGATGCGCGTCACCGCGCCGTGCGCGAGGTGCGCGACACGACCGTCCACGCCGCTCGACCACGCCCCAACCGGTCACAGCGGTGCCCGGGATCGACGCCGAGGACCCGCACCGGCGGCTCGCCTCGCCTGTCGCCTCCCCTCGCCACGTCCCCTCCCCGCTGACCGACGCGCCGCCGCCGCCGCGTCCTCGTCCCGCTATGCGCTCAGCCGCTCGACCTCGTCCTGCGGAATGTCGATGTTCGACGACACCTTCTGCACGTCGTCGTGGTCCTCGAGCGCCTCGAGCAGCTTAGCAGCGTCTGCTCGGCGTCGGTCCGCGCACGCGTCATGGTGTTCTGACGGCACCATCGTCACCTCGCGCGGACGCGATCGCGATCTGGCCTTCTCGAGCGCGCCCTTCACGTCCTCGAGCACGTCGGGCGCGGTCGATGACCTCGAACAGCTCGCCGCCGTCGCGCGATGTCGTCGGCGCCGGCCTCGAGCGCGACCTCGATCAGCCTTGTCCTCGTCGACGCTCTTGCGCTCGACCGTGATGCATGCCCTTCTTCGTGAACATCCAGCCGACGCAGCCGGTCTCACCCAGGTTGCCGCCGTGCTTCGTCGAAGAGGTTGCGGATCTCGGCGACGGTGCGGTTGCGGTTGTCGGTGAGGATCTGGAGCATGCATCGCGACGCCCGCCGGGCCCGTAGCCCTCGTACGTGCACCTCCTCGTAGGTCACGCCCTCGAGCTCGCCGGTGCCCTTCTTGATGGCGCGCTCGATGTTGTCGTTCGGCATGCTGTTCTGCGCGCGCCGTCGTGCACCGCCGTGCGCAAGCCGCGGATTGGCGTTGATGTCGCCGCCGCCCATGCGCGCGGCGACCGTGATCTCCTTGATCAGCTTGGTGAAGATCTTGCCGCGCTTGGCGTCCTTCAGCGCCTTCTTGTGCTTGATCGTGCTCCACTTGGAATGGCCGGACATGACGTTTCCCTTTCCCCGTCACGCGCCGCGTGGACGTGCTCGTCGTTCGTGCGGCGGGTCGAGATCGCTCTCGGCGTGGCGCCAATCGGACGGGTCATTGGTTGGTTACCATAGGCCGCCGCGAGCAAGTAAACGCCGAGCCCGTCATGCGGAAGCTCGCTTGTCGCGCGCCGAGACTCGCGGCTAGAGTCGCGGCGGGCATGAGGTGGTGGGCTGAGGTGGCAGGCAGCTGGCTCGTGGGCGGACGATCGCGCTCGTGCTCGTCGCGCGCGACGCTCTGCGCGTGCAGTCGGGCGGTGGTCGCACCGACGCCGGGGCACCCGCAGAGCGGCGTCGCCTCGTGGTACGGCCCCGGCTTCCACGGCCAGCCGACCAGCAGCGGCACGATCTACGATCAGCATGCGCTCACCGCCGCGCACCCGAAGCTGCCGCTCGGCACGCGCGCCCGCGTCACCAACCTCGAGAACGGCAAGTGCGGTCGAGGTGCTGATCAACGATCGCGGCCCGTTCGCCAAGGGTCGCGTCATCGACCTCTCGTACGCCGCGCGCGCGCGAGATCGGCATGGTCGGTCCCGGCACCGCGCGTGTGCAGCATCGACGTCGTCGCGCGCCCGGCGAACGGCGCGTCGCACGTCGCGTACTGCGTGCAAGTCGGCGCGTTCGGCGAGGAGGACGAAGGCGCGCGCGCTGCGGAGTCGCCTTGCCCCTCAATATGACGACGTTTATATCAGCCCCGTGCAGGCGCCGGACCGGATGTATCGGGTGCGCGTCGGACCGTATCGTGGAACGGCAGCGCGCCGAGTCCTGCGCCGCCACCTTGGCCGAGCTCGGTCTCCCCGCCGTCGTCACCGAAGAGCCGCAGCGATGACCGTCACGTCGCGGTACGCGACGTGCGCTCCTGCTCGTCCTGCCTCTGCCTCGGTCGCCTGCAGCGGCTATCGCATCGTCCGTGACGGCGCCGTCCAGACGAGCGCCGCCGATCGCATCAAACACGAAGCTCGTCGCCATCTCGCGGCCTCGCGTTTCGCACACCGGTACCGCTCGATCGCGGTGAGCGCGTCGGAGGCGCGCGCCATGCTCGACGCGCGAGGTCGCATCACGAGTTCGCGCCGGGCGAGCTCGCCGCGATCGGCGCGCGTCTACGTCGCGCTCGGTCTGCTGCCCGCCGGCAACGACCTCGAGCAGTCGTTCCTCGATCTCTACAGCTCTCAGCTCGCGGGTTTCTACGATCCCGTCGACCGTCGCATGGTGCTGGTGAACGAGGCGCTCCGGACCGGGCTCTTCGTACGCGTGCTCGAAAGCGTGATTCGGCGCGACCTCGCCGGCGAGCTCGTGCTGGCGCACGAGCTCACGCACGCGCTGCAGGATCAGCACTTCGGTCTCGATACCGGACGCGCCGACGCCGGAGAGGACGACGCGCAGCTCGCGCAACGAGCCGTCTACGAAGGCGACGCCACGCTCGCCGGCTACGCCGCCGTGCTCGGCAAGCTGAGTCCCGGCACCGCCGTCGGCCTCGCTCGCAAGCTCGAAGGCGTCGAGGGCGCAGATCACGCGTGACTATCCCGAGATCCCCGCGCTCGTCCGTGAGAGCATCGTCTTTCAGTACGTCGCGGGCGTGAACTTCGTGTCGTGGGCGTACAAGAGCGCCGGTTGGGACGGCGTCAACGCGCTGCTCGCGCGTCCGCCGCGCTCGACCGAGCAGGTCCTGCATCCCGAGAAGTACTTCGTGAAGCCCGAGAACCCGATCCGCGTCCAGATCGGCGCGCTCGCGCCCTACCTGCGCGGCGAGTGGCAGCTCGCCGAGGAGGCGACGCTCGGCGAGTTCACGATTCGCATCCTCGCCGAGCGCTTCGTCGATCGTGCGGGCGCGACCGCGATCGCCGCCGGCTGGGACGGCGACCGCCTCGATGGCGTTGTCCCACGGCGATCGGCTGGCGCTCGTCTGGCTCACCGCCTGGGACACCGACCAGGATGCGACCGAGTTCTTCGATGCGTGGCGCGCGATCGTCGCGAGCCGTCGTCCCGGAGCGCCGCCGGCCCACCGTGAGCGTCGTCGACCTCGGCGGCGCCGACCCGTACTATCTCGAGCGCCGCGGCACCAAGGTGTTGTCGATCGAGGGTCCGCTCGAGGCCGATCTCCCCGAGCTCGCCGCGCGCATCTGGCGGCGTAGCACGTTCGAGCCGAACGTGCCGTGGGTGCCGATCGACGTGGCGCGGGCCGACTGAAGCTCCACGCGCGGCGACGAAGCAACGCGCTCGCTGAGAGAACCTCTGCACAGGTGGGTTCTGCGCGAGAAGCGCGAGCCGCCGCGAGCGCAACACTAGGCCCGACCGCGTATCTGAATGATACGTCCGAGGGCTTCCGCGCCGCCACGATCGCGGATGGATCGCGTTTCGCAGCTCGGGAGCCACCTGTGCGAGGTTCCCTAAGTCCCGAGTCTGAAGTCCGTTGCCGAAAGGCTACGAGGGATTTTCGGCGGGGCCAAGGCGCGACGACGACGGCATAGTCTGGACTATTCCGAGGAGGAGACAACGCGGGCCCCGCCGAAAAGACCGCAAATTTGGTGACGGACTTCGGACTCAGGACACTAGGCGCGCGAACGCGCGGGCGGCGCCGGCGTGGTGGCTCGCCGCGGCCGCGGTCTCGCCGAGGAGCCACGCGACGTACGGCGCGCGACCCGCGGTGATCGGCAGCACGATCGCTTCCGGCACGTCGTAGCTGTGGAGCTCGGAGAGTCGCGCGATGAGCGCGCGCCGCGACGCGCGGCGCGTCTTGATCACCAGCAGCACCTCGGCGGCCCGCTCGACCTCTCCCTGCCAGCGATAGATCGACGTGAGCTCGGGCGACGAGAGTTGCACGCAGGCGGCCAGGCGCTCCTCGACGAGCGCGCGTCGCGATCCGCTCGGCCTCGTCCGACGAGCCTGCCGTCGAGAGCACGACGACCGCGCTCGTCACGACGTCGACTCGCCCGGCCGGCCGCCGCTCGCGAGCCAATCGTCGACGAGCCGCGGGTAGTCGATGACGACCGCCGGCTGCGCGGCCGCCTTCGGGGCCGGCCGCCGGCGCCGGCAGGCGGCGCCACAAGCGCTGTGTCCACGTCCCGTGCGCGATCGTCGACGGCAACACGCCGGCTTCCTCGAGATCGCGCCGCAACGCCGGATCGTCGCGCTGGAGATGCCCGCGGCGCACGAGGTCGTCGAGGGAGTTGCGGAGCTGACCGCGCGTGTACGTGGCACGGTCGATCAGCGAGTGCCCGACCGCCACGACCGCGGCGAGCGGCACCATGCCCTCCTCGTGGAGCACGAGCGCGGTCTGGAAGTAGTTGAAGGTCGGCACCAGACGCGCGCCGAAATCGCGGAAGCGGCCCGGCGGCGTCCGCCGCTCGAGGTTGATGAAGATGCGGCGCACCGCGTCCCCGGTCGGCACGCGCCGCGCCGAGGGCGCGGATCTCGACGAGGCGCGCCGGGTCGATGCGCAAGCGGACCAGGATGTCGCCGAGCGCCTGGTGATCGAGCGCGTCCGCTCGACGACGTCGGCGTAGAGCGAGTAGCAGAGCGAGTCGGACTCCCAGTCGTCGCCGAAGAGATACTCGATCGCGCGCCGGCGCGCGCCGCGAGGCGCGCCTTCAGGAGCTCGGCGAGCTTGAAGCCGATCTGCTCGCGCAGGAACCGGAAGCGCCCGCGCACGAGGTGCTGCAGCTGATCCTTGAAGACGATGCCGTCGATCTCGACCCCGTCGAGCGCGAGCTTCTCGCGGATCGCGCGTCCGATCTGCGGCGGGCTCGCCGACACGAAGTACACGAGCACGCGCCGGCCCTCGGCGCGCGCGCCGGCACGGAGCGCCCGCATCAACGCGACCACGCCCGGGCTCGTCGATCTTGTCCTCGGCGCGCTCGAACGGCACCCGCATCATCTTGGTGCAGGCTCTCGAAGTCCGACTTGAGGTACGTCTTGTCGAGATCCCACCGATAGACGACCGGCTGCGAGCGCGACCGCGGTGCGACGGCGCGGCCGGCGCGCTCGCAGCGCATCGACCCAACCGGAACGCTCGGCGCGCGCCGACGCCTTCGGCTCGGTCGTCATCGTACCGCCTGGATACCGGCGACGATCTCGCTCACGACCCCGTCGCGCACGGTCTTGGCCGCGAGCTTCACCGCGTTGGCGATCGCGGGCGCGCGCGAGCGCTCGTGCGCCTTCACGAGGAGCTGCTCGAAGCCGAGCAGCGGCGCGCCGCCGTACTGCGCGTACTCGGTCAGGTGCGCCACCTCGCGGAGCCCGCGCGAGAGGAGACGCATGCCGAGCCGCCAGAGCCAGCGCTGCTTCACCGCGTTGCTCGCGACGTCGTTCACGACGTCGGTGATGCCCTCGATGAATTTCAGGACGACGCTCGCCGAGCAAGCCCTCGCAGACGATCACGTCGGCGCGTGCCCTTGGCGATGTCGTTGCCTTCGATGTTGCCGATGAAGTGCACCGCGGGCACCGTCAGCAAGCGCTCGTGTGCCTCCGCGAGCACGTCGCCGCCCTTGAAAGGCTCGGCGCCCATGTTGAGGAGCGCGACGCGCGGCCGCGCCACCTTCGAGATCCGCTGCGCGTACGACGCTGCCCATGACCGCGAACTGCACGAGGTCGACGGCGTCGCAGCGCACCGTCGCCCCGACGTCGAGCAGGAGCGCCAGTTGATCCTGCACCGGGATGGTCGGTGTGCCGCGGGTACACGCTCGCGAGCGCCGGCTTCCGCACGCCCTTGATGCTGCGGAACTCGCGGGCACAGGCGAGCAGACACGCGCCCGTGTTGCCGGCGCTCACGAGCGCGTCGGCCTGCCCCTGCGCGACGAGTCGACGCGCCTACCACGGATCGAGGCGTCGCGCTTGGCTCGAGCGCCTCCCGCGGCACCTCCTGCATGCCGACGGCGTCGGACGCGTGGTGGATGCGGATGTGGGCGGGATCGTAGGAGACGGTGTCCAACACGGCCTGAATCCTCGGCTCGTCACCCACGAGCACGCACTCGATCGCGGTCGCGAGCGACGCGTCGGCCACCCCCTTCACGATCTCCTCGGGAGCAAGGTCTCCCCCATCGCATCCACCGCTATCACCGGCATCGAGACGGCGCGATTATAGGGACCACCGGCGGCCCGCCGAAACCAGTGACGCACGATTGAGGTGCGAGTTGACAGTCGCCGCGGCGTCGCGTATCGGTCCCGGTTCCCATGGACTACGCGGTCATTCGTTCGGGCGGCAAGCAGTATCGGGTGAGTCCCGGCGACACTGTTCGCCTCGAGAAGCTCGCGGGTGAGCCCGGCTCGACGTTCGCCTTCGAGGAAGTGCTGTTGGCCTCGGGCGACGGCGGGATCCAGGTCGGAAAGCCCCTCGTCGGTGGGATGCGCGTGGTCGGTCAGATCGTGCGGCACGAGCGGGCCAAGAAAATCCTCGTCTTCAAGAAGAAACGCCGCAAGAACTATCGGCGGAAGCAAGGCCATCGGCAGCACCTCACGGTCGTCCGGGTGACGGGCTTCGAGCACGGAACGGGAGCGTAAGGCCATGGCGCACAAAAAGGTCAGGGCAGCAGCCGGAACGGTCGCGACAGCTCCGGGCAGCGTCGGGGCGTCAAGGTGTTCGGCGGTGAGACCGCGAAGGCCGGTCACATCTTGGTCCGGCAGGTCGGCACCAAGATCCACCGGGGAACAACGTCGGGCTGTGGTCGGGATTTCACCCTCTTCGCCACCATCGACGGCATCGTGAAGTACGAGCGCGTCGGTAAGGATCGCCGCCGCGTCTCCGTGTATCCCTCCGCCTAGGGCGGGCAGCCGATACGCGCCCATCTGCTGCGGTGCTCGGGTATTCGCTTGTGCGGCGTAGCTCCGCTACGCCTCCGCGCTCACACCCTGCGCGCCTTGCATCTGGGCACGTCTCGACTGCCCGCCCGGCTCCCCACTCCTTGAGAAACGCTCGCTTCGCATCGCTTTAAGAGACGCTCGCTTCGCTTCGCCTGATCGCAATTCTTCTTGGTTGTTGCTGCTGTCGGGGTTCCGGTACAGTTTGAGCCTTCCTTATGAAGTTCGTGGACGAAGTTTTGGTTTCGGTGAAGGCGGGCGACGGGGGTCGCGGCTGCTTGGCGTTCCTGCGCGAGAAGTACAAGCCGTATGGGGGCCGATCGGCGGGGATGGCGGGCGTGGGGGAATGTCGTGTTCGTTGCGGATACCGGACTGAATACGTTGCTGGATTTTCGGTTTCAGCGGCGGTTGGAGGGCGGGCGCGGGGAGCACGGGCGCGGGAAGGGACAGCACGGGGCCACGGGGACGACCAAGCTCGTGCGGGTGCCGGTCGGGACGCGAATCCTCGATGCCGAGTCGGGCGAGCTGCTGTTCGATCTCGACACGGCTGGGCGTGAGGTCGTCGTCGCGGCGGGTGGCATCGGTGGACGCGGGAACATGCGGTTCGTGAGCTCGACGAATCGCGCGCCGCGCCGGGTCGAGCCGGGACTGCCGGGCGAGACGCGCGAGATCCGGCTCGAGCTGCGGCTCCTCGCCGACGTCGGCCTCGTCGGCTTCCCGAACGCCGGCAAGTCGACGTTCATCGCGGCGGTGTCGGCGGCGCGGCCGCGCATCGCCGACTATCCCTTCACGACGCTGGTCCCGAACCTCGGCGTGGCCGCGCGTCGGCGACGACGCGATCGTCGCTCGCCGACGTACCCGGATTGATCGAAGGCGCGCACCTCGGCCAGGGGCTCGGCATCCGCTTCCTCCGTCACCTCGACGCGGACGGCGGTGCTCGTCCACCTGGTCGATCTGAGCGACGCGCGCGATCCGCTCGCCGCCTACGACGACGATCAATCGCGAGCTCGCGGCCTTCGACGACGAGCTCGCCGCGAAACCGCAGCTCGTGGTCGCGACGAAGCTCGACGTCACCGAAGCGCGCGACCGCTTCGCGGACGCGCGGCGGCGTTCGCGGCGCGCGGACATCGACGCTCCACGGCGTGTCCGCGGCGACCGGCGACGGGCATGCCGGCGCTCATGCATGCCGTCGCCGCCAGCGTCGATGCGACGCGCGCCGACGCCTCGACCGACACCGCGCAGGCGCGCGACGACGACGTCGGCGACGCGCTCGGGACCGAGGCACCATGAGCCGGGCGGCCGACAACCGCGGCGCCGCCGCGCGCGCGTCGTCGTGAAGATCGGGAGCGCCGTCCTCGCCGGCACCGACGGCGGCCTCGATCGCGCCCGCATCGACGCGCTGGTCGACGAGATCGCCGCCCAGCACGCGGCCGGACGCGAGATGGTCGTGCGTGACGTCGGGCGCGGTCGCCGCCGGCGTCGTGCGCCTCGGCCTCGCGCAACGCCCGAAGCTGATTCCGCAGAAGCAGGCGGCGGCCGCCGTCGGCCAGATCGGCGTCATGAGCGCCTACGAGAACGCCTTCGGCCGCCATGGCCTCAAAGTCGCGCAGGTGCTGCTCACGCGCGACGATCTCTCGAGCCGGCGGCGCTATCTGAACGCGCAAGCACGCCGTCATGACGCTGCTCGAGTGGCGGGTGGTTCCGGTCGTGAACGAGAACGACACCGTCGTCGTCGAGGAGATCAAGCTCGGCGACAACGACAACCTCTCGGCGCTGACCGCGATCCTGCTCGAAGCCGACCTGCTGGTGATCCTGAGCGACGTCGACGGTCTCCACACCGCCGACCCGCGCACGAACCGCGACGCCGCACTCGTGCCGGTCGTGGCCGCGGTGACGCCCGGCGATCGAGGCGATGGCCGGCGTCGGCGGCCCGCTCGGGACGGGCGGCATGGCGACCAAGCTCGCCGCCGCCAAGAAGGCCGCCGCGTCCGGCATCGCGACCGTCATCGCCGACGGCCGTCGGCCCGGCGTGATCGGCGCCGTCCTCGCGGGCGCCGCCGACGTCGGCACGTTCTTCCAGCCGGTCGCCGATCGGCTCACGAGCCGGAAGCGCTGGATCGCGTACACGCTGAAGCCCGGCGGCACGCGTCGTCGTCGACGACGGCGCGCGGCGCGCGATCGTCGAGCAAGGCCGAAGCCTGCTCGCTTCGGGACTCCGCGAGGTGCACGGGAGCTTCGGCGTCGGCGCCTGCGTCCATTGCGTCGACCTCGCCGGCCGCGAGATCGCGCGCGGTCTCGTGAGCTACAGCGCCGCCGAGCTCGACAAGATCAAGGGCCGCCACTCCCGCGAGATCGAGGCGACGCTCGGCTACAAGATGGGCGACGAGGTCATCCATCGCGACGACCTCGTGCGCCTCGAACGCGCCGACGGCGACGCGCCGGCATCCGGCGCGGCCGCGACCGAGCCCGAACGGCGGCGAGTCGCCACGCGGAAGGAGAGTCATCGTGAGCAGCCTCGAGCAAGACGTCGTCGACCTCTGTCGCGCCGCCCGCGCCGCTGCGCCCGCCCTCGCGCGCGCCTCGACCGCCGAGAAGAACGCGGCGCTTGCACGCGGGCGCCAAGGCGCTCGCGCGCGCACCGGCGAGCTCGTCGCAGCCAATGCCGAGGACGTCGAGGCCGCGCGTGCGGCCGGCGTCGCGCCGGCGTTTCTCGACCGCCTGACGCTCACCCCGCCGCGCATCGACGCGATGGCGGTCGGGCTCGAGCAGATCGCCGCGCTTCCCGATCCGGTCGGCGAGGAGATCAGCCGCTGGAGCCGGCCGAACGGCCTCGACATCCAGCAGGTCCGGGTCCCGCTCGGCGTGATCGGCATCATCTACGAGTCGCGCCCGAACGTCACCGCCGACGCCGCCGGACTCTGTCTCAAGTCCGGGAACGCGGTCGTGCTGCGCGGCGGCAGCGAAGCGTTCCGCACCAACTGCCTGATCGCCGACGTGCTGCGCGACGCCGCGACCACGATTCCGCGCGACGCGATCGCGCTCGTGCGCAGCACCGACCGAACCGCCGTCAGCGTACTGCTGCAGCAGGACGAGCTGATCGACGTCATCATTCCGCGCGGCGGCGAGGAGCTCATCCGGGCGATCACCGAGGGCTCGCGGATCCCGGTGATCCAGCACCTGAACGGCGTCTGCCAGCTCTACGTCGACCGCGCCGCCGATCATGGCGCTCGCCGAGCGGCTCTGCCTGAACGCCAAGACGCAGCGTCCCGGCGTCTGCAACGCGATCGAGAACCTGCTCGTGCACCGCGACGTCGCCGCCAGGTTCCTGCCCGCGGTCGCGGCCAAGCTGACGGCTGCCGGCGTCGAGCTCCGCGGCTGCCCGGAGACGGTGCGCCTGGTCCCGGGCACGAAGCCCGCGACCGACGCCGACTGGGGCACCGAGTATCTCGACCTCGTGCTCGCGGTGAAGGTGGTCGACTGGGATCGACGACGCGATCGCCTTCATTCGCCGCTACGGCTCGGGCCTCGCCGACGCGATCGTCACGACAGATCAGGCCGCGGCCGATCGCTTCACCGCCGAGATCGATTCGGCCGCCGTCTTCGTGAACGCGTCGACGCGCTTCACCGACGGCTTCGAGTTCGGGTTCGGCGCCGAGATCGGCATCAGCACCAATCGCCTGCACGCGCGCGGTCCCGATGGGACTCCGCGAGCTCACTACGTACAAGTACGTCGTGCGCGGCAACGGTCAGATCCGCACCTGAGCGCGAGACGGAGCGCCGAGAGCGAAAGCAGAGCGGTGAGAGATTGATGGCACGGATCGGGCTCTTCGGCGGCACCTTCGATCCCGTCCACCTCGCACACCTGCGAACCGCGCTCGAGGTGCGCGAGGCCCTGGCACTCGACCGCGTCGAGCTCGTGCTCTCCGCCGTGCCGCCTCACAAGACACAGGGCACGCAAGCCCCCGTCGACCACCGGCGCCGCATGCTCGAGCTCGCGATCGCCGGCGATCCGCACCTCGCGCTCAATCTCTGCGAGGTCGAGCGTGCGGGCCCGTCCTACTCGATCGACACCATTCGCGCCGTCCAGGCACGCGAGCCTGACGCAGCGCTCACGTTCATTCTCGGCGCCGACGCCTTCGCCGAGATCGGCACATGGAAGGACTATGCCGCGATATTCATCGCTCTGTGACTTCTGCGTGATATCGCGTCCTGGAACGGACGAATGCAAACTTCCAATTGCCGTCGAAAATGCCTTCTGTTATGAATCGAGTCGTGGAGTGTACGTGCATCGCTCCGGTCGAGCGCTCCGCTTCTTGCCGGTCACGGCACTCATGATTTCGGCATCCGACATCCGCCGACGCTGCGCCACGGGGCGCTCCATTCGCCATCTCGTTCCCGACGCGGTCGCCGACTACGTCGCAGCCCATGGTCTCTACGACCAGGGAGGACCCCCGCCCGTTGACCTCGACCGACGGCCTGACCAAGGCGCTCCAGTGTGCGCAAGCGGCGCTGGACAAGAAAGCCGTCGACCTCGTCGTCCTCGACGTGGGCGCGCTCACCTCGATTGCGGACTACCTCGTGATCTGCACGGGACGCTCCGACCGCCAGGTCCAGGCGATCGCGCAAGCGATCGACGAGCACCTGCGCGCGCATGGCGACCGCCCGACCGCGATCGAGGGCATGACCCGCGGGCAGTGGGTGTTGATGGACTTCAACGACGTCATCGTCCACATCTTCTACAAGCCGGTACGCGAGTTCTACGACCTCGAACGGCTGTGGGAGCACGCCCCGGAAGTGCAGCTCCCCGAGCCTCTGCGTAGCCAGGCGCTCGGCTTCAGCAGCGAGACCGCCGCGGTCTGAGCGGAACGATCGCGCGTGCTGCGGCTGACCATTCTTCTCGCCTCGATCGTCGCCGCGCTCGTGGCCGTCGGCTACTTGCTGCACCTGAATCCCGATCCGGTGACGGTGCACTTCACGTCGACGAGCGAGTGGCAAGGCCCGCTGCCCCTCGTCCTGCTCGCCGCGTTTCTCGTCGGCGCCGGCGTGACGTTCCTCGCGTCGCTGATCCGCGCGAGCCGCACGGCCGTCACGGGCTGGCGCGCCGAGCGCCTCGCCCGCCGCCACCGGCGGCAGCAGCTGCGGAAGGAGCAGGGGCAAGGGTTCGCGTGGCTCGGCGAGGTCGACAAGGCCGCACCGCGCTCGCCAAGGCCCTGCGCGACGGTCCGGACGATCTCTCCGCGTTCTTGATGTTCTCGCGCACCTACCTCGAGGACGGCGACTTCCGCGGGGCACGGACCATCCTCGAAGAAGGGCTCGACCGCCGCGGTCCCGATCCGAAGCTCCTGCTCTTCCTCGCCGAGGCGCAACGCGGAGCGGCGACACGGCCGCCGCGATCGAGACGCTCGAGCGCGCGCCGCGCCGACCCGGCGAGCCCGCGCGTGCTGACGGCGCTCCGCGACGCCTACACGGCGAGCGCGCGCTGGCGCGACGCCGGCCGCGTCCAAGAGGCGCTGCTGCTCGTCGTGCGCGATCTGCCCACGCGCGCCGACAGCGAGCGGACGCTCGTCGGCATGCGCTATCAAGGCGCGCTCGAGATCGTCGACCCCGCGGCGCGGATCGCCGAGCTGCGTGCGCTCTTGCGGGCCCATCCCGACTTCGAGCCGGCCGCGGTGAGCCTCGGCGACGCGCTCCTCGCCGCCGACCAGCCGCGTCAGGCCGAGCGCGTCTGGCGCCGTGCCGTCGCACGCGGCGCGCGCGGCGGGCGCTCGAGCGCCTCGAACGTCTCCTCGCGGGCGGTCCACGGGCCCGCCGCCTCGAGGTGTTCACGCGCCGTCTCCTGCGCCGCCGCCCTGAGGACGGTACCGCCCGCCTCTTTCGCGCCCGCCAGCTGATCCGCGGCGGTCAGCTCGAGGAGGCTGCCGCCGAGCTTACCCGCATCGGCCCGCCGTGGAACTCGCTCGCCGGCTACCACGGCCTCCTCGCCGAGCTGCACGTGCGCCGAGGCGCGCAGGACGACGCCGTCCGCGCGTTCCGCCACGCGCTCGCCGCCTGTGCTCTCGGCGTCTTCCGCTGCCAGGTGTGCGGCGCCGAGACCGAAGAGTGGCGGGGCTACTGCGAGAGCTGCCGGAGCTGGGACAGCTACCGCTCGAGCTACGAAGTCCGCGCCGACCAAGCGGCCCACTGACGACGGCTCGATCGCGAAAAAGCGTCAGGCGCGACGGCGACGGCGCGTCTTGGGCATCGCGGGCGCCGCCGCGGGCGCGTCGCTCCCGCCGCCGGCCCGAAGAGGTACGCGTGCATGCGAACGAGGCTCGTCAGGTCGTGCATGTCGGTGTCGAAGTTCGGTACCGTGACGAACGGTACCCGCCGCGACAGGCCCGTCCGGAATTGCTCCATGCGCAGCGCCTCGCCGCGCGCGAGGAGCTGGTAGTCCACGAAATTGGCGCTCAGCCATGGGACCGGCGCGACCGGCACGCCGGCGTCGAGGAGCGCCGCGCGGACCGCCTCTTCGTCCGCTCGCGTCACCGTCCCGCCGCGAAACGCGGCCGGGTCGGCCGCGAACTCGCCGTGCACGCGGTTGAAGACGACGCCGCCGAGCGGCATCTGCATCGCCTGCATCCGCCCGGAGAAGAACTCGGCCTCCGTCAGGACCTGCTCTTCCGGGCCCGTCACGAGAACGAAGGCGGTGCTCGACGCGCGCAGGATGTCGTGGATGACGTCGGTCCGGGCCGTGAAGGCGTCGAACATCCCGCTCATCGCCGAGAAGAAGTCGGACACCTCGGCGAGCGCGCTGACGCCGGTCGCCTCCTCGAGCTTCCGAAAGAGAAACCCGACGGTGCGGTTCATCGCCTTTGCCGCCGCCCAGCCTTGCGAGAGATACGGCATGACGAACCAGCGCACGACCTTGCGATCGAGGAAGTCGCTGATGCGCTCGGGCGCCTCGAAGAAATCGAGGGCGCGCTTGGTGGGCGGCGTATCCAGCACGATCAGGTCGTACGCGTCGCTCTCGCACAGCAGACAGAGCTGTTCGATCGCCATGTACTCGTGCGAGCCGGCGAAGTTCTGCGACAGGTTCAGGTAGAAGCGGTTCTTGAGGATGCGCTCGCGCACTTCGTCGGAGGGCGCATGACGGGCGACCAGGCGATCCCACGCGTTCTTCTGATCGAGCATCATCGCCGCGAGCGTCCGCGCGCCGCGCGGCCCGTGGTCGCGAGCAGCGCGGGATCGACCAGACGCGGCTCGTCGCCGAGCTCGGCGATCCCGAGCGAGTTGGCGAGACGCCGCGCCGGGTCGATGGTGAGGACGACCGCGCGGCGTCCGTCGAGCGCGCCCCAGAGCGCGATCGTCGCGGCGGTCGTCGTCTTGCCGACGCCGCCGCTCCCGATGCACACGACGACGCGATGGTCGCGCACGAGCCGCGTCAGCATCAGGCCGGGCCTCCATCGGGGTCGCATCGAGCTGCCGGGCCGCGTCCGCCATGAGACTCCGCACCTCGTCGAGGCCGAACTCCTCGGCGAACACGAACGGCAGGAGCACGGTCGGCATCGGGACGGCCGTCACGCAGGCGATCGAGATAACGGCGGTTGATCGCCGCCCAGCCCGCCTCCTCGCGCGCGCGCAGCGCAACACGTCGGCGACGAGCGGCGACGCGCGCCCGCCGGGGTCGCGGGGATGTCCGTCGGCGCGAGTGGTGCCGCGTGGACGCGGTTCACGAACAGCACGCCGAGCGGCATGCGCAGGCGTTCGCGCAGCTGCTGGTACATCTCGGCCGTCTCGTTGACCGGCATCTCCTCGGCGGTCGTGACGGGACAGACCGCCGTGCGCACCGGATCGCAGAGCAGCTCGATCACCTTCTGCGCCTCGCGGCGGACGAGCCCGGGTCCGAAGGCCTCGGCGGCCGCGCTCGGCATGCGGAGGTACTGCAGCACGTGACCGGTCGCCGGCGCGTCGACCACGATCACGTCCCACTTCGGGCGGCCCTTGGCGACGAGCTGCTCCTCGTACCAGATCTTGCCGACCGTCATGAGCTCCTTCAGCCCGGGCGCCGCCGCGACGAAGTGGTGGTAGAGCTTGCTCTCGACCACCATGCGCTGCACCCGCCGCACCGGCAGGACGAGGCCGAGGTATTCGCTCAGCGCCGACTCGCCGTCGACCGTCAGCACGCAGAGGTTCGGGAGCGCCTCGACGATGCCTCTCCGCCCCTTCGATGCCGAGGAAGCTCCGCGAGCCGCCGACTCGGCTCCATCTGCGCAAGCAACACCGCGCTTGCCGGATTCCGCGAAGACCACGGCGAGCGCGGTCGCGACCGTACTCTTCCCGACGCCCCCTTCCCACCACGAAGAGCACACGCCGACCATCGAGGGCCTCGAGCATGACGCGCGACGGTACCAGGTTGCCGAAAAAGGGGCACCTGCTGCGTTGTTGCCTCTATTCACTTGCCGTGCCTCGGAGAGGCACGGCAAGTGAGCGACCACCCTCCGGGTGCAAGCGAGCCACGAAGCAGATCGGCCTTTTCAGCAACCTGCTGGACAGTGACCGCGTGGTCATGGCAATGCCGCCGCATGGCGAGTCCCGAGCTCCAGATGGTGTTGCAGATGTTGGTTGGCAATCCGCTCGCCGGCGAACGGCCGGCGGAGGAGATGCGCGCCGGTCTCGAGGCGATGGCCGGCACGTTCGCGCTCGAGCCCGACGTCCGCGTCGAGCGGCTGACCGTCGCCGGCATGGCAGCCGAGTCGATCACGTCGCCGGCGGTGTCGTCCGCGCACGTGATCCTCTATCTCCACGGCGGCGGCTACGTGGTGGGCTCGCTCAATACCCACCGCGATCTCGCCGCACGGCTCGGACGCGCAGCCGGCGCACGCGTGCTCACGATCGACTACCGTCTCGCCCCCGAGCACCCGCATCCGGCCGCGGTCGACGACGCGGTCGCGGCGTATCGCTGGCTCCGCGCGCAAGGTGTGGCGCCCGAACGCCTCGCGATCGCCGGCGATTCCGCCGGCGGCGGCCTCACGATCGCGACGCTCGTGGCGCTCCGCGACCTCGGCGAGCCGCTCCCGAGCGCCGGCGTGTGCTTCTCGCCGTGGGTCGACATGGAGGCAACCGGCGAGTCGATGGACACGAAGCCGAACGACCCGATGCTGAACCGCGCCCTCATCCTGCACTTCGCGCGCTTCTACCTCGGGGGCGGCCGCGTGGACGCACGGACGCCGCTCGCCGCGCCGCTACACGCCGAGCTTCGCGGCCTCCCGCCGCTGCTCATCCAGGCGAGCCGCGACGAGGTCCTGCTCGATGATGCCGTCCGCATTGCTGCACGGGCGCGGAACGCGGGCGTCGACTGCGAGCTCGACTTGACCGACGAGGTCCCGCACGTCTGGCAGATCTTCGCCGCCATCCTCCCGGAAGCCCAGCAGGCGATCGACCGCGCCGGCGCGTTCCTCCGCCGACGCCTCGGCACGACCCGCGGCTGAAAAGACGGCACCGTCGCCCTCTTTTCCCCGCTGCGCGCAATTTCACGCTTTCGCCAGCTCTGAATTGAGGGGCGGAGCGAAGCGACGTCCCTTCCACGCGCACAAGGCAGCCCCCGCAGGTTGCTCAAAAGGGTCAGCTGCTAGGCGCGAGGAAGCGAGCGCGGAGGCATAGCGGAGCTATGCCGCACAAGCGAACGACCGAGCAACGACGCAGATGACCCTTTTTCAGCAACCTGCGCGGAGCGCGGCGAGGACCGGCTCGCGGAGCGTCCTCGGCATCGCCAGCGCGGAGCCGCCGTAGATCGTCGCCGTGCCGTCCCACGCGCAGAACGTACCGCCCGCCTCCTCGATGATCGGTCGGACGGCCGCCGCGTCCCACGAGTTCATCAGAGGATCCAGCATGACCTCGGCGCGGCCGGTCGCGACGAGCGCGTAGCCGTAGCAGTCGCCCCAGCCGCGATGGCGCGCGCTCTGCGCGAGCAGGCGTCGTGAAGCCGGCGTGCTTCTCGCCGAAATGGCGCGGGCTCGCGTCGCTCGTGAGGATGGTCGCGTCCGCGAGCGCCACGTCCGACACCCGCGCCGGCGCGCCGTTCACGAAGGCGCCGCCGCCGCGCACGGCCCAGAGCGTCTCGCCGAGCGCCGGCAACGCCATCACGCCGACGACACACTCGCCGCGGTCCTCGAGCGCCACGAGCACGCCCCAGAGCGGCACACCGCGGATGAACGACTGGGTGCCGTCGATCGGATCGATGATCCAGCGCCGGCCGCTCGTGCCGCTCGTCTCGCCGAGCTCCTCGCCGAGGAAGCCGTCGCCGGGAAACGCCGCCCCGAGCACGCGGCGCAAACACTCTTCGGCGCCGCGGTCGGCGATCGTGACCGGGCTGCCGTCCGCCTTCACCTCCACGGTGAGCCGCGTCTTGAAGTGACCGAGCGCGAAGCGGCCGGCCTCCTCGGCGGCGCGCCGTGCCACCGCCAGCTCGTCGGCGTAGCTCGCGGACATGGGCGTGCCGCATAGCACGACCGCCGGGCGCGCGCGAAGTTGCATATGGCGGCGAAGCCACTCAGAGTGCAGCGCATGCCCGACACGTCGACGCCCTTCGGCAGTGGCGCGCCACGGACGCGAGTTCCCCGCCCTCCCCGAGAGCACCCGCGCCGCCATCCTCGAGGGCTTCAACGCGAGCAACCGATGGTTCTTCTCCGGCACCATGGGCTTTCGCGTCGTCGACCTGCGCGAAGGGTACGCGCGCCTCGTCGCCGAGAACACGACGGCGCACCAACAGCCCGCCGGCGTCATGCACGGCGGCGCGAGCTTCGGTCTCGCCGACACCGCGGTCGCGGCCGCGCTCTTCACGGTCTACGGCGCCGGTCAGCTGCTGCTCACGATCGAGATGAAGATCAACTTCCTCGAGCCGATCCCCCGGGCGAGGTCGTGGCCGAGGCCTACATCCTGCGCTCGAGCCGGCGGAGCGCCTACGCCGAGGTCGACATCTGGTCGCAGGGGAAACTCGCCGCACGCGCCAGCACCACCTACATGATCAAGCCCATGACCCCCACGACGGGGACACCGGGTTGACGGACGATCGCCCGCACGTCGTGATCGTCGGCGGCGGCTTCGGCGGCCTCGCCGCCGCCCAGGCGCTCCGCCGCGCGCCGGTGCACGTGACGCTCGTCGACCGCCGCAACCACCATCTCTTCCAGCCGCTGCTCTACCAGGTCGCGACTGCCGGGCTCTCGCCCGCCGACATCGCGTACCCGATCCGCGCCATCCTGAGCCGCCAGGCCAACGCCAGCGTGCTGCTCGCGGAGGCCGTGTCGGTCGACGTCGCGGCGCACGAGCTCGTGCTGAAAGACGGCCGCCTCCGCTACGACTACCTCGTGCTCGCGACCGGCGCGCGCCACGCCTATTTCGGCCACGAGGACTGGGAGCCGCTCGCGCCCGGTCTCAAGAGCCTCGAGGACGCGCTCGAGATCCGCCGCCGCATCCTGCTCGCCTTCGAGAAGGCCGAGCGCGAGACCGACGCCGACGCGCGGCGCGCGCTGCTCGACGATCGTCATCGTCGGCGGCGGTCCGACCGGCGTCGAGCTCGCCGGCGCCATCGCCGAGATCGCGCGCCAAGTGATGAAGAGCGACTTTCGCGCCATCGACCCGACCGAGACGCGCGTCGTGCTGGTCGAGGCCGGCCCGCGCGTGCTGGCGACGTTTCCCGAGTCGCTCTCGGCGCGCGCCGCCGAAGCGCTCGTCAAGCGCGGCGTCGAGGTCCGGACGGGAACGCGCGTCACCGCGATCGACGCGGGCGTGGTCACGCTCGGCACCGAGCGCCTCGCGGCCGCGACGGTGCTCTGGGCCGCCGGCGTCGCGGCCTCGCCGTTGGTCGCGTCGCTCGGGATGCCGCTCGACCGCGACGGCCGCGTGAAGGTCGAGCCCGATTGCAGCGTGCCGGACATCCCGAGGTCTTCGTGATCGGCGACGCCGCGACCGCGCTGCAAGCGAACGGCGCGCCGCTTCCCGGCGTGGCACCGGTCGCCATGCAGCAGGGCCGCTACGTCGCACGGACGATCACCGATGGTCTCGCCGGCGGCCCGCGCGAGCCGTTCGTCTACCGCGACAAGGGCAACCTCGCGACCATCGGCCGCGCCGCCGCGGTCGCCCACATCGGTCGCGTGAAGCTCTCGGGCCTCGTCGCGTGGGTGCTGTGGCTGGTCGTCCACATCATGTACCTCGTCGGGTTCCGAAACCGCCTCGTGGTGTTGATCGACTGGGCGTGGGCGTACGTGACGATGTCGCGCGGTGCGCGCCTCATCACCGGCGACATCGATCCCGAGCCGAAGCGTCAGGCCGCGCCGGTGATCGCGCCCCGCGCCGTATCATCGACCGGCACGTGACGACGCCGCGCGGTCACGCTCGTCCTTCCGCCGCTCCCAGACCTCCCCGCGGATGGGACGCGCGATCACCGGCGAACGGTCCCGCAGAGCCGCGTCAGCCTCCCAGCGCCGGAACACGAGACACGCGTTCGCGCCGCCGAAGCCGAAGGAGTTCGAGAGCGCGACGGTCGCGTCGGTCGCGCGCGCGACGTTGGGCACGTAGTCGAGGTCGCAGGCGGGGTCGGGCTCGTCGTAGTTGATGGTCGGCGGGAGGCGGCCGCGCTCGAGCGCGAGCACCGTGTAGATCGCCTCGATGCCGCCGGCGGCGCCGAGGGTGTGGCCGATCATCGACTTGGTGGAGCTGACGGCGAGGCGGTCGGCGTGCTCACCGAAGACCTTGCGGATGGCCTCGCTCTCGCTCGCGTCGTTGTACTCGGTCGAGGTGCCGTGGGCGTTGATGTAGCCGACGTCGGTCGGCGCGATGCCGGCATCGGCGGAGGGCCTGCTGCATGCAGCGCGCCGCGCCCTCGCCGCCCGGCGCCGGCGCGGTGATGTGGAAGGCGTCGGCGTTGGCGCCGTAGCCGACCATCTCGCCGAGGATGTGCGCGCCACGCGCCTTGGCGTGGGCCAAGCGACTCCAGCACGAGGATGCCCGCGCCTTCCGCGATCACGAACCCGTCGCGCTGGCGGTCGAACGGGCGGCTCGCGCGCTCGGGCTCGTCGTTCCGGGTCGAGAGCGCCCGCATCGCGATGAACCCGCCGATGCCGAGCCCGCAGAGCGCCGCCTCGGTGCCGCCCGCGATCACCGCGTCCTGGTAGCCGTCGCGGATGTTGCGGAACGCCTCGCCGATCGGCGTTCGCGCCCGACGCGCAGGCGCTCGTCGGCGTGTAGTTCACGCCGCGCGCGCCGAAGCGGATCGAGATCTGTCCGGGCGCCAGGTTGGCGATCACCTTGGCGACGAAGAACGGCGACACCCGCCGCAGGCGGCTCTCGAGGTAGAGCGTATGGAACTGCTCGATGCTGCGGATGCCGCCCATCCCGACCCCGACGATCACCCCGACCCGGTCGGCATCGGCGGGCGGGATCTTCAACCCGGATTGATCCATCGCCATCTGCGCGGCCGCGACGGCGTACTGGATGAACGGGTCCATCTTCTTGATCTCGCGCCGCTCGATCCAATCCTCGGGCACGAAGTCGCGGACCTCGCCCACAGATCCGGGTCGGGAAGTCGGCGCACTCGAAGCGGGTGATCGGTCCGATGCCGGAACGGCCGGCCATGAGCGCCGTCCAGTTCTTCTCGACGCCGGTGCCGAGGGGCGTGATCAGGCCCGTGCCCGTCACCACGACCCGTCGTGCGTCGGTCTGTGCGCGATCCTCCACGAAGCGCGGCATGCTAGGAAGGGGCCTCTGGGGAGTCAGGTTGCGTGGGCCGCTCGCTGATGTTGCGATCGCCCGGGAGATCCGAACCTGAATGCGCGCCGCCGAGCGCGCGCGCGTCGCTACGGCGCGGGCGGCTCTTTTCCGGATCAAGCCGAGCAAGCGCGGCTCGTAGCGGTCGTTGACCGCGACCTTGGCGACGACTGTGCCGCTCGCGGCGCTGCGGAGCGGATCGTCCTCGCCGACGAACATGCGCTCGATGCCGTACGTGATCGCGGCCGCCGTCGAGCACGCCCGCGACCCACACCTCGCCGGGGCCGGCGTCCGGCGGCGTGACTCCGACACTCGGCCGGCTCCGAGATCTGCGCCGTCATCTCGCCGGTCGGGACGTCGTCGCCGCTCGGCGTGAGCCGGACCCAGACCGGCGTCGCCGCGTCCAGGGCGTCCCCTCCGGCAGCACGCATCCCACCCGTTCCGCCGAGGCGATGGCGTAAGTGAGCGCCACGTAATGCCCGCTCAAGAGATCGCGCGGGTCGACCGGCTCGGTCGCGAGCCACACGACCTCGACGTCGCGATGCGACGTGAGCAGCAGGCCGCCCCACCCCGCGAAGAAGAGGAGCTGCGCCGCGAGCGCCGCACCGCAGCCACCGGGTCACGGCACAACCTCGGGCGCCGGCGAGCAAGCGGCGGCGCGTGCGCTCGAGCGCGAAGGAGAGGCCCGCCAACAGGACGCCGGCGACGATGAATCCGACGCCGCTCCGTAGCATGTTGCCGAAGACGTCGAGGAAACGCGTGATCAAGAGGCCGACCAGCAGCATCACACCGATGTTCCACCTGGGCCGCGTCATGGACGAGCGAGCCGTGCCACATGGCGCCGACCGCGATCGCCAGCAAGAGCGCGTTCACGAGGCCGGCCGCGAGCCAGACCATCCGCACGTCGGGATCGAGATAGAGGAGCGCCAGCAGGACGGGGGCCACGAGCACCGCTTTCGCGCCGAGCGCCCACGGCCGGAAGGGGACTCAACCGGGAGAACGGCAGCATCAGCGTTCCGCCGAGCGCCGCCGCGACCGCCATGCCGACGATCGCGAGACCGGCCGTCGTCGTCTCCCCGACGCCGCGCGGTCCATGTGCCACGTGAACGTGAGCGCGTAGAGCATGGCGATCCAGCACAGCACGCTCGTCGCCCGCTCCTCGCGGCTCGTGTCCAGGTACACGAGCGTCACGATCCAGAGCGTCGCGAGCGCGAGCGCCGCCACGATGATCCAGCCTTCGTGGCGCAGACGGAGCGGCGTCGGGTGCCATCAGGATCGCGAAGATCCACCACGCGACGACCCCGACGAAGTGATGACGGTGCGCGTGCGGCAAGAGGCGAAGACTCTGCACCGCGATCACGACGAGGAGCGCCAGCGACATCACCCACGCCGAGGGTCCGGCCCCGTGCTCGGTGAGCGCGAGCAGGCTCGGGGGCTGGATCGTCCGGTCCATCATCAGCGCCGAGATCGGCTCGAGGACGAAGTTGCCGGCGAAGAGGACGACGGCGAGCGCGCACGGTGTGGATGGTCGCGACGACCGGGCGCGGGCTCAGCCATGCGAGCGGTGCCGAGAGCGCGAGCCAGACCAAGAACGGCCGGATCGGATCGCCGGAGAGCTGGAACGTCTGCGCGTAGAGCCCGATGCCGAGGAGCGGCAGAAAGAGCCACACGAGCTCGAGCGGGACGCTGGCGCTCGCCGTCCGTTCGCGGGTCCGGATCGCCGCCTCGCCGACGACGGCGAGCGTCGCGACGAACCCGCCGATGCGGAGGAGTGGCCCGATGTCGTCCCAGTTGCGCGCGATCAGCAGCGACACGCCGGCGACGACGAAGAGGCCGGCGAACACCCCGAGCCAGGCGACCCCGCCGAGTCGTCCCGCCGGCGGGTGCTCCGCCGCGTAGGCGAGCAACTGCTCGCGCTGTGCCGCCGTGATGATGCCGGCCGACGCCGCGCCGTCGAGGAGCGTCGGCAACCCGTCCCGCACCCGTCCGACGCCGCGCCCACGCCGTGCGAAGAACGCGATCGCCAGGATCAGCAGCAGGACCTCGCTCATGCCCCGACACCATACCGGTCGACGGGGGCGACTTCACCCCACTGATCGCGGACCATGGCTCGGCGACGATCGCCGAATGCTAGAAGCGAGGCACGATGAGCGCCGCCAATACGATCACGATCGGGGCTGTCGGCTGACGCTCGCCCAGGGCGATCTGACACTGGTCGCGGCCGACGCGATCGTGAACGCCGCGAACCATTCGCTCCTCGGCGGCGGCGGCGTCGACGGCGCGATCCACCGCCGCGGCGGCCCCGAGATCCTGACCGAGTGCAAGCGCATCCGCGCCACGCAGCATCCCGACGGTCTCCCGACCGGCGAGGCGGTGATCACCACGGCGGGACGATTGCTCGCGCGCCACGTCATCCACACCGTCGGGCCGGTCTACAGCCGGAAGCCCGAGGTGCCGGCGCTGCTCGCCGCGTGCCACACCAACAGCCTGGCGCTCGCCCGCCGGGAGGGCATCCGCACGATCGCGTTTCCGGCGATCTCGACCGGCGTCTACGGCTACCCGGTCGAGCTCGCGCGCCGAGGTCGCGCTCGGCGCGATGATCGCCGATCTCGAGGCCCACCCGGGGCCCTCGACGAGGTCCAGTTCGTGCTCTTCGACGCGGCGACGCTCGCGGTCTTCACGCGGACGCTTGCCGCGCTCCGTCCGGACCAGCCGCGCTAGCGGCGCAACGGGCGGGTCCGCGGGGATGGTGGGTGAACCCGCCGACACTCAGAACGTGACGGTGAACCCCGTCACGATGATGTTGGCGTTGAGGCCCGGGTTCACTCTCGTCCTGGCCCGCGTTCGAGATGTGCCGGAAGCGATAGCCGACGGTCGCCCCGAAGCGGTCGCCGATCGGGATCTGTACGCCGACCGCGCCGTTCACCGAGAAGAGCAGGCGTGAGCTGAGCGAGAAGTTCTTGAGGTCGTTGTAGAGCATGCCGACGCCGACCTCCGCGTACGGCTGCACGTACGGCCGCACCCAGCGGTAGCGAAGATAGGGTCCGCCCCGAGCTCCATCGCGCTATTGGTCTCGTAGAAGTGCGTGAAGACGCCTTCGATTCCAAAGCTCACCACGCCCGGATCCTCGCCGGCGCCGACCCACACGATCTTGCCGGCGCGCGGCAGGAAGGTCACCGCTGGGAGTTGTTGGTGACGCCGAAGAAGGTAGCCGGCCTGGAGGCCGACGTCCCAGTCGCCGAGGACCGGCGGCTCGGCGGCGCGTGCCGAAGCAGTACGCTCGTCAGGACGAGAACGACGGCAACGGCGATGGATCGAAGCGTCTGGCCGGACATGGGGCTCGTAGTTGCCGCGTCGAGCGTCGCGATACAAGCTCCGCCCGCACGGGCGTCGGCCGCCCGTGCAACTCGCGAGTCAGTCGTGCTACACGCTCGCCCCGTGACGAATCGCAACGGGTCACGTTCGCCGCTGATGCACCCATCGACCAACCTGCGGAGATGACGGCCACCGAAGCCCTCGCGGCCATCCGCGACGGCCGCCTCCCGCGCGCGCGACTACGTCGAGACGCTGCTCGCGCGCGCCGAGCAGCTGAAGACGCTGAACGTGTTCATCACCCTCGATGCCGCAGGTGCGCTCGACGCGGCGACGCGCGTCGATGAAGCTGCGCGCCGCGGAAGCCACGCTCGGCCCGCTCACGCGGGCCTGCCGATCGTCGTGAAGGACAACATCAACACCCGCGACCTGCCGACCACCGGGCGGCACGCCGGCCTGGGCGCGCCCGTCCGACCGCGAACGCTCCCGTGCTGCAGAATTGCTCGATGCCGGCGCCATCGTGCTCGGCAAGACCAACATGCACTGAGCTGGCGTTCGGCATCACCAGCTACGAACCTCGCGTCCTTCGCGGGTCCAGTGCGGAACCCTACGACCCCGACGCATCCCGGCGGCTCGTCGGGGCGGGACCGGCGGTGGCCTTGGCCGCGCGCATCAGCGCCGGCACGGGCTCGGCTCCGATACCGGCGGCTCCACGCGCGTACCGGCCGCGCTCACCGGCACCGTGGGTTCCGGCCCTCGGTCAGGAAACAGCGGACCCGAGCGGCGCTACGACGGCACCGGGCGTGCTGCCGATCAGCCACACCCGCGACACCATCGGCCCGATGGCGCGGACGGTCGCCGGCGTCGGCGCTCCTCGACGCGCGTCGTCACCGGCGCGACGCCAGTCGACGTCGCCGACCTCGCGGGCGTGCGGATCAGTCTCCCGGCGAGCTTGTGGGAGAGCCTCGATCCCAGGTCGGCGCGGTGACGGCACGCGGCGTGCGGAAGCTCACGCGACGCCGGCGTCGTGCTCGTCGACGTCGACGTCGTCGGTCTCCGGCGTCGACGAGGGCGCTCTCGTTCCCGATCGGACTGCACGGGCCGTTGGCGGACATCCCCGCCCTATCTCGCGGCCTCGGGCATCGACGGAGGTCACGCTCGGCGACATCGCGGCCCAGGCCGCGAGCCCCGACGTGCGAGTACACGCTCGCCGTCGTCACGGCCGGCGTGTTCGGCGCCCTCTATGCCGACGCGGTCGACGTCAAGCGGCCCGCCTGCAAGCGCTCTACGCCCGCTACTTCGCGGAGCATCGTCTGGACGCGCTGCTCTTCCCGACCACGCCGCTCCCCGCCGTGCCGATCGATCTCGAGCGCGGCTCCAGCTTCATCTCGATCGACGGCGGCCTCCCGATCGACACCTTCAGCGCCTTCGTCCACCAGCACCGCCCCGGGGAGCAACGCCGGCGATCCCGGGCCTCGCGCTGCACGCGGGCATGTCGGCGACAGGGTTGCCGCGTCGGCGTGGAGCTCGGACGGACCGCTCGGCAGCGACCGTCGGCTGCTCGCGATCGGCATGGCGATCGAGGCGGTGCTCGGACGAGCGCCGGCCCCGGCGCTGTAGCGCGTCACGGCACGATTCGCTTGACCGTCGTCGCCGCCCGCGTCGCACCATGCGCAGGCTCGCGCGCGCCTGCGGGCTGACGCTCATCCCCGGAGGTTTGCTCATGATGTGTTCCCGGTTCACGCGGTCCCGCCCTCGTGCTGATGTCCGCCTTCCTCGTGGGAGCGTCCGATGCCGGCACGCGCGCAGATCGTCGACGTTCCGACGTTCACCGTCGCCACGCCGACGGGCGCGGGGATCGTCGCGTCGCTCTGACGTTGCGGCCGGTCTCGACGACGCGATGCTCTTCGCCTGGATCGAGGCCTCCGCGGGGTCGACCACCGAGCGGCCCGCGCTGTGCACGCCACGTCTCCCCACCGGCGCGACACTCGGGCCCCTGGTCCGTCTCGACGGCGGCGGCGTGTCGCTCGAGCCGCACATCGCCACCGTCGACCGCTGCACCGACATGCTCGACGTCGCGTCACTCCCGGAGCGAACGAGCGCGAAGGGACCGCGGGCGACCAAGCTCACGCTCAGGTCGCGCGCCGAGACCTATGACAGCGAGTCCGACGGCGACGAAGATCACCCTGACGTGCCTTACCAGTAGGCGCGATGCCGGCGTCGCCCACGAGCAGGACCCGGAACTTCCGACGGTCAGCGCGGCGGTTTGCAGACCACGTTCTGCCCGCCGCCCGACGTCGTGCAGGGCAGCGTCTCGGCGAAGCAATCGTCGCCCATCGCGGGCGTGGTCGTGCCGACGGGGGCCGGCGATCCGGCGGCGTCGAGTCCCGACGCCGTGACGGCCACCTTGAAGCGCCGACCGTCCTTGCTGCGGAGCCTCCGTTGAGCGTGCCGCCGCCGACCGCCGGCCCGCGGAACTTGAAGCCGCCGCGCGTCGCGACGAGGCCGCCGCCGGTCGCCGCGCTCACGACGGTCGTGGTCCCGCCGAGCCGGACCTCGAACGGCTCGGCCGCGAAGTCGATCGCGTTGCCGGCCAGCTGGAACGTCCCGCGCAGGCGCACGTTGTCGGTGCCGGGTGCGGTGCGGTTCTTGAGCCGCGTCGACCCGACGGCGAGCGTACACCCCGCCCGACATCCGGCCGGCACGAGCCCGGGCGGCACGCCCGAGTCGAGCGCGCCGTGCGCTGGCGGTCGTGACGGAAGCCTTGCCAGCGCACGGCGCCGGGTGCAGCCGCGCCGGCGCCGTCCCAGAGGTAGAGGAAGCCTTCGCGACCTCGCCGGTCGCGATCTCGAGCAATCCGTCGCCGTCGACGTCGCCGGCGACCGGGATCGGGATCATCCAGCCGTTCGTGAACTTCGGCCAGCCGGTCGGCTCAGCGCCGAGATGGTTCATACGGCGTGCGACGAAGCCGCTGCCGCTCCCCTGCACGATCTCGGGAGGCCGTCGCCGTCAGACGTCGAACACGGCCGGGTTTCCGAAGAACATGGGGTCCTCGATGATGCGCGGATACGTCGGCAGATGCGCGTGATGATCGCGGTTTCCACACGAGGATCTGGTGGTCGCCGGGCTCCTGACGTGCCGGCGCCTGCTCGTCGATGAACTTGGTCGTTCCGACCCCACCGGCTAATGACCTCGAGGCCGCCGTCGCCGTCCAAGTCGGCGAGGCTCGGGTTGCCGAGGAGCCCGAGGACTGAGCGGCAGGTCGGTCGATCCCGCCTGCAGCGGACGGAACTGCGGAGGTCGTAGTCGGGGTCACGTGTACTCGCCGCTCGAGGCGAGCCCGTAGAACGAGCGAGCCGTCGCCGCGCAGGACGTGGACGGGACCGTTGTTGCCCTGCACGACGACCTCGTCGGACGTCACGTCGCCGTCGAGTCAACGCCGCGCCGCTCTGCGACACGCCGTGACACCGACGGTCGGCGGGAGATCGTCGGTGAAGATCGCGATCTTCACCGGCCAGCCGGCAGATAAGGCCCGCGCGGGATTGCCGGCGCACGCGGGCTCAGGCTGCCCTGGTGGTCGACGGCGGTAGACGCGCCCGTTGATGGGCAGCCAGCCGACGAGGCTCGCGAAGGCGTGAGGCTTACGTTGCCGGCCTCGCCGCGCACGTACTCCTCGTTGGTGCCCTGCACGATCTCGAGAACGCCGTCGCCGTCGATGTCGCCGATCGCCGGAGAGCCGACGATCTTCGTGCCGCGCGACCCGACGCGGCTGGCCACCGACGAGGTTCCACGTCACCTGGTCCGTTCAGCGGGTTCGACCGTCGGTCACGGTGCGATCGACCATGAGGATCGGGAAGCCGGGCTGCGTCGTGCCGTCGGCGCGCCAGACGTAGAGGTGGCGATCGAAGCGAGCCGACGACGATCTCGAGCCTACCGTCGCGGTCGAGGTCGGCGAGCGCAGGCGTCGCGAAGATCCCGGGTCGAGGCGGTTCGGCCTCGTTGCGGATCGCGGGGTCGGAGAAGGCCGGGTTCGGTGCTGCACTGGAAATCCCGGACGCGGCGCGCCGGTCGGCCGAGAACACGTAGAGCTTGCCCTGGGTCGACGCCGACCACCACCTCGAACGTGCCGTCGCGATCGAGATCGCCGACCGCGACCGAGCTCGAGGACCGACTCGTGGACGAGCGGCGCTCACCGCGCCGCTCGTGAACGCCGCCGAAGCCGGTGTGCAGGCTGTCGAGGTCGGTCGTGACCGAGCCAGCCCGGCAGCTCGGCGCCGCTCGCCGTCGAACGCGTGCACCTCGGCCGGCGGCGGTCGCGAGCACGATCTCGAGGTTGCCGTCGCCGTCGAGGTCGGCGAGCGCGGGCGAGCTGTCGCCCGAGACCGTTCAGGAAGAGCGGGAAGCCGGGGGTGCAGATCGGGATCGTGGAGCACCGAGACGACCGCGTATCCTCGCCGACGTTGCCGAGGTCGTCGGTGACGCGGAGGCGGAGCGTCACGTTGAACACCTCGTCGAACTGATCGCGGTCGGCGACGGGCAAGCGTGATCGGCGTTGAACGCGCAGTCGGCCGAGACGCCGGACCGAGCGCCCACGTGCCGAGCACGGCCTCGTCGATCGGGGCGCCGGGCGTGCCGGTCGCGATCACGTGGCCCGGACGCGCGTACTCGCTCGTCGACCGGATCGACGCCGCAGCCGTACTCGAGGACGTAGCTGTACGACGTTGGCGCGGCGGTGGGCGGCGGTCGACCCGGTGATCGCCACGACCGGCGTCGTCACGGAGTCGAGCGTTGTGGAACCACCCGGGCGCCATGAGCTCGGCCTCCGGCGGGAATCGTCGTCGCTGCGAGCGTGCGCACGGCCTCGATCGGCGTTGACGCGGCCGTAGCCGAAATACTTGTCGCGACCGGGATGGCTCGGGAAGCGCGTCGAGTGAGCTGGTTCGAAGAACCCGAATTTCACGCGCCGACGACGGTCGAGAGCGCGAGGTTGCCGGTGAAGTCGATGTCGTCGGCGGTCGCGGCCAGCATCTGCTTCACCTCGTTGGCCGAGAGCGCGGTGCCGGTCACGGGATGGTTCGCGAGCAGAGCCGCGATCGACGAGGTTCCGCGCCTGCGCGACGATCAACGCGGCGATGCCCGAGCCGCGGCCAGTCGCCTCCGACGAGCACGAGTTCGACGGGATCGAGACGTGGACGTTGTGCGCGCCGTAGTTCGTGCAGCCGTTCAGCAGGAGATACGTGTGGTCCTGCACGAACGTCGCCGTCCTCGCACGCGTGACCGAGTTCACCGGGATCGTGTGGTTGTAGTTCGACGGGTAGTTGTGGTGGTACGACTCCTCGTCGGCCGCCGACGCGATGACCGGCACGCCGCTGGCGTACGCGTAGTCGATCGCGTCCTGCGCGAACGGCGTGTTGTCGAGCGAGCCGTTGCGCCTCCTGGATCACCGCGCGCGCCGCTGTCGACGGCGAAGACGACGCCGCGCGCGAAGTCGTTCGACGTCGGAGACGAAGCTGTCGCTCGACCTTGATCGGGATGAACATGCAGTTCGGCGCGGTGCCGACGCCGCCGCCGTTGTCGGCCTCGGCGCTCGAGTCCTCGGCCTCGCCCGTGCCGTGGCCGTAGGACACGTCGTCGAAGGGATCGTTGTCGTCCTCGTGGAAGTCCCAGCCCGCGATGTCGTCGACGTAGCCGTTGCCGTCGGCGTCGGTCGCCGTCGGAGAAGACGCGGATCAGATCCTGCGGGATCGATGACGCCGTTGCCGTTCTGGTCGCTGACGCGGCTGTCCTGCGCGTGCGTGCCGTCGGCGAGGTAGTCGCGGACGTTGAAGACGCCGTCGCGCGTTGCGGTCGTAGCCGTTCGTGGTGCTCTCCGGGAGCGGCAGCTCGGCCGGCGTTCAGGTGGACCTTCGCCGCGAGATCGCCCATGGCGCCGCGCGTTCCGCCACTCGATGCCGGAGTCGAGGATCGCGAGCACCACGTCGGGCCGCCCGGTCGTCACCTGCCAGGCCTTGTCGACGCTCGGCCCGCGGACGCCGAAGAGCTCCTGGGCCGTCGCCGGCACGGCCGGAGTCGACGAGGCTCGAGAAGCGGAAGTTGGTGGCGCTCAGGATCCGAGGGGATCGTCGGCGGATTCGGTCGTCGGCAGGAACAGATACGACTCGAAGTCGGCCGGGTCCGTGCAGGACGGCGCGAGCGGCCCGCCGCACGTCGGGTACGGGAACTCGGCGTGTGCGAGCGCGGGGGCAGCGAGCATCAGCGACAGCGCCAGCCAGCGATCGCTTCGTCATGGGGGGACTCCTTCGAGCGGCCGCGTCGGAGCGACGAGACGGTTCGGAGTCCCAGCGCCGGCGGAGGAAGTCGGCTGTAAAGCGAATTGTCGCGCTGCCCTGGATTCACGGAACGAGCGGGTCGGCGACCGACGAGGCGAGCGCCGCACGGGGCACGTCATCCGACGGGCGTCGACCCACCCTCCCAGCCAACGGTGGATCGACGCCTCGCCGAGCGCGCGTCAGTGACGCGCGCTCACCACGTCACCGACGCGTGCGTGAGCGGCGTCGCGACCCAGGCCTGCCGCGTCGCCGCGTTCGCGGTCGCGAGACCCGGCGCGTCGTAGTAGAGCGTCTGCCGGCCGCGCAGGTAGCTCGGTCGAGCCGTGGCGAGGGGTCGGTGTCGGGAATGTTCTGGCTGATCCACGGGCCGCTCGCGCCGTACGCGTACGCGTCGCCGCTGCACTGCGTGTCGGCCGGGGACGGGCTCGCGTCGTCGAGGTAGTACGCGCTCGGTACGATACCCGGGATGTTGGTCTCGACGACGTCTTCACGATCGCGACCGAGCTCCGGGCACCGGTCGCGAGCTCCCAGGTGAGCGTGCCGCTCGTCAATGCGTCGGCGACCCTGTCGATCGAAACGCCCGCGGGGTTGACGACGTTCGCGTAGGGTCATGCCGACCGCGGCGGAGCTGAAATCGCGGAAGGTCATGATGGCCGGGATCGCATGGACGCGCAGGAACGCCGTCGACTCCTCGCGACCGCGGTAGAAGATCTGCTCCTGCCGCGAGCGCGGTCCGCTGTTGGCGCCGACGTACGAGCGGGATCGCGCGGACGGGGCCGCTCTTGTTGGCGACGAACGCGCCCTCGCTCGACTCGAAGTCACCCGCGAGCCTGTCGAAGCTGTCCTCGCTCCGGCTGCAGTACTCCCGGGAGGAAGAGCACCTTGTTGCGATCGAGGATGTCGACCCCCGGTCGCGCTGCCGCTGTAGATGCGAAGCTCGTCCTGCAGCCAGCGGTCGCTGAAGTGCTTCTGTATACTCCGACGAACAGACCCGGCTGTTTTCCAGGTTGGGACCGTCGGTGATCTGGTACGTCGTCTTGTAGGCGCCCGAGAGCAGGCGAAACTCGTACGCCACGTACTGCTGGCCGGCGCTCGGGTCGAGCGCGCCGCTTCTGGCGGAAGAGGTAGACGTAACCGACGTCGGCGCTCCAGCGGGTCGGTGACGGTGATCTTCATGCCCGAGCTCGCGACGACCCTCGACGGCTCGCCGAACGCCGGCGGCTGGGTTCCGGCGTCGGCCGCCATGAAGACGATCTCGTCGTTTGCCGTCGAGCGTCGCGTCGGGGTCGGCTCCCGCGAAGGGTGTTGCCGTCCGTGTAGTCGAGGACGGTGAACCCGCCGCCCGATCCCCAAGCGAAGCGACGCCATGTTGTCGTACACGTCGTCGAAGTTTGACGACGGCGCGCCTCGTCGACCTGCACCGGTATCTGGACTCCACGCGCCGTCCCACCGGAACGCGACGAGGTCGCCGGGTGGGATCCCGGTGAGTCGAGCCGCGACGTCGGCGCCGGTCAGTACCACCGGATCGGCGGGACGATGGAGCGGCGACGGCCCGCCGCGAGCGTCGGCGGCGCGATCGGGCAGCGGAGCGGGCATTGCGTGTTCGCCGCATCGAGCTTGCAGGCCTTCGGCCTCGAGGAAGCGCGTCGGCTGCCGCGCGCGAGCGCGGCAGCCTGGCTGCCGAACGCCGAGCAATCGTCGCCCGCGCCCGCCTTGTCGAGGCAACCCTTCGCGCCGTCCGAGAGCTTGCTCGTGCTCTTCGCGACGCAATCGGCGACGATGCTGCCGGTCTTGCCCGCTGCTTTCGCGTAGCAGCCGAGCACCCCGGTGAGATACTTTGCCGACGCACTTCAGCTTCGCGGCGTCGCACGCGCTGCCGCTCATGTTGCTACTCGACCAGGGCGACGAGGTCGTTCACGGCACCGTCGAGGTCGCCGGCGATCGTCGCCGTGTCGTCGAAGGTGAGGCACGGGGCCGCGGTGGAGGGACCGTTCTTCATCTCGCTTCTCGAACACGCCCTCGAGGCGTGGCGCCGCCGTCGAACTTGTCGTTCGCCTTCGTGAGACACGCGGTGAGCGCCGTCGGATCCGGCGCGCCCCGCATGCTTGCTCACGCAGCCGAGGGCCGCGGCGCTGGCCTTGCCGGCGCCCTGAGCTTGCCGGCGAGACATTTGTTGATGCTGAGCGTGGTGAGGTCCGCGTCGGCCGCGGACGCGAACGCGAGCGCGGCGAAGATCGTGGCAAGTAGTAGCGTACGTGGCTGCGAGACATGGTTCCTCCGGGGGCTGAGAGTGGTCGGGAGGTCATCTCCCACTCATCCCGGCGTGTCGAGTACGCTTTGCGCGCCGGCACTATTTTTGTGGTCTCTTTGGCGCACGTCGCGCGACGCGCATCACGGCGATGTCGACGCCGGCATGATTTCAGAATCGCGCCAGCAGATCCGCGGCGCCCGGCGCGCCGCAGCCGAGAAATCGCAGGAGCTCGGCGTCGCCGAAGGCCCTGCGGAGCGCCCGCGTTGCTCCCAGACGATCGCGCGTCGCGCGTCGACGGCGAAGAACCCCGGCACGAGCTCATCGGAACCCATGCCGAAGCCCGCGGCCGCGGCAAGCGCGACCGCGCCGTCGCTGACGAAGGGATACGGAAAGCTCGCATCACGCGCGAGCGCGGCGACCGTGTCGGTCGGGCCCGGCACGAGCACGACGAAGCTCGCTCCACACGCGCGGAGCCGCGGCAGAAGACGGCCGAGCCGTTGCAATTGCGCGCGACAGACAGGACACCACGCGGCTTTGACGGTAACGAACACGAGGTGTCCCTCCCGCGCGAGCCGAGCGACGTCGACGGCCACGCCGGTCACGTCGTGAAGCACGGGAGGGACCACCACTGGATCGGCTAACGCCGGCGTCACGAGCAATGTCGCGAGGACGAGCGCGAGCACCGAGCGGATCATTGCCGCCAAGCTAGCGATGTTCCGGCGGCTAGCTCAGCCCCTTCATCGCCTCCGCGAGGATCCGCGACGTCGTCGGCCGCATGATGCGCGGGTCGACCTCTTTGCCCTCGAGGAGCGTCTTCCGGACGTCCTTGCCGGAGATGAAGACCGGCTTCTCGTTCGGGTGGAGGTCCATCAGGTCGACGCGGCCGGCCGACTCGTAGTAGGCCGCGAAGCCGACCTTGAGCGGCTTGATCTGGAGATCGCCGCCGAGCTTGTCGAAGATCTCCTGCGCGTCGAAGTCGCCCCAGATCGCGGTGCCGTCGTTGTACGGCGCGTCGGCGTGCTTCCGGCCGATGACGATGTCGGTGAAGCCGAAGTTCTGGCGGTAGATGCCGTGCATGACGGCTTCCTTCGGGCCGCCGTAGAACATCTTGATGTCGAGGCCGAGCAGCAGGACGCGGTCGGGCACCGACTCCTTCCGCGGGCCCCAGAGCGCCTGGTCGCTGTCGCCCTCGCCGAGCGCGCGCGGTTGGCGATCAGCGCCTCGTAGGTCTTCATGCGGACGTCGGCGTTCACGTCGTCGCCCTTGGTCTCGCCGATCAGCGGATTCAGCACGGCGCCGGCGTCGTGGCCGTCGCGGATCAGCGCCTCGAGGCCGTAGACCAGCGCGTACTCGTGGGCGCGGTGGAGCGGGTTGCGGGTCTGGAAGGCGACGACGCGCTTCCAGCCCTTCTTCGCGATCAGCGCCCGCACCTCGCGCGGCGACAGCACGTACTTCCCGAACTCGGGATCCTTCGGCTGCGGCAGGACGCGAATGGTGCCGCCGATCAGGTGCGTCTTGTCGGCGTCGCCCTTCAGCACCATGTCGGCGCCGGGATGGTCGGTGCGCTCGGTGCCGTAGACGCTCTTCACGTACCGCATCTTGTCCCACGAGAAGACGTCGCTGATCTCGAGGCGCGCGACTGGCGTGCCGGCGGCGTTCACGAGCGCGACCGCTTGCCCTTCTCGAGCGTCTTCGCGAGCTCCGCGGTCACCGGGAACGCCAGCGGGAATCGTCCACGCGTAGCGCTTGCCCTGATGCTCGACGTAGGCGTGGTCGAGCACCTGCGCATACGTGGCGCCGTTCATCGGACCGGTCAGCGGCGAGAGCGCACCGTCCCCGAAACGATAGACGGTCGAGAGATCCGCATCCGAAACGGGGACCTTAGCGAGCTTCGCGAGGTCGGCCTTGAAAGCGGCTTGCTCCGGCGGGAGGAACGGTCAGATCGAGCGGCTCTTTGAGGCCACCGTGGGCCGGGACGAGACTAGCCATGAGAAAAGGTCCTTTCTGCAACGTCGATAGTTAGTGGCGATGAGTCGGACGGCGTGGAGACACGAGCGCCCGTCGGGATCGCGGAGCCGGGCAGACTAGCCTGGTCCGACCGAGGGGCAACGCCTCGCGCCCGCCCTCGACCATGCGTCGGGCGGGCGCGACCGCGCGAACCCTACCGCACCGGATCGATTTCGACGGACCCTGGCGGTCAGGAGCGTGGGAACGAAGTCCTACGTCGCACGCTCGACCCGGCAGCGCACGTAGCGATGGTGCGGGATGCCCGTGAACGGGTCGCGGTCGGCGGCGTCGGTGAGCTCGTTCTGGTTGGCGCCCTGCACGGTGCCGTCGGCGGACACCATGCCGAAGCCGTTCGGCATCCAGACGTGGCCGGCCATCAGCTTCGCGTCGATCTGCGCCGGCATCGTCAGGTTGCCGCGGTTCGTCGACACGCGCACCAGGTCGCCGTCGCGGATGCCGAGCGAGCCGGCGTCGGCGGGCGAGAGGTTGAGCGCGCAGTGCGGCCCCTGCCCTTTCGCCACGCCGGGTCGCGCTGGATCGTGTTGGCCGTCCAGCGGGTGCGGAGGCCGGCCGCCATGACCAGCGGGAAGCGCGGGTCGACGCATCGGCTCGGTCGCGATGGCGCGGCGGATCTCCGGCAGCATCGCCTCGGGCGCGAGGCGGATCTTGCCGTCGGCGTAGCCCAGGTGGTCCTCGAGGTTGGTCTCCATGCGCTGGCGCGCGATCTCCACGCCTTCGGGATGCGCGAGGATGCGGCGGAAGAGCTCGGTCCCGAGCTCGAGCGGCGTCGGCCCTCCCACTCCGGCCCGAGCGTCGCGCGACTACACTCTCGGTGCGGAACATCGCGTTCAGGTGCGCGATGAAGAACATCGCGGTGAGCGACGGCGCGGGCAGATGCGGTCCGAGCGTCCGGATACGCCCACACGAGCATCTCGTGCTGGCCGCCGCGTCGCAGCGCGCCTGCGCGGTGCCGAGGAACGCCATCGCGCCGTCGGGCGTGAGCGCGTCGGCGGCGAGCGCGGCTGAGCTCCGCCGGCGGCGGTGCGTAGAGTCCCATCGCCTCGCAGCAGGCCGGACGTAGATCTCCGGCTCCGGGAGCGCGTCTGGCGGCGCCGGCACGACCGGCGGCCGCACCTGCATGTAGATCTCCGGCACGCCGCGCGGGAAGACCGGCGGTCTCCCACTTCTCGTAGCCGACCGGCGTCGGCAGCACGTAGTCGGCGAGCCGCGCGGTCTCGGTCATCGCCGGGTCGATCACGACGAGCAGATCGAGCCGCTCGCGCGCCTCGCGCCAGCGCGCGCGTCGGAGTAGGAGAGGATCGGGTTCGACGCCCTCGACGATGACGGCGCGGATGCGCTCCGGGATGGTCGAGCAGCATCTCCTTCGGGGACCAGCGTCGGCGAGAACATGCCGCCGTTGCCGAGGCGCGCGGATCGCCGGGATGCCGGAGGCGAGCGCGCGCTCGGGCTCGTCCATCGCGTGCGGGTCCGGCATCGGCGGCAGGAACGACTCGAGGAACATGCAGCCGCCCGGCCGGCCGAGGTTGTCGGTCAGCACGAGCAGGACGCGGATGAGATACGAGACCAAGCGTCGAGAACGGCGTCTGCTCGACGCCGAGGTCGTAGAAGATCGCCGCCGACTCGGCCGCGCGCGAAGCCGCGCGCCGTCGCGACGATCGCGTCCGACCTCGAGCCCGCAGCGCTCGCGCCATCGCGGCGACGTCGACCGCGGCGAGCTCGGCGCGCGAGCTCGTCGACGCCGACGCGTGCCGCTCGTCGACGAACGGCCGCGTCGTCGAGGCCCTCGCGCACGATCACCGCCGCCATCGCCGAGCAGCGAGGTAGACGTCGGTGCCGGGCCGCACGCGCAGGTGGCGGCGTCGCCGTGCGCGTCGTCTCGGTCTCGCGCGGATCGGCGACGACGACGGTGCGCGTCGGGTCGCTCGGCGAGCTCTTGAACGTGTCGGTCGGCGTTGTGGCCGCGGTTCGAGATCTTGGGATTGGTGCCGAGGACGAGCAGGAAGCGCGCGCGCTCCGTGTCGGCGTGCAGGAAGGTCGCCGGCGAGGCGTCGAACATCCACTGGTCGAGCAGGTTGTGCTGCGTCTTCTCCTGCGCGAAGGCGTTGAACCAGCGCCGCGAGCCGGTGCCGCGGAGAAACGCCATCGCGTACGGCGCGTCCATGTGGTTGCCCTGCCCGCCGATGCCGACGAGCGCGATCGACGCGCGGCGAATGCCGGTCGCGGATGTCGCTCGAGCTTGGCGGCGATCTCGGCGATCGCCGTCGTCCCAGTCGATGCGCCTCGAAGGTGCCGTCCGGCGCGGCGGCGCATCGGATGGCGGACGCGGTCGCCGTGCTCGACGTAGTGCGGCGATGCCGAAGGCCTTGTTGCAGACGTAGCCCTTCGTGATCGGGTTGGTCTCGTCGGCGCGCACGGCGACGATGCGCCCGTCCGCGACGTCGACGCGTAGCCCGCAGTTGTGACTGCAGAGCACGCAGACGGTGGGGAGATCGGTTTGGAGATTGGTCATCGCATCCTCCTCGACGATTCGGCGCTCTCTCGGATGGATAGGCTCTAGTCCCAGAACCGAATCGGCGAAGCAAGGGAACGGGGTTGGCGATACGAGTGCGACCGGGAGCTCTGTCACATCGAACGGACGGGCTGCGAATTCACCTCTCCCGCGTTCTAGTTAGCCGGCGCGCCGGGCATCGCCGATCGACTTGGTGAGCGCGATGCTCCTAGGCGCGACGGCAGACACGACAGAGGCCGAGCGATTTGGATTTGTGGGGTGGGCACTACCATCGCTTCCGGTAGGTGGTCGAGGTGCGACGCTCAATCGCAACGACGTCGACGAGTCGGCGATCGGAATCGAGATCAAAAAAGCCGCCAGTGGCCGACGCGGCGGCGAAAGGCGGCACGTTGCTCCGGTGAGCTGCAGAACGTCGCCGGTCATCGGGTCGGCTTGCATCGCATCGAGCGCCGACCAGACTTGCCTACGCTCTCTTCTGCGCGCGGGCTAGGTTTTGAGCGCGGCTTTTCGTACTGTGACGGTCCACATAGGTGCGGGCTTCCTCAAGGGTAAGCGATTCGAGGCTCGGCCTTTGGCGATCGCGCGCGAAGTCGGCCGCGGTCGGCATGTACGTCGTGCGGCGCGCTGCTGTAGACGCGAGTGCTTCAGCGAAAGCTCGCCTGTGGTGCGATGCTCGCGAGCGCGGGAGCTCGTCGAGGGTCTTTCGCATGGCGCGGGGAGCGAGGATCGTCACGGTTTCCTGGTGGGGCTGCTTCGGGTTCGCATGGTGAGTCCTCTAGTGTGTGAATAAATAGAGACTTGTTCTTACAGCGTAGCACGAGCTGGCAGGGCGTCAGCTGCTCTCCTCAGAGGAGGCGCGAGGCGTCGAGAGGGGAAAAGCTTTGGGGAACTTCCTGACCGCCTACGAAGGAAGCGCAAGGGACCGTCCTGTACTACCGGAAGCCTCGAGTTCCCGCTGTTGGTCCTCGGGGAGAGTCAGCGGTACGAGGAGGCTGAGGGGTGTTTCGTGCCCCGCGCACACCGGATCAGCTCGCGCGACGGGATCCAGCCGAGGCGCGCCCGGCGCGCATGGCCTGTGGTGCAGGTTCAGCCACCGCAGCCGCCTTGCCTGAGCGGCCCGCTCGAGCTCCTTCCAGAGCGCCTCGGGCAGACGCACCCGACCGGACGACGGTCGTGCACGTTTCTGTCCCCTTTCCCCGGGTGACCACGACGCAACATCATGGAGTCGGTCGCGAGCTGTGGCGTCTCCCGGAAGCGCCAGAAGCGAGGGACCACCCGGCTCGTTCGCGCCCGCGAAGGCGATTGCGTCGCACCGGCCGCGAATCGCGAGAAGTCGGCGCGGGCCGTCGAGCGGGTCAGTCGAGTCTCCCGTAGCGCGTTTTCGTCATGCTTCGTCGCCTTTCGTGCGCTGATGATGCGGATGGCGTCGCGCGGACTCCGCGTGCACGACGTAGAGCAGACGGCACGCCGGGAGTGTCCGATGAAGATGAACTGATCGTCAGCAACGCATCCGGATAGTAGGCCCCGAGCGGATCGTCGAAAGCCTTCGAGGCTTCGTCGAAGGACACGCCGTGCTTCTCCAGGTTGGCCGCCGCCTTCCTCCGATCCCAGACGAAGCGCACCCCGTAAATGTACGACAATAGATGGTTGCGGGCAATGCGGCGTACGCCGGCCGCCCGCTCCGTGGTCACTGATCAGGGACGCGTCGCTGGCTTTCCGGCGGCGCCGACTATCCGACCGAGTCGCGATCGGCACACCGGCGAGCACGACGAGCGCGCAGAATGCGGCGATCGTCCCTCCCGATAGCCCGGGGCCCGGCAGGTGAACGTGACCTCGTGCGACCCCGCCGGGAGCGCCACACCGCGGAACAGGTAGTTCGCGCGCCATACTGGCACGTCTCGTCCGATCGACCGTCGCCACCCAACCGGGTGCGAACGCGTCGGTCACAGCCAGAAGTCTCGCCCGCTCGACGACGTCGTGATCGTCACCCGTTCCGGCTCGTACGAGCTGATCGTCGCGCTGTCGCCGACCACGTTCGCGTCCGGATCGTTCGCGAACGGCGGCGCCTCGGCGGCGATCACTTCGCGGAGTGGGTTCGGAACGCAGGGTCGGCGATCGATCGGAGCGCTGGCGTCGTCGTCGGCGGCGGAGCTTCACCGCCGGAACCAGATACGCCCGAGGTATCGCCGCGGGGTTCTCGAAGATTCTGATCTTGCCGCGGTCGATCGGCGCGACGACGTCCGGTAACTCGCGGTGGAGGAGCGGGTGATGCGTCGACGATGGGGTTGGGCTTTCCGACGGGGCCACGATGGATCCGGACGCTGGCGAGGTCCACCAAGCGCGGGCGCGCGAACGGCTTCCTCGACGATGACGTTGGACAACATCCGCACTCGTTCTCGCGTCCGAGCCTCGCCATGCATCAGGCGACGCGACAGGTAGTGGACGAGCCGCGTCTGCGCGAGCGGCTCGTAGTCGTCCAGGGTGGAGAACCCGTGCAACATCGCGTTCTTCGCCACGAAGCCCGGCAGCAACTCAGTCGCCGGGCGGATACCGCGCGTCATCGTGCGCCAAGGCCTGCTGCGCTCGGCAAGGCTTCGTATGTCGACGCATGATGCGGGAATGGCGTGCGATCCGCGTGAGTAGGGGAGCACGGAGTCGTTGGTGCGGGACGCCATTCGCTGACGGCCGCCACCAAGAGTCGCCGACGGCCCGACGAGTGTCGGCGGCATGAGGCCGATCAGCGCCGTGGCGCTCGCCGACAGCAGCATCGGTGCGATCGGAGCGGGACCGTGAACTGCCCCCCGGAGCTGTGCGCCGGCGTCACGGATCGTAGCTCACCGTCATCGCGAGCACGATGGCTGCCACCGCGACGTTGGTGAGCCAGCGTCGCGGCGACGCCTGCCGCCGAAGCGCGTCGACGCCGAAGGCGGCGCTCACGGCGGCACGAACCGACGACGAGATAGAGCAGCCTGCTGGGGCGCCCGGAAGAACGCGAAGCCGGGGATCTCAACAGTAGACGATCGAACCACGGGGTCGTGGGCCCGGAGCAAGCGCAGAGGCTCGCGATCGCGAGCGCGACGATCGAGCCAGCTCCTACGCGGTGCGGCGACGGCGCTGATCACGGCGAGCGTCAGGATCGCGGGGGCAGGAAGACGCGTGCTCAGCACGTCACGGCGTCCCAGCAACATTTCGAGGACGATGACGGGGAGCGCATGGAACGCATCGACGCGGGATGGATCGAGCTGCCCAGCCGGTCGCAGGGTCTGCGGAGCCCAGAGGAGCGTCGTGGCCCATTGCGGAGCTGACGGTGCAACGTGGCCGGAGCGCGCAGAGCGCGAGCAACGCGAGCGACCGGGCGGGTGATCGCGTTGCTCCGCGTCTCGGGATCGAGCCAGAGCCCGGACACACGGCGATGATCCCGTGGCCGCGTGCAGCGCGATCTGGTAGCCGCCGGCCAGGATCGGCGCAGGCGATCGCGGCCGACGCCGGCGCGACCCAGCGCCACCTGCCCGTCGCGCGACTCGATGGATCGCCAACGGCCGCAACGGAAGCCAAGCGCCGGGCTCCAGATACGTCGCCGGTTGATAGATCATCGCGGCGATGACGCCATAGCTGAACGTGATGGCGGCGGTGGCCGCCGCCCAGACGCTCACGCCCATGTTCCTCGTGAAGGCGAACATGGCGCAGAGCAGCGCGGATGGCGATGTGAATGACGGCGCTCCATGCCATCGCCCGGGGCGTGCGGCGAGAACAACAGCAGCGCGTGCGCAGGTGAGCACGCCGCCCTGCAGCACGCCCAACAGCGGCTCGCCGCATCCTTGATGTGTTCCACACGGCACGCGCGCTTGCGCAGGGCCAGCGATGGTAGTCGTACAGCGGCTGGCGAAATAGAGGAACAAATCCCAGCCCGAGATCGTGACCGTCGTCAGCGTTCACGCGCGCCCGAGAACCACGCCAACGATAGCAGCAGGCCCACGAGCCATGCAGGGGCGTCGAGGGTCGATTCGCATCGTTCCGCGGGGTCACGTGTCCGTTGCCCGCGCTCGTTGCCAGCGTCGCCACCACCGTCTTCCCGGCGCGATGAGCGCGAAGAGGCGGTCGAAGAGTCGCGGCGAGCGGTGTGAACGGGCGCGAATCCATGACGGGCAGTCACAGAGGATCTGGCGGGCGCTCGGCTTCGGCGCTGCGGAGCGTTGCACTGCGGTTGGCCAGCGAGAGCAGCTTCCCGACCGAGTCCAGGTAGAAGGTTTTCCTCGGATGACGAGCGTCGGGGGCGTGACGGCCCGCAGCATGCGCGCGTTGTACACCGCCGGTGATGGCCGATCGCCTGATCGAAGGGACTAAAGAGAAAATCGTGCGCGGGGACAACGCGATCAGGGTACCCTCGCTACGCAGGTGTCGTGCCGCGTCGGCGAGCTCGCGGGCGTCGTCGGCGATGTGCTCGAGGACGTCGGCGTGCGGGAGTGCAGTCGAAGAGCTCGGCGAGGGACGAGGATCGCGACGCTCCACCGCGACGCCTGGGCTGGGATCGGGAGCGGACGGGCGCGGAGCTCGGACTGCGACCGCTCGGCCAGCAGCGGATCTGGCTCCAGACACGTCCAGCTCGTTGCCGAAGGTGAGCGGCACGGGTGACGATGCTGATCCAGCGCCGACTTCCGAGCACGTCGCCGGTGATGTGGGGGCGATTAACGCCAATACGCCACGGCAGCTCAGTTATGAGAGCGGGCGAACGTCTCGGGCTCGCCGGGATAGGTCTTATCGGCCATGAGCGGAATAGACGGGTACGAGCGCCTCGACAGAGAATGAACGTGATCGCGCGCCGGCGAAGCGGGCGCATGCGATCACGAACTCGAGACGAACAGCGCCATGCTCTGTCAGAGTTACAACATGACGAGCAGGGAGAAGGCCCGACGACAGGTCAGCAACGATCTTTCCGGTTTGTGATTCAGCGAGCAACGACGACGGCAGGCCCGCGATCGACGCAGCTGACGAGCACGGACACCGGGCTCTTCGGCGTGGACGACGTCATACTGAGATCAGTTGGCGCGCCGATTATTTCATGGATATCGCGGGATCGATGGATCGCATCGAAACTGCCGAAGATGTTGGTGGCCGGGTACATCAGGCCGCTATCTGATCCGGCAACCGCGACGCGGGCTGAACACCGCGGATGTAGAGCAGCAATACGTA